>Ga0114945_10002676_pt1 | contig 10315 bp, 8 predicted proteins | sample OV2TP3_FD_87194 | JGI IMG/M metagenome (GOLD analysis project Ga0114945, IMG submission 87194) | Hot spring microbial communities from Beatty, Nevada to study Microbial Dark Matter (Phase II) - OV2 TP3 | ecosystem: Environmental > Aquatic > Thermal springs > Hot (42-90C) | place: USA: Beatty... | reverse complement strand
CGCGCCATCCTGGTCGAGACCGGCGAGGAGCTGCAGCCGCTCGCCGTTGCGAAGCTGCTGAAGGCGGTTTGCCGGAAAGAAGACCCGAAACTGGTGATCCTCGGCAAGCAGGCGATCGACGACGATTCGAACCAGACCGGCCAGATGCTCGCTGCGCTGCTCGGCTGGCCGCAGGCCACGTTCGCTTCGAAAGTCAGGATCAGCGGAGAAAAGGCCGAGGTGACCCGCGAAGTGGACGGCGGCCTGGACACCATCTCGATCAAGCTGCCGGCGGTCGTGACTACCGACCTGCGGCTGAACGAGCCGCGCTACGTCACGCTGCCGAACATCATGAAGGCGAAGAAGAAGACGCTGGAGACGCTGAAGCCCGATGCTCTCGGGGTGGATGTTTCTCCCAGATTGCGTACTTTGAAAGTCGTTGAGCCTTCGAAGCGCAAGGCGGGCGTCAAGGTCGCCGACGCAAGACTGCTGGTCGAGAAGCTGCGCAACGAAGTCAAGGTGATCTGATGGCGGTCCTGGTTTTCGCCGAGCACGACAACCAGTCGGTCAAGAAGGCGACGCTCAGCACCGTCGCGGCTGCCCGGAAGCTCGGCGGTGAGGTTCATCTGCTGGTGGCCGGGCACAACTGCGGCAGTGCCGCCAGGGCGGCGGCGCAGGTCGCCGGCGTGGCGAAAGTCCTGCATTCGGATGCGCCGCAGCTCGACGACGAGCTCGCCGAGAACGTGGCCGCCCTGATCGTCGGCATCGCAAAGAGCTATTCCCATGTTCTCGCCCCCGCGACGTCCAACGGCAAGAACGTGATGCCGCGGGTGGCGGCGCTGCTCGACGTGCAGCAGGTCTCCGACATCGTCGCCATCGAGTCGGCCGACACTTTCGTGCGCCCGATCTATGCCGGGAACGCGCTTGCCACCGTGCAGTCGGCCGACCCGATCAAGGTGATCACGGTGCGCACCACGGCGTTCGATGCAGTCGCCGCAACGGCAGGAAACGCTCCCGTAGAAACCCTGGCCGCGCCGGCCGACAGCGGGCTCTCGGCATTCGTCGGCCGCGAGGTTTCCAAGTCGGAGCGCCCCGAGCTCACTTCGGCGAAGATCATCGTCTCGGGAGGCCGCGGCATGGGCTCGGGCGAGAATTTCACCAGGGTGCTCGAGCCGCTCGCCGACAAGCTCGGCGCCGCGATGGGCGCCTCGCGCGCCGCGGTCGACGCCGGGTTCGTGCCGAACGACTGGCAGGTCGGGCAGACCGGCAAGATCGTCGCGCCGGATCTGTATATCGCCGTCGGCATCTCGGGGGCGATCCAGCATCTCGCCGGGATGAAGGACAGCCGCGTCATCGTCGCCATCAACAAGGACGAGGAAGCCCCCATCTTCCAGGTCGCCGACTACGGCGTGGTCGGGGACCTCTTCCAGATCGTGCCTTTGCTCGTCGAGGAGCTGAAGAAATGAGCACCTATACGGCGCCGTTGAAGGACATGAAGTTCGTACTCGACGAGCTTGCCGGGCTCGCCGAGGTCGCGAAGCTGCCGGGCTATGGCGAAGCGACGCCGGACACAGTCGATGCCATCCTCGAGGAAGCCTCGAAGTTCGCATCAGAAATACTTGATCCGATTAACTATTCAGGAGACCAGGAGGGCTCGATCTGGAAGGACGGCGCGGTCGCGACACCCAAGGGATTCAAGCAGGCCTACCAGCAGTACGTAGCCGCGGGCTGGGGCGCGCTGCCGGCCGATGCGCAGTGGGGTGGGCAGGGGTTGCCGAAAGTCGTGGCGACCGCGGTCGAGGAGATGCTGACCTCCTCCAACATGTCGTTTTCGCTCTGCCCGCTGCTCACGCAGGGCGCCATCCACGCCATCGAGCTGTGCGGCTCGGAAGCGCTGAAGAAGACCTATCTCGGCAAGATGGTCGAGGGCGTCTGGACCGGCACCATGAACCTCACCGAGCCCCAGGCCGGCTCCGACCTCGCCCTGGTCCGCACCAAAGCCGTGCGCGCTTCTCATCCACAGCTTGGCGACCACTACCGGATCTCGGGCCAGAAGATCTTCATCACCTACGGCGAGCACGACCTGGCGGAAAACATCGTGCACCTCGTGCTCGCGCGCACCCCGGAGGCGCCCGAGGGCGTCAAGGGCATCTCGCTGTTCCTGGTGCCGAAGTTCCTGGTCAGGCCCGACGGCACGCTGGGCGAGGAGCGGAACAGCGCGCGCTGCGCGTCGATCGAGCACAAGCTCGGCATTCACGCCAGCCCGACCGCGGTGATGGTGTTCGAGGACGCGGTGGGCTATCTCGTCGGCGAGGAGAACAAGGGCCTCGCGTACATGTTCGTCATGATGAACGCGGCGCGCTTCAGCGTCGGGCTCGAGGGCGTCTCGATTTCCGAGCGCGCCTTCCAGCGCGCGCTCGCCTATGCCAAGGAGCGGCTGCAGGGCAAGGACCTGGTGGAAGGGGCCAAGACCGTGCCGATCATCCGCCATCCCGACGTGCGCCGCATGCTGATGCTGATGAAGTCGCAGACCGAGGCGATGCGCGCGCTGGCGTACGTAGTGGCGGCCGCCATGGATTTTTCACAGAAGAGCTCTTCTTCTGAAGAGCGAAAACGGCATCAGGCCTTCGTCGACCTGATGATCCCGGTGGTCAAGGGATGGAGCACCGAGACCGGCATCGAGATCGCCTCCCTGGGCGTCCAGGTGCACGGCGGCATGGGATTCATCGAGGAGACCGGCGCCGCGCAGCACCTGCGCGATGCGCGCATCACCACCATTTACGAAGGCACGACGGGCATCCAGGCGGGCGACCTGGTCGGGCGCAAGATTGCGCGCGACGGCGGCGCCGCCGCCAAGGCCTGGATCTCGGCGGTGAACAAGCTCGATTCGGATCTGGCGCGCTCCGGCAACGCCGACATCAAGGCGCTGCGCGCGCGGCTTTCCCAAGGGATCCAGGCCGTTTCAGACTGCGTCGACTTCGTCGTCGGCACCAAGGATCTGCGCGTCACCTTCGCGGGCGCGGTGCCGTTCCTGAAGCTGATGGGAATCGTCGCCGGCGGCTGGCAGATGGCGCGCGCAGCATCGGTTTGTGAAAAGAGACTTTCTTCCAGGGAAGGCGACAGCTCTTTTCACCATGCCAAGATCGCGACTGCGCGCTTCTACGCCGACCACGTCCTGGTCCAGGCCCCGGGGCTGCGCAACACCGTGGTCAGCGGCGCCGCCGGCGTGATGGCGCTCACCGACGAGCAGTTCTTGGCGGCTTAGGAATTCGGGGTCAGACCCCGATCGCGGGGGTTGGTCACGGCGTCGCCGAGTTGAGCAGCCCGAAGAGCGTCAGGTCGGGATGGCTCATTCTTCAGAACCTTATGCGCCCGGTGAGCATGTCCTTCCACATCACCCAGTCGCCCATGAAGCTGTAGAGCGGGTGCGTGAAGGTCGCGGGCCGGTTCTTCTCGAAGAAAAAATGGCCGACCCAGGCGAACGCGTAGCCGGCAACGAGGCCGGCGAGAAGCCACCAGAAATTCAGCGTCGAGAATGCATGCAGGGCCGCGACCAGGCCGAGGCTCGTGCCGGCGAAGTGCAGGCGCCGGCAAGTGCGGTCGGCATGCTGCGAGAGATAGGACGGATAGAACTCGGCGAAACCGGAAAACGCCTTTTCTCCCATGCCTGCATTCTCACATGTAGCCGGATGACGACAGCAACTTTCCTCTTTCGACTACGAAATAGTTGGCATCCGGCTGAACGCCCGGGCACGCCTTTGCGCGATGATTGTCCATCGACCATGGCCACGATTCTGGTCGCCGACGACAACCGGGCGAACCGCGAGGCGCTCGCTGCGCTGCTGGAGAGCGCCGGTCACCGCGTGCTGACGGCCGCCGACGGCCTCGAGGCGCTCGCCAAGGCGCACGCCGAGGGCCCGGCGCTGGTCATTTCCGATGTCCTCATGCCGCTGATGGACGGCTACGAGCTGGCGCGGCGCCTCAAGGCCGAGCCGGCCACCGCCAGCTGCGTGATGATGTTCTACACCGCTTACTTCGGCGGTCCCGAAGCGAGGGAGCTGGCGCAGGCGCACGGGGTCGCGCGCGTCCTGGTCAAGCCCTCCGAGAACGAAGTGATCCTGCGCGGCGTCGGGGAAGTGCTCTCTTCGCGGAGCGAAACCGACCTGCCGCGCAAGGACCTCGGGCGCGACCATCTTCGCATCATGATCGACCAGCTCCTCGACAAGACCGGCGCCCTGGAGACGCACCAGCGGCGCGTCGAGCGGCTCAACCGCACCCTGGAGATGCTTAGCGCCGTGAACGCGCTCATCGTGCGCGTCGCCGACCGCCAGGCGCTGCTCGACGAGGCATGCCGCATCGCGGTCGGGAAGGGCGGCTTCCGGCACGCGGCGATCGGTCTCATCGACCCCTCGACCCGGGAAGTACGGCAGGCGGCCTTCGCGGGGGAGGGCAGCGCCGAGCGCGAGCTCTCGCGCCTCAAGCTCGGCACCAAGGAGCTCGTCTGGAACGACACGCAAAGCGGCTCGTTCATCGCGCTGCCGCTCGTCGTGGCGGGCGAGACGACAGGGGCGCTGCTCCTGTACGCCCGGGTGCGCGACTTTTTCGACGACGAGGAGCTGAGGCTGCTGTACGAGCTCGCGGGCGACGTCTCCTTCGCGCTGCATCACCTCGAGCAGAAGGCGCGCATGGATTACCTCGCCTACCACGACTCGCTCACCGACCTTCCCAACCGCAGCCTGTTCATCGACCGCATGACCCAGGCGCTCAACGCCGCGAAGCGCGAGAAGCGCTTCGCCGCCGCGATCTTCCTCGACGTCGAGCGCTTCCGCATGGTGAACGAGACCTTCGGCCGCCAGGCCGGCGACGACCTGCTGCGCGCGGTCGCCTCGCGGCTGCGCAAGGCCGCGCGCGAGCAGGACACCGTCGCGCGTGTCGGGGCGGATCATTTCGCCATCGCCGTGGCGGCGTTCGAGCATCCCGGCGAGACCACGCACTGGGTGATCGACCGGCTCGCCGCCGCGTTCGCCCAGCCGGTGGTGATCGACGGCGTCGAGCTGCGCGTGCGGCTCAAGGCCGGTATCGCCCTGTTCCCGGCCGACGGCGGGACGACCGAAGTGCTGACCGCGAATGCCGAGACCGCGCTGAACCGGGCGAAGGAGTCGGGGCATCCCTATCTCTTCTATGCGCCGGAGATGAATGCGCGCGTCGCCGAGTCGCTGGCGATGGAGCACCGGCTGCGGCGCGCGCTCGAGGACGGCATGCTGTCGCTGCACTACCAGCCCAAGATCGACGTCACCACCGGCGTCGTCGCCGGCCTCGAGGCGCTGATCCGCTGGAACGACCCCCAGCTCGGCGCCGTCCCGCCCGCCAGGTTCGTCTCGCTGATGGAGGAGACCGGCATGATCCTCGCCGCCGGCCGCTGGGCGCTGCGCAAGGCGGTCGAGGACGTCCGCCACTGGCAGTCGCTGGGCCTGCAGGTGCCGCGCATCTCGGTCAACGTCTCCGCCGTGCAGCTGCGGCAGAAGGACTTCGTCGACTCCGTCCTCCAGGCGATCGCCGAGTTCGGCCGCCGCGCACCGCTCCTCGACCTCGAGATCACCGAGAGCGTGCTGGTCGAGGACATCGACGAGAGCACCCGCAAGCTGCAGATGCTGCGTAAGGCCGGCATCGAGATCTCGGTCGACGACTTCGGCACCGGCTACTGCTCGCTCAGCTACCTCGCGCGCCTGCCGGTCGACACCCTGAAGATCGACCGCAGCTTCGTCGTTCGCATGCGCGACGCCGGCTACCCGCGCAACATCGTCGCCATGATCGTGTCGCTGGCCCACACCCTCGGCCTCAAGGTCATCGCCGAAGGCGTCGAGAACGACGAGCAGGTGCGGCTACTCAAGGAGCTGGGCTGCGACCAGATCCAGGGGTATCTCGTCGGCCGGCCGGTCCCGGCGGAGCAGGTGCACGCGCTGTTGCGGCCCGAAGCTACCGCGGCCTGACCACCCCAAGCCAGCGCAGCGCCTCGTCGCGGTCGGAGAAGAACTCGATGCGCGCGCCGCGGTTCTGCGCGGTGTCCTTGAACAACTGCGTCTTCTCGTCGGGCACATGATCCGAGAGACAGATCGCGATCGATACCCCGGCGAGCAGGTCGGCGGCGAGCGAGCCGGCGTCGAAGGCGCTCATCGTTCCCATCTCGCGCCCGGCGATCCTGCCTTCGATCAGCACCTTTCGGATCCCGTGCTTCTTCACCGCGTCGGCGATGGCCCGCAATTGCCTCGCGACAGCTTCAGGCGCGATCACGAAGTCTCTAGCGAGCTTGACGAGAAGATGGCCCTCGTGAACGGAAATGAAAAAGCTCTTGGCCATGCGCGCCGATCATAGGCAGCGGCCGGGGGATGTCTGTCGGGAATTCTTGACGCAGCGTTACTCGATGATGCGATCGGCTCTCATCCGGAGAGACGCCGGTATGGCGGCGGGCGTTCCGGCGGTCACGATCACATCGACCTTCAGCGCGATCAGTTCGGCGATGAGCGCAGGGAACCGCTCATATCTTCCCTCCGCCCATCGGTACTCGACCTGGCTGTTGCGGCCCTCGATGTAACCGAGCTCACGCAGCGCCTCGCGAAACGGGCCGACGAGATTGGTTTCGAGCGCAGCGGTGGAGTTCCCGAGGAATCCTATCCGGTAAACCTTCGCCTCCTGCGCCTGCGTCACGGCGGATGCGGCGATGAGGCTCAGGGAAAGAGCCCAGGTGGCAAGACGCAGCAACCGTGCAGGTCTCACTTGCTCTCTCCCCCTGCGAACTATTGCATGAACGGCGTTGGCCGCATCGTAGAAGCATCTATCAGTGCATGCAAACCGAGAACAGGAATACTTCTCACATGTTCGGATAGTTCGGTCCGCCGCCGCCCTCGGGAGCGACCCACACGATGTTCTGTAAGGGGTCTTTGATGTCGCAGGTCTTGCAGTGCACGCAGTTCTGCGCGTTGATCTGCAGGCGGGGGTTCGTGTCGAGGTCGACGAACTCGTAGACGCCGGCGGGGCAGTAGCGGGCCTCGGGGCCTGCGAACTCGGCGAGGTTCGTCTTGACCGGGATCGACGCGTCCTTGAGCGTCAGGTGGATCGGCTGGTCTTCGTTGTGGTTGGTGTTGGAGATGAAGACCGATGAGAGCCGGTCGAAGGTCAGCACGCCGTCGGGCTTCGGGTAGGAAATCGGGGAAAACTCCCGCGCGGGGCGGGTTTGTTCATGGTCCGCCCCTTTGTGATGCAAAGTCCAGGGCGCTTTGCCGCGGAAGACGACCTGGTCGATGCCGACCATCAGGGTGCCGAGGTACAGGCCCTTCGCCATCCAGGGCTTGAAGTTGCGCGCGCGGTAGAGCTCGTCGTAGAGCCAGCTCGAGCGGAAGGCCTCGGGGTAGGCGGTGAGCTCGTCGGCCGAGCGGCCGGCCTTGAGCGCGCCGGCGATGGACTCGGCGGCGAGCATGCCGGACTTCATGGCGCAGTGGGTGCCCTTGATGCGCGAGGCGTTGAGGAAGCCGGCGTTGTCGCCGATCAGCGCGCCGCCTGGGAAGACGAGCCCGGGCAGCGACTGCAGGCCGCCGGCGGTGATGGCGCGGGCGCCGTAGCAGACGCGCTTGCCGCCCTCGAGGGACGTCCGGATAGCGGGGTGGGTCTTGAAGCGCTGGAATTCCTCGTAAGGCGACAAATAAGGATTCGCATAGCCGAGCCCGACGACGAAGCCGACCGCGACCAGCCGGTCTTCCATGTGATACATGAAGGAACCGCCGTAGGTGCCGGGGTCGAGCGGCCAGCCGGCGGTGTGCACGACGAGGCCGAGCTGGTGCTTCTCCGGCTTTACCTCCCAGAGCTCTTTCAATCCGATGCCGTAGACCTGCGGGCCGGCGCCGTCGCGCAGGCCGAACTTCGCCTCGAGCTGCCTGCCGAGCTGGCCGCGGCAGCCTTCGCCGAAGAGGGTGTACTTGCCGTGCAGCTCCATGCCGGGCTGGTAGTTGCCGCTTTTCTCGCCTTTGCGGTTGATACCGACGTCGCCCGTTGCAACCCCGATTACAGAATTATCGTGAAAAAGAATTTCACTTGCGGCGAAGCCCGGAAAGATCTCGACGCCGCGCTCTTCGGCTTGCCTGGCGAGCCAGCGGCAGACGTTGCCGAGGCTGATGACGTAGTTGCCGTGGTTCCTGAAACAGGCGGGCAAGAGAAAACTCGGGGTGGCAAAGGATGAATTGCCTGTCAAAAACAAGAAACGATCCCCGCTCACCGGGGCGTTGAGCGGCGCGCCTTTCTCCTTCCAGTCGGGAATCAGCTCGTCGAGCGCGCGCGGATCGAGCACCGCGCCCGAGAGGATGTGCGGGCCGACCTCGGAGCCCTTCTCGAGGACGCAGACCGAAGTCTCGGCGTTGAGCTGCTTGAGGCGGATCGCCGCGGCGAGGCCGGCAGGGCCACCGCCGACGATCACCACGTCGTACTGCATCGATTCGCGCGACATTGACAGTGGCTCGGCCTTAGCCCTTAATCAATTTGGGTATAAATAACGTCGTCGAGATGGTGGCTGGATACACGCTCGCCCGACTCGATCGGCGGCCCGGCAGTCCAGGACGGCAAAACGGATTTGCTTGCGAATCATGGTAACGTCATAGCTTATTTTTCCATCGCGTGCAATTGACGACCCCCGAAGCCCGTAAGCTCGTCCATGTCGAGCGCATCCCGATCCGCTGGGGCGACATGGACGCGATGGGCCACGTCAACAACACCGTGTACTTCCGCTACATGGAGCAGGCGCGCATCGGCTGGTTCGACACGCTGGTGCCGCGCGCCGAGGCGTGGAAGGCGACCGGCATCGTGATCGCCAACTGCTCGTGCAACTTCCGCCGCGCCATGAACTACCCGGGCACGGTGGAAGTGAAGGTCTACGCCGCGCGGCCGGGCGGGTCGAGCGTGGCGACGTACTATGAGATGAGAGTCGATGCAGATCCCGATCCCTACGCCGACGGTGCGGCCGTGGTCGTCTTCATCGACGTGGAGAAGCAAAAGCCGGTGCGCATACCCGAAAGCATAAGAAGCCTCATTTCATGACGATGCTCTGGCAACCGTCTCCCGAGCGCGCCGCACAGACGGAGATCGGCCGCTTCATGGCGCTCGCCGGGAAGAAGACCTTCGCCGAGCTGCACGCCTGGTCGGTCGAGTCGAGCGAGGAGTTCTGGAACCTGGTGTGGGAGTTCGCCGCCGTGCACGGCACGCGCAGGGGCCCGACGCTGGTCGATCCGCACAGGATGCCGGGCGCGCGCTGGTTCCCGGAGGCGCGCCTCAACTTCGCCGAGAACCTGCTGCGCAAGCGCGACGACTCGGATGCGATCGTTTTCTGGGGCGAGGACCGCATCCGCAGGAGGCTCAGCCACCGGAACCTCTACGACCTGGTGTCGCGCATCGCGCAGGCGCTTGCCGACGCCGGGGTGGAGAAGGGCGACCGCGTCGCCGGCTACCTGCCCAACCTCCCCGAATCGACCGCCGCCATGCTCGCCACCGCGAGCCTCGGCGCGGTCTGGTCGAGCTGCTCGCCCGACTTCGGCGTGCAGGGCGTGCTCGACCGCTTCGGGCAGATCGAGCCCAGGATCCTGTTCTGCGCCGACGGCTATCTCTACGGCGGCAAGGGCTTCGATTCCCAGGAGAAGGCCGCGCAGGTGCTGGACAAGCTGCCCTCGGTCGAGGAATGCGTGGTCATCGACTACCTCGGCAGGCGCGCGAGCGCAGGCACGCCGCTCGCCGATTTCGTCGAGCCCTTCGATTCCGGGCGGATCGACTTCCGGCAGGTCGAGTTCAACCACCCGCTCTACATCCTGTACTCGTCGGGCACCACCGGCGTGCCGAAGTGCATCGTGCACGGCACCGGCGGCACGCTGCTCCAGCACCTCAAGGAGCACCGCCTGCACAGCGACGTGAGGTCGCGCGACCGCCTGTTCTATTTCACGACGCTGGGCTGGATGATGTGGAACTGGCTCGCTTCCGGGCTGGCCTCGGAAGCGACGCTGCTGCTCTATGACGGCTCGCCCTCCGTCGACGGCGGCAGGATCCTTTTCGATTACGCCGACGCCGAGGGCATGACGCATTTCGGCACCTCGGCCAAGTTCATCGACGCGATCGCCAAGGCCGGGCTGAAGCCCAGGGAGACGCATCGCCTGGAGAAGCTGCGCGCCGTGCTGTCCACCGGCTCGCCGCTGGCGCCCGAGGGCTTCGACTACGTCTACCAGAACGTGAAAAGCGATGTCTGCCTGTCCTCGATCTCGGGCGGCACCGACATCGTCTCGTGCTTCGTGCTCGGCAATCCCGCCGG
>Ga0114945_10002675_pt1 | contig 10325 bp, 7 predicted proteins | sample OV2TP3_FD_87194 | JGI IMG/M metagenome (GOLD analysis project Ga0114945, IMG submission 87194) | Hot spring microbial communities from Beatty, Nevada to study Microbial Dark Matter (Phase II) - OV2 TP3 | ecosystem: Environmental > Aquatic > Thermal springs > Hot (42-90C) | place: USA: Beatty... | reverse complement strand
TAACTAACGCTTCGCGTCTGGAGGTGCATCTGATGTGCTTTTGGTTAAACCCTGGTGTCTCTTCTTGTGATTCACACGACTGTTACTAAGGAAACCCACTTGTTTGATTTCCGACAATAGACGTTCGGCACTTTACAAGGCATTGGAATTATCTTCCGAGCAACTTTTTCAGTACTGCAATGGTTTAACGGAGACTGCCAGTTCGCTCTCACGACGACTATCTGGTTTCTTTCCCGTCCTCAGAGGGCTTCACGTCAGTAAGCAGGCGGCCGATGATGTCGAGCGAGGAGAGTCCTTCGGCCTGGGCCTTGAAGTTGGGGGCGATGCGGTGGCGCAGCACGGAATGGGCCAGGGCCTGGATGTCTTCGACCGAGACGGCGTAGCGACCCTGGATGATGGTCCTGGCCTTGGCGCCGAGAATCAAATACTGGGATGCCCTGGGGCCCGCGCCCCATTCCACATAGTCCCTGATGAACTGTGGCGCCTCGGGGTTTTGCGGCCGGGATTTCTGGGTGAGCGATACGGCGTAGGAAATAACGAAGGGTGATGCTGGAACTCTGCGGACCAATTCTTGGTAGCGGAGAATAGCCGATTGATGCATGATTTTTCTGGCGGAGGGCTTGCCGACCGAGGTGGTCTGCTCGACGATTTGGACCTCGTCGTCGAAAGAAGGATACTGTATGCCGATATTGAGCATGAAGCGGTCGAGCTGGGCCTCTGGCAGGGGATAGGTTCCCTCCTGCTCTATGGGATTCTGCGTGGCCAGGACGAAGAAGGGGAGGTCCAGCGGGTAGGTGGTCCCGCCTGCGGTCACTTTGTATTCCTGCATGGATTGGAGCAGCGCGGCCTGGGTCTTGGGAGGGGTGCGGTTGATCTCATCCGCGAGGAGAATGTTGGTGAAGATGGGGCCGCGGAGAAATTGAAATTTTCTTCTCCCGGTAGCGTCTTCCTGCAGGATGTCGGTCCCGGTGATATCCGAGGGCATGAGGTCCGGGGTAAACTGGATGCGATTGAACTCCAGGTCAAGAATCTCCGCCAGGGTGCCGATCAAAAGGGTCTTGGCCAGACCGGGGACGCCCACGAGAAGACAGTGCCCTTTGGAGAAGAGGGCGATTAACACCTCTTCAATCACTTTTTCCTGGCCCACAATGACCTTGCGGATCTCGGCCAGCATCGCGTCCCTTTTAGCGGCGAATTCTTCAATCACCTCGATCTCTTGGTCTCTGATTGCCATTGGCTCCATGTGTTACCTCTATTATCTCAGTGTCATGAGTCGCTCCAAGGTCGCCTTGGATTTCTTGGCCTGATCTTGCTCCCCCAGCGCGGCATAAACCTCGGAAAGAAGGCGGTGGATGGCCGGATTAAAAGGGTTGATCTGGATAGCTTCCTCTAAAGCGACTCTGGCATCGGAGTGGTTTCTCTTAGCATGGTAGAGACGTCCTAGCTGGACATAAGCGCTGACGGAGTCCGGGTCCAATTCGCGGGCTTCTTTCAGGTGCGGGAGGGCCTCTTCGTACCGCTCCCTTTGGATGAGGACCCGCGCCAACTTGTTGAGGATAATAGGGGAATGGGGGCTCGCCTGCAAGGCGCGCCGGTATTCCTCAGCTGCGGCAACGCTCCTGCCCCTTCCCAAAAGCTGGTCTCCCAGATGGGTTCGATTGCGGGCGACGATCGACTGGATCTCTTTGAGCTCCACGGCCTCCTCGTCTTCTTTTTGGGCTCCCTTAACCTTGAGCTTGCGCACCCGGCTCCCCTCTATTTCCTTAAGCCCTTTTGACTTGAGAAACTCCTTCCACCCGGTCTCGAAGTCGCCGAAAGAGGTTTGCAGGATCTTTTCGATCGCCTCGGATGTGGGCCTTTGCCCTACTTCCGATAAGAGTTCACGGATGCCCGCCTGGCCTCTTCGGCGCATTATGAAATCGATGGCTGAGGCCGCCTCGGCGTAGGCCAGTTGCACCTCCTCGGGCGTCTCCAGATGGATGAGCGAGGGCTCCATCTTTTTGAACCCGATAAATTTATTTTTTTCCAGCGCCTGAGCCAGAAGGGTCCGGTTCACCGGGGTCAGGTAGCCTTCTCCCCCATCGGGAGGACCAGGTCGCCGCCAGCGGGTTTCATAGAAACGGGCCATACCCTCGTGGAGCCAGATAGGAGCCTTATTGTTGGTGAGGCCGACAATCGCGTAATGGAGGTATTCGTGGCTCAGGGAATCGAGCCAGCGATAACCCTGGATGAGGGTCCGCGGAGAGATGGTCATGATCTTGTTGAATTTACAGATCCCCACCGCTCCGGTCTCCTCTATGTCTCTCAACGAAAGGGTGGAGATGGCGTTGAAAGAGGCTACGTCGGGCGCTATCTCCACTCGGACCTTCTCCTGGGGGAAGAACCCCAGCGCTTCACCGATAACCCGATAGCTTTTTTCCAGGGCTTCTAAAGCGTGCGGTGCCAAGATCCAGTCCCTCTCTTCGTCGAGGTAGAGAATGAAGTGGGCGCTCTCGAAGCGCTTGAGCTTTCTTAGCGCGTCGCGGGTTTGCTGGGCCAGCAGGCGCATGCCCTGGCGCCGCTCGTCTGCCGACTCAACGGCCAACGCCTGCTCCAGGGAGCGAAGGGCTTCCTCATACCGGCCCTGATAAAACTTGACCCGGCCGTTGAAATCAAGGGCTGGCGCAGAGTCAGGGTTTTCCCGAACCAGTCGGGAGGCGATCTCCCCGGCCTGAGGCACGCGCCATGCTTCCAGGTGTTCCTCGCCCTCTTTGACCAAAAGCTCGATCTGAGCCGCGGATGCGGGCCAATAGAGGGTTAAAAGGGAGAAAAGAGACAGAGATAGAGACAGAGAAATAATTTTGTTCTTCTTCAAGGCCATCTTTCTTGGTTTTTATGAATTACTCTGACAAATTCTTAAAGTAGCTTTCGATCCGCTCCTTGAGATGGGGTGGGACCCCCTGCTTGAGGGATTCTAGGATCTCTTCGCGAAAGCTACGCGGGACTTTATAGTCTTCCTTCCCCGGAAGGCGAAATCTCTCCGTGTCCAGCCCCGTAATCCCTCCCTCTACGTCAAACTGAGGGAACTCGGGCATTCCTGGAAGTGGGACGAGCCTCCCGGAAGGGAGGAATCGGCCCATACGGAACAGGCGGGAGACCGGCATGTGTCCTAACTGTCCGCGCTGCGCGAGTTGCTCCATGGAGCTCTGCATCTGCTGCTGCGACTCCGAGAGGCGATCCAAGGCGTCGCGCTCCGGGGGCACGGCGCCCTTGGCGTCGAGGCCGCCGAGGCGATCTTGCGCCCGTCCCATGGAATTTCCAGCCTCCTGGATATTTCTTGTGATCTTGGGGTCGAGCGAGGGGAAGAGCTGAAAGAGAGAGTTGAGCTTCTCGTGGAGATCTTCAGTCCGCTCCTTAAGGACCCCTTGTCGGTGGGAAAGGTCCCGGAGTCTCTTTTTATCCTCATCCTTGAGCGCGGCGAGCGGCTCCTTCAACAGAGCCCCGAGATCGGCCTGGAGCCCGCTGAGGCCGGTTTCGACCTTCATGCCTTTCTGCTCCTGGTCGGCCCTGCGCCTCTTAGCCAGTTCCTTGCGGGCCATCTCCGTGATCTCGGCAAACCCCTGGAAATCCTTTTGCAGAAGTCGCGAGATCATATTTTTGACCAGGTGATTGACGGTGGCCTCGTCCAAGTGTTCTCCGGTCGGGGCTTGCTCGCTCCCGCTTTCTCTCTCCTCATCGGGAAAAAGCTCGGCCAAGCGCGATAATTCTTCATGGGCCTTGGCCTGGAAGCGGTCCAGCTTCTCCTTCAGAACGTCTTCTCTCTTCCCTAAGCCGTCCTTATGGACCCCTTCGGTTTCCACAAGGATCTCTTGTTGCTCTCTCAGGATCTGTTGCAACTCGCTGGCCGAGCGCATCATTTCCCCCTGCATCCTTCCCATGCTGGAGGCCATGGAGGAGCGCTGGGCGTTCTGGAGGGCCGCGACCATGGAGGCCAGTTGGTTGAAAAGCTCTCGCGCCAGCTGCATCGCTCCCTCGATATCTCCTTGCATGAGTTTTTTACGCATCTCCTCCAGAGCGGAGAACATCTCGCCGAAACCGAGTCCTCGGACTGCCTCGTTGTTGATGAACTCGTCGGGGAGACGGGAGGCGAACTGGGAGAGGGCCTGCTGGAGCGATCCCAAAAGGTTCGCCAGCTGAGAGATCTCCTTGAGGACGGCATCCAGGTTCTTGTCCCCGCTCTTCAGCTTCTCCAAAGATTCCAGGAGTCGCTCTTGGCTCTTCATGAGATCCTGGGCCGCAGAGGCCACTTCCTGGGCCTTGAGCCGCTTGCTGATCTCCTCCGAGAGCAGGGACATCCTTTCGAGCTCCGAGGAGATCTCATCGTGGACTCTTGCCTTTTCCTCCGGGGAGGAGGCGTTCTCTCTTTGCTTGAGCAGCTCCTCTTTGGTGAATTGGAGGTTGCGCTTGAGCGCTTCCAGGTCTGACCAGGTGGCAAAGTCGGACAGGCGGTCTTTCTCGCTCCGACGCATCACCTCCTCGATGCGCTGCATCGTCTCGTCGACTTTCTGCTCAAAGTTCTTGTCGGCACGCTCTTGGGACGATTCTTTGTCTCTCGTGGGAGGCGACTCCAAATGGTCGGCCAAAAGGTCGACCATCCGACCTGAGAGATCACGGATCATCTCGGCGACTTCTCTGTGCTCGGCCTTGAGGTTCTTGAGCCGGAGCCTCAGGGCCCGCGAGGAGCCGAGTTTAGGACCGGAGATGCTATCATTGTCTAGGACCTCCAGGTGGTAAACCGCTTCCTCTCCCTCCCGGAGGCCCAGCCTTCCCAAATCCCAGTTGAATCGCTCCCGAGCGATGAGCTTTGGACTTCCGTCTCTTTGAACGGGGAACCTTTCTTGCCGGTCGCCGACCCTGACCGACAGCACGATCTCCTGGATGCCGAAGTCGTCCCTTGCGCTGAATTCCAGCGGCAGGGTCTCATCCCCGTTGATTTCAAGGTCTTCCGTGGGTCTTAGAATCTCGACAGTCGGGAAGCCGTCCGGCCGGACCCGAATCTCATAGGGGATAGGGGTATTCCGAAAGCCGAGCGCATCCTCGGCCACGATCTGATATCTTTGGGACTGGAACAGGACGAGATTGGCCTGAAGTCTCTTCCCGTCGATCTTTAAGGGTACCTCCCTGCCTTCATCGAGGAGGATCTTGGACTTAAGCAGCTCTTTGGTGCTCGAGGCCTCCAGACGCGCCGTGGAGCCCTTGATCCCTTCGATATTCCCTCCCTGGAGGGTTGCTGTCGGCAGCCCTGTGTAATGGGGAGGGTAGAGCGTGATTTTTAGGTTGCCGATCTCTGGAGGATCAACGGCCTCAATGGAATAGGACGGAGAGGAGAAAGGTCCGGCAACGGCACGGTAGCTGAGACTCCTTTGGAGGTCTGGAATCGTGGCCGCAAATTTTCCCGATCCCAGCCCTTCCATGAGAAGCCTTTCTTGAGCCCTTTCCTCGCCGTCGGTTGCCGCGGGCCGCAGGATGAGCTCCATGGACTTTGGGATAGAGCCCGAGGCCGTCGCTTCAAAGGTCACCGCGGAGCCGCGCACGGCGCGGATTCCTTTTGGCGTCACGTCAATCGAGGTATGAGAGGCAGGGAGATCCTTCAGAGGATGGATCAACAGACTGAAGGTTTCACCCACCGAGGACGGATTGAAAAGTACCATGGCCAATACGGGAATGAACAATACGCCCAAAAGCCGGAGCTCGGCCCTGAGATGTTGGGTGTGGATGAGCTCCTCGACTCGAAGGGCCTGGAGCTGTTTTCGAGTCGCTCGCAGCAAGGCCAGCACCATGGCGGTGGAGATCCCCGCAGGCTCCTTTTCTCCCGCGACCTGTGGATAGAGCTGTAATGAGTTGATCAGGTTGTTCCTGAGATGGGGACACTTCCTCTCGATATAGAGGGCCGCCCTTTCCTGGGAGACCCGTTGAGACCATTGAAAGAGGGTCCAGCCAACAAGGGGAAGCAAGAGGGCCGCAGCCAGCGAGCAATAGACCATGGGTGCGTAAGGGAAAAGCGCTTTGATCTCTTGAATCCCCGGACCAACGGAGAAAAGGACGAGCAAACATATGCCCGTGAGGCAGAGCGCCTCCGCGCCCTTGACTGTTTTTAGTCTGCGGACGAATCTCTCAAGGAATGAGGAGAGCTCTCTATAATCTTCTTGGCCCATGCTCGGTCAGACAAACCCATCTTACTATCGAATGGTTTACTTGTCCATGCTTCCGCGGAGGCGAAGGCAAGATAATAGCCGTCGCAGCGATCAGCTTCACAAGGGAGAGGATGAAAGGTGAGGCTCAGTTCTGATAGCTGAGCTGTGGCAACTTGGTCCATCTTGTGGTATGCACAAAATTTAATTGGAGGAACACAACAAAACAAAGGTTAGGAGAAAGGAATATCGAGAATGCTTCCGAGCTTGGGTAACGAGACGCTGGTCTTTCATGAGGGTTATGACTTCGATGACGAGCATGAGGATGCCGCCGATACGCTATTGGATGAGGAGCATCCCATGTGGCGCTCGGAGCGGATATCTCTGACCTCCGTAGGCATAGATATCGGCTCCTCCACCTCTCATCTCATTTTTTCCCGGCTGATCCTGCGCCGTCAGGGTGTGGCGCTTTCCAGCCGGTTTATCGTCGTCAAGCGCGAGATCCTTTATGAATCCCCGATCTTGCTCACCCCTTATTTGGATAAGACCACCATCGATACGAGGGAATTGGATGAGTTCATTCATGAGGCCTACCATCAGGCCAGACTCACTCCCAAGGATATCGATACCGGAGCGGTCATTGTGACCGGGGAGGCGGCAAAAAAGAAGAATGCCGAGGCCATCTCCGCTCTTTTTTCCGCCCAGGCCGGGAAGTTTGTTTGCGCTACGGCGGGACACAACCTTGAGGCGATCCTTGCGGCGTACGGTTCCGGGGCGGTGCACACCACGGTTCACGAGGGCGACGATTATACGATGATGAACGTAGATGTCGGAGGGGGCACCAGCAAGATCGCCATTGTGAAAAGAGGAGCGGTGATCGATACCTCAGCCCTGGAGGTTGGCGCGCGGCTGGTCGCCCTGGATGGCAATGGAAGGATCGACCGCCTTGAGGACGCGGGGCTCAAGATCGGAGAGGCGGCGGGGGTCTCTTTGGCCCTGGGGACCGAGCTCGGGGAAGCTGATAAGGAGAGAATGGCCCAGGTCCTGTGCGACTGTCTCTTCGAGGTTTTGGAAAGAGCCCCGCTTTCTGCTTTGACACGGAGCTTGATGCTCACCCCGGAAGTCGCTTTTAGAGATCGCATCGATGCCGTGATGTTTTCCGGCGGAGTGTCCGAGTATATCTATGGTTTTGAAAAGAGGGACCTCGGCGACCTGGGAAATCAATTTGGGCGAAGGGTGCGGGAGCGTGCCGAGAAAATGGCTGGGGGGATACCGGTGAGAACCCCGGAAGTGCGGATACGGGCGACCGTGATCGGCGCCTCCCAGTACACTGTTCAGGTGAGCGGAAACACCATATTTCTGTCCCACGCGGATCTTCTTCCGCTGAGGAACCTCCAAGTCGTTACTCCCCAGTTTATACAGAGGGAGCCGCTGTCCCCGGCGGATGTGAAGAACGCAGTTGAACGCGCTCTGCAGCGCTTCGACATCAACGATGGGGACAGGCCGGCAGCCCTGGCGATCCACTGGGAGCTTGGACCCTCTTATCCGCTGATCCGCACTCTGGCGGAGGGGCTCGTAGGGGCGATGAAGGAGCATGTTGATAAGGGGCAGCCTTTGGTTCTGGTCTTTGATGCGGATATCGCGAAGTTGGTGGGCAATATTATCGAGAAGGAGTTATTGCCGGGCTCGGGCATCGTTTCCATCGACGGGATCGATCTTAAGGATTTCGATTTCATCGATATCGGGGAGGAGCTTCCCGACGCGAGGGCCGTTCCGGTTGTGATCAAGTCGCTTATCTTCCGCCATACGGAAAGGGGCCGGGGCCACATCCACTTCCATCCCCACACCCATTAGGAAGCGAGGTTGAGAATAGAGGATCGCGATCCTCCATCTTCGATCTTCTATCCTCAGCTTGAAAGGGGGCAGTCCATGCAAGAGATCCTTAGTGGCATACTTACCTGGCCCTGGTTCTCCGAGCCCCACGGCTATAATTTTAACGGCTACCTGGTGCGCTATCCGGAAGGGAACCTTTCCATCGATCCGGTGGAGCCCGCTGAAGAGGGCCTGGCGGAGCTAGCCCGCTACGGGGTCAGCCGAATTCTCCTTACTAACCGCAATCACTCGCGGGCCGCTAATCTAGTGCGCGGCCGCACCGGCGCCCGCACTGCCATCCACCCGGCTGACGCCGCCCATGCCCGTGGCCAAGGGACGGAGATTGACGATGAACTCAGGTTGGGGGATAAGATTGGCCCCTTCGTTGTCGTGGGTGTGCCGGGAAAGTCACCCGGGGAAGTCGCGCTTCACTGGCCTGAGCGCAAGCTCCTGATCGTCGGGGACGCGGTGATCGGAAAGCCTCCTGGCCACTGCGGCCTATTGCCAGAAAAGGTGATGGACGATCCGCCGCGGCTGCGCGCGAGCGTGCGAGCGCTGCTCGCTTTGGACTTCGACGCGCTGCTCGTGGGTGATGGAGAGCCGATTCTCCGTGGCGCGAAGGAGCGGCTTAGGGAGCTGGTAGAGACCTTCCCAAAATAGCCAGCCACTCGCGACTCAGAACTCGAAACCCCAAACTCCAAACTGTGGAGTTTCGATTGCCTATTTTAGATTAAGGGAAACAGCTCAGTGATCTTACTTCGGGACGACCAAATCGATCAGGACGATGCCGTGGGGAGCCGCACCTGTCCGTATCCGTTGGGTGATCTTGCCCGTGGCAAGATCGACTACAAAGACGTTGGCGCCGTAACGCCCCGTCACCCAAAGCTCGCGGCCGTCGGGTGTGACCTCCAGCATGTCCGGCCCTTGGGGGATTTTCAGGGTTTGTGTTACCTTTCGGCTGGCGACGTCGATGACTGAGACAGATGAGGCGTCCCGATTGGAGACAAACAAGGTTTTGCCATCGACGCTCATGGCCATACCGTGGGCTCCGGCGCCGGTCTGGATGCGGTCAAGCTCCTTAAAGCTCTCGGTGTCATAGACGGTGACGCGTCCCTCCCCGTAGTTGGCGACAAAGAGCGCTTTACCTCCCGGGGCAAGGGAGACATCGACCGGCCTCTTGCCCGTGTCCACCTGGCGGACTAGCTTTCGCGCCTGGAGGTCAATGACCGAAAGCTGGTGCGAGTATTCGTTGCTGGCGTACATGAAACGGCCATCCGGACTGAAGGCGAAATGATTGGGATCTTTTCCCGTGGAGATCTGTGCCAGTCGGGTCCAACCGTTGGCCCTTTCCAGCCCGTTCCATTCTTCTGCGGCATGGACCTCGACCCGACCCAAGCGGGTGCAGGTTGTCACAAGGAATTTGTGATCCGGGGTGTAGTAGAGATTGTAAGGATCGAGGATCGGCAGCGTCTTTGCGATGTTCTCAGTGGCCAGGTCGATTACGGAGACGGTGTCGGAATGAGTGTTCCCCACGTAGAGATGGCGACCGTCCATGGAGACGATCATGTGGTGGGGATAGTCTCCCACCTTGAGAGTACTCAGAACCTTATAGCTGTTCCGGTCGATTATTGAGACGCTATCCCCATCGCTGTTGGTGACAAAGGCTCGCCGTCTGACTTCTGGGCCGGTCAGTGGGGTCGCGGTGCGCTGGTTTCCGTTAATACGGCAGTACCCCCCCATCATGGCCTGTAAACTCTGCTTTGCTCCCACCCTGATCACGAGCGGGCAGGCGTGAGCCGTTGGCGCTGCCGTGAAGAGCAGCATGCCCAGGAGGGCCGGGAGGGTTGGAATCAACCGGCTCAAGAACCGGGCACAACGACCATCATTGATCTTCTTTAGGACGGCCCTAAGCATTGTTAATATTTATTGCCATAAAACAACAAATAATTCCAGCCTCGTTGACATTGCCAATGTTTTCTAATATTTTTGCAAAATAAGCATGTTAGAGGTGGTTGGGGTTTTATGGAAGAGCCAACTGGCCTACAAAACTTTTTGGAGATCCTTACCAAGCCCGATAACATCCCCATTGCCGGGATGCTTCTCCTAGTCCTCTTTTTTACCTGGATTGGCCTGAGACAGGCCCTTAGAAACGACAGGCTCATCGAGGAAGGCAAAAAGGAGGAGATCCTTAAAGAGATGTGGAAGTAGATGTTAAGGGCCTGGGGATTGTTTCTCGCCGGGGTCCTGGGGATAAGTCTTTCTCTTGCCTACGGGCAAAGCGCT
>Ga0114945_10002674_pt1 | contig 10326 bp, 12 predicted proteins | sample OV2TP3_FD_87194 | JGI IMG/M metagenome (GOLD analysis project Ga0114945, IMG submission 87194) | Hot spring microbial communities from Beatty, Nevada to study Microbial Dark Matter (Phase II) - OV2 TP3 | ecosystem: Environmental > Aquatic > Thermal springs > Hot (42-90C) | place: USA: Beatty... | reverse complement strand
GGCGTTTTCGAGTCGCTGCTCGCGGGATGGAAGGCCCAGGGCTACGATCTCGCCAGCCTGGGATCGCTTTACGATTCCCTGGATTTATCGCAGCTGCCGCGCCGCGACGTGGTCTACGGCGAGGTTGCCGGCCGCTCCGGCAGGCTCGCGCTGCAAGCATAGGAGCATGGCATGAGCGCGCTATTTCCCGGATTCGCCAGGAGGAAGATCAGGACCAGCGGTGCCGGCATCAATCTGGTCTTCGGCGGCGAAGGGCCGCCGGTGCTGCTGCTGCACGGCTATCCCCAGACCCACGCCATGTGGCACAAGGTCGCGCCGCAGCTCGCGCGCAGCCGCACGGTGGTGTGTCCCGACCTGCGCGGCTATGGCGACTCCTCGAAGCCGAAAGGGCTGCCCGACCATTCGAACTACTCCAAGCGCGCGATGGCGCTCGACATGGTCGAGGTGATGGAGGCGCTCGGCTATCTCAAGTTCGACCTCGTCGGGCACGACCGCGGCGGCCGCGTCGGCCACCGCATGGCGCGCGACCACGGCCGCCGCGTGCGCTCGCTCACGGTGCTCGACATCTCGCCGACGCTGAAGATGTACGAGAGCACCAACATGCAGTTCGCCAAGGCCTATTACCACTGGTTCTTCCTGATCCAGCCCGCGCCGCTGCCCGAGACGATGGTCGCCGCGATGGGCATCAAGTACATCCTCGGCCGCATCGGGCGCGGCAAGAGCGGGCTCAGGCACTTCGACCGGCGGGCGGTGCTCGAATACGCGCGCGCCTTCAAGGACCCGCGCACCATCCACGCCACCTGCGAGGACTACCGTGCCGCCGCCACGATCGATCTGGTTCACGATAGAAAAAACTTGAAAACAAAAATCCAGATGCCGGTGCTCGCGCTATGGGGCAGGCACGGCGTCGTCGAGGCGCTGTTCGACTGCCTCGCCGACTGGCGCGAGGTCGCCGCCGACGTGCGCGGCCGCCCCCTCGCCTGCGGGCATTTCATCCCCGAGGAAAAGCCGAACGAGCTGATTGCGGAGCTTCGGCGCTTCTTGAAAAGCGCCTAGACGTCTATCTCTTCGGGCTTGAGCGTGACGATCTTTCCGTCGCGCCAGATGACGACGGATTCGAAAATGGGGTCAGACCCGGGTCAGACCCCATTTTCCTGCCGGCGCCGTTCGGGCCGGCGAGCACGAAGAGATTTGGCATCGCCCTCGCAATTTACCTTTGATTTCAGGCCCCTACGTGGCGCTTGCGGTCGGGATAAAAAACATGTTCAATGAATGCGTTACAGCGCATTGCTAAGAAAGGTCTTTAGACCTCTGGAAATGCCAGGCAAGCCGGTGCCTCACCCAAGCGTCTCCTCTACCGGCGCGACTACCTGTGTATCGCCAGCTCCGCATCCCTTTGCCATCCCCGGGAGGTATTGAACTTTGCTTAAGCCCTATGATGTCGAGCAGGCCGCCGCCGAATCTTCCTCATTGGTCTCACCCGTCGTGACCCAGAAGCAACCCCGCCCTGCGCGCAAGCCCAAGATGAAGAAGCTCTTCGTGCTGGACACCAACGTCCTGATGCACGACCCGACGAGCCTGTTCCGCTTCGACGAGCACGACTTGTACCTGCCGATCGCGACGCTCGAGGAGCTCGACCAGCACAAGCGCGGGCTCTCGGACGTGGCGCGCAACGCGCGCCAGGCGAGCCGCTTCCTCGACGAGATCGTTTCCGGCGACATCAAGGCCGGGCTGCCGATCCGGACCCGCGAGCGCCAGCAGTCCCGCGGGCGCCTCTTCCTGCAGACCGAGGCGATCAACGGCCAGCTGCCGAGCACGCTCGCCGCCGGAAAGACCGACAACCAGATCCTCGCCGTCGTGCGGTTCCTGCAGGAGCGCGAGCCGCAGCGCGAGGTGGTGCTGGTGTCGAAAGACATCAACATGCGCATCAAGGCGCGGGCGCTCGGGCTCGCCGCCGAGGACTACTTCAACGACAAGGTGCTCGAGGACGCCGACCTGCTCTACACCGGCGTGCGGGCGCTGCCGAAGGATTTCTGGGACAGCCACGGCCGCGACGTCGAGTCCTGGAAGAAGGAAGGCCACACCTACTACCGCGTGCGCGGCCCGCTGGTGTCGAAGCTGCACGTCAACGAGTTCGTGTACGACGAGTCGGGCGATCGGCCGCTGTACGCCGTGGTGAAGGAGGCTTCCGGGCGCACCGCCGTGCTGGAGACCTTGCGCGACTACACCCACGCGAAGAACTCGGTGTGGGGAATCACCGCGCGCAACCGCGAGCAGAACTTCGCGCTCAACCTGCTGATGAGCCCGGCGGTCGACTTCGTCACGCTGCTCGGCCAGGCCGGCACCGGCAAGACGCTCCTCGCCCTCGCGGCGGGGCTCACCCAGGTGCTCGACGACAAGCGCTACACGGAGATCATCATGACCCGCGTCACCGTGCCGCTCGGCGAGGACATCGGCTTTCTCCCCGGGACCGAGGAAGAGAAGATGCAGCCCTGGATGGGCGCGCTCGAGGACAACCTCGATGTCCTGAACGCTTCCGACGAGTCGGGCGGCGAATGGGGGCGCGCCGCGACGCGCGACCTGGTGCGCTCGCGCATCCGCATCAAGTCGCTGAACTTCATGCGCGGCCGCACCTTCGTCAACAAGTGGCTGATCATCGACGAAGCGCAGAACCTGACGCCGAAGCAGATGAAGACGCTGGTGACGCGCGCAGGTCCCGGCACCAAGGTGGTGTGCCTGGGCAATATCGCGCAGATCGACACGCCCTACCTGACCGAGGGCAGCTCGGGCCTCACCTACGTCGTCGACCGCATGAAGGACTGGGCGCACGCCGGGCACGTGACGCTCGCCCGCGGCGAGCGCTCCCGGCTCGCCGATTACGCCGCGGATTCGCTCTAGGAATAAACCCGAGCGGAGGGTGTTTCACCCTCCTGCCGGGCCTTTCTGCTAAATTCCCCTGGCCTTAATCCTCTGGAACCCTTGATGACTTCCATCGCGCGCTTACTCGCAGTCCTTGTTTCCGCTTTCATGCTGGCGGCGCCGGCCGCCGCGCAACCGAAGTTCGAGCCGCAGGTCGGCCAGGCCGGGAAAGACGTCATCTGGGTGCCGACGCCCGACGACGTGGTGGATCGCATGCTGACCATGGCGCAGGTGACGCCCAGCGACTTCGTCTGGGACCTCGGCGCCGGCGACGGCAAGATCGCCATCGCGGCAGCGAAGAAGTACGGCGCGCGCGCGGTGGGCATCGAGTACAACCCCGACATGGTCAGGCACGCGAACGCCAACGCGCAATCCGCGGGAGTGGCCGGCAGCGGCCCCGGCAAGGCGCTCATCCGGCACGGCGACATCTTCGCCACCGACTTCAGCCAGGCGACCGTCATCACGCTGTACCTGCTTCCGGCGCTCAACATGAAGCTGCGCCCGCACATCCTGTCGATGCGGCCCGGCACGCGCGTGGCGTCGCATTCCTTCAGCATGGAGGACTGGGAAGCCGACGAGATCTCGTCGATGGACGGCCGCCGCGCCTACTTCTGGATCGTGCCGGCGAACGTCATGGGCACCTGGACCCTCGAAGCGGCGAGCCAGAAGCTCGAGATGTCGCTCGAGCAGACCTTCCAGAAGCTGAGCGGCACCGTGACGCTGGGGCCGGCGCACGCCGGCCTGCGCGAGCCGAAGCTGCGCGGCTTCAACATCGCCTTCGCCTTCGTCGACCCGAGCGGCCGGCTGCGCGAGTTCACCGGCCGGGTGACCGCCGGCCGCATGGAGGGCTCGTTCCGCGACGACAAGGGCGGCGAAGGGCGCTGGACGGCGACCAGGAAGTAGCTAAGCGAGCTTTTTGTGCGTGCCGTCGCAGAAGGGCTTGCCGCCGGTGTGCTTGCAGCCGCACAGCCAGAACTTCTGCGCCTCCGACACGGTGAACTTCGTGGGCGTGAACTCCGAGCCCTTGTGCGAGCCGTCGCAGAACGGCTGGCGTTTCGACTGGCCGCAAGCGCACCACCAGTAGTCTCCGGGCGCGAGTTCCACGGCATACGGCGACCTTTGCGCGATATGAGGCTCGGCCATGCTGCCCTCCTTAATAAGAGCCCGGGTCTGCGTAGTTCGCGAAGCGCGTGTGCTGTCCGAGGAAGGTGAGCTTCACCGAGCCGATCGGCCCGTTTCTCTGCTTGCCGACGATGACTTCCGCGATGCCGCGCTGGTCCTCGGGCAGATCGGGCTTGTAGACCACCTCGCGGTAGATGAACATGATGACGTCGGCGTCCTGCTCGATGGCGCCCGATTCGCGCAGGTCCGACATGACCGGGCGCCGGTCGGGACGCGAATCGACGGCCCGGTTGAGCTGCGACAGCGCCACCACCGGGACGTCGAGTTCCTTGGACATCGCCTTGAGGGAGCGCGAGATCTCGGAGATCTCGGTGGCGCGGTTCTCGCCCTGCGTCGACGCCGACATCAGCTGCAGGTAATCGACCACGATCAGGCCGAGCTTGCTGTACTGGCGCTTGAGCCTGCGCGCCCTGGCGCGCAGCTCCAGCGCGGTCAGCGCGCCGGTCTCGTCGATGTAGATGGGCGCGTCGTGCAGCTTCGACATGGCTTCGGTCAGCCGCGCCCACTCCTCGTCCTTCAGCCGCCCGGTGCGCAGCTTGTGCTGGTCGACCTGGCCGATCGAGCCGAGCATGCGCATCGCGAGCTGCACCGCGCTCATTTCCATGCTGAAGATCGCCACCGGCAGCCCGTTATGCACCGCGACGTGCTCCGCGATGTTGAGCGCGAACGCCGTCTTGCCCATGCTCGGGCGGCCCGCGACGATCACCAGGTCGCCCGCCTGCAGGCCCGCCGTCATGTTGTCCAGGTCCGTGAATCCCGTCGGCACGCCGGTGATGTTGGAGACGTTTTCCTGGTGGTAGAGGTGGTCGACGCGCTCGAACACGCGCGCGAGGACCGGCTTGATCTCGAGCAGCCCGTGGTCGCGGCGCGAGCGCGATTCGGCGATCTGGAAGATCTTCGATTCCGCCTCGTCGAGCAGCTGCTCGACTTCCTTGCCCTGCATGTTGAGGGCGGTCTCGGCGATGTCGGTCGCAACCTGGGCGAGGCGCCGCTGCACCGAGCGCTCGCGCACCAATTCGGCGTACCTCCTGATATTGAGGGCGCTCGGCGTGTTTTGCGCCAGCGCAGCCAGGTACGCCGCGCCGCCGGTCCTGTCCTTGTCCTCGCTCGCCTCGATCGATTCCCCGACCGTGACAACGTCGGCCGGCCGGTTGGCCTCGATCAGTCTTGCAATGTGGCGGAAGATGCGCCGGTGGTCGTCGCGGTAGAAGTCTTCCGCGCCGACCATGTCGGCGATGCGGTCGAAGGCCTCGTTGTCGAGCAGCAGGCCTCCGAGCAGCGACTGCTCGGCCTCCACCGAATGCGGCGGCACTCTGAGCGAAACGAGCTGCGGATCCGAGGAATCTTGACGTGCAACTTGCTGTGCCACGGCCATTTTTTCGACTCACCTCCCCGGACGCATCATAGGAAGCGCCTTCCCGATTTCGATTTGACAGGTCGAAACGCCCAGCCTGGAAACGACAATGCGGGCCGCCGGTGCTCAAAAATTGACCGCGCGCGGGAAGCGCGTCCGCCGGCCTGTGGATTAGCTGTGGGTACAGTGTCGATAAGTTGTGAATGATACTGTACAAAGAAAAAGTAAACTTCTTGACACAAAAACCCGCTGGGGCGAAAAAAAAGGGCTGTAGCCAGCCCTTTTTTCGATCGCGGCGCCCCGCTCAAGTCTCGCCGAGCACCGAAACGGTGATCGTCACGGTAACATCGGTGTGCAGCGCGACCTGGATCGGAGTGTCGCCGACCTGCTTGAGCGGGCCCTGCGGCATCCTGACCTGCGAGCGCTCGACGTCGTGGCCCAGCTTCTCCAGCGCCTCGACGATGTCGTAGTTGGTCACCGAGCCGAAAAGCCGCCCGTCGACGCCGGCCTTCTGCGTGATCTGCACCGTGAGACCGTCGAGCTTCGCGCCGCGCTCCTGCGCCTTGGCGAGCGTTTCGGCCTGCGCCTTTTCGAGCTCGGTGCGGCGCGCCTCGAATGCCTTAAGGTTCTGCTCGGTCGCCCGCTTCGCCTTGCCCTTCGGAATCAGGTAGTTGCGCGCGTAGCCGTCCTTCACCTTGACGACGTCGCCGAGCTCGCCGAGGTTCGCCACCTTCTCCATGAGTATCACTTGCATGGCCGCATCTCGCTATTTGCTCAGTGCAGGTCGGTGTACGGCAGCAATGCGAGGAAGCGCGCGCGCTTGATCGCCTCGGAAAGCTGCCGCTGGTAGCCGGCCGCGGTCCCGGTGATGCGCGCCGGGATGATCTTGCCGGTCTCGTTGACGAAGTCCTTGAGGACCTCGACGTCCTTGTAGTCGATCCACTCGGCCTTCTCCGCGGTGAAGCGGCAGAACTTGCGGCGGCGGAACAGCGCCCGCTGGCCCTTGTCCTTCTTGTCCTTGCCGAACTTCCCCTTGCCTTTGCCTTTGAAACTGCGCCGTGGAGGCATGTCATGTTCCTTCGATGAATTCGATATTCGTTACGTGCAATACCAGTCTTTTCGAGCGCTTGGTCTTCGGCGCCAGGAAGCCTTCGAGCCTGGCTCCGGCGCCGGGCTTCGCCGCCGCGATCAGCCGGGCCAGGGATTCGAAAGCGATGGCGGGCATTTCCGCGATCACGTTGCGCTTGCCCCCCGCCTCGGCCTGCTCCGACTCGTGCCGCAGCTTGAACTCGACTGCGGGGATTCCTGCCGGCGTGTAGCGCAATGCTCCCAGCTCGCTCAGCGTGGCGCTTATCTGTACCCGATTCAGGCGGGCGGGGCCGCTGCTTCGGCGGGCTTGGCTTCTGCGCCGCGTTCCATCAGCGACTTCGACTTCTCCTCCTTCATCATCGGGGAGGGAGTCGTGAATGCCCTGGGCATCTTCACGATCAGGTGGCGCAGCACCGCGTCGCTGAACTTGAAGGAGTGCTCGAGCTCGGCGAGCGTCTCGTTGTCGCACTCGATGTTCATGAGCACGTAGTGCGCCTTGTGAACCTTGGCGAGCGGGTAGGCGAGCTGGCGCCGGCCCCAGTCCTCGAGGCGGTGCACGGTGCCGTTCTTGCCGGCGATCAAGCCCTTGTAACGCTCGACCATCTGCGGCACCTGCTCGCTCTGGTCGGGATGGACGATGAAAACGATCTCGTAATGCCGCATGCCTGATGTCTCCTTATGGGTAAGCCCCCCGCCATGCGTAGCGGTGGAGCAAGGAAGGGCGCGGATTCTATCACACCCCGGAAACGCGCCGGCGTACCGATTCGAACAGGCAGATGCCGGCGGAGACCGAGACGTTGAGGCTGTCCACCTCACCCTGCATCGGGATGCGCACCAGCAGGTCGCAGGACTCGCGCGTCAGCCGGCGCATGCCCTCGCCTTCGGCGCCGAGCACCCAGGTGATCGATTCCGGCAGATTCGCTTCGTAGAGCGTCTCGCCGGCGCGCTCGTCGGCGCCGACGGCCCAGATTTTTCTTTCCTTGATCTCGGCGAGCGTTCGCGCCAGGTTGGTGACCATCAGGTAGGGCATCGACTCGGCGGCGCCGCTCGCGACTTTCGATACCACCGGCGTGATGCCGGCGGCGCGGTCCTTCGGGGCGATGACGGCGTGGACACCCGCGGCATTGGCCACGCGCAGACAGGCGCCGAGGTTGTGCGGATCGGTCACGCCGTCCAGCACGAGCAGCAACGGCGTTCCGATCCCCTCGAGGATCTCGTCCAGGGTGTCGGCTGCGCGCCTGACCTCGACGCGGGCGACGACGCCCTGGTGGCGGCCGCCGCCGTAGAAGCCGTCGAGGCGCTTGGTCGGCACGCGCATCAGGCGCACGCCCGAGCGCTCGGCGACGCTCGCCAGGTCACGAATGCGCGCGTCGTTGCGGGTCTCGTCGAGGAAGATTTCGACCACTGATTTCGGATCCGCACGCAGACGGGCAAGCACCGCGTGAAATCCGAAAACGACGCGTGGTTCCCTCTTTTCGGTGCGGCTCATCTCATTTGGAGCGCAGAGACTCCCAAAGCTGCCGCGGCGTCATGATTGGCATCGATTCCAACGCGCCCGGAGCTACAAGGGCGGCGTCGCGCGGAAAACGTCCTCATCGGTAAGCAAGCCCTGTGCTTCTGCGAAGGGAAGCACCTTGGCGCAGCTCGCGAAAGCGCGTGACCGCGACTTGCCGCTCGAGCGCCTTGTCCAGCTTCGGGTCCAGCCTGATGGTCAGGGTGGTCATGGCGCCTCTCCGTCTGTACGACAACGTCTTACAAGACTAACAGGAACCTCAGGCGGGTACGAGGTCGATCTTGCGCGAGTCGACGTCGACGCGCACCAGCCTGACCGTCATGCGGTCGGCGAGGCGGAAGCGCTTCTTGGTGCGGTCCCCCAGCAGCATGTGGCGCGCGCCGTCGTACTGGAAGTAGTCGCGGCCGAGCTCGGAGATGTGCACCAGGCCGTCGACGAAGTAGTCGTCGAGCGTGACGAACAGGCCGAACGGCGCGACGCCGGTGATCACGCCCGAGAACGTGCCGCCGACGTGGTCGTGCATGTAGGTGCACTTGAGCCAGCTCTCGACGTCGCGGCTGGCGTCGTCGGCGCGGCGCTCGGTCTCGGAGCAGTGCCTGCCCAGCGCTTCCCAGTCGAGATCGGAGTATGTTCTTCTTGAAAGCAAGGCTTTTATTGCGCGGTGTACGAGCAAGTCCGGGTAGCGCCGGATCGGCGAGGTGAAATGCACGTAGGCCTCGAAGGCGAGCCCGAAGTGCCCGAGGTTGCTCGGGCTGTACACCGCCTGCTTGAGCGAGCGCAGCAGGATGGTCTGCAGCAGCACGAAGTCGGGGCGCTTGCGGATGCGCTCGAGCAGCTGCGCATAGTCCGCCGGCCGCGGCACCTCGCCGCCGGGCAGTTGCAGCCCGATCTCGGCGAGGAAGTCGCGCAGCGCCGCCACCTTGTCGGCCGCGGGAACGTCGTGCACGCGGTACAGCACCGGGTGCTCGCGCCCGGCCAGGAAGTTTCCGGCGCAGACGTTGGCGGCGAGCATGCACTCCTCGATGACGCGGTGCGCGTCGTTGCGCGTCTCCGCGACGATTTTCTCGATCCTGCCGCGCGCATCGAACACCATGCGCGTCTCTACGGTGTCGAAATCGATTGCGCCGCGGCGCTCGCGCTGCTTGTGCAGCACCTTGAAAACGTCGTACAGGGTTTCGAGGTGCGCAGGCGCCGCTTTCGAGGAGATTTTTTCCCAGACCGCGGTATAAGTCAGCCTGGCCCGGGATCGGATGACGCCTGGATAGAACTTGTAGCGCGCCACCTCGCCGGCCGCCGAGATCTCCATCTCGCAGGTCATCGCCAGGCGGTCGACCTCCGGATTGAGCGAGCAAAGACCGTTGGAAAGCTTCTCCGGCAGCATCGGGATGGTTCGGCGGGGGAAATAAACCGAGGTGCCGCGGCTGCGTGCCTCGACGTCCAGCGCCTCGCCGTGGCGCACGTAGTGGCTCACGTCCGCGATGGCCACCCACAGCCGGTAGCCCTTGCCTTCGCGCCGGCATACCACGGCGTCGTCGAAGTCCTTCGCGGTCTCGCCGTCGATGGTGACGAACGGCAGTTCCCGCAGATCCTGACGGTCTTGAAGACTTTCTTTTTCAACAGAATCCGGCAGGGCACGCGCCGCGGCGAGGGCCTTCTTCGAGAACTCGTGCGGCAGGTCGAACTTGCGCAGCGCGATCTCGATTTCCATGCCGGGGTCGGCATGGTGGCCGAGCACCTCGGCGACCCGGCCGATCGGCTGCGCATGGGGGCCCGGCTGCGCCACGAGATCGACGGTCACGACCTGGCCGGCCTTCGCCCGGCCCGCCTCGGCCGGCGGCACGAGGATGTCGTGCGCGATGCGGCGGTCTTCCGGCACCAGGAACATCACGCCGTGCTCGGCGTGCAGGCGCCCGACGATGCGGCGGTTGCCGCGCTCGAGCACCTCGACCACCGTGCCGAGCGGGCGGTCGCGCTGGTCGCGCCCGCTCACGCGCACCGCCGCACGGTCGCCGTGGATCAGCTGGCGCATTTCCGCAGGGGGCAGGAACACCGGCGCGCCGCCATCGTCGGGCGCTCCCCAATCGGGCATCTACCGCCAGGGGCGGATCCCAGGCGCCATCCACGTCCCATGGGATGAGGGCGCGACTCCGGACGGCGCTTTCAAGCCTATGGAGGAGCTACGCCGCCTATACCAGCAGAAGGGCCTCAACCCAGACCAGGAGGTGGTCCCATATTGCCGCTTAGGAGTGCGGGCCTCCTATAGCTGGTT
>Ga0114945_10002673_pt1 | contig 10327 bp, 4 predicted proteins | sample OV2TP3_FD_87194 | JGI IMG/M metagenome (GOLD analysis project Ga0114945, IMG submission 87194) | Hot spring microbial communities from Beatty, Nevada to study Microbial Dark Matter (Phase II) - OV2 TP3 | ecosystem: Environmental > Aquatic > Thermal springs > Hot (42-90C) | place: USA: Beatty... | reverse complement strand
CTGGCCCATTGGCGACAAATCGCCATCAGCGCCTGCGAGCAGTGCGGCCGCTCGGTACTGCCGATCATCCATGCGCCGGTCACGCTGCGCGACTGGCTGGACGTCGAGGCCGACCTCAAGCTCGTGCTGCACCCGGTGGCCGAGCCGCTGGCGAGCCATGCCAAGCCGCAGAGCCTGGCATTTCTGATCGGCCCGGAGGGCGGCCTGAGCGATAGCGAAGTCGAGCTGGCCAGCGGCCAGGGGTTTCTGCCGGCCCGGCTCGGCCCGCGAGTACTGCGCACCGAGACCGCACCGGTTGTGGCGTTGAGCGTGGCGCAGCAGCTGTGGGGCGACTTCTAGCCGCGGACCGCAGTCAGATCAGGCCGGCGTCCGCCAGCTTCTGCTCCAGGCCAACCAGGTCGGGAATACGTGCCTGCATATCACCGAGGTTGACCGCATCCAGCTCCAGCGGTGCAAGTTCCACGTCCGCCCGCGCCAGGCTCGCGTCAACCTTGATCGAATGCGGAATGCCCTGCACCAGCAGCGCAATGAACTTGACGTGATCGCGCCCGCCGACAGCGTTGAGCACGGCCACCCGCGCGGTGCTGCCCACCGGCTGCGGCTCGCCGCTGGAGGCCGCCTCGAATGACAGCAATGGCAGGCTCAGGTCGCGCCACTGCACCTGGCCGAGAAACCAGGCCGGCATGCCCTGTACCGCCTGTGGCGCACGGTACGGAATCAGCTCGGCTACCGCCACGTTGGGTACCAGCAGCATGCGATCGGCAAGCGGCATCAACAGCCCCGTAAGGCTTTCCGCGTCCTGAGAAATGACCGTCTGACTCATGAATTATCCCGTTGAAAAGACGTGGTGGGCGCCCCGGCCTGGTTCACCAGATGATTGACCAGTGCCTGCGCCAGTTCTCGCGGATCGCCGCTGTAGGAGCTGTAGCCGCCCTCGCGAAGGTTGTCCGGCATGCTCGAGCAGGCGCAGGAATCGGCGCGCTGCGTCCATACCTTGCCGCCCTGACGCAGCACGTACGCCGCCGCGGCACTGCCGTCGCTACCCATGCCGCTGAAGGCGATGACACCGCAGCGGCCGCCGAACTGCTGGGCCAGGTTCAGCATCATCTGGTCGATCGAGGGGCTGTACGGCTCTGGCCAGCAGCGGCCGGTCAGGCGCGCGCTGCCATCGTCCTCGAACGCCAGCTCCTCACTGATCGGGGCGATGACCACCTCGCCGCAGCGAACCGGCTCACCCGGGCGGACCTGCCGCACCTGCCACTGGCTATGGCGCCCCACGGCCTGGGACAGCGCCGACTCGAAGCTCGCCTCGATATGCTGGGCGTAGACGAAGCCCACCGGCAACCCGCCGGGCAAGGCATCCAGAAAGGCCTTCACCGCCTCCGGTCCGCCCAGCGAGGCTGCCAGCAGCCAGACCTGATGTGCCGGTTCTCCGGCACGCAGCGCGGAATCGGCCAGCACTGCAGGCAGCGTCAGTCGCTCCGGACGCTGCCCTTCACCCTGCAACACGTCCAGCCGTGGCCCGACGGCACGCGACGGATCGCCCACCAGGCGCTTGAGCTTGCTGAACAGGCTGCGCTCCCAGCGTGGGTAGAACTCCGAATGGCGTTCCGGCGCATGCCCTTCGCCGAACAGCACCCGCGTGGTGTCGCGCTCCAGCAAGGCATCCACCAGCGGGGAGTCTTCGGTCTGGGCCAGATCCACCAGCCACAGGTCCGCTTCGGTGCTATCCAGATCGGCAGGTTCAAGACGCGCCGGGTCGTTGTTCAGCACCACCTGATAGCCACTTCCGGTCAACGCCTGCTGCAGCACGTGACGCTGCAGCGAGGTATCGGCGAGTACCGCAATACGGGTGGAGAGCACTTCAGACATCGGCGTGGACCAGGCGCTGGATGGCCTCGAGCAGGACGGACTCCTGGTACGGCTTGCCCAGGTATTCGTTGACGCCGATGCTCAACGCGCGATCCCGGTGCTTCTCGCCGGTACGCGAAGTGATCATGACGATCGGCAGGTCCTTGAGGCGCTCGTCATGGCGCACCAGCGTGGCGACCTCGAAGCCGTCCATGCGGGGCATCTCGATATCCAGCAGCATGATGTCCGGCTTGCGCTCCTGCAGCTGGGTGATCGCATCCACCCCATCCTTGGCAGTCAGCACGTTCATGCCGTTGCGCTCCAGCAGGCGGCTGGTGACCTTGCGCACAGTGACCGAGTCGTCGACCACCATGACCAGCGTCGGCCGCTCGCTTTCCACCTCGACGGATTCGGGCAGCTGATCGATCAGCCTCGGCTGTTGCTGCTGAATGATCTGATGCGCATGCAGGACACGAATGGTGGCCAGCAGATCGAGAATCACCACCACGCGACCGTCGCCGAGGATGGTCGCGCCGGAGATGCCATGGACGCCGGCAAACTGCGGGCCGAGGCTCTTCACCACGATCTCGCGCGAGCCGGCCAGGCTGTCGACCTGCACCGCGACACTGTGCTCCTTGGAGCGCACCAGAATCACCGGCAGCGGCAGACTCTGTCCGACCAGCTTCGGCTTCTGCCCGTTGTTCAGCAGATCGCCGAGGTAACGCAGCTCGTAGGCCTGACCGGCATATTCGAAGCGCGGCGCATCCGGCTGGTAGTAAGCCTCCAGCTCGTACGGCGAAACCCGCACGATACCTTCGATGGTGTTCAGCGGGATCGCATAGAGGTCCTCGCCCGAGTAGACCATCAGCGCCCGGTTGACCGACACCGTGAACGGCAGGCGAATCAGGAAACGCGTGCCCTGGCCCAGCGTCGATTCGATGCTCATGGAGCCACCGAGCTGCTTGACCTCCGAATGCACCACGTCCATGCCGACACCACGGCCGGAGATCTGCGTGACGCGCTCGGCGGTGGAGAAACCGGCCTCGAGGATGAATTGCAGGATCTCGTGTTCGGACAGACCGCTGTCGGCGGACATCAGGCCGCGTTCGATCGCCTTGCGCCGCACCGCCTCGAGGTTGATGCCGCCACCGTCGTCCGCCAGCGTCAGGACGATATCGCCGCCTTCACGCGCCAGATCCAGGCGGATCGTGCCCTGCTCGGATTTGCCGGCGGCACGGCGCCGCTCGACCGACTCGATACCGTGGTCCACGGCATTGCGCAGCATATGCTCCAGCGGCGCGACGATCCGCTCGAGCACGCTGCGGTCCATCTCGCCGGTGGCGTTGCCGACCAGGAACTCGACCTGCTTGCCGAGTTCACCGGCCACCTGCCGGACGATACGACGCAGACGCGGCACCAGCCGCTCGAAGGGCACCATGCGCGTACGCATGAGGCCTTCCTGAAGCTCGGTATTGACGCGTGCTTGCTGCAGCAGCAGGGTTTCGGCATCGCGGTTACGCGCAGCGAGGGTTTCCTTCAGGTCGAGCAAGTCGGAGGCCGACTCGAACAGTGCACGGGACAGCTGCTGCAGCTGCGAATGGCGGTCCATCTCCAGCGGATCGAAATCGTCATAGCCGGCCCGCTCGGCCTCGGCCTGATAACGGCTGAGAATCTGCGCCTGGGTTTCGGTATCCAGGCGGCGCAGCTGATCGCGCACGCGCTCGATGGTCGCTTCCATTTCGCCGAGCGTGAACCCGACGTCGCTGACTTGCTGCTCCACCCGACCCCGGAAGATCGAGGTTTCACCAGCCAGGTTGACAAGCCCTTCCAGCAGTTCCGCCGGCACCTTGACCAGTTCTTGCGGTGCTCGACGCGCAGCGGCTTCCTGAGCGGCCTGCTGGGCGCGCCGAATAAACGGCAGGACCTTTGCCGGCGCAGCGCTTGGCGCCGGCTGGCTGCTCGCCGCAACGATCGGCTGCGGCAGTGTCAGCGGCTCGTTCGGCAACGGCGACTCGGTCTCCTGCAGCTCCGCATGCTGTGGCTCCGAATACAGCGGCTCGGCGCTATCGCTGGCAAGGCTGTCGCGCAACTGCTCGACGTCCTTGAGCAGCGCGTCATAACCCTGTTGTACATCGAGGAACAGGCTGTCCGGCCAAGGGGCGCCCTGTTGCTGCGCCTCGCTCAGGCGCTGCTCCAGATCATGGGCCATGTTGCCCAGGGCAGTCTGCCCCGCCAGGCGTGCCCCGCCCTTGAGGGTGTGCAACACGCGAAGCATGTCAGCCAGGGGAGCCGCGTCCTCGCGGCCAGCATCCCAGCGGCCCAGGGCCGACTCCATCTCTTCCAGCAGGTCGTCCGCTTCCTCGACGAAGATATCGAGGATCTCGGCCTCGGCCGACTGCTGCGCATCCTCCTGCGCAGCCTTCAGCGATACGCTGCTGGGGATGCTCAGCTGTTCCTCGGGGTTGTTGCGAAATCGGCGAATCGTCTCGATCAGCGCATCACCGCTAGGGATCGGATTGTGCGCCCGCACCGCTTCGAGCATCTCCGCCAGACGGTCCTGGCAGGCCTGCAGGAGGCCGAACAGCTCGGAACTGGCTCGGTAGCTGCCAGCGCACAGCCCCTCATAGAGAAACTCGAGTTCATGGGCGAGATCACCGATCTCGCGGATATCCGCCATCCGTGCGCCACCCTTGAGGGTGTGCAGATCCCGCTGCAGTGCTTCAAGCTCGAAGCTGTTGTCGACATCCGCCATCCAGCGCTGCAACCCGCCGGCCGCGCTTTCGATAAGGTCGAAGCCCTCCTCCAGGAAGATCTCCACCAGCTCGGGGTCGCGATCTACCAGCTCTGGCTGACGATCGACCGCTTCGACTCGCGGGGCATCCGCGGCCACCTCGAACGACGCGGGCGCCTCTTCGATTTCAGGCAGTTCGAGCTCGATCTCGTCCTGCGCTTCGCTGAACGAGGCCTCGGAGGCTTCAACGTCCTCCAGGGGACTGACTGCTTCACCCTCTTCGCTGGTGAATGACTCATCGATGTCAGCCAGTGGCAGATCGATGACCTCCATGACCGGAGGCTGGTCCGGCACAGCGTCAAAAGCGTCCTCGCCCTCGAGTGGCTCCTCGAACGTATGGGACTCATTACCATGATCCGGCTGCGCCTCGGCAACTACGACCTCGGCTTCGAACGCAGGAAAAGCGCCCTGACGAAAGGCGCGCATCGACTCGATCAGAGCATCGGCGCAGCTCATCGGCAGCTGGCGTTGCAGTTGCTCGAGCTGCAGGGCCAGGTGATCGTGGCTGCGCTGCAACAGCGTCGCCAACTCGACGGAGTGGACGTAACGGCCGTCGGAGAGACCTTCATAGAGCGATTCAAGCTCGTGCGCCAGGTCACCGATCGGGCGAATGGAGGCCATCCGGGCGCCACCCTTGAGGGTATGCAGGTCGCGCAACAGCGCCGAGAGGGCCATCTGATTGGCGGGATCGGCAAGCCAGCGATCCAGCGCCTGGCCTGCGCTCTCCATGAGATCGACCGCTTCATCGAGAAATATCTCGACCATTTCATGATCGAGGTCATCCTGCGCTTCGTCCACCACAGGATCGGCCGGCCACGCTTCGGCTTCGGCTTCGGCTTCGGCTTGCAATTGTGTAACGGGCGCGGGCTCGGCCGCTGCAACCTGCGGCTCGGCAAATGACTGCGCAAGATCCAGCGGGTCTATCGCCTCGGCCAGCAACGCCTCCAGACGCGCCAGCAGTTCAGACTGCTCGCTGACCTGCAGCGCTGCCGCCACCTGGTCCATCATCCCGACCAGCGCTTCATGACCGCGCTCGACATCATCGAAGAAGCGCTCGCTGACGGCGAGTCGGCCCTCTTCGACGACGGCATACAGGCGCAGCAGGACCTGACACAGGGCCTCCATCTGCGGCAGATCGGCCATCTTGGCGCCCTGCCCGAGCGTGGTCAGCTCCTGCAGCAGGGCGGACAGCTCCTGGCGCTCGGCCGGATGCTCACGCCAGCTGCGCAACAAGTCTTCTGCGTCCAGCAGAATATCCATGCCTTCGGAGAGAAACAGCGCAATCATGCTCGGATCGCGCGCCTCGCCTGCATCGTTCTGCTGGCGGGCACCCGCCTCGACCAGTCGCGCCTGATGCAACGCATGCACCTTGGCCAGGAACGCGGGAGCCCCTTCGATCGGTGCCAGCGGTTCATGGTCGAGATTGACCAGCCCCTGCCGCAGCAGCGACTCGGCCTCGTGCAGCAACTCGGCTTCCGCCAGGTCCATCTGGATCAGGTTGGTCTTGAATTCCTTGACCATCTTTTCCAACGGCGTCGCGATTTCCGCAACGGGCAGGATGCCGGCCATGTGCGCACTGCCCTTGAGGGTGTGCAGCGCGCGCTGCAATGCATCGGTCACCGGTTGGGGCAGGCGTTGCGCGCAATCTGCGAGAAAGCTGACGAGCGTGGTCAGGTGCGACTCTGCCTCGTTGCGAAAGATTTCCAGCAACTGCGGGTCCAGCGCATCGTCATCGTTTTCAGGCAGAACCGCCTGAGGCGCTTCGGCGATCGGTGCGGGCTCTGGGTCCACGTCAGGCAAAAAGGCCTCGACAACCTCAGCGACGGGCTGAGGCAGCGCTACCGACTGCCCCTTGGCCAGCGCATGTGCGGTGGCGGCCAATCGATCGACATCGTCACGCTGGCGCTGCGCCTTGGCGGCGAACTCCTCGACCAGCGCTGGCATCAGCTCGACGACGTCACGCACCACCTGCCTGACCGAGTCGCCGGCGACGATGGTGCGATCCAGGACGCGATTGAGCAGGTTCTCGATGGACCATGCGAGTTCGCCGATGATCAGCGCCCGCACCATCCGTCCGCTGCCCTTGAGGGTGTGGAATGCACGGCGGACTTCACCCAGTGCATCCTTGTCATCACTGTCGGAGAACCAGCGCGCCAGATATGCACCGATGGTTTCCAGGACTTCAGCGGCCTCTTCGATGAAGACTTCAAGCAGGTCTTCATCGACCGGCTCCTCGTCAGCAGGCGGAGGCAGGAGGCTTGGCGGAACATCCTGTGCCGGCGGATTGATGGCGGTAACCGGCGCGGCCATCACCTGCTCCAGGCTGATTGCCGGCTCGGGTTCGACAACGGGAGCTGCTTCGGGCTGCGTGAAGTCAGGCAGGGTCACTTCGGGAAGATCGAGCTCGGCAACCTGCGCCACGCTCCAGTCGTCCAGGCTCGGCTCCTCGCCCGCCGTCTCGGCAAGAGCCGGAGCAGCCGACGACTCATGATCCGGCAGACTGAAGACGATCTCATCGTCCGCGGAGGTTGAATCCCCTAGCGTCCACTCGGGCTCGAATTCCACCGCCTCGATCTCGGGTTCGGCTTCCGCGGGGTCGAGCAGCAATTGCGACTCGCTGGCGAACGCCGGCTCCGATGCGTCCGGTTGTTCTTCTTCAAAGGGCTCGGCAAAGGCGAACGTCTCGGGACTCACCTCCGGCTCTTCCGGAAGCACTTCGATCTCGTCCAGCGGATCCAGCATCTCGGATTCGGCGATCTGCTCTTCCGGTTGCGGCTTCTCTTGTCCCAGCGAATAACCCAGGTTCTGCAGACTCTCCTCGGCCACATCGAGAATCAGGTCGCCTTGCGTCCCGCAGTCTTCCGACAGTCGCTCCAGGTAGTACTCGACGCTGGTGATCGCATCCGCCAGGGTGTCCAGGCTCTGCCAGTCAGGCACAGCCTGGCGGGCCAACAGCTGGTCCTGAATGTAGCTGTTACAAGCCTGCAGCAGCGCTGCAGCACGCTCCAGCGGAATCATGGCCAGCCCGCCACGGACCTGAGTCAGCAGATCGGGAACGCGCGCCAGGTGCTCGTGATTCCATTGCGAGGCGATGAACTCGATGATCGCATCCTTCGCCTGTTCCAGCCCGTTGCGCGCTTCGCGAATAACCAGCTGGTGAATCTGAGCCACATCGGTCGTCGGCAGATGATTCGCTTCGCTGCGCTCCTCCGCAGGGCCTCCGACCATGCCGGCGAGCGTGGCCTCGACATAGAGCAATGCTCCGGCGATATCCATCAGCACGGCGTCGTCGGGCGCCTGCCGTCCCTGCGCAACGGACTGGACCAGGGCGATCTGGTCGAGAATGATCTTGCGCGGCTGCGCGAAGCCGAGCACCGCCAGGGTATCGGCGATCTGCTTGAGCGGCACTTCGAGGCTCGCAAGCTCGGAAATGACCTTGCGATCGCTGCGCACGAACAGGTCAAGACTGTCCTTCACCCGGACCAGTTCTTCGCACAGTGCCGTGACCACCGAGCGCATCGCGCCTCGGTCCGGGCCAGCCAGCTGGGCGCGTTCCTGATCAACCACGGCGCTGTCCGGCAGCGCTTCATCGAGGCGATAGTGCTGCTTGAGCGTCTGGATGCGCGGCGTCTGCCCGGGCGCCTTGGCGACATAGAAGAGCAGATTCTTGATCAACTCATCAGGCGCAGCCTGGTTGATACCATCTGCGCCCTCCTCGACCAGCCGCTTGAGCTGCTTGTCCACCTGCCGCAGCAGGGTGCGAACCGATGTACCGTTGCTTACACCACCACTGGCCAGCCCTTCGACCAGCCCCGACGCGATCTGCCAGAGCGCAGCCAGCGGCGCATCCTTGCAAAGCTGTTCCAGGCGGGCAAATACCCGAGCCATATAGCCCAGATTGGTCGGAAGATCCTGGTTGCGGATCACGCCCACCAGTGCGACTTGCAGCATCTGGCGCAGCTTGCGCAGCAATGCCGGCAGCTCCTCGGTGCGCAGGCGCTCGACGGACTCGCGGGAAAGCGCCGGGGTGCGCCCGGAGAGATCGGGCGAGAAAAGACTGGTTTCCGAGAGCAGCTTTTCGCCACGGGCGGCACGCAGATCATTGAGCAACGGCAGGACGACCATCGGCAGGTCGCGACGGGCGCTCTGGATGCGATCCAGATAGACGGGAAGCTGCAGGATGGCCTGCATCATCACCTCGAGCGCTTCGCCCTGGTTGGCCACGCGGCCTTCGAGCAGCGCACGCGCGAGCTGCTCCATTTCCTCGGCGAGCAGTGCCGCGCCGAAGAACTCGACCATCTGCAGAGTGCCATGTACCTGATGCACATAGGTCAGGCAAAAGCTCATCCGAGTCGAGTCCTGTGGATTCTCGACGAACGCCTCCAGCGCCTGACGCGCCTGCTTAAGCGTTTCGGCAATCTCGCCTTTCACCCACTCCAGGGCGACATAATCGTGCCGATCACCCATAGCGACTCCGCTCATAAACTTTTCCGGGTAAAAGCCAGAACCTGATCATTGGCAACCGGAAGCAGATCCGGATGTTGCCAGCCGACCACCTCGCCTACGCCTATCACCAGCAGTCCCCCTGGGGCCAGGCACTCGGCCAGGCGATTGAGGATGTCGCGACGACGCCAGCGGCGGAAGTAGATCAACAGGTTCTGGCAAAAAATGACATCCATGCCGGAGATCGGCGAATTCGCCAGCTCCAGCACATTGAGCCTTGCAAAGCAAACGCGTGCAGCGAGATCAGGGACGACTTGAAAACGATCATCGGGTAACGACAGGAAGTAGCGCTCACGCAATGCCGGCTCGACCTGCTCCAGCCGACGGGCGCTGTAGACCGCCGCGCGACACTTGGCCAGGGCGCTGAGGCTGATGTCGGTGCCGGTAACCCCGAAACCCACCTTGACCGAGCTATGCGCCTGTGCCTCGGCAGCGGTCATCGCCAGCGAGTAGGTCTCCTCGCCACTTGCACAACCCACGCTCCATAACGTCAGCGGCCGATCGCCCGCCCTTTTCTCCAGACACTGGTCCAGATGAGCCTTCAGCAGCTCGAAGGAAGCGGGATGGCGAAAGAAGCGCGTCTCCTGGACCGTCAACCGATCCATGAGCGTCGACCATTCGACCGCACCTCGCGGACCGGACGTGACCTGACGATAGTAGGTGGCATAGTCGGGAGCCCCGACTTCGCGCATCCGTGCACTCAGGTTGGCCTGCAGGAAGCTGCGCCGCTGCTCGCTGACGACCATGCCGGAACGCTCTTCGAGAAGCGTCTGCCAATCATGGAATTCCGCCGGCGACATATCGGCCAGGGGCTCCAATGCCCAGTCCAACCTCGGCTGCATGCCCTGCCCCTCGCTCGTGATCATCGGCGGCAGCCATCAATGACTGCCGCACCCATCAAGTCAGGCCTGATCCTGAGCATCCGGCAGGGTAAAACCGGAAACGGAATGGCGCATCTCGTTGGCCATCTTCGCCAGGTTACCAATGCTCTTAGCAGTAGCGGTGGTACCCGACGACGTTTGCGAGGTGATCTCCTGGATCACGTTCATGGTGTTGGAGATGTGACCAGCCGAGGAAGCCTGCTGGCGTGCCGCGTTGGAAATATTCTGGATCAGCGCCGCTAGGGTCTTGGATACCTTCTCGATCTCTTCCAGTGCCACCCCGGCGTCCTGCGCCAGGCGG
>Ga0114945_10002671_pt1 | contig 10331 bp, 10 predicted proteins | sample OV2TP3_FD_87194 | JGI IMG/M metagenome (GOLD analysis project Ga0114945, IMG submission 87194) | Hot spring microbial communities from Beatty, Nevada to study Microbial Dark Matter (Phase II) - OV2 TP3 | ecosystem: Environmental > Aquatic > Thermal springs > Hot (42-90C) | place: USA: Beatty... | reverse complement strand
TCCATTCCACCAGCTCCCCTGCCAATTATTGTCTGCTCTCCAGAGTATTCAGATGAGAATGTCACAGCGTTTAGCGTGCCGTTAACACATAGCGGATCGGTTTTATGAATTTCAGTTGGTTTTACTGTTAAGCCTTTGTTGCTGGCAGCTATCAGTTTTATGGCATTATGATTCTTTAACGCGCTCTTCATATCATCAGCAGTAACATTTCTTATGCCCGTGAAGTTGACATCCTTCATAGTTACCTTCATTCCCATAACCCAGTTTGCAAGTATAACCAATTTTGCTGCTGCGTCGTAGCCATCTATGTCTAGCGACGGTTCTGCCTCCGCATAACCCTTCTCCTTTGCATCGTTCAATGCATCATTAAAGCTCAAACCCTCCTCCATTCTGGTAAGTATGTAGTTTGTAGTTCCATTAAGTATTCCTTTGAAAGATAATATCCTGTCTCCCTTCAGGCATCTCTTAGCAAACTCTAGTATTGGAGTACCACCTCCAACTGTACCACTAAACCTTAGAATCACGTCATTGTACTCTGCAAGTTCGATCAGCGATGGTAACGCAAGTGCTAATGGACCCTTATTCGTAGTAATCACATTTCTGCCGTTCTTTATGGCAGTGGTTATGTTCGCCATACCGGGTTCACCGGTTTTCAAATTTGTTTGCGTTGCCTCTACAACAACTTCTGCATCTATAGATTCGATTATATCTGCGATATCTTTCTTTGCACCATCGCCATACTTTGCCACACTTCCCTTATTTTTCTTAGCATCTAGCAGTCTATGAAGATCGAGTCCAGATGTTGAAATGGCAGAACCCTTGCTGTCAACAGCAGCAACTATCCTTGGCTTCATTCCATAAAGTGCGTAAAGATCCTCATTTCTTGACAGTAGCAACTTGGCTAGGTTCTGACCTACAACACCAAATCCTATGAGTATGATTCTCAATCTTTCTCTTGACTAGACAATCCATCTTTCTTTATATACTCTGCTCCAGTCTATCTGGAAAGGTGTTCAACGAATGGTATTTTTGCAGGATCTAATTATATTCATTGCAGTTAGTTTTGCTGCTGGAACTCTTGGTTCTCTACTTGGATTAGGCGGAGGTTTTATCATAGTTCCATCTTTAACTTTCATGAGCTTTAATCCTTATCAAATAGCAAGCACAAGTTTGTTTGCAGTATTTTCAACCTCTGCATCATCGACACTAACATATGCAAAGCAGAAGCGAATAGATTATTCACTTGGGATCAAACTTGCATTAATTGTCATCCCTGGTGCTATCATTGGGGCATATATTTCCGATTTTATTACAATGCAGTCATTCAAACTTTATTTTGCTTTGGTCTTGATCGGCACTTCGGTCTATATCTTAAAGAAGAGCGCACTTGCTAAAGAACATAAAGCATCACATTCCTCAGCCATTATGGCATTCTGTTATACTGCCAGTTTCTTCGCTGGAATTTTGTCAAGCTTGTTTGGAATTGGTGGAGGCGTTATCTTTGTGCCATTAATGGTCGTTTTATTGGGTATGTCTATGCATGTATCAGTACCAACGTCACAATTCATATTCCTGATATCGTCTGTTGCTGGTTTGGCATCGCATGTAGCATTAGGACATCCGGATTACATGTTAGCATTGATCTTAGTAGCAGGTGCATTTGCAGGTGCACAGCTAGGTGCGAAAATATCATTACGGATTAAAGAAAGGCTATTGCAGAAACTACTTTCTATATCGCTCTTTGCAGTGGCTGCCAGATTAATAGCTGATTTCTTTACTGGATAGACTTCGTCTCATCAGGATAATAGATTACTTCTGTTCTATTTTGTCCTTGCCCAGATGCAAGGTATAAGCTGGCATTAACTAGTTTCTTAATATCAGGTTCCGCACCTTCTATATTGCCAGGCAATACCAAATACACCTTTATCAACGAGTTTAGCACTTCGCTTAATTCCTGATTCACAGTTGCTGTAAAGGGTCTTAGTGCCCCTCTAAACACCTCTGCTCTTGCCCTGATCAGTCCAGCGATCTTCTTTCCAGACGGTGCGTCAGAACCAATCATTATGATCGTTCCCTTGCTATCCTTGTACCTCGATGGTTCTTCTAACGCTCCTGGTACCATTGAATTGATTGCTTCCTTACCGATCAGTGCTGGAATATTGATGTATCTGTCAACCAAAGCATCCCACTCCTTTCTTGTTAGTTTAGTTAAATCTTGGTTAAAGTCGAAATCCCCCGTAATGTGCACAACTGCGTCTGGCTTGCCAAACCGTTCTCTTGCAATACTAAAGATCTTTCTTACACTTCCCTCATTTGATAAATCAATTACATGGTAGTGAAAATCCTTGAAATCTGTTAATTTTGTTTCATCATTATCATTTGAGAATAATAACACACATTTTGCTCCAGCATTAACAAATGTAGTGGCAATCTCCTTGGCTCTATCATGATCCTTCTTTGCCGTTGACGTTACCGTGAAGATGGCAACTTTATCCGTTAAATCTGCCTTACCATCGAGAGTGATACTACAGGCAATCAACGGTTTTACTGGATAGAACACTCTGTCAGCCGGGATAACCCTGCCATTAATTAATCTGCTGATATTATCATCGGCAAGGTTAAGAACAATATCAGCAGTTTCCTCCTGCGAAAGGAATTGACCATCAACGATCATCTTGCTAGTATTGTTTTGGATCTTCTCAGCTATCTTCTGCATCTTTGCTAGACAGTCTTTAACTGTCTTTGCCAGCTTTTCAACATCTTCATTGCCACCCCTCTCCTTTGCAATATCACTCGCAACATTAAGGATAGCATTGTTAAAAACATCTTCTGGCTCGCCAAGCATCGGTAAGGCTTTTGCAGTAACCTTTTCAATTTCTGTGGGCTTCAAGCTTGGGAAGCCCCCAATTCTAACAAATTCTGCTGCTGCCTTTGGATAAACGGTCTTGTAGATTCTGTCTGAATGAACTGGTCCTGGGTTAGTAGCAATTGAACGGATACCTCTTGGCACCAATTCCCATGCTAAAGCTTCTGCAAGTCTATTCTTCGCTCCTTGTGCTGCTGTATACGGAGACCTGAATCTGTATGGTCGTTGCTCATAAGGTCTCTCTTCCGTAAAGAATGTTGCAATGGTGATGATCTTGCTACCTTGCTCCATGCACTGTAACGCTTGAACACTTGTCCAGAAGGTGCCTGTTAGATGTATGGCAACACAATCCTTGAATTCTTGGTATGGTTGTGCAGGGAATGTCTTTACTGGTCCAGAGACTCCAGCATTATTTACAACTATATCGACCTTGCCGAACTCTTTCTTTATAGTTTCGAACATATGTTTTATTCCTTCTTCATCACTAACATCAATGCCTGGGAAGGATCTAACCTTACCAGAACTACGAACATTTTTTATTATATTATTCAAAATTTTTGCAGTTTCATCTAAAGGTTCCTTTCTTCTTCCCATTATGATTATACTTGCACCGCGCTCAGCAAACTTCTTGGCAATTGCCTGACCTATACCAGTCCCACTTCCAGTAATAAGTACAACATGTTTATCAAAAGATAATGATGATTGTAAAGATTGCTTGGTCATTGAGATCTGCACATTCCAATCACTAATAAATGTTAAATTTGAAATCTTTATTTGCCAGAGAAATATGCCTAGTGTACATGGAAGAAGAGAAGGAGTATCTGGAGACAGATGTTCGCAAGATTTTTCTCGCGCATCTGAAGAGTTTTGGCATAGAAGCCGAATTTGTTGATCCAAATAAATCTGATATCGAAAAGCAACCATACTATAGTTTTTACTTCAGCGGAACAGCACGTATGGTAGACAGCATGGGTTGCATAGGTGTGCGTGGCAAGAATTTCGATTATATTCATATAGTTAGGAGAGGGTAGCATGTCTGAATTCATTCCTCCATATGGGGCGCTGCCGTATTATCAGACGCACTTCGTTGTTGCTGGCAACGGAAGGATTTTTGAAGACAAGCTTATAGCTAGAACCAGAAAGAAGACCAAGGGCGTAATTCGCAAACAAGTGACTGATGTAATATGGAATGGAGGACAGATCACAGATAAACTGAATGGTGATTCGACCCTAAAATCTTTGTTAACTACGGTTCTCCTAGAAGAAGGTAATATCTACATAGATCCTACAGAAAATGGTATAAGGATCTATAGTGATTGGAAGCCTGAATACAAGGTTGAAATTAGCAAGCAGACTCTAGAAGCTTACAATATAATTGCTGGTCATGTTAAGAGTTATCTCTCAGAGTTAACTGTATCAATGTAGATAATTTAGTATGGAACAGATCAAACTATCGATTTTTACAATTACTTGATTAGGCTCTCCACCAATCAAATGCCACAAATTCCACTTTCTTTTCTTTTAACCTTGGTATGGCGAGTATGAACTGCTTTCTTACAGTAGTTGCCAACCTCCCAGCAAGTATTATTGCAGTGGCTGTAAGCATGTCTTTTGGTTTGACAACTTGCACTAAGTATGGCGCATGATCTATCCCAGGTCCGTGTTCGTAAACTGCAAAATCGCATCCAAACTTTATTCCAGGTGTAACAACATAGCCATTACGCCTTAACTCTGTAAATACCATATACTTGTTGTCAAAATCTGTATATTCATCTTTACATATTGCATTCATTTTTTTCACTGAGACCAAATTATGTTCATCGTTCTGGTAGATTGTTAGTTTATCATTCTTAGCAAGGTAGTAACCTTCGATCAGATCCAAGATCAATGGTGAATTAAAGTCAACGCCCTTGGGTTTTGGCACCCCCAAGGGTTTACCATAAAATCCATCTTTGAAGAGGTTCCTAGATTGCTCTAGATCCCATATGACTATTCTATTCTCTACAAGTTCACCCTTTATCTTGCTCATACAACTACATGTTTAGTGCTAAAATCGTGAATGAGTCTGAGGCTTCCAGACATTTATCAGCCATGCCCTCGATTCCTTCCAGCACATCCTTGAGCAGCAACATATCCCTGACGCTGTTCACATCGTTTAATGCTTTTATCACAAGTGCCCTGTACTTATCATCAACCTGTCTTTCCAATTTTTGCACTGCAGGTGCAATTTCAATGGCAGTTAAAGGAGTCATACTTAGCGCTCTTGCCATTTCATTTAACTTGAATAGCTCTTCGACAACCATATCTATCAGCGATTGAATTTCGCTATCAAATTCTTTCTTTAACACTGTTGGTTTAATCGTAGACAATCTAAATGCAACACCACTCATGTAACCAGCAATTTCGTCCATGATATAGGCAGTCCTGAGAATATCTTCTCTGTTCATCATCAAACTTCCAATTTCAGAAACGTCTCTAGTTATCTTTCTCCTAAGATTTTCAACATCCTCTTCCGTATTTCGCATTCTTTCAAGGTATACCTGTAGACCCTTTGAATCACCCTTGATTAGAGCAGAATAGACAGAAGAAAGATCCCTTGCAGAGTTCAGAAGTTTAGTAATTTCGTCCTGCAGAACAGCCAGCGCCTTCCTTTTAGCCTGAACCTCCAGCTCCCCGCTATACATAATACAGAACAAAGTGCTAATCTATTTAATAATCCTTCCTGTGCTTCTCTGCAAAATTTTGCACAGCTAACGTTCTTCTGTGACAACAGTATCTTCCTTCACTACCTTCAGTTGTTTTTTGTAAAGATTTATTACTTCGTCAACTGTTGTTGCATCTTCAGGACTTTTTTCTTCTCTTATTCTGCCTGTGAACTTTGGAAACCTCAGGGCCAGACCACTACCCTCTCTTACTGTATTCATTCCGCATGTGTGTAATGGGCTGAGCGTTATTTCAGATGCAATTATTTCAATAACAACGTTAGGATCAAACCACACATCAGCTTCCAGTTTAGAATCAACTCTAGCATGTCTGTGTGCAACTAGGTGTTGCTTTAACATCGAATAAAAGTTCGCAAGGTTTTCATCTGTAAATCCAGTTCCAACCTTGCAGACACTTCGGAATATATCGTTGTCTTTATCATATGCTGCTAGAAGATACGCACCATACTTTCCAACCCTTCTTCCTCTTCCATGAAAAGCTCCAACGATCACCAAATCGAGTGTATCTGCAAGTTCACTCCTATACTCCCTCTTTAGTTTGACCCACGCAAATTCCCTTGCACCAGCTCTGTAGTTGCTTGTAAGGTGCTTTATCATCAGACCTTCGCAGCCTTCACTTATTGCCTCTTCCATGAACTTTTCGATCTCTTTCGTGTCACTGGTAGTTATCATTGGCACTATCTTCACCTTTGAATTACCTTTTATTACATTTTCAAGCAGTTCCCTTCTTTTTGTATACGATAATTGCGTGCAATCTTTTTTGTTCACGTATAAAATATCAAAGAAGTTCAATGATATTGGGTACTCCTTCACAGCTTCTTCGATTCCGTATTTTCGTCTTCGATGCATAAGTTCCTGAAACGGTAGGTATTCGCCAGTATCCTGATTTATTGCAACAGCTTCTGCTTCTAATATGACTTGCTTTGCATCTACGAATTCTTTAACAGCTTCAATTGCATCTGGATAATGGTTAGTTATATTTTCAAGGCGTCTTGAAAATAACATCATCTTCTCACCAGATTTATGTATCTGCAGTCTTTCACCATCAAGTTTGTATTCTGCAGCACACTTGCCCTCAGTCTTCTCAAGCGCTTCTTCTGCAGTAGAAACTCTTTCAGCTAGCATAGGTCTGATCGGTTTGAATACTTCGATCTTCATGGCGCTAACAGCATCTAATCCTTTTGTTGCAAGTGTCTTGGCAACCAGACCTAGGTCACTGGTTATATTGTAGGCTCTTTCAAGTACGGCACGATTTTCTTTCACGCCAGTAAATGCAATTGCTAACGCGTCAAGAACTGTGTAATCTGCAATGCCAAGTCTTAACTTTCCAGTTATTATCTTGAGTATGTACCGAGCTTCTTTTGGTGTTGCATCGTTAAGCAAGCTTCCTATGTACCTTAATTTCATCTCCTGTGAACCTTCACCAGTAAGATTTGCAATCTTGTCTAGAGTTGAATAAACCCTTTCAACTGTAATCGGTTCGGTAAAAAGTGTTGTCTGCGCCTTTGTTTGTAGAGCAAGTTCACCAGCACCGCCAACGTCGCCAGTTTCCCTGTACATCTCTTCAACCTTATCAGCGTTTAAACCCGATGATATCGATATAGCTCGTAATGCTAACTTGTCCGCAACGCCCAGTTCAACACCTACATAGTCAGGATATAGTTTACCTTGCATCAGATAGACAACTTTATCGATCAACTCAAAATCTGTTGATTTTAGAAGCTTAACAAGATAATCTGTCAATTCAAGTCGTTTAGTTGTTTTCTCCATCATCTCGAAGGTATCAGCTATTATAGAGTAATCCATTCGTTACTGATCCATTAGTCCCAAATAAAAGTATGAAGTTACCATACTATTGTTGTAGCAATACACACAGCAGTTGAAGATTAATAAGTTGGTTTTGTATGAGTGCAAGCCATGGGTGGAACAAAGAAGAAATCGCTTTCAGCATCATCAAAAACACAAGAGACAACACCTCAAGCTCAGACAGAGAAAAAGACAAAGGGACAGAAACAGCAGAAGTCTAAGGTGACTGTTTTGCTGGATGAAAAACAAGGTCTCAAGGCATTATCAGGTTTGAAGGCTGTAACTCCTCAAGCATTGGCAAGAAACCTAGGTTTAAAGATATCAGTTGCAAATGCGTTCATAAAGTCTCTGGAATCGCAAGGTTCGGTCAAACATGTTGGTGGCTACAGTGGTCATAGGGTTTATGAGTTAGCGCAGGAAGTAAAGCCACGTCCAGAAGAGAAAAAGCAGGAAGCAAGTTAGTGCTGTTTTAGCACGAGAACATCTCCAGGAACAGAACTTTCTATCAATTCAAGATTTGATGTCACCCTTCCTATTGGATTGAGTCCAGAAACCGATGCATCTTTGACAAATATGCATATAGAACCATTTGCGATCATGAACGCAAGTTCGCCTCTTTTGAAGCTGGTTCTCTGCTTTTCAGTTCCAATCGTGAGTCCGGTTTCAAAATATACGAACTTATCCTCGAACTTATGTGCTCTACCTTCAACTGGTATCGCTCTAAGCAGACTGCCAACAGTCAAGGGTGCAAGATGCCTTGCAAGCTCGCATTCACTTGTACCCTTGCCCCTGAGCTCCAGCAAGAGTTTAGTTCTTGATACAGATCCAGCCTGCATGCACATCATTCCTAACGCAATTATTTAAGTTCAAGTTCTATGAGTGTTGATTATTTTCCTTCGTAACGTTTATTTAGATTACAATTATTTCAGCAGATGTTCTTGGCAGCTAAAGGTAAGTCTTCTAAAAAGGTTGTAAAAGAAAAAGAATCAACGAAAGCTACCGTAGAGACTGAAATGAAAGCAAAGAGCACTAAAGAATCGAAGGGAAAGAAAGAAACTGTCTCTGAAACTGCTACGGTTTCAGAAGTCGCAGAAGTAACAGAACCTTTAGTGGCTGTAGAAACGGAAGAAGTAGAAAGAGTGGCAGAGCCTGTAGAAGAGGTAAGACCCGAAGAGATCCAGCAGGAGCTAAGAGAGCTAAAACCAAAGGAGGCAATGAAGGTAGTTGTGGGTCCTCCAAGGCTTACACGATTTGAAAAGGCAAGGATCATAGGTGCAAGGGCATTACAACTTTCTCTAGGCGCACCACCATTGGTTTCAGTTTCTGAAGGTGTAAGAGATTCGATCACAATGGCAAAATACGAGCTTGAGCAAAAAGTATTGCCAATTTCCTTGAGAAGAGTTTTGCCTAATGGTCAGTATCAGGACATCCCGATGAAATGGTTGCTTGATTAATTTAATATTTACATAATTTGCAAACAGGCTTCTTAAATCGGTGTGACAAATGCGGTAAATTCAAGATCATTAATCATGTTTTAAATAGGATATTATAGCAATGTTACACATTACATGCAGCAGCCTAATCCGAACTTTAGAACAGATCCTAAGGATTACTCTAAGGTAGAGATCGCTAAGATTAACTCCAATGGATTAAGGGGAAACCTATTCAATGAATTTAGAGATCCGTCCTCTGAAGATATCTCTTGGGAGTCTGATAAAATAGTGAAATCACATGGAATCTACTTGGAATTCAATAGAGCAAAGACTGGAAGCGAGAAAGATTGGATGTACATGATGCGAATAAGCATACCAGGTGGTGGACCAATTACAGCGGAGCAATGGAACATACTAGATAAAGTAGCTGATAGATACACTGTTAGTCCAACAGATGCACATCCCCAAGGAAGACCTTCACTAAGGGTAACTACAAGACAGAATATACAGCTTCATTGGGTTCGGAAGAAGAACGTAGTTGACGCAATAAGGGAAGTAGCACAATCTGGATTTTTCACGATCAACGGTTGCGGAGATAATACGCGAAATGTAATGGGTTGTCCGTTATCACATCATTCACCAGTTTTTAATGCTAACAAATGGGCCCAGAAGGCTGGCAAATACTTCGCCCTTCCAACCGGTGCCTATATAGAAATATTTGAGGTGGATCCAAAATATCTAAGAAAGGCTGGACTAGAAGATAGAGAACCTGGAGAGAGCAGGTTTGCCTACGGTCCAAATCTACTTAACAGAAAGTTCAAGATAGCATTTTCAGCAATTCATTATGATGAAGAAAAGAAAAAATACGTTCCGGATAACTGTGTAGAACTAAGAACGGACGATATCGGTGTTGCGCCAATTATTAGTGATAATGGCAAAGTAGAAAGATTTCAGGTTTACATAGGTGGAAGTCAAGGTCAGCAGGTTGGCAAACCGACGTTTTCTGCCCTAGGAGAACCGTTTGGTGTGTTTACGGAAGGTAATCTTATGAAAGGGTTGGACAGCATAGTAAGAGTTCATCAAGAGTGGGGAGACAGACAGAACAGACATTGGGCCAGACTAAAATATGTAGTTAAAGTGAAAGGAATTGAATGGTTCAGGGAACAGGTGCGAAACCTTGATGGTAAGTTGGATTTTGAACTGCCTATACCAGATTTTGATTACGGAGATAGAGATCTGCATCTTGGCTGGATAAGGCAACCAGATAACAGAGGCCTATGGTGCTATGGTGCTTTCATCGAGAACGGTAGAATAATTGATGGAAGCCCGAACGGTGATCTGAAGCGCATGGTAAAACATCTGATGAGCAATTACCCCGGTATTGAGCTATTCACTACACCTAATCAACACTTACTTTTTTCGAACATAGATGAGGCGTCAAAAGATCAGTTTGAAAAAGATATGAAGATGTTTGGTTACGGATTCCGCAAAAGCGGTAACGGG
>Ga0114945_10002670_pt1 | contig 10332 bp, 11 predicted proteins | sample OV2TP3_FD_87194 | JGI IMG/M metagenome (GOLD analysis project Ga0114945, IMG submission 87194) | Hot spring microbial communities from Beatty, Nevada to study Microbial Dark Matter (Phase II) - OV2 TP3 | ecosystem: Environmental > Aquatic > Thermal springs > Hot (42-90C) | place: USA: Beatty... | reverse complement strand
GGAGGATTCAGGTGGGGGGTAGGCCCCGGATTTCCCCCCCATCCCCACCTTCCCCCTCGCCGGGGGGAAGGGGAATAACGCCCGGTCCAGAAGACTTTACGGCTTAACCTGGCGCCTATGCCCTTGCTCTCCCTCGCCCCCTTCGTTCGCTCCGGGGGGAACAGATCCTGAAGCATCGGTATTTCAGGTGCGCTGATCTTTTCGCTTGACAGCCGATCCACATCATAGTATGATTTCATCCCGGTTTAAAAACTCCCACAATTTATCAGACCTGGAGGGGGCATCGATGCCGCGGATCACGACCGACTTGACAGCGAAACAGGCGCGGGTGCTCGAGGTCATTGTGCAGTGGATCGACGAACAGGGCTATCCACCTACGTTTCAGGAGCTGGCGGAGGCTCTGCATCTTACGGAAAAAAACGCCCGCGACTACGTGCTCACGCTCGAGCGCAAGGGATATCTCCGCCGCCAGCCGAATGTCGCACGAGGGATCACCCTGCTGAAGCAGCCGGCCCGGCAGTTGTCAAACGAGCCACTGACCGAGCTGCCTCTGGTCGGGCGGGTGATGGCAGGTCACCCCGTCGAGGTCTTCGAGGCGCACGAGCCCGTCCTGGTCCCTCCCATGCTCCTGCGCACGGGCGCGCATTTTGTGATGCAGGTGCGAGGGGACTCGATGATCGATGACGGCATCCGGGAGGGTGATCTGGTCATCGTGCAGCAGCAATCGGCGCCCAACAACGGCGAAACCGTCGTCGCGCTGGTCCGTGGGGAGGCCACCATCAAGCGCTATTATCGACATGGAGCCAGCGTGGAATTGCGTCCAGCCAATGCGACCATGGCTCCGCTGCAGGTCGCAGCGCAGGACGTCGAGGTGAAAGGCGTGGTGGTGGGCCTGATGCGGAGATATTAAAGACGGAGGTGTCGAGATGAAACAGAATCCTGAAGCCGGATCACCCTGGCGACCAGCCATGCAGTTCCAGGGTCCCATCTCACTGGACAAAGCGTTGTTCTGTGTGGGGTGCGAAGTGATTTTTACGGGAGCCCGCCTGTGTCCGCGGTGCAGCGGACAGGCCGTGTGGCCCCTCTCCGAATGGTTGCGTCCCTCACGCTCACCGCAGACCGGCGCCCCACCGCAATAAGGATCTGGACCGATCGAGGCAGCGGGAGATCGCGGTCCATGATCCTCCCTTGGGGGATGCACCCCAGGCCCTGCTGCAACCCGAGGCGCTGGTCGCCTAACCGCTGACGACCTCGCAGGGGACCATGCCCACGCGCACGCGCCGTGGGACGGTTGGCAGCCACATGAGCGGCCGAGCTGGTCACCGTGCTGTTCGTGCCGGCGCTCCGGCGCGCGACGTGACGGCCGTTTGACACATATTTTCGTAGATGCGTATGATAGGGCTATGGACATCCTGACGCTTGCCTCGCAACAGGGCGAGTGCCATCAACATGTGGAGCCATCACGGGCTCCACCCCGCCACCCGCGAAGCCTCCGACATCGTCGGCACGTGCGATGTCCGCTGGGGGGAGGCGCCGGCGCCCTGGGATGTCGAGACCGACGCGGGCATGGGCCTGGAGGACTTGATGGTCGAGCTCGGGCGCTTGGAGGTGAACGCCCTGGGCGCGATCACGCATGGGGATGTGCTCCACGAAAGGCAGAGACCATGAGCAGGACCTTCTACGACACCGACTTTTTCCGCTGGACCCAGGAGCAAGCCGAGGCCTTGCGCACGAAGAACTTTGCGGCCCTGGACCTGGACCACCTCGCGGAGGAGATCGAAGACTTGGGGAAGGCCGTCCGCCATGCCATCGAGAGCCACCTGGAGCGCCTGCTGCTGCACCTGCTGAAGTGGCGCTATGACCCCGCCCAAGAGCCGCGCCGCAGCTGGCTGCTGACCATTCGGCACGCCCGCCGGGAGCTCGCCAAGCTCCTGGACGAGAACCCCGGCCTGCAATACCATCCTGAGCGCTACCTCGCCACCGCCTACCGGCATATCCGCGAGGATGCGGCCATTGAGACCGACCTCCCGCTGACAACCTTCCCCGAGGTCTGCCCGTGGCCGATGGCGCAGGTGCTCGACGCGGACTTCCTGCCGGAGGCGAACGCCTAGATGGGCCCGGCTGCCCCGATCAACGCGACCTGGCTGGATGACGCTCTCAGCACCATCGCCCAGTGGGCCGAGGCCCTGGCGCGGATTGCAGGCACATGCAGTATCACCCCCGAGACCCTGGCGGCGATCCCGCATGCGGGCGCCTCGAGCCCGGAGGCCTGCCGGTGCGCCCGAGATCGCGACGTACCTCGCACAGCGGTTCCCCACCGGGAGTCCCAGCCGCCTTCGCTTTCTCCGTGCCGCGGTGCGCATCTGGCTCGACACCGATGCGCAGGGACGGTTCCCGCGTCGCATGCGCCCTCCGGAACCGGGACGCAACGCCCTCTTGCACGCGTGGGTCCCCGGCTCTGTCGCGTGCCTGCAGCAGCATCGGGGGGGGCGGAGCGGACCCTGCGCAAGCCCCGCGTGGGGCTCGGGGAGTTGACGGCGTGCCTCGAGCGCCAGGGCCTGCAGCCGAGGCACCTGCAGGCGTTTGGTCTCAGAGCCGATGGGCGCAAGGCCAGCACGCGCGCCGGGCATGCCAGCATCCTGCGACGCTTCCTCCCGTACCTCTCTCTCCAGGGCGGCCTGGAGCGGGATCTGTCCGCAGCCGTGCTCACCGTCCGGTCCTACCGGCTCGCGGCGGTACGCGACACCCGCACGGACCAGGAACGCGTGCAGCTGCTGGAGGCCGTCGACCGGTCCACCGCGATCGGACGACGGGACTCTGCGGTGCTCCTGCTGGTGGCCCGCTACGGCTTGCGGCCCTCCGACCTCCGTCACCTCTCGCTTGATGACCTCCACTGGCGCCGGGGGCAGATGGCGCTGGTGCCATCCCAAACCGGCCGACCGCTGGTCTTGCCCTGGCTGCCTGACGGAGCCGCGGCCCTCATCGCCTCCCTCCAGGCGGGCCGCCCCGTCACCACCGCCCGCCAGGGCTGCGTGCGGCACAAGGCCCCCTGCGAACCGTTTGCCCCCCACGACACCCTGGTGCAGAGCATGCGCACGGCGCTCCACCGCGCCGGGATGGGGGAGCGACCAGGCCGACGGGGCCTGTCTCGGTTGCGCCATACGCTGGCGACGCGCCTGCTGCGGTCGGGGCTGTCGCTCAAGGCCGTGGCCGACGTCCTGGGGCAGGCTCGCACGGACTCGGCCCTGCATGATCCGAAGCTGGATCTGGACGGCCTCCGCGCGGTGCCCCTGTCGCTGGAGGAGGGGTGGCGATGACCACCGGCGACCCCAACCCCGTGTTTGGTTCCCCCTGGGCTCCGCAGCTCCACCGCTTGCTGGCGTGCCAGCGGGCTGGCGGCTGCCGCGACCGCGAGGAAGCGCGGGCACTCCGGGGGCGGGATCGGTTCGTGCTCACCCCACTGGACCCGCAGGCTCCCGTGCTCACCGCCGCCCTGCTCCGCGAGGAGGTGGACCTCGACACGGGTGTCCTCCGCATCCGCCAGGCCACGTTCGGCAAGTCCCGCCTGGTGCCGATGGCGCCCGATCTGACCGAGCGGAGGCGGGCCTGCCAGCGCTGCCTGGACACCCGTCTCGGCCTGCGGGACCCGCAGGCGTGTGGCTTGCCTGGCGACCTCTCTGGGCCACGTCGGCTTGGCCGGCACGCAACGGTACCTCCGTCTGACGGAAGGCCTCGTCGGCGAGGTCACCCGCCGGCATGCCGCCCGCTTTGGCCACTTGAGCACGGACAGGGGGGTGCCATGACCCCAGCGGACCTCTGCACGCTCGTCACCGCCTTCTTCATCACCCACCTGGCCGGTGCGCGGTACGTCGGCGCCTGCGGCGTGCGCCGGCCAGCGCATCGCCCTGCGCATCTTCCCGGACCGGGTCTTGCTGTAGAGCCTGGAGCCGCTCCCGCGCCCGCTGGAGGCGCCGTCGCTTGGCCTGTTGGGCTCTCTGCTCTCTGGCACGTTGTACGCGTGTGTGGTATGCTCCAGGCTGGGTCATGGGACGCTCCTCCCTCTCGTTGCTTCACCTCGTGTCGTCTGTGGAGGAGACCATGACCCTTACCAGATACGGCTGGCGAATGCACAAAACCTGCTGTCTCCGGTTGGAATCGGCCGCGCAAAAGCAGGGGTTCCGGATCGTCTTCGACAATTCGCCAGCCGTATCTTTACCCTAGGAACTCAGCCTTGGGGCAGTATGTCGGCCGACCTCGAGAGGAAAATAGTCCATCACACCGTGACACTGACGTATTGACACTTGTCAAGGCGGCAACTTTCAACTGACATCGAGGTACTGACACTTACCCGTTCAGCCGTCAGCCCTCAGCAGTCACCTTAAGATGGAAAAACAAGCTGTTGGATAAGGTACAGCCTTTCTGACATACTGACGAATTTTCCGTATCTTCTTGTATTTGCTGAAGGCTGACAGCTGATAGCTGAACGCTTACCGGGTGTCAGGCTGTCGTGTGTAACACCTGCCGGGCCTCGAGCAGTTCGGGCACCTCCGAATGGAGCCCAACCCCATCCGGCAGGCTGAGGAGCTGCTGGCACGTTTGACGCTGCAGCGCCGCTTGCCCCGTCTGCCCATACGCCCAGGCCAGGGCTGCCAGCGACTGGACATGGTGCGGGTTGGCGCGCAGACGCTGCTGCGCCAACTCGATCACCGCGTCGCTGTGCCCGAGACGACGCTGCAGCTCGAGAAAGACATCGCGGAAGATGTCTTTCTGTTCTCGGCTCCCACCCCCCATGGCCTCGATCTCCTGGATGGCCGGAGCCATCCATTGCACCGCCGCCGCTTCGTCACCGTCGATGAGCGCCAGTTCCCCCTCGAGCAAATCAGCACCGAGCGTAGACCAGTGGCCGCTTGGCACGCCGGCGGGGAGTTGACGCAGGCGCGCGATCTGCTGGCGGGCTTTCTCCAGCTCGCCAGCACGCGCCAGAGCCAGCCCTATCCAATGGTGCATCCAGATGGTCAGATAGTCGGCATACTGCAGCAGAGCCTCGCCCTGCGCAGCCAAATCCTTCCAGGTTGTCGGATCGATGGGGACATGACGGAGCATTTCGAGGCGCCACAGGAGCTCGATCCGCTCAAACAATGGCAGCGCTGGGGACGTATGCGCCCAATAATCGCGTGTGAGCCGCTCGTACCCCAGGATCGCCTGCATCTCGGCTAGATGCCATAGGATGTGGGGATAGTGCTCCAGCGAAGCGGCACGTTCGAACGTCTCCAGCGCATCCCGATAGTCCCCTCGCGCCTGGTAGGCATGGCCCACCGCGTGATACGCGTAGAGATTGGTAGGATCGCTGGTCAGCGCACGTAGACTGGTGGCCAGACCTTCCGCGTTCGAGCCCGTCTGCTCCAGGAAGAATCCCTTCATCGTCTGGAACTGCGTGTCCTCTGGGCACGCCTCCAGGCTACGGGAGGCGATTTCCAATCCTCCGCGGTAATCCCCCCGGGCGATGGAGACAAAGCCCAGGAGCCGGACGGCCACGCGGTCTGTCGGATAGCGCTCGCCGATCTGATTCAGGAGCGTATCCGATGCGATCTGCCCCCCTTGTTGCATGGCGTCCACCGCCTGAACATGCAGGTGTTCGCGCTCGCTGGACACGGCATCTGCCGCTGCCATGGCCTGTGCATGCGCCTCGCGCGCCACGTCCGCACGTCCCATGCGCCAGGCCATGTAGGCCCGTGTGCAGTGGGCCAGGGTAAAGTGGGGATCATACGCCACAGCGGCATTTAACGCTTCCGCTGCCCCGCCGCGCCAGCGCAGGAAGAGGTCCACTCCTCGCTCATATGCAGCCAGAGCGTCCGCGGATGTGGTCGAAAGTGTGAGACCGCGGGAGTCCGTGTAAGGCATACGCTGCTCCTTCTCCTCGTGGGCCAGAAAAGCTCTGGCCAATGGGAACCCTTCCGTACGCGCTTCGGCGGGAGCGTGCACGAGACGCATCACCGTCATGACACCGCCCGATGGCGATTCACCTGCCCCCCAGTGGTGCTGAGGCCAGCCATCTCTTCTCCGATGCACCGAACGATATCACAGTGAGCTGGCCCATGACAACGCTCCTCACCCCTTCCCCCATAGGCGCCAGGTTAAGCCGTAAACCCTTGTGCCAAGAGCCTGTTCCCCGTCCCCCCGGCGAGGGGGAAATCCGGGGCCTACCCCCCACCTGAATCCTCCCCCTCAAGGGGGGAGGAGATCAGAAAAGACCATTATTCCACCGGTTTTTCTTTAACTTTGCGCCTATGCCCCTTCCCCCGGGAGCGGGAAGTCCCTCCTAATCCCTTCCCCCCTGGAGGGGGAAGGTGAGGATGGGGGGGAAAATGTAGCGATGCGTCTCACGGCTGGAGCGCAGATGGCAGGAGCCGTAGGAGCCGATCATCATCCACGGCCGGCTGGCCTCGGCCGTCGCGGTTGTTCGTGAGAATGTACACCTCTCCATCAGGATCCTCGACCACGTCCCTGAGCCGCCCGAATTGGCCGGCCAGCAGTTGCTGCACCCGCACCACCTGGTCGAATCGGCTCCCGCCTAACTCCACGCGCTGCAGATGTTGCCCGCGCAACGCCGCGAACAGCAAGTGGCCTCGCCCAGGCTGCCTCGTCAGAAACGTGGCGCCGCTGGGAGCCCAGGTGCCCTGGCCGCTCTCATGGATTGGATCGATGAAACGGGCATCGCCACCCCGGCCGGCCACCCTGGGCCAGCCATAGTTTCCTCCGGCGATGATCCGATTCACTTCGTCGCGACAACAAAGGCCGAACTCCCCGCTTGGCCCATGCTCGGTGGCAAACAGGTCCCCGGTGTCCGGATGCCAGGCCAGGCCCTGGGGGTTTCGGTGGCCAAATGAGTAGATAGGCGAACCGGGGAACGGGTTGTCGGCGGGAATACTGCCGTCGGGGTTCAGGCGTAAGATCTTCCCGCCGAGGGATGAGAGATCCTGGGCCAATTCTGGGACCGCCGCCTCTCCGGCGCTGATGTACAGCTTGCCGTCGGGACCAAATTTGAGGCGCCCACCGTCATGAATGGCGGCCCCGGGGATGCCATCCAGCAATATCTGGGCGTCTACTCCGCGCCCTCCCTCATCCCGCAGGCGCACGACGCGATTCCGCAGGCCTGCATCAGCTGCATAGGTATGGTAGACATACAGCAGGCCGTTTTCCTGAAAGGCGGGGTGGAGCGCTAAACCGAGCAAGCCTCCCTCGCCGACATGGGCGACTGACAGCTCCGCAAACAGCACCGGTTTGGACCGGCGATCAGGCATACGCCAGATCCGCCCAGGCCGCTCGGTGATGAAGAAGCGGCCATCGGGGGCGATCGCGAGTGCCCAGGGGATCTCCAGGTGACTCGCGACCACCTCTGTGGTTGCGTCATCAGCGGAACCACCACCGCATCCCCCAAGCAGGATGAGTCCGATCATCAAGGACGCTGTCAGCAGTGAATGCATGTCACTCTCCTGTACTCCGCGCAGATGTGATTGCCCGCTCATTGCAGCGAACACCTCCTTCGTGCAACGCCCACACTGGAATGCTATGATGGGGGGTAGGATGGGAGATGACTTCGATGCAACTCCACGCCCCTGACTATGTCATACTGATCGTGAGCGACCTCGACCGCGCCTTGCGCTTCTACACCGAGGTCCTGGGGTTGCCCCTGGGACATCGCTCCGGTCCCTATGCGCAATTCAACACCGGCACCACGCGTCTCGCGCTGTACACCCGCGATGCCATGGCGCAGACGCTAGGGATGTCGTTGATCTCACCCGCTGACAATGCAGCAGCCTTTGAGCTGGGCTTCAAGGTGCCCGATGTCAACGCAGCTTTTACGGAGATTGTTGCACGCGGGGCCCCGGTGGTGATACCTCCGACCGACCGGCCGTGGGGCCAGCGGACCGCGTATATTCGTGATCCCGACGGCCACCTTATCGAGCTGGCCCAAGACCTGGGATGACCGTCCGATGCTGTGGCTGTCCCCCCCATCCTCACCTTCCCCCTCCAGGGGGGAAGGGATTAATGAGGGCTTCCCCCTCCAGGAGGGAAGGCTTTTCATAAGAGGGTTAGGATAAGGCAACACGCTGCTGCAGAAAATTCAGGCAGTCCCAAAGCGCGGTCTCCTCGCCAAATCCCCCCGCCTTCGTCGCCACCGCCAGTCCCGCAAAGGCGCCGTCGAGGATCCGCCCGTGGGGAACACCCGCGGCGACCTGACCTGTCAGCGTGATGCCACTTGCATGCAGTGCGCGGAGGACCGTCCGGGTCGTCTCTCCGCCTACAATCACCAGGCCACTGACCTCCGCGGAGGAGAGCACCGCATGCACGAGCACGCCAAGTGCACGCAGGATGCGGTGCCCCTCCAGACGTGTGCCCACATCTCGACCGCTCGGTGCCGTCCAGATGACGGCATGCCGCCCCGCAGCGAGCGTCTGGCTCAGAAGCGACATAGCGTCGGCATGGACATCTGTCGCGGGGTTCGCTGCCGCGACAGTCAGCGGCACCACCGTTGCCCCCGCTGCCGATGCCACACGCACCTGCTGCGTGGCGACCCGGTTGAGGGATCCAACGACACCGAGCGTGCCTGGCATCGGCGGGGGGGGCGCCGTGGTCTCGCGATAGGCCAGAGCCAGCCGCTCGGCCCAGCCGGCGGAGCCGACGAGGAGAACCTTTTGCTTCAGGGAGAAGACGGCCCGTGTGAGCGTATCCAGATGATCCTCGTGGGCCGCATCGGCGGTGATCAGCTGGCAGGATTGCCGAAGACGCTCTTTGAGCCATTCTGCGACGTGCCCCGCCCCTTGCTCGAGCACAAACCATGGGAGATGGACAGACGACCCCTCGCGAGGCCCCTGGAAGATCTCCAGCAGGCGCGAGCTTGTGACAGGTCGCGCCTGCGCCCGCCCGAACTCCGTTTCGGCCAATGGGATGCCCTGCACCTGATGCACTCCGTCGATTGTCTGCCGGCCTTGCTTGGGAAAGGCCGGAGCGATCACCGCGGCGGGCGCGTCAAGAAGGTGGCGCAAGAGTCGCACCTCGAGCGCGGGATGACCGCGCAGCGTCGAATCGATCTTCTGGTAGACCAGCGCGTGCTCGGCGTGCTGAAGGATGGCGGGAGTGTGGCGTTCCCAGACACGGAGGACCTGGGCCCAGGAAGCATCGCGGGTGTGAAGACTCAAGCTCACGACCTGAAAACGGCTGGGCCTGGCTGAGGCGGGGGCCGTGAGCACGACGGCCGAGAAACCGGCCTGGCGAAATTGGACGGCGCAATCGGCCGCCCCGGTCAGATCATCCGCAACGATGAGGACGGGCATGCAGGCCCCTTGTCATGGCTCGAGCGTCAGGACCACACCCTCGTCCGCACGCAATGTGACCGAGCTGTGGACCTCCGCCCCCCCATCCTGACCTTCCCCCTCCAGGGGGGAAGGGATTAAGGGAAACTTCCCCCTCGTCGCGGGGGAGGGATTAAGGGATGGAGTCCGGCACGAAACGCCTCGACCCATCCCCCTGGTACACATATTCAAGGGTGAAGCAACCCGAGGTATCGCCCCCACCGCAGTAGTAGCTCAGCAGGCGCAGCTTGGCGAACTTCCCCTCGGCGGTGCGAACGGCATAGACGTTCGGATGGGGCCGCAGGAGATGGGTGAGAAAATTATAGCGGTACCAGGGCTTGATCGCGAAATTCTCGCTCTCGATGCGGTCGGGTCGAATGGCCGCGATCGTATCCTCGATGTATCCATCCAGCGGCGCCTCGGCGACCGAGGCAAAGTCAACGGCTCCCAGGTTGACGATGGCTCCCCTTCCTTTCGGATTGGTGGCCCCGCCGTTCGCGATGATTTTATGGCGCTGGAAGGCAAGGTCCCACCCCAGGCCGAACTGGTGGGGGACGTCCACCACCGAACCGCGGGAGAAATCGAAGAAGGTCCATTGCTCGAGGGAGCGCGCGTCAAGCGTATAAATCACCGGCCCCACCAGTCGATCGCCCACGTCCAGCGGGTGGGGAGGGGTGAGGGGATAATGCTGGATCCGCTCGCCCGGCATGAGCCAGGGGGCGAACAAGAAAAAAGCCAAACCCAGCAGTGGCAAGGCCAGGAGTGCGACGGTGAGCCAGCGCCCTGTGGAGAGGCGAGCGCCTCTTGCCTCCGGACCCTTCATACCCTCTTTGAAATCGCTGGAGCACAAAGCCATCAGATCAGTCTCTGCTTCTCATCCCTTCCCCCCTGGAGGGGGAAGGTGGGGATGGGGGGGAAATGCCGGGGCCTACCCCCCACCTGAATCCTCCCCCTCAAGGGGGGAGGAAAGAGAAGGCGG
>Ga0114945_10002669_pt1 | contig 10334 bp, 8 predicted proteins | sample OV2TP3_FD_87194 | JGI IMG/M metagenome (GOLD analysis project Ga0114945, IMG submission 87194) | Hot spring microbial communities from Beatty, Nevada to study Microbial Dark Matter (Phase II) - OV2 TP3 | ecosystem: Environmental > Aquatic > Thermal springs > Hot (42-90C) | place: USA: Beatty... | reverse complement strand
GAGGAGCACCCCAAGGAGGCGCGGTCCATCATCCAGAAGGCGGTCTTGGCCGCGCGGGCGCGCGAGGCGGCGCGCAAGGCGCGCGAGATGACGCGCAGGAAGGGCGTGCTCGACGGTATGGGATTGCCGGGCAAGCTTGCCGACTGCCAGGAGCGCGATCCGGCGAAGTGCGAGCTCTACCTCGTCGAGGGCGATTCCGCGGGCGGCTCGGCCAAGCAGGGCCGCGACCGGAAATTCCAGGCCATCCTGCCGCTCAAGGGCAAGATCCTGAACGTCGAGCGCGCGCGCTTCGACAAGCTGCTCTCCTCGGCGGAGATCGCGACCCTGATCACGGCGCTGGGCTGCGGCATCGGCAAGGAGGAGTACAACGCCGACAAGCTGCGCTATCACCGCATCATCGTGATGACCGACGCCGACGTCGACGGCTCGCACATCCGCACTCTGCTGCTGACCTTCTTCTACCGGCAGATGCCGGAGCTGGTCGAGCGCGGCCACATCTACATCGCGCAGCCGCCGCTGTACCGGGCGAAGCTCGGCAAGGAGGAGCGCTACCTGAAGGACGAGCACGAGCTCAACGCCTTCATGCTGAGGCAGGCGCTGGTGGACGCGGCGCTCTACCCGGCCGCCGGCCGCGAAGCGATCGTCGGCGATGCGCTCGCCGAGCTCGCCAAGTCCTACCTGCTGTCGGAGGCGGTGATCGAGCGGGTTTCGCGCCTGATCGACCGCGAGGCCCTGCAGGCGATGCTGCGCGGCGTGCAGATCGATCTCGCGCGGCGCGATACCGCGGAGGCCTCGGCCGATGCGCTTGAGGCGGCGATCGGCGGCAACGGCATCGCGGTGGCGCCGCATTTCGACCAGAAAACCGAGCGCTACCAGGTGAAGATCGAGCGCACGCGCCACGGCAACGTGCGCATGAGCACCGTCGACACCGAGTTCGTGCACTCGGGCGACTACGCGCAGATCCGGCAGACCGCGGCGATGCTGCGCGGTCTGATCGGCGAGGGCGCCTATGCGCGACGCGGCGACAAGACGCAGCCGGTGGCGGATTTTCCGGAGGCGATGCGCTGGCTCCTCGGCGAGGTCGAGAGGTCGATGACGCTGCAGCGCTACAAGGGGCTGGGCGAGATGAACCCGGAGCAGCTGTGGGAGACGACCATGGACCCGGCAACGCGCAGGCTGCTCAGGGTGCAGATCGAGGACGGCATCGCCGCCGACGAGATCTTCACCAAGCTGATGGGCGACGAGGTCGAGCCGCGGCGCGCTTTCATCGAGCTGAACGCGCTCGGCGTTCGGAACCTCGACGTGTAGGCTTTTCTTCGGGCGCCTTGTCCTTGGGCGCCCGCGGCTGGAACTCGAAGCCGATCTTGCCGTTGGGCTGCTTAACGAGGAAGGCCTTGAACTTGCGGCCCTTCTTGGAAACGAAGCCCGTGAGGAGGTCGGTGCGGCCGGTGGCGAGCAGCTTCTTCATCTGCTCGCGCTCGACCGGCTGCTGCAGGATCAGGCGCCCGGAGCGGAAATCACAGGTCCTGCCCGGGCCCACCGCTTTCTCGCAGCTGTAGGACACGCCGTGCTCGAACACCCGGGCGCCGCATTTCGGGCAGGCGCCGAGCGGCACCTGGCCGCTGAAGTCGGGCGCGGCGTCGCCTTCGGCGCCCTGCCCGAAGTCGAACTCCGCGCGCAGCTCGTCGTTCAGCCTGACGCCCGCGGCGAAAGGCCGGCCCTGCTTGCTGCGAAAACCGGTGAGCGGGCCGACGAAGCGCTTGATGATCAGCTCTGCGACCTCCTCCGCCGACCATTCGCGGCCCGAGATCACCTTCCACAGCGAGAAGTCGCACTTCTGGCATTGGAACTTGCGGTAATTCTCCTGCACCACGCCGCCGCATTTCGGGCACGGCGCCGGCACGGTGGCGTAAACCACGTCCGGAATCTCGCCGGTCTTGATCACCGCCACGACGTTCTTCACCAGCTTCGAGATCTGATCCATGAACTCCGGGCGGGTCATCTTCCCCTGCTCGATCAGGCGCAGCTTGTGCTCCCACTCGCCGGTCAGCTCGGGCGAGGCGAGCTCGACGATGTGCAGCATATGCAGCGCGAACATCAGCGAGAACGCCTTGGGCGTGGGCACCAGCTCGCGGCCCTCGCGGTGGATGTATTCCTCGCGGATCAGCCCCTCGATCACTGCGGCGCGCGTCGCCGGCGTGCCGAGGCCCTTGGCCTCCATGGCCTCGCGCAGCTCGTCGTCCTCGAGGAGCTTGCCCGCGCCCTCCATCGCCGATAGCAGCGTCGCCTCGGTGTAGCGCGGCGGCGGCCTGGTCTGGCTCGCCTGCGGCGCGAGCACCGCCACCTCGACCTTCTCGTCCGGCTCGATGGCCGGGAGGTTCTCGCTTTCGTCCGCTCCGGCTCGCCCGTAGACCGCAAGCCATCCCGGCACCCGCAGGACGCGGCCTTCCGTCTTGAAGTGGTGCTCGCCGACGCGCGTGATGCGGGTGGTCTGCAGGTATTCCGCTGCAGGATGGAACACGGCGAGAAAGCGGCGCACCACCATGTCGTAGAGCTTCTGCTCGGCCTCGTTCAGATGCTTTGGTCCCTGGAGGGTCGGAATGATGGCGAAGTGGTCGGACACCTTGCTGTTGTCGAATACCCGCTTGTTGGGCCTCACCCAGCCTTGCTTGAGAATCTGCCTGGCGAGAGGGGCAAACTCGCGCGCGCCGGCGAGCGTCTCGAGGGCGCTCTTGACGGTGCCCATGTAATCCTCGGGCAGCGCGCGAGAATCGGTGCGCGGGTAGGTCAGCACCTTGTGGCGCTCGTACAGGGCCTGGGCGAGGGACAACGTCATGCGGGCCGGAAAACCGAAGCGGGCGTTTGCTTCGCGCTGCAGGCTGGTCAGGTCGAAAAGCAGCGGCGAAAGCTGCGTCGAGGGCTTGGTCTCCTCGCTGGCGATGCCGGTCTTGCCGCGACAGGCCGCAACCACGGCCTGGGCTTCGGGGCCGCTCCACAGGCGCTCGGCGCGGCGCTCGGCGTCGTCATCCTTCCTGAACTTCGCATCGAACCAGCGCGCGGCATAATCGCCGGCGCGCGCAGCGAAGCGGGCGTGTACCTCCCAGTAGTCCCGCGCAGTGAAGGCACGGATCTTGTCCTCGCGCTCGACGAGGATGGCGAGCGTCGGGGTCTGCACCCGCCCGACCGTGGTGAGGTAGAACCCGCCTTCCTTCGAGTTGAATGCGGTCATCGCGCGCGTGCCGTTGATCCCCACCAGCCAGTCCGCTTCGGAGCGGCACTTGGCGGCATCGGCAAGGGGCAGGAGATCCTTGTCGCGGCGCAGTCTTGCGAAGCCCTCCCGGATCGCCTGCGGCGTCATCGATTGCAGCCACAGGCGCTCGATCGGCTTCTTGCTGTGCGCGTGCTGCACGATGTAGCGGAAGATGAGCTCGCCTTCCCGTCCCGCGTCGCAGGCGTTGATCAGCCCGTCGACATCCTTGCGCTTCATCAGGCGCAGCAACACGTTGAGGCGGCTTTCGCTCTTCTCGAGCGGCGAGAGCTCGAAGCGCGGTGGAATCACCGGCAGGTGCGTGAAGGTCCACTTGCCGCGCTTCACGTCGTACTCCTCCGGGACCGCGAGTTCGAGCAGATGCCCGACCGCGGAGGACAGCACGTAGCGATCGCTCTCGTGGTAATCGCCCTTGCGCGCGAAACCGCCCAGCGCGCGCGCGATATCGGCCGCGACCGAGGGTTTCTCCGCAATGATGAGTTTCTTGGCCATGCGGCGCGAAAGGCCGCAGATGATAAGTGCAAAGGCGCGCGCGGTTCAACCACGCCGCCTGCGGTGGGAAACGCGCGCTAGCTCGGCAGGCGGGGCTGCGGCGCGCTGAAGAGATCCTCGGCGAGCAGCCGGCTGGTCGGCGTCTGCTGGTTCCAGAGCACCATCAGCACGACCAGCTTCAGCTGCTCGAGGCTGAGGGTCTGGCCGGAAGCCGCGAGCGCGCGCTCGATCACCAGCTCGCGGGTCCGGGGATTGAGGATGCCCGATTGCTCGAGCGTGAGCAGAAAGCCGCGGCACTCGGCGTCGAGCTTTGCCAGTTCGCGCGGCGCGTAGGCGCGAAACGTGGTGCGCGAATCGGGCAGGGGGCCGGCCTCCGCCTGCGGCGCGCGCAGCACGCCGGCGAGCCAGTGCAGCGCCTCGTCGATGTCGGAGTGCTCGAAGCCCGCTGCAGAGAGCTTCTTTGCTACGCGGTCGCGGTCGTAGGCAAGCTCGGCCTGCTGGCAGTTCTCGAACAGATATACGAGGATGTCGTACATGCGTTTTCCCCCCTAGTAACGCGGCGCCTGGGCATCCCGTTTACCCGCGATGCCCTTTTTCCAGTCGCTGGTAAAGCCCTCCGGGCAGCGCGGTCACGCGCCCGTCGAGCTCCAGCCGCAACAGCTCCGAGGACACCTGCTCGGCCGACATCCCGGCGCGGCTGCACAGCGAGCCGACGTCGACCGGATCGTGGCCCATGTGGGCGAGCAGTCCCGCGGCTTCTGCCGGGGGCGTCGCGACCGTGGTCGCCGCGTACCCGCTGGGACGGAAGCCGGAGAGCTCGCTCAGCACGTCCTCGGCGGACTCGACGAGCTTGGCGCCGGACTTGATGAGCGCGTGGCAGCCCTTGGAAAGCGGCGAGTGGATCGAGCCGGGCAGTGCGAAGACCTCGCGTCCCTGATCGGCCGCGGCGCGCGCGGTGATGAGCGAGCCGGAGGCGAGCGCCGCCTCCACCACCAGGCAGCCGCGCGCGAGGCCGCTGATCAGGCGGTTGCGCCGCGGGAAGCTGTGCGTCGTGGCGGCGGTGCCGAGCGCAAACTCGGAAATCAGCAGGCCGCGCTGCGCGATTTGCGCGGCCAGCTCCGCGTTGCGTCGCGGATAGACCAGATCGGCACCGGTACCGAGCACCGCAACGGTCGAGCTGGCGCCGGCGAGCCCGCCGCGATGCGCGGCGGCGTCGATCCCCAGCGCAAGGCCGGAGACGATGGTGAGGCCGGCATTGCTCAGCGCCCTGGCGAAAGACTCGGCGTTGGCCGCGCCCTGGGCCGTAGCATTGCGGCTGCCGACGACGGCGAGCGCAGCGCGCTGCAGCAGCTCGATGCGCCCGTGCGCGTAGAGCACCGGCGGCGGGTCGGCGATTTCGAGCAGCATCCTGGGATAGGTATCATCGGCGAGCGTGATCAAGGAGCGTCCCGGCGCGGCGAGCCACTCGAGCGCATTGGCCACGGCGAGCCGCACGGCTTGCGAATGCAGGGCCTCGAGAACCGCCGGTGCGGCGAATGCGGCGAGCTCGGAGGGCTTTCTCGCGAGCACCGCTTCTGGCAAGCCGAATTGGCGCAGCATGCCGCGTACTGCGGAAGCGCCGAGCCCGGGAGTGAGCGTGAGCTGCAGCCAGCTCGCCAGCCCGGGATCGTGTGTCACGCGGGCGGCGATTCGCGGGAGGAGCTGTCCCGCTGCCTGGCGTCAGGGCGTCTGAACGACATCCAGAGGGCTGACCGGCCTCGTGACGTTCATGATCAGCGCGTAGGATACGCGCTCGAAGACGCGGAATACAAATGCGAGCCCGGCGCGCTCGTTCGGCAGCGGGATCATGGCATCCGGCGCGTCTTTCGCCTTGGTCGTGTCGCGCACGGCTCCGCCGCGCGCGTACAGCGCGAGCACATGCCCGACCTCCAGACCGTCGGCACGCCCGCGATTGATGCTGATGATCGACAGCGCCCCGGCCTCGCCGACCTTGCCGAGCCCGCCATAGATGGACATCACGCGGCCGCTGATCTGCGTACCCGGCGCGCGCGGCGCGTAATTGATCGGCTGCGGCCGTCCTGCGGCGACCAGCCTGTCGCCGGCCTCGACTTCGCGGACCGCGCTCGTCAGCACGACGGTCGCCGGGTCGCCGCCGCGGGTCACCTGCGCGGTGCCCAGATAGATCGCCTCGTAGGCGAGCGTCTGGTTGGTGTCCGGATCGACGAGCGGCCCGCCGCGGCGATACACGTACCAGGTGTCGTCCTTCGCTTCGCCGATTCCGCGCACGTAGGCGAAATTTCCGGTGGCGAGGATCACGCGGTCGGTCTGGGTGGCGATGATGGTGGGCGCCTTGTCCAGGCCGTCGGGCTCGACGACCAGCGGCCGGCTGAGGAACGGCTCGATCACCGACGCGGGAATGCTCGGGATCTCCCTCTTGGCGAGCGACTCGGCGCGCACGCGGGGAGAGAGCTTCACGGTCCCGGGATCGCCCGGCGCGCCTATGGTCAGCTGGCCGCGCGCGCGGTCGAGCAGGATTACGTAGCCCGGGTAGATGAGGTGGGGGTTGCGGATCTGTTCCTTGTTCATGTTCCACAGCTCGGGCCAGCGCCAGGGCGAGTCGGTGTATTTCTGGGAGATGCTCCACAAGGTGTCGCCGGGGACCACGACATAGCGCTCGGGTGCGTCCGGCTTGAGGACCAGGGGCGAGCTCGGCGCCTGCCCGAGAACGCTCCCCGAGAGTACGAAGAAAGCGAGTGCTGTGATAGACTTACGCAATTGCTGGACCATGGCGACCCCGTCCCTTTTGCGGCTTCCTGGACCGGCTGGAAATTCGATTTTCGATTTGTCTACCCCAATGTAGCACAACGGCCGGATAGCTTATACACCGCCTGAGATTCTCCATATAATGTATTCAATTTGCAAGTGAATTTGTCCTGAAATGGCGATCCTGAACATCCTCCGATACCCCGATGCCCGGCTCCACAAGGTGGCCGCGCCGGTCACCGTGTTCGATGACGGCCTGAAAAAGCTGGTCGCCGACATGGCCGAGAGCATGTACGGCGCGCCCGGCATCGGGCTTGCCGCAACCCAGGTCGACGTGCACAAGCGGGTGATCGTCCTCGACGTATCGGAGCGGCGCGACTCGCTGGTAGTGCTCGTCAATCCCGAGATCGTCGAGGCGACCGGCGAGTCCGACATCGAGGAAGGCTGCCTCTCGGTGCCCGGGATCTACGAGCTGGTGCCGCGCGCCGAGCGCGTGAAGGTACGCGCCCACGACCAGAACGGAAACGTCTTCACCCTGGAGGCCCAAGGTCTGCTCGCGGTGTGCATCCAGCACGAGATGGATCACCTCCAGGGCAAGGTGTTCGTCGAGTACCTGTCGCAGCTCAAGCAGCAGCGCATCCGCGCGAAGCTCGCGAAGCAGGTGCGCAAGTCGGCGTGACCTCTTCCCCTTCCTGCGTCTAGTCTTCGCCGGCACTGCACGATTCGCCGAGCGCGCGCTTGCGCGGCTCGCCGACGCCGGCCACGAGATCGCGCTGGTGCTGACGCAGCCCGATCGGCCTGCGGGCCGCGGCATGCGGCCTGCGCCTAGCGCCGTAAAGCAGCTGGCGCTACGCCGCGGGCTGGAGCTCGCCCAGCCCGCATCCCTCAAATCCGACGCTGTCCTTGCGCAGCTGCGGCGCTCGCAGCCCGAGGTGATGGTGGTCGCCGCTTACGGGTTGCTGCTGCCGCAGGCCGTGCTCGACCTGGCGCCGCACGGCGCGCTCAACATCCACGCCTCGCTCCTGCCGCGCTGGCGCGGCGCGGCGCCGATCCAGCGCGCGCTGCTGGCGGGCGACGCGCAAACGGGCGTCTCGATCATGAAAATGGACGCCGGGCTCGATACCGGGCCGCTGCTCGCGCAGCGGCGCGTCGCGATTGCAGCCGACGACGACGCGGCTTCGCTGCACGACAAGCTTGCCGCGCTCGGCGCCGAAGAGATCGTTGCGGCGCTCGCGCAGCTGCACTCGGGAAGCGCGCGGCCGGTGTCCCAGCCCGAAGAAGGCGCGAGCTACGCGCGCAAGATCGAGAAACGCGAAACCTGGCTGGAATGGTCGCGGCCCGCCGCCGAGCTGGAACGTGCGGTGCGCGCTTTTCGCCCTGCGCCGTGCGCGGCAGCGCGGCTCGACGGCGAGCCGCTCAAGATATGGCGTGCCAGCGTGGTCCCGGCGCGCGGCATGGCCGGCGAGGTGCTCGAGGCGGGCGCGCAGCTCGTCGTCGCCTGCGGCGAGCAGGCACTCGCCATTGCCGAGCTGCAGCGCGCGGGAGGACGACGCCTCACGGCGGGCGAATTCCTGCGCGGCCGGAGGCTTCGCCCCGGCGCGCGCTTCGCATGAAGAGTTCCGGCGCGCTCGCACCCGCGTTGCGCGCGAGCGCCCGGATCGTCGCTCGCGTGGCTGCCGGCAGGAGCCTCGCCGGCGAATTCGAGCGCTTCGCGGAGCAAGCGAGCGACGCGCCGCGCGCCGCGCTCATCGATCTCACGCACGGCACCCTGCGCCGCTATGGCCGGGTGCAGGCGATCGTGCGCGAGCTCTCGCGCCGCGGCCGCCCCGACGCGCAGGTCGAGGCGCTGCTCTGGTGCTCGCTCTACGCGCTGGAGTCCGGGCGCTACGCGCAGTACACGGTCGTCGACCAGGCGGTGCGCGCCTGCGGGCTTCTCGAGAAGTGGCCCGCGAAGAGTTATGTCAACGCCCTGCTGCGCAACTACCTGCGCGGCCGCGCCTCGCTCGAAGCGCGCATCGCCGGCGATCCCGAAGCGCGTCACCAGCATCCGCGCTGGTGGATCGAGGCGTTGCGCGCGGCTTACCCCGGGGCATGGGAAGCGGTGCTCGCGCAGGGCAACACGCATCCTCCGATGTGCCTGCGCGTGAACCGGCGCCGCGCGCGCGCGGCGCAATATCGCGAGCGGCTCGGGGCCGCGGGGATCGCGAGCCGCAGCATCGGCGAGGACGGCCTGCTTCTCGAGCATCCGCTTCCGGTGGAGCGCCTGCCGGGGTTCGCCGAAGGCGAGGTCTCGGTGCAGGACGCCGGCGCGCAGCGCGCCGCGCGGCTCCTCGATCTCGGCTGCGGCCAGCGGGTGCTCGACGCCTGCGCCGCGCCCGGCGGAAAGGCGGCGCATCTTCTCGAGCGCGAGCAGGTTCCGCTCACCGCGCTCGATAACGCCGCCCGGCGCTGCGCGCGCATCACGCCCGACAGGGAAAGATTGGGGCTTGCCGCCACGGTTCGCCTCGCCGATGCGACGCGAATCGACGCGTGGTGGGACGGCGCGCCCTTCGATCGCGTCCTCGCAGACGTTCCGTGCAGCGCCTCGGGCGTGGCGCGGCGCCATCCCGACCTGAAATGGCTGCGGCGCCCGGCCGATGTGCCCGCGTTCGCCGCGCGCCAGAGCGCGATCCTGCAGGCGCTTTGGCGCGTCCTGGGTACGGGTGGTAAATTGCTGTATGTCACCTGCTCGGTGTTCCCGCAGGAAAACGACGCAGTGATCGAGGCGTTCGTCGCGTCCGCGCCGGGCGCCCTGCGCCTGCCGCTGCCCGACGGCGCTGCGGCGCAGGTTCTGCCCGACACGGAACACGACGGGTTCTTTTACGCGCTGATCCAAAAACAAGCCTGAACGACGCGCGATGCGCCGCACCGCATTAGTGTGGGGGTTCCTCGCCACGCTCGCCTTCGGGGCGGCGCCGGCCGCGCGCGCCAGCGAGATCGAGGTGCAGGAGGTGAGCGTAACGGCGGTGGAGGAAGGGCTCGCGCTCGATGCCGACTTCGCGTTCGAGCTCAGCCCGCGGCTCGGCGAGGTGGTGGCGAACGGCGTGCCGCTGTACTTCCAGGTCGAGTTCGAGATGACGCGCCCGCGCTGGTACTGGTTCGACGAGAGAACCGCCTCGCGGCGGCTGCAGCTGCGTCTGTCCTATCATGCCCTGTCGCGGCACTACCGGCTCTCGACCGGGCTGCTGCAGCAGAACTTTTCGACGCTGGAGGAAGCGCTCAACGTGCTCAAGCGCGTACGCAACTGGCTGGTGGTGGACCGCACGGTGAACTTCTCCGATACGGACTATCAGGCGGCGGTGCGCATGCGGCTCGACGCTACGCTGCTGCCCAAGCCGTTCCAGCTCTCCGCGCTCACCAGCCGCGAGCTGCAGCTCGAGTCGCCCTGGAAGCGCTTTACCATGCGCTCGCCCAGGCATCTGCCGGCGCCGGTCGAGAGCCGCGAGCCGCAGGAGACGCCGGGATGAGGCTGCTTCTCATCGTCGGCGGCGCCGTGGCGGCGGTCGGGGTGTTCCTGCTCGCTACGGCGAGCAGCGACACGACGCTGTTCGCGCGCCATTACCCGCTGCTGCTCGCGCTCAACGCCACGCTCGCGGCGCTGCTCGCGGGGCTGGTGGGCTACCAGCTGATCGCCATGGCGCGGCGCTACCGCGCCCGGGTATTCGGCACCCGCCTTACCCTGCGGCTGCTGGCGCGCTTCGCCGCGCTGGCGGTGCTGCCCGGCCTCATCGTTTACGCGGTGTCGGTGCAATTCATCACGCGCTCGATCGAG
>Ga0114945_10002668_pt1 | contig 10343 bp, 7 predicted proteins | sample OV2TP3_FD_87194 | JGI IMG/M metagenome (GOLD analysis project Ga0114945, IMG submission 87194) | Hot spring microbial communities from Beatty, Nevada to study Microbial Dark Matter (Phase II) - OV2 TP3 | ecosystem: Environmental > Aquatic > Thermal springs > Hot (42-90C) | place: USA: Beatty... | reverse complement strand
CTGCTCGCCTGCATCCCGGTCCCGGGCAAGACCCGGCGCGGCGCGCGGCTCGGCTCGATCCCCGGCATCGTGCCTTCGATGATCGGACCGATGCGCGGCTGCAGCTTCCGGAGCCGCTGCGCCTACGCTTTCGACGCCTGCGCGACTACGAACGTAGAGTTGCACGCCGCTTCGTCGCCGGATCACGTCTACCGCTGTCTGCTGGCGCCCGAGCAATGCGCCAACAACGCGCGCCCCAAGGTGACCGCATGAGCGGCTGGAGCCAGGAAACGGAAATGCGAGATGTACCCCCCACCCTGACCCTCCCCCGCAAGAGGGGAGGGGACGTAAGTGAGGCGCCACGTAATTCTCCCTCCCCCTTGATGGGGGAGGGATGGGGTGGGGGTGATCCGCGCCTCGGTCATGATGGGGACTAACGCATGAGCCCGCCGGTCCTCGAATGCCGCGACGTCCATCAGACGTTCCTGCTGTCGGGCGGCCTCTTGCGCGCCAAGCGCCCCTTGCACGCGGTCAACGGCGTGTCGCTGACGGTGGAGAAGGGGGAGGTCGTGGGCCTCGTCGGCGAGTCGGGCTGCGGCAAGTCGACGCTGGCCAAGATATTGCTGGGTCTGCTGACGCCGACGGCGGGCGACGTGCTGCTCGCCGGCAAGCCGATTACTGGGATCGACCAACTTGAGGTGGCCCGCTTGGTGCAGCCGATCTTCCAGGACCCGTATTCGTCCTTGAACCCGCGCAAGTCGGTCGGCGCCATCATCGCGCTGCCGCTCAAAGTGCGGAACGATCCTCACTCCGAGATGTGGCGGAAGCGCGTCGAGGAGATCATGGAACTGGTCGGCTTGCCCAAGCGGCTTCACAACAGCTACCCGAACCAGCTTTCCGGCGGTCAGCGCCAGCGTGTCGCCATCGCGCGGGCGCTGATCAACCGGCCCGAGATCGTGATCTGCGACGAGCCGACCTCGGCCCTCGACGTTTCGGTGCAGTCGCAAATCCTCAACCTGCTCCAGGACCTGCGCGAGGAGCTGGGTCTGACCTATATCCTGATCAGCCACAATCTGGCGGTCGTCGAGCACATGGCGACTCGGGTCGCGGTCATGTACCTGGGCCGCCTGGTCGAGGTCGCCGACACCGACTCTCTGTTCCAGCGCCCCCAGCATCCCTACACCCAGGCGTTGCTGCAGTCGGTGCTGACGCCGGAGCCGGGTCTCGGCGTCCCGGACGCCCAACTCGGCGCCGCCTATCCCAATCCGGTCGATCCGCCGGCGGGGTGCACGTTCCACCCGCGCTGCCCCCACGTCATGGCGCGCTGCCGCGCCATCGCGCCCACGCCCATCCCAACGCCGGCCGGCCATGTCGAATGCCATCTTTACGACCAGGAATCGCAGAGGATCGCGTCATGAGCCGTGCCCAGGCCGTCGCCGCCGCCGAGGCCCATTTCGACGACGGCGGCTACATCGAGGCGCTGTCGCGCCGCGTCGCGATTCCGACCGAAAGCCAGAACCCGGAGCGGCTACCCGACCTGCGTCGGTATCTCACCGACGAGATCGGGCCGTCCTTCGCCACCATGGGCTTCACCTGGCGGGCTTTCGAGAACCCGATCAAGGGCGGCGGGCCGGTGCTGCTCGCCGAGCGCATCGAGGATTCGGCGCTTCCCACCGTGCTCGGCTACGGCCACGGCGACGTCATCCGCGGCTACGACGACCAGTGGCGCAAGGGCCTGAGCCCCTGGAAGACGGTGCGCGACGGTGACCGGCTTTACGGCCGCGGCACTGCCGACAACAAGGGCCAGCACACGTTGAACATGGCGGCGCTGGCGGCCGTGCTCAAGGTGCGCGGCCGGCTCGGCTTCAATTGCAAGTTCCTGATCGAGACCGGCGAGGAAAACGGCTCGGCCGGCCTCGAAGATATCATCAAGGCGAACAAGGATGCGTTCAGAGCCGACGTCTTCATCGCCTCCGACGGGCCACGGGTCACGCCCGACCGCCCGACCATGTTCCTGGGCGCGCGTGGCGCCAAGAACTTCGATCTGGTCGTCGAGTTGCGCGAGGGCGGCCACCATTCCGGCAACTGGGGCGGTCTCTTGGCGAACCCAGGCGTCATCCTCGCCCACGCGCTCGCCACGATCATTTCGGCGAAGGGCAAGATTCAAATCCCGGAATGGTTGCCGCCGCCGATCTCGAACAGCGTGCGCGAGGCTTTGCGGGACGTGACCGTGGACGGCGGTACCGGCGGGCCGGCGATCGACCCCGCGTGGGGCGAGCCGGGCCTGAGCGCGCCCGAGAAGGTTTACGGCTGGAACAGCTTCGAGGTGCTGGCGTTCGAGACCGGCAACTCGAAAAACCCGGTCAACCCCATTCCGCCGCGGGCGCGGGCGCACTGCCAGATCCGCTTCGTTGCCGGCTCGAAGCGCGACGAATTCCTGCCGGCCTTGCGCCGTCATCTCGACGCACACGGCTTTTCCATGGTCACGATCGCGCCGCCGCCGCCGAGCAACGCCATCGATTTTGCCGCCACCCGCACCGACCCGGACCATCCGTGGGCGCGTTGGGCGGCCGCCGCGATCGAGCGCACCACCGGCCGGAAGCCGGCGGTGGTACCGAGTCTCGGCGGCTCGATCTGCAACGACCTGTTTACCGATCTCTTGGGCTTGCCGACGATCTGGATTCCGCATTCTTATGCCGCCTGCTCGCAGCACGCGCCGAACGAGCATCTGCTGTTGAGCATCGCGCGCGAGGGCCTGGGTATCATGGCCGGCATCTACTGGGACCTGGGCGAGCCCGGCACGCCCGAACCCAAGGCAACGTGAGGATATCATGACCGAACTCTGCGACCTCTCGGCGGTGGAACTCCGGCGCCTGATCGGCGCCAAGAAAGCCTCGCCGGTCGAGCTTCTGGAAAGCTGCTTGAAGCGCATCGCTCAGGCGAATCCGGCGCTCAACGCCGTGGTGGCGATGGATGAGACGGGCGCGCGTCAGGCCGCCAAGGCGGCGGAAGACGCGGTGGTGAAGGGCGCGCCGCTCGGGGCCCTGCACGGCCTTCCCGTCGGCATCAAGGACCTGAGCGCGACTGCGAACTTGCGCACCACCTACGGCTCTCTCCTCTACGAGCACAACGTGCCGGCCAGGGACGAACGCGTCGTCGCCGCGATCCGCGCCGCTGGCGGCATCGTGTTGGCCAAGACCAACACGCCCGAGTTCGGCGCCGGCGCCAACACCACGAACCGGGTCTTTGGCGCGACCGGCAACCCGTTCGACCCGACGCTGACGTGCGGCGGCTCGTCGGGCGGCTCGGCGGTCGCGGTCGCCACCGGCATGACGCCGCTCGCCACCGGCTCCGACTTCGGCGGCAGCCTGCGCACGCCGTCCGGTTTCTGCGGCGTCGTCGGCTTCCGCCCGAGCCCGGGCACGGTGCCGAACGAAACCCGCGTCGTCGGCCTGACGCCGCTTTCCGTGCAGGGGCCGATGGCGCGCACGGTGGCCGACGCGGCGTTGCTGCTCTCGGCGATGGTCGCCGACGATCCGCACGACCCGTTCACGCGCGCGGTGGCCAAGGGCCTGCGCCGGCCGCCGCACTCGGCCGATCTTTCCGGTCTTCGGGTCGCGTTCTCCGAGGATTTGGGCTGCGCGCCGATCGACGATGGCATCCGCGGCGTCTTCCGCGACCGAGCAAAACGGCTCTCGCCGCTTTTTAAATCCGCCGAGACGCGCAACCCGGACCTCGGGCCCGTGCACCAGGTCTTCGAGATTCTGCGCGCCGTCAACTTCATCGCCGCGCACAAGGAGCGGGTCGAGAAGAGCCGCGACAAGCTCGGCCCCAACGTCATCGACAACGTCGAGCGCGGCCTCAAATACACCGCCGCCGACGTGGCCTGGGCCCACGTCGAACAGACGAAACTCTTTCGTCGCTTCATCGATCTGTTCCAGGAGATCGACGTGCTGATTTGCCCGGCGTGCTCGGTCTCGCCGTTCCCGCACGCGCAACTCTACGTCGCCGAGATCAACGGCAAGAAGATGGACACCTACATGCGTTGGCTCGCTATCACCTACGGGCTCACGCTCGCGACGCCGCCGATCGCGGTCATTCCCTGCGGCGTCGATGGCCAGGGGCTGCCGTTCGGCCTCCAGGTCGTCGGGCCGTACCAGAAGGACCGCTTCGTCCTCGATGTCGCGCTCGCGCTTGAGCATGCGCTGGCCGACGACCCGCCCACGGCGCGTCCCGTGCCGGACCTCAAGAAGCTCGCGAAATGATGGAGCTGGGGCGATCCATGTGCGAACCCTGCGGCGACAGCGGTCCCCCTCCCCAGCCCCCTCCGGGGGAGGGAGACTATGGTGCCGTTCCATTCTTTCCCTCCCCCAGTGGGGGAGGGTTAGGGTGGGGGTACTCGCTCGTGCCGAGCACACGAAAATGAAAACGATTTAGAGGATTCATGTTCTACGAGCCCCGCAAGAGGAACCATGGATTGCCGCACGACCCGTTCAAAAGCTGCGTGGTGCCGCGCCCGATCGGCTGGATCACGAGCCTGGACGAGCAGAGCAACGTGAACCTGGCGCCCTACAGCTTCTTCAACGCGCTCTCGACCGACCCGCCGTTCGTGATGTTCTCCAACAACGGCGCCCTGCCGCGCGGGCAGAAAGACACGATCCTCAACATCGAGGCGACCAAGGAGTTCGTCTGCAACCTGGCGACCTGGGATTTGCGCTTCGAGATGAGCGAGACGAGCGCGCCGGCGCCCTTCGGGACGAACGAGATGACGCTCGCCGGCCTCGATGCGGAACCATCGGCGCTGGTCAAGCCGCCGCGAGTCAAGGCGGCGCCGGTTCACTTGGAATGCGTGTACTGGAAGACGATCGAGCTGCCAAGCAGCCACCCCAAGGTCTACAACGCCATGGTCATCGGCGAGGTCGTCGGCGTCCACATCCGGGACGAGGTGCTCACCGACGGCATCGTCGACATCGCCAGGATCAAGCCGGTGGCGCGCCTCGGCTACAAGGACTACGCGGTCGTCGAGCGCCCGTTCACGATGCTTCGGCCCCAGGAGCGCGACAAGGCCAAGGCCGACGCGCCCCAGTCGGGGTAATGGTGCGAGAACCGAGCGACGGTTCCTCCCTTGGCGTCATGCGCGGACTTGATCCGCGCATCCACGACTTTCTTGTGCGAAAAAGCCGTAGATGGCCGGGTCTCGCGCCTTCGGCGCGGCCCGGCCATGACGGTGTCAGGCGCGGCATATTAGGAGAGCGGGCATGACCCGAGGCATGGTGGTGGCGCCGCAGCCGGAAGCGGTCGAGGCCGGCGCGATCGTGTTGATGAACGGCGGCAACGCGGTCGACGCGGCGATCACTTGCGCCCTGGTGCAGACCGTGGTCGACCCGATGATGTGCGGCATCGCCGGCTTCGGCAGCCTGCAGTTCTATCTGCCCCGGCGCGGCGTGCACACGGTCATCGACTGCCACGGCCGCGCGCCCCAGGCGACGCGGCCCGACATGTGGTTGGACTTGATCGAAAGCGAGGCGCCGGACGGCTTCGGCTTCGTGCTCAAGGGCCGGGTCAACGACATCGGCTACCCGTCGATCACCGTGCCGGGGAGCCTCAAGGCCTACCACGAGGCGCTGACCCGCTTCGGCACGATCGCCTGGAAGGACGCGCTCGCGCCGGCGATCGCGTACGCGGAGCAGGGCTTCGCCATACGGCCCCACGTCTACCATTTCTGGAACCTGGTCGAGGAGGGCCGGGTTCCCCACAGCGAGCGCCTGCGCGCGACCCCGGGAGCGCGCGCCATCTACGTCAAACCCGACGGCGCGATCCGCAAGCCGGGCGAAATCCTGAAGAACCCGGACCTGGCGCGCACCTACCGCCGTCTCGCCCAAGAAGGTGTCGAGTCGTTCTATCAAGGCACCCTGGCCAAGGAGATCGCCGCCGACATGGCCAGGAACGGCGGCCTGATCACCTGCGACGATCTCAAGGACTACCGGACCGAGGAGAACGCGCCGCTCTGGGGCACCTACCGCGGCTTGCGCCTCAGCACCAACCGGCCGCCCGGCGGCGGCATCATGGTCTTGGAGATGCTCAACATCCTCGAAAACTTCGACCTCACGGCGCTCGGCCACAACAGCCCCGAGTACATCCGCGTGGTGTCCGAGGCCATGAAGATCGCGACCTCGGACAAGGACAATTGCGTCGGCGACCCGCGTTTCGTCGACGTGCCGGCGGAGCGGCTGTTGAGCAAGGACTACGCGCGTGCGAAGGCCGACGCGATCAAGCGCGGTGTCGTGCACCGCGTCGAGCGCCTGAAGCAGCCGGCCGAACTCGGCCACACCACGCAGGTGTGCGCCGTGGACGCCGAGGGCAACGTGGTCTCCATGACCCATTCGCTCGGCATGCCGTCGGGCGTGGTCACAGAGGGGCTCGGCTTCATGTACAACGGCTGCATGGCCGTGTTCGACCCCCGGCCCGGCCGCGCCGGCTCGCTCGCGCCGGGCAAGGCGCGCTTCACCGCCATGTGCCCGACGATCGTGTTCCAGGGCGAGCGGCCGTTCCTCGCCGTCGGCGCCCCCGGCGGCACCTACATCACCATGGGCGTGTTGCAGGCGATCCTGAACGTCGTCGACTTCGGCATGACCGCCCAGGAAGCGGTGGCGGCGCCGCGCTTCTGCGCCACCAGCGACGCGATCGACGTCACCAACCGCATCCCGCGCTTCGTGACGCGCGAGTTGGAAGACCGCGGCTACGCGGTCAGGCGCAGCCACCTGAGCTACCACTTCGCCGGCGTGCACGCGATCCGAATCCAGAATGGCCGCTGGGACGGCGGCGCCGACCCCGGCCGCGACGGCATGGCGCTGGAGGTGTGAGAGAGGACTGCCCAGAGATACCACGTCGCGCCGCCCGAAGCGTCGAGCAATTTGCTCCGACAAAACCGCGAGGATTTTCGCTTGCGCGGCGTGCAGCCATGCGCCGAGTTTTCGTAATCCGTTCATCGTGGCCATGATCGTTTGCCCTCTTGCCGGCGAACCCTTCGCCGTTCCCGCTAGCGCATTATCCGATCACGCGGAATCATCCCCCTCACCCAGCTCCGGCTAGGCTCGGCGGTTCGCCTCGCCAAGCCTGCGCAACCCTCTCCCCCCGTCGCGCCGAGAGGCGCGCCGTTATCGAAGGCCGGCGCGGGAGCGCCGGACGGGGGGAGAGGGGAGGGTGAGGGGGGCGCGCTCGGTCTAACCTGATCGGACATTGCTCTAGCATAGCGCGGTCCGGGCGGGTCTCAACGCACAAGGCCGCCGTGGAGTCACCGCGGAGTGACCGGATTTAGCGTTTGGGGGCAAGGCCTTGGTAGGGCACCGCCTGCTCGGCCGCGTCCCAGATTGTGCGGGCCGCCGGCGCGGTCTGCTCCTCGGCGACATGGGCGACGAGGCCGGCCGCGCGCGCGATCACCGCGAAGCCGCGCATGATCTCGGGCGCGACGCCGATCTCCAGCAGCACCGCGGCGACCGCGCCGGTGGCGTTGATGGTGAGGTGCTTGCCGTGGACCTGATCGACGATCGTGGAGAGCGTCTCGATCGCGTCGATGTGGGCGCCCTTGACGCCGTTGGCGCGCGCGATCTGGAACAGCTTCGGCGAGCGCGGGTCGTCGGGCTTGTGCAGGTGGTGGCCGAAGCCGGGGAGCGCGCGGCCCTCGCGCTGCGTCGCCTCGACCTCGCGCCGGGCCGCCGCCGCGACCCCGGCTGGGTCGGCGACGAGGCGCGCGAGGAGTTGCGCCGCGTTCTCGATGGTGCCGACGAACTGGCTGCCGACCGCGAGCAGCCCGGCCGCGACGCCCGCCTGCAAGGCCTCGGGCGAGCTGTGGTAGACGAGCCGGGTCGCGATCGCGCTCGGGGTCAGGCCGTGCTCCATGAGCGTGACCAGCACCGCGTCCAGGATCGCGGTCTCGCCCGGGCTCGGCGCGCGGCCGAGGATGTGGAAGAACATCATTTCCGTGAACGTCACCCGGCCCATCAGCTCCTCGACCAGGTTGCGGTCGCGCACGTAAAGCGCGTCGTCGGAGTGGGTGCACAGCCGGGTGGTCGGGCCGGGGGTCGGGGGCATGGCGGTCCTCCTGATGCGCCACGTTCATGAAATGAACATGGCCTTGGCCTCGCGGCGCAGCACCTTGCCGACCGGGCTGCGCGGCAGATGGTCGGTGAAGTGCACGCGCTTCGGCGCCTTGACCGAATCGAGGCGGCTCTTGACGAAGGCGATGATGGCGGTTTCGTCGGCGTTCGAGCCGTCGTGGAGCTCGACCGCCGCCTGCACGGCCTCGCCCCACTTGTCGTCGGGCGCGCCGAAGACCACGCACTCGCGCACCGCCGGGTGGGTGCCGAGCACGGCCTCCACGTCCGACGGATACACGTTGAAGCCGCCGGTGATGATGACGTCGCGAATACGGTCCTTGATGAAGACGAATCCGCGCTCGTCGATGACGCCGACGTCGCCGGTGTGCAGCCAGCCGTCGATAATGGTCTTGGCGGTCTCTTCGGGCCGGTTGAAGTAGCCCTTCATGACCAGGTCGCCCTTGAGCACGATCTCGCCCATGGCGCCGGGGGGCAGGATGCGGCCTTGCCCGTCCATGACCTCGACCTGGGTGAGCAGGGTGGCTCGGCCGGTGGAGGCGAGGTTACGCGCGTCCTGCCAATCCTGGGCGCGCAGGCAGATGGCGATCTGCGGCGCCTCGGTCTGGCCGTAGCAGGTTTCGAGGGCGTTGTTGAAGATCGGTATCGCTTTGCGGACCACGTCGGGGCGGATCGCGGCCCCGCCGACGATGGCGTGGCGGAGCGACGTGAGATCGCGCGCCGCGAGGCCGGGCTCGGCCAGCATCATGTAGACGACCGTCGGCGGCAGGAACACGGTGGTGATGCGGTGGCGCTCGATCGCGTCCAGGATCGACGCCGGCTTGGCCGGCCCCATGAACACCTGGGTTCCGCCTTGCGCCAGGATCGGCATCATCAGCGTGCCGACGCCGTGGGTCATGGGCGCGGCGAGCAGGTGGCGGTCCTGGGCGTCGAACTCGAACGAGGCGATCATGCTGGCGATGTAGGTGTTCCAGACCCGGTAGCTCTGCATCACGCCCTTCGGGATTCCGCTCGAGCCGCCGGTGAACTTGATCGCCTGAAGGTCGTCGAGGCTCAGGGTGTAGCGCGCCGGCCGGTGACCCTCGTAAGCCCGGATCAACGCGTCCATGGTCCGTTCGGGTTTCCGCGTCGCCCCTTCCTCCTTGCCCAAAATCACCGTCGCGCCTTTCGGGTCCAGGCGATCGATGCAGTCGCCGTCGGCGACCAGGATCGAAGGCTCGGTGACGGCCAGGATGCGCTGCAACTCCTCGTTGCCGTTGCGCGGGTTGAGGGCGACCCAGGTCTTGCCCGAGGCCATGGTCGCCAGCCAGGCGATCAGGTGGGAGACCGTGTTGTAGGCGAACACGGCGACGCGGCTTTGCGGCTTCGGGTCGATCGCCTGATAGGCGGCGGCGAGCGCGTTCACCCGACCGGCGAGATCGGTATAGGCGATGGTGCGGGCGCCGTCGATGACAGCGGTCGAGTCCGGGTTGCGCTGGGCGCGGCGGAAGAAATTGTCGACGGGGAACATGGATCGAAACGATTTTGTTGTGCGGCATGGGAGCGCCGGCGCACCGGCAGCCAGGCGATGGTAATGCGGCACCTCCTTCTGGCCAAGGCATCGATAAGGCTTGCTTTTTTGCCGGCCCGGGCTATCCCTGGGCCGGTTCGCCCAAGCTTTCCTGCCTCGGCCATGACCATCGAAGATGCCGCCCGCCAGTGCTTCGCCCGCGACTACGCCGACGCGCGCGCCAAGTTCCGGGACGCGGCGACGCGGGCGGGTGCCGGGCTCCGGGCCTACATGAATCCGCACCCGGGCCCGCACGGCGAGGCGCTTGCCACCGATGTCGCTTGGCTCGGCCCCAAGGATGCGCGCCGCGTGCTCGTCACCATCTCGGCGACTCACGGCGCGGAAGGCTTCTGCGGCGCGGGCGCCGAGGTCGATTGGCTCCTGAACGTCGGCGCGAGTTCACTCCCCGGTGACACGGCCGCGCTCCTGATCCACGCCATTAACCCCCATGGTTTCGCCTGGCTGCGCCGGGTCACCGAAGACGGTGTCGACCTCAACCGCAATTTCGTCGATTTCGCCAAGCCGCTTCCGGAAAACCCGGGCTACGACGTGCTTGCCGACGCGCTGGTCCCCGAGGCGCTTGAGGGACCGGCGTTCGACGCCGCGGAAGCCCGCCTCAAGGCGTTTCAAGACGCGCACGGGGAGCGGGGCCTGCAGGCGGCGGTGAGCGGCGGCCAGTACCGGCACCCCAAGGGCCTGTT
>Ga0114945_10002667_pt1 | contig 10348 bp, 8 predicted proteins | sample OV2TP3_FD_87194 | JGI IMG/M metagenome (GOLD analysis project Ga0114945, IMG submission 87194) | Hot spring microbial communities from Beatty, Nevada to study Microbial Dark Matter (Phase II) - OV2 TP3 | ecosystem: Environmental > Aquatic > Thermal springs > Hot (42-90C) | place: USA: Beatty... | reverse complement strand
CGCCAAACGGACACGTTAAACAGCCAGTTAGATTTAGCGCTTGAATATAAATTGCCCGTTATTTTACATTGTAGAAAAGCGCATGATGATCTTTTGTCTATTATAGAAAGTCACCCCTTGATTACTCAAAAAAAGGCAATGCAAGTTTTGGGCCCGCCGGGTGTTATACATTGCTATACCGGCAACAAAATCCAGTTAAAGGCGTTTCTCGCCCTCGGATTTTATATTGGCTACAACGGAATTATTTTTAAGTTAAATCTAGACAGCGTTATAAAAAATACTCCGTTAGACAGAATATTACTGGAGACTGATTCGCCGTATTTGATTCCTCCAATTTGGAAGGGCCCCCCGACTGCTGCTTGGGGTGCCCAATCTGGTATCGCCTCACAAGAGCTCGGCGACCAGATTGGCAATCGCAACGAGCCGATTAATGTAAAATACATAGCAGAGCGAATCGCCCAGATAAAAAACATCTCCTTCGGGGAAGTAGCGCGGCAGACGACGGAGAACGCAATAAGAGTATTTAAGATATAAGTTACAACAAAAAATTAAAAAATTCCCAAATATACATTTGGGAATTGATTTTTAAGGAATTATATATTCTATCGTTTCATCCGCGTGCTTTTTAAGATATTCCATGAAAGGCGTTCCGCCCGTGCCGCGAGATGTCGAGTTGTCCGGGCTAGTTTGGGCTTGTCTGTGTATATAAGTATTAGCATACTCCAAATGTTTCTTTCTGAATTGCCATAGCCAGTACACGCATTTATTGTATGGATCTCGTAAGAAAGAATAATTACTATGGCCAAGAATATAGCCGCGTAACGCGAATTTATTAAGCTCCAGTTTTGCTATAAATGCCCTGTGGGTTTTCGGTATATATTTTCGCATTTCAGTAAGATACTTACTCAAATGATCATTGGCGTGTTCTATGCCGAGCATCGCGTCAAGGCATGGAACAATCGCGCTTTGCGCGCCGGTTTCTCCCAGAAAATTTTGTGGTTCGCCATTATACTCATCCACGCCCTCATAAATGATACTTTTGAAAGCATGGATATACGGTCTTACCTGGGCGTAGTAGATATTTGGGTTGCATAATACAGGCATCTTAAGGAGAGGGTAATACATTCTTTCTATTGAGTGGGATATTTCCCATAGGCTTGCGCAAAGGTCGTGCGGGTTGTCCTCAAGCGCGAGTTTCTGAGCATTCGGCGCGCCGCAAAGAGCCCGGGAAGCATTTGCTTCAATTTCAACATGAACCAATATAAAGCCGTTCTCGTCCGGTCCGCCAAGAAAATTTTGTATTACCTCTATATTGCCGAGCGCGATTGGCCCATCCTTATTTACGCGCCGCCAATTTTGCGGACCATACGAGTCATACGAAAGAATGGGTTTGCGGAACAGTCGTTTTGAGAGGTAACGCAGGGGTACTGCCACCCCCCTCGGTATATGTTTTGCCGTTTCTTCTCCCGTGGCATAAACATAGGCGCTTGCAAAAAATGAATAGCTTCGCATCGCGCAGGCGATTTGATCGCCACGCAGTTTAGAAAGGTCAATTATCGGCAATCTGTCTAATTCCAAGCGCAGTTGTCTAGTGCGAAGGAGCAGGGGCATGTCTTTAGCAAGATCATTTATTAGTCCATAATCCTGTGGCAATTTTTCTAACGGATCTGGCTTGGGCAGGAATCCTCTGTCAGGCCAAACCATAAATTTTTGAGGATCGGGAAGCGCGTTATTTTTTGTCATGCCGCATTCCTTTAGATATATTGTTCGCGTTTTTTGTTTTCTATGCCTACTGCCGCCCAGTGTATGTCTGACGTGGCTTTTTCAACTAGACGGGAGAGCAAACTGTCTTGGTTTTCTCCGGGTTTCATGAGTTGAAGTTTTATCTCTATGGGAAGGTGAACCAGCAGTCTTGGAACAACATATTTTGCGATCTCTCTTGCCTCTTCAAATTCCATTTCGTACCTCCTCTTATTTTATAAGTTCGCTAAGCGGCTTGTATTTGTCTTCTCGGCCAATGCTTTTTGCAAGTCCTTCGTGGGTTATCCAGCCTTTGTATGTCTGAACGCCCCTTGCCAAAGCAGGGTTTTCTTCTATAGCGCGCTTTAGGCCGTATTTTGCAAGCTGTTTTACATAAGCAAGGGTTTCCCTGCAAAGCGCGGGTGTTGAATCCATAGGCACTCTTCCGGGAATATTTGGAACGCAGTAATGAATTACTCCGTGCTTTGTGAAAATTTCCTTGCCTCGATCGGGGTTGCTCACAGAGGATTCAAAGCATCCTCCCTGATCAATGGAAATATCCACGGCCACAGATCCCGGTTTCATTTCTTTGATCATCCATTCAGGAACTAACTTTTGCTGCAGCTCTCCGGGAATATGCGAGGCGCCGATAAGAAGATCAACGTCTTTTATAAGGTGCGCTATCCGTTTCTGGTCATCGGGATTATCGTGGTCATGCTTTATAAACCATAGTTTATAGAAAGAAATTTTCATCTGCCGATAAAAAAGTTTTTCGAGCGGCGCGAACACTTCCGGATTTTTATCCAAAAGATAGAGCATTTTGGGATTTGTCGCGGCAGCAAGTTTAGCGGCCTCCGCGCCGGCGTTTCCAAGACCGAGTATCATAACTTTTGATTCGGGGCCTATCATCATACCCCTCGGATTTTCAAGCAATTTTACGGCATCAAAAAAGGCTTTTCTGCCCGCGATTTTAGACATAGCGGCAAGTATATGAGTGCCTTGGTCATTCGCGATAGTTTCATATCCCAGCGATGTTATTTTCCATCTCAAAAGTGCGGAAAGAAGGGCAGGGTTTGCGGCAAGATGGAGAAAGCAAAACAACAACATATTTTTGTTTAAGTATAGGTACTTAAACTCTTCTTCCAGGGGCTGTTTTACTTTTATTAAAATATCGGCCTCTTTCCATACTCGAAGGTACGGGGCAATAACGGCGCCCGAATCTTTATAGCAGGTATCGGGAAACCCGCTTCTGATTCCGGAAGATTTTTCAACAAGTACCTTTGCGTCATCAGCCGATAATTCCTCGGCGCCATTCGGCATCAGCGCGACGCGCGACTCATTAATCATTATTTCTCTGGGGCAGCTGACTACTAAGCTCATTCTATTCACCTCATTTTGTAAAAGTGCTAGCATTGCAGAATACAATAAAATATGCTAGAAAACAAGGTTAGTTCGTTGAAAATGGAGGCAGAGTAATTGATCGATAGAATCGGCTGTGAGTTATTCGGACGTTATTTTGTCGGAGGATTTAATATTGATGAAGTGCTCAAAAAAGGCGCAGAGCTAAAGCGCAAGGGCTATAAATTAACTTATAACTTACTTGGCGAACATCAAGATGGTTTAGAAACTACATGGAATGCGGTTCAGACAACAAAAGCGCTTATTTCTTCTATGGACGAGAACAACAAAGGCAATGTTGCTATAAAGCCAACGCTGTACGGCCTTGAATCTTCAAAGTGGCTTTTTCGCCAGTCCATGGAGGTGGTAATGGATTGGGCGAAAGAAGCCGGCATTGAGTTGGAGTTTGACGCGGAGGCATATAAGTATGTAGAAGACACCTTTAGCGTATTTAGCGATATGTCATCAAAATTTCATTACCGGGGATTTGTGCGGCAATGCGTGCAGGCGCACCTCGCTGATATTTATGACCTTATGGATAAATATAATCTTTGGGACAAGCATTTGAGAGCAGTAGAAGGTTCGGGAGTTTATGGGGAGCTTATGGGGCGAGTAATTACGGATCCTGTTGAAATTTTAGAAAGGTATTGCTATATTGTCCGGCGCAATCATATAGAGGGCCAAGTGCCGTATGTCGCGACCGTATGCGATAGAAAAAAAGCAAACGCCGCTAAAAAAATTCTGCCAAGTCCTCACATGCTGGAGTTTCAGATGCTCTACGGTCCTTTCGGAAGGAGGCTTGGCAAGGAATTGTTAAACGAGGGCTGGCAGGTGCGTATATATATTCCGTTTGTAGTTAACTGGTGCAAGGACGCCTGGAAAGATTATGGTCTTCGCAGAAGCGCGATGATGCGGCGTTTAATTTTGAGAGAAGCTAAGTATAAACTAAGGAGGTGGCAGAATGCCAAGAACGATTAGATTACCGGAATTTGAAAACGAACCCGGACTTGATTTTTCAAATACAGAAATTCAAAAAAATTTAGACGCGGCTCTCGGAAAGGTTCGCCGAAGCATATCAGGAAGGTATTTTCCCATGCTTATTTCAGGCAGAGAAGTATCTCACGACGGCAAATATATAGAAAGAGAAAATCCCTCTGATATCAAAGAAATTTTGGGATATACATGTGCCGCGAGAAAAGAAGACGTGGACGAAGCTATAAGTATAATGAAAGACAGCAGAGAAGTCAGGGAATGGATGATGGCGTCTCATGAAGAAAGGGCATGGTATCTTAAAAGAGCGGCAAGTACTCTTCGCGATCGCAGATATTTATTTCTTGCTCTACTGATGCTTGAAGCAGGCAAGACCCGATGGGAAGCAGATGGCGAGTTTTGCGAGGCAATAGACTTCCTGGAATATTACGCGGATTACGCGCCGTTTCTTGCCAGGCTTAATCAGGCAACGATTATAAGCCCGCTGAGGCAGAAAAACAGTGGAGTTTATTCTCCTGTTGGAATAGGAGTTTCTATACAGCCGTGGAATTTCCCTCTTGCGATCAGTATAGGGCCCACCGCGGCCGGGCTTGTGATGGGCAATCCTATGATATACAAGCCCGCAGAAGAGACCTCTATAACAGGATATTATCTATCAAAAGCATTTTACGATACGGGAATTCCAAATGATGTGTTTCATTTTATGCCCGGAGACGGCGACGAGATAGGGGATTATCTTGTGAACCATCCCGCGGTTAGATTAATTGCGTTTACCGGATCAAAAGACGTGAGGCGAATCATTCAAAATAATGTGCACAATTTCAATAGGGAAGTTCTACCTACTCTTCCGCCTTGCGATAGGCACGAGAAAGTAATCGCCTCGGCAGAATCCGGAGGCAAAGGCGCGATGATAGTAGACGAGGACTTTGACGTCCAGGAGGCCGCTCAATATGTTATTGACTCGGCATTTAGCTTCCAGGGCCAGAAATGTTCCGCTGGCACGCGCGTGATAGTAGTAGGAGCGGGTCTGCTAAGTACGCCGTATGTACAAATGGGAAGACTTCTGTATAATGCCATAATGAATATCAGAATAGGCTCTCCCGAAGATCCAAACAACAAGATGGGACCTATGATTAGCAAGGAGGCGCTGAAAAAAGTTAACGAATACAAAAATTTAGCTCACAAAACAGGGAGAGCGATCGGGGGGTATCTTTCCGAAGATATGCTTGGGAAGGGATATTTTTCTACGCCAATGCTTGTAGAGAATATTGCTCCTGAATCACGAATTTTTCAGGAAGAGATTTTCGGGCCGGTTCTTGCGCTTATAGAGGCAAGGGATTTTGATGAAGCGCTTCATCTTGCAAACAACAGTGAATTCGGCCTGACCGGCGGTGTATTCACCAATAACGACGAACACTGGCAAAGGGCAGCGCATGAATTTGAAGTAGGGAATCTTTATAGAAATAGAAAAATTTCCGGCTCAATGGTCGGGCAAAATCCGTTCGGCGGATACAAGATGTCCGGCAACAGCACCAAGGCTGGCGGCTGGGATTATCTGCTGAATTTTGTTAATAGAAAAAGTATTTGTGTTAAATTGTAAAAAAATGCCCCCAGATGTAATAATCGGGGGCTTTTATATTTAATTTCTTTGATCCCAAAATGGATTTAGCGATGGGAATAAATGGTCGCGCCGTTTTTCCATGAGTTTTGCAAGGCGCGTGTGCCTGAAAAGTTTTTCCCGCGAAGCCGGATCGGTGTATTCCTCCTGCATCCTTTGCCAGAATTCTCCGCATTCGCGATCCAGGCAGTTATAGATATGTGCTAGCGCAAGCTCCTCCTTTTCGTCTGATACTGCAAACGGCCTCTCAAGACATTCCAGTACCATTGTTCTGGCCTCGTTATGATCCATTTGTAGGGCTCGATCTAGGAGCTGTTCGTCTTTCACGGGTCACCTACATGTTACTTATGCGACGTACGAGGTCGTGATTTTGGTTAAAAACATAGCATGGGATACGGGGATTGCCTTGTTCAGCCGGCCTTGATTTAAGTATATTGAAACGCCGCAATTCGCCCAGGGCCTGGCGGCAATCTTCGTCTTGCGTCAGCTTCTCATGAAAGTTTTTGTGAACTTCAAGCCAAACTGCCAACTTGAGATCCGTAAGAGACTTTCTGGGCAAGGTATTTTCAGAGGCAATATATTTATCCCTAAGGCAAAGGATCACTGCTTTGAGAAACACCCAGCGGATATCGTTTTTGTTTATGACTGTTCCGGTATCGCGGAGTTCGGAGAGCATTGCGTTATATGGATTTGCGCCATTTACATGCAGCGCTGGTTGAACGGTTTGCACCGGCAGTTGAATCGGATGTACGGGTTTTGCTTGCGTGTCTTCGGCAAGGTTGACCACATCACCGGCCGTAGAAATCAGTGTTTTGCTGGTTTTTGCATAATCGTAATGAAAGACAACGCATTTTCTGCCGTTGTTTTCTATTTCGCCCAGAATATCTATGAAGTCGCCGTCGCCGGATACTATCACAAACGTTTTTATGTTTGTTTGCTCCAGGCAAAATCTTGCGAATTCTTCAATAGATTGATCGCATGTATCTTTGCCCATGGTTTTTCGCGGAGGGCAAGACATAATCCTGAATCCTTCAATGCGAAGGCGCATCTGAATTTCTGGGTGAGTTTTTGGGGGTACGAACGCCATACTCAACACTACTCTCCCGTAAGATCTTGCTTTAGTGATCAGTTCGCTGGACTTCATCGTAGTGTTTGCCTCTTGTAATCTATGCTTTAGATTTTCATAGTCCAAGAACAGAACAACGTCATTATTTCTCGCGTTTTTTATCGGCGCTTGGGCTAGAGTTTCCGTTGTTGAATTTTTTGGCTTCGCAGTATTGATCCTCGTATTGATACTTAGCTTCGGCCTTTCTTCCTTTTTACCAAGAATATCTTCGCCAAGGTTATCCATCCTTAGAACATCTATGTAGATAAGCCTTATTGTGCCATTTGTATGTTTTTTAATGTACTTATGCTCTTCAAGGAGGGTAAGGTTTTTAGAAGCTGTGCCATACGACATTGGCCCCTTGGCTATTAATTCTTCCAGAGGTTGATAAAAGGTTTTATTCCCGGGAAGTTTGTCTTTGACAGCACCCCTTATTATATCCCATGTTCTAGGTAGCGTTTGCGATTTTCTGCCCAGCCTAGCCATAAGCACCTCCTTTTGCTTCCAGGCTTATTTTAAACATATCACAGTAGTAATAATTTGTCAATATTTTTTGCAACTTCAAATACTGCTAAGGTTTATATATAGATATTATAATATAAAACAGAACTAGCATGACTACCTCACCCCCCCCTACGCCCCTCACCTACCTCACCCCCAACCCCTCCTCCGACTATAGTCGGAGGAGGGGGAGCTCTAGATACACGTCTTATGCGGGTGCCCCCCTCTCCCCTAACAAGGAGAGGGGGGACGGGGGGTGAGGTAAGGATAGAGGAATATATGGATTATAACCCAATCAAAATAGAAGAAAAGTGGCGAGATATATGGGAGAAAGACAAAACATATAGCGTAGATATAAATAAGGCAAAAAGGCCTTATTATAATCTTATGATGTTCCCTTATCCATCCGCGGAAGGATTGCATATAGGTAATGTGTATGCTTTTACCGGTTCTGATATTCACGGAAGATTTATGCGAATGCGCGGCTTTGATGTGTTTGAGCCGATTGGTTTTGACGCTTTCGGAATACATTCTGAAAACTTCGCGATAAAGAAGGGCACTCACCCGAAAGACCAGACAGAATCTAATATCGCGCATTTTAAAGAACAACTAAAAAGAATGGGCGCGATTTTTGATTGGGATCACGAAGTAAACACAAGCAGTCCTGATTATTACAAATGGACGCAGTGGCTTTTTTTGCAATTATATAAAGCCGGCCTTGCTTATCGCGCGAAAGCCCCTGTTGACTGGTGCCCTTCATGTAAAACAGTATTGGCCGACGAGCAGGTTATATCGGGCAGGTGCGAGCGTTGCGACAGTATCGTCGAACAGAAAGAGCTAGAACAATGGTTTTTAAAAATTACAAAGTACGCGGATAAATTACTGAATAATTTAGATAATGTAGACTGGTCTGAAGTTGTGAAAACCGCGCAGAGAAATTGGATAGGCAGGTCGGAGGGAGCCATCCTCCAATTTTCAATTTTCAATTTTAAATTTTCAATTCCGGTTTTCACAACGAGGCCAGATACGCTATTTGGAGCTACATATGTGGTTTTGGCTCCCGAACATGATTTAGTTGATAAGTTAAAGAGTGGAATAGAAAATTGGGATGAGGTGCTGGCGTACACTGATAAAGCTAGAAATAAAACCGAATTAGAGAGGGCAGATCTCGCAAAAGAAAAAACAGGCATAGAACTAAAAGGCATTAAAGCTATAAATCCCGCGAATAATGAAGAAATACCGGTTTGGATATCGGATTATGTTATGGCAAGCTACGGTACGGGAGTAATTATGGCAGTACCCGCGCACGATCAGAGAGATTTTGAATTCGCGAAAAAATACAATTTGCCGGTTAAGATGGTTATATGTCCGAACTATCCGGATCCTATCTGTCCGGTGCTTGATAATGCGTACACGGGCGAGGGGTGGCTTGTTGCCTCTGGCGAATTTAATGGCATGCCCTCCAAAGAGGCGAAAGAAAAAATCATGGAGTTCGTAGGGGGCGATAAAAAAGTTAACTATCATCTTCGTGATTGGCTCATATCTCGCCAGCGTTACTGGGGAGCGCCGATCCCAATCATGTACTGTCGTACATGTTGGGAAGATAAAAAATCAAAAATAAAAAATAAAAAAGAAGGGGTCGATTTTATAATCATTGACAATGAGAAGTACGCCATAGTTCCTGTGCCGGAAAAAGATTTGCCGGTTCTGTTGCCTTATGCCGAAAATTTTAGGCCGACTGGAACGGATAAATCGCCCTTAGCCACTATAGAAGAATTTGTAAAAACAAGATGCCCTAGATGCGGCGGAGAAGCGCGGCGTGAGACTGATGTCTGCGATACTTTTTTAGATTCCTCATGGTACTACCTCGGTTACTTAAGTAACCTCGGAAATAAAAAATTAAAAATTAAAAATAAAAAATATCCCCCATGGGATGGAGATGTTATCAATAAATGGCTGCCCGTTGATATGTACATAGGGGGAAAAGAACATTCTGTGTTGCATCTGATGTACGCGCGCTTTGTTACTATGGCATTGCATGATATTGGATTGATAGATTTCGAAGAGCCATTTGAAAAATTTAGAGCGCATGGCCTTTTAATACGCGAGGGCGCAAAAATGTCTAAGTCTAGAGGCAATGTTATAAGCCCGGATGATTACTTTGAGTCTTACGGAGTTGATGTACTTAGGATGTATTTAATGTTCTTGGGGCCTTATGAACAAGGAGGCGATTGGCAAGACCAGGGGATAGCTGGTATAGCGCGTTTTATTAAGCGTGTCTATGTTTTAGTCCAAAACATAGTAGAAGAAAAAAGCAAGGCATCTAAATCCCAAATCCCCTCCTTCGCTCAAGAGCTTCGTAAGGGCACGCGAAATTCTAAATCTGAAAGCGACTTAGAGCGAGTTACTCATAAAACAATCAAGAAAGTTACAGAAGATATTGAGAATTTGCAGTACAATACTGCCATAGCTTTCTTAATGGAGTATCTGAACAACATACAACATACAACATACAACATACAACATACAGAAATTTTGCTGAAGCTTCTCGCTCCGTTTGCCCCGCACATTACCGAAGAACTCTGGCACGAAGCGTTGGGATACAAAACCAGCATCCACAATGAACCTTGGCCCGAATATGACCCCGGAAAAATCAAAGAAGACAAAGTCAGTGTGGTAATTCAAGTAAACGGCAAAGCGCGCTCTCAAATAGAAGTTGACAGGGATATGCAGGAAGAGAAAATAAAATCCCTAGTTCTTGCCGATGAAAAAATAACAAAATGGCTGGGAGGCAAATCTCCAAAAAAAATTATCATAGTGCCAGGAAGAGTTGTGAATATTGTAATATAAAACAAGCCCCTTGGCTATCGCCAAAGGGCTTTTATTATTAGCATTGCGACTATAATTCCAAGGCCATTTGCTATTAGATCAAACGTCATATCAGTCTTGCCGATATTGGCATCGCTGATTTCCTTAACTATACCCACAAAAATCAT
>Ga0114945_10002666_pt1 | contig 10352 bp, 8 predicted proteins | sample OV2TP3_FD_87194 | JGI IMG/M metagenome (GOLD analysis project Ga0114945, IMG submission 87194) | Hot spring microbial communities from Beatty, Nevada to study Microbial Dark Matter (Phase II) - OV2 TP3 | ecosystem: Environmental > Aquatic > Thermal springs > Hot (42-90C) | place: USA: Beatty... | reverse complement strand
TCGAAGGCCTTGAAGTCGTGAAGATGGCCTGGCGTGAAGGAAGGGTCTCCTTTAACGGAAAATACCACCAAATCAACGGTGTCTCTCTGAATGTAAGTCCGGTGCAGAAACCTACGCCTCCTTTATATTTTGCTTGCTTAAGTGAAGGGTCTTACAAAGTTGCCGGCGAAAAGGGATACCCCATTCTTGGGATTCCTTTTGCAAGCTGTAAGACGATGGCCGAAGTCAAGGAGAAGGTAGTTTTTTATAAAGACACGCTTGCCTGCTCTGGACATAAGCCAGAGAAGTTTGACGTGGCGCAGTGCTTCCACAGCTATGTAGCCGAGACAGATCATGAGGCGCATAAAAGTGCTAGGGAGCCCATGAGCCTTTACTACAATGCGAGGATTCACGTAAGACCAAGAAATTACGATGAGCTTTACAGGGATAGAATGATCATGGTGGGCGATCCTAAGCATTGCATCGAGCAGATAGAGGAGATCAGGGAGACAGGAACCAACTACATCATATTCATGATGAACTTTGCCGCCCAAGCGCAGAAAAAAATCCTTGAGTCCATGGAAATCATGGCCAAAGAGGTCATCCCAAAGTTTGCCGAAGCCAAGTAACGCCCGGCGCTACATCGAACAGCAAAAGTGTGGTCTCTCCTCGGGGAGAAAGCCTTCCGGCCTGAGTCAATAAGTCAGTGCCTGGCGAGGCCCTCGGGGAAGAGAGCCTTCAGGGCTGAGGAAATGGGCCAGTGCCTTGAGGGCTTCTTGACCCAAGCCCAAGCGCGGTGATAGATTCGCGCAGAGCTGAGATTCCAAAGAAGGGGGTGTTTCATGGCGGAGCGAGTATGGGATCGTTTTCTCACCGAGCAGGACCGGGCCCATGTGGCGATGAGACCGCCGAGGCGCATCGGCTTCGGGAAAAAACCTGCGCTGCTCCTCATCGACTTGTACCGATGGGTCTTCGGAGACAAGCCTGAGCCCATTTTAGAGGCCATCCAGACTTGGCCCGGCAGCTGCGGCCTAGCAGCTTGGAATGCGATCCCCCATATCCAGACTTTGCTCAGGGCCGCGCGCGAGGCGGGCATCCCGATCGTACATGTCTCTGGTCTAGCAGGCGCTGGCGTTGACGAGTGGTCTTTTAGGCGCGATGGAGATCCGAGCCGGCTTACCCCCGAAGCCCAAGAGCGCCGTAGACGCAAGTACGATATTATTGATGAGGTCGAGCCCCTGCCTGGGGAAGCGGTCTTGCGCAAACTATCTCCCAGCGCCTTCTGGGGCACCCCGCTGGTAGGCCATCTGAACCAGTTAGGCATCGATACGATCATTACCTGTGGCGAGAGCACCAGCGGTTGTGTTCGGGCGAGCGTGGTCGATGGCTGCACCTACCGCTTTCGAATGATCGTGGTCGAGGAATGCGTCTTCGACCGCCACGAGGCGTGCCACGCGATCAACCTTTTCGATATGAATCAAAAATACGCCGATGTGCTGCCCCTGAAAGAGGTAGTCCATTACCTCCGTTCGTGGCGCGCCGAACAACCGGCAGGGGCCCACGCTTAAGCCGGGTCTGGAACTCTGCTGCGCATTGTGACGAATTCCTCGGCCGCCGTCGGGTGAATGCCGATCGTCGAGTCGAACTGGGCCTTCGTAGCCCCACAGGTGAGGGCTACGGCCAACCCCTGGATGATTTCCCCAGCCTCGTGACCTACCATGTGACAGCCGAGCACACGGTCGGTCGCCCTATCCACGACGAGCTTCATCATGGTCATCTCGTCACGACCCGTCAATGTATGCTTTAAGGGTCTAAAGGTAGTCTTATAAACGTCGACCTCGCCGTAGCGCTGCCGCGCCTCTGTTTCCGTAAGGCCCACTGTGCCGACGTTGGGAAGACTGAAGACAGCGGAGGGTACGTTTGCGTAACTTGGCTTCATCGGGTTTTTGTTGAACAGAGTCTCGGCCACAGCCCGGCCCTCGGCGATAGCAACAGGAGTGAGCTTGAGGCGGTCTGTACAATCGCCAATAGCGTAGATGCTCGGCACTATCGAGCGGGAATAGTCATCCACCACCACAGCGCCTTTTTGATCCACTTCGACCCCAACCTTTTCCAGACCAAGGCCCCGGGTATTCGGCCTTCGTCCGGTTGCGAACATGATCTGGTCCGCTTCCACCGTAAGGCCTCCGGTCAGGGTGACCCGTATGCCACCTGTGAACTTTTCGATCTTTTTGACCTCGGCATTGAACCTGAGATCGATCCCCTTTTTCGCCATCTCGGCTGCTAGCGTCTCGCGCACATCATCGTCGAAACCGCGCAAAAACAATCGGCCTCGGTGTATCTCCGTCACCCGCGCCCCCAGACCGTGAAAGATCCCGGCGAATTCGACCCCGACATAACCGCCACCCACGATGATCACCCTTGGCGGAAGTGCCGGAAGAAAGAATGCCTCGTTGGAGGTGATGGCATGTTCGGCGCCGGGAATCTCCGGGACCGAGGGCCAGCTACCTGTGGCTATGAGAATGTACTCTGCCGTATGTCGCTCTCCCCCCACGACGACAGTGTGTGGATCAAGGATCTCGGCATGTCCGTAGAGGATCGCTACACCAGCATCCGCGAGCAGCCTTTGGTAAACGCCGTTTAGCCGCTCTATCTCCCCATTTTTATTGGCGATGAGCCCGGACCAATCTACGGACCGCGCGCCGACGCCCCAGCCGAAGCCAGCCGCATCCTCGAAATCTTCGCTGAAGTGGGCGGCATAGACGAGAAGCTTCTTAGGGATGCAGCCGACATTGACGCAGGTGCCGCCCAAGTAGCGCTCCTCGGCGATCGCCACCCTGGCGCCACAAGAGGCGGAGACGCGACTGGCCCGCACGCCTCCTGAGCCGGCGCCGATGGTAAAGAGATCGTAACCGTATCCAGCCATAGGTTTAGCCTTTCCAATGATATGTTCGTGCCATCATAGTGGCGTCCTGCTCCTTCCTCAAGCCGAATCTTCTTAAACCATAGAAGCCGAGAAAAGTTGACAGGAAAGCTCCTGTTCGGATAGCCTCTCTCATCTGAAGCCCGAGGAGACTATCCCTTGCGAATCGCCGTGCCCGACCTGATCTCGAACTCCTATTTTCCCATCATCGCCGCCGTGGAGCTCGGATTCTTCAAGGCCGAGGGACTGGACGCAAAAGGGGTCGAGCTTCTCTTTCCCGTGCCCAAGATGATGGAGGCGCTGCGGGAGGGCGAGTTGGATTTTGTGGCGGGCTCTGCCCATGCCACATTGATGGCCTTCCCGGATTGGAAGGGGGCGAGACTTTTGGCAGCCCTGGCGCAGCGGATGTATTGGCTCCTCGTCCTCAAAGCAGACCTCAAGGCAAAACGAGGAGACATCAGCGCCGTCAAGGGACTTCGGATCGGGGCTGCCCCGGGTGTGGATTTCGGCCTGAAGCGCCTCCTCATCGAGGCCGGCATTGATTTAGAACGCGACCGGGTCCAGATCGGTCCTATTCCTGGGGCGACCGGCCCAACCGTCTCCTTCGGCCTCACCGCCGCTAAGGCGCTGGAGGAGGGCAAGATAGACGGTTTCTGGGCCAACGCCATGGGCGCGGAGATCGCAGTGCGTCGCGGCGTGGGCACGGTGGTCTTGGATATCCGACGGGGCCTCGGACCGCCGGCGGGCCTCTATTATACTTTTGCCGCACTGGTCGCGACCGAAAGGAAGATTGCCGAAGAGCCTGAGGCCGTGGCGGGCGCCATACGAGCCCTTGTCAAGGCGCAGGAGGCCCTTAAGAACGATCCAGCCCGCGCGACCGAGGTGGGACGAAAAGTCTTTCCCCCCACGGAGGCAGGGATCATCCGGGAGCTGATCGAGCGCGACCTCCCCTATTACGATCCCGTCATCTCCGAAGAAGTCGTGATCAGATTGAATCGCTTCGCCCGAGAGGTCGGCCTGCTCTCCGGACCGGTACCGTATGACCGAGTCGTCGCCACACAATTCAGCCACTTATGGAAAGGTTGAAGGGTGTAGGGGCGTATCGCGATACGCCCGTACAAGAGTTAAAGGGTTAAGGGCACATGCCTAAAGTAAAAGTCATCTACGCCTGCCAGAATTGCGGCTTTCAGTCGCCCAAATGGCTGGGCAAGTGCCCTGATTGCAGCCAGTGGAACAGCCTGGTGGAAGAGAGGTTCGAGCAGGCGGCGCATCCCCGGGGAGAGCTCTCTCTGGGGACTAAGGAGGAGCCGGCGTCCCTGGCGCAGATCTCAACCGCTGAGGAGGGACGGCTCCTTTCCGGAATCGGAGAGTTCGACCGCGTCCTAGGCGGAGGCCTGGTGCCGGGCTCGGTCATCCTGATCGGCGGCGACCCGGGCATAGGAAAATCGACGCTCCTGCTTCAGGCCTTTTCGGCGCTGAGTCAAAAAGGGCTCAAGTGCCTCTACGTCACTGGTGAGGAGTCGCAGAGGCAAGTGAAGATGCGAGCGGAAAGGCTCAGCGTCTCCTCCCCTAATCTCCTCATCTTAAGCGAGACCTCTCTGGAGCGGATCGTCGACCAGATAAAGAGGCTTAAACCCTCGGTCCTGGTCATCGACTCGGTGCAGACTATCTTTACCTCCTCGCTGCCTTCTGCGCCGGGAAGCCTCGGCCAGGTAAGAGAGAGCTCCGGCGCGATCATCGTCCTAGCGAAAAAAGGCGGCCTAAGCGCTTTTCTCATCGGTCACGTCACTAAGGACGGCTCGCTCGCCGGCCCCAGAACCCTCGAGCACATGGTGGATACGGTCCTCTATTTCGAAGGAGAGAGGGGCCATAACTTCCGCATCCTTAGGGCGGTCAAGAACCGCTTCGGCTCCACCAACGAGATCGGGGTGTTCGAAATGAAGGAGGCCGGGCTGGCCGAGGTCAGTAACCCTTCAGAGCTTTTTCTTTCAGAGCGGCCGCTTCAGGTCCCCGGATCCGCGGTCATTTGCAGCATCGAGGGGACGCGTCCCATCCTTATTGAACTTCAGGCATTGGTGAGTCGCTCCTTCCTAGCGGTCCCGCGGCGCACCACCATCGGAGTCGATCCCAATCGCGTAGCGCTCTTGGTAGCCGTGTTGGAGAAGAAGATGGGGCTTAGCCTCTTTAATCAGGACATCTTCGTCAACGTGGCGGGCGGGGTTCACGTGGACGAGCCGGCGGTCGATCTCGGCATCATCGTCTCCGTGGCTTCGAGCTATCACGAAAAACCTATAGACCCGCGGACGGTCTTATTCGGCGAGGTCGGGCTGGCGGGAGAGATCCGGGGCATCGCTCAGGCCGAGGCCCGGGTTAAGGAGGCGGGAAAGCTCGGATTTAAGCGCTGTGTCCTTCCCGTGAGCAACAGCCGGCAGTTGACTCACATCAAAACCCCCGAGCTCATCGGGGTTAGCTCGTTAGCAGAGTGTTGGGAAATCCTGTTCTAGTCTATTCTCTTCCAGGAACTGGGAATGGGGAGCAATCTCCTACTTCCTGCGGTATCTCTCCACTGCCGGATTGACACCAACTTTCTTGCCGTGCTCCCAGAGATAGAATCCCCTCCCGTTTTTCACACCGTAGAAGCCAGAGGCCACGAGCTTATAGAGGAGGTCTGGTGCCTTATAGGCAGGCCCCAGATCGCGCTCTAACACTTCAGCGACGAAGAGGGTCGTATCCAGCCCAACGTAATCCAAGGTTGTTATCGGCCCCATCTTGTGACCCAGGCACAGGGTGGTCTTGTCCGCATCCTCGCAGCTCATGATCCCCTCCTCTACCACCTTTATCGCCTCTGCCAAAAAAGGGACGAACATCCGGTTGATCCCGAAACCCGCCTTGTCCTCGGCAAAAATCGGCTCTTTACCCAACTCGCGACAGAAAGCGGTAACTCTCTGCCAAGTCTCTTCGGAAGTAAGAAAACCGCGAATCAACTCGCAGCCAGGCTGAACCGGAACCGGGTTCATAAAATGCATTCCCATGAACTTCTCCGGGTGCGTGTAGGCACTGGCAAGGCGGGTGATGGAAATGGACGAGGTATTGGAGACAAAAAGGTCTCCGTATCCCATCCGGGCGAAAGCCGAGATGGTTTCTTTTTTGATCGTCTCATTCTCAACTATGGCCTCGATCAGGATATCGCAGTTCAGCAACGTCGCGCGGTCCGTCGAGGTCCGTAGTCTACTAAGAGCTTTCTCCATTTCCTCTCTCGAGATCCCTTTCGCGCCAGTTGACCTCTCGTGACTCTCCACCAAGCGCTTCAAACTCCCCTGAATCCGCTCCATCCCCTTTTGCACGATCTCCGGGCTCACATCGATAACGACTGTGTCAAAGCCACGAGTGGCCGCTACCTGAGCGATGCCGCTGCCCATAAGCCCAATGCCTAGGACGCCTACTTTGCCGATATCCGAACTCACAGCCGAGTTTTCCCTCCCCTCAGGTGCCGGTCCGCTCCACCATCATGGCCACGCTTCTCAATCTCGCCAAGCCACCAAGGAGGGCCCAAGGGAATTCCGCAAGTCACGCTTACGCCTCTTTCAACTTCTGACGGAGAAACTGCAAAATTTCTACGTGCTTTTCAGAATCATGGATCATGGACTGAAAGAGCATGCCGAAAAGCCCGCGGTAGTAGCCCTCGCTAGCTCTGATGAGTCCCTTGTATACCTCTATGCCTTGCTTTTCCAGAGAAACGAAATCCTCTGTCATCTTGAGAAGCTCATCCTTTCTCTGGCGCAGCTCGTCAGTGACCCGGATCGCGCCCTCGGGCTGGGTCCATGTGAGATCAGCTCTGAGGGTCGTAGCCATGGCATGAACGATTGTGCGATGCTTTTCCTCGTCGGAGATGATCAGCCCCAAGACGAATTTTACAAAAGGGTCGTCCGTCTTCGCGGCCACATCCTTGTAGCGCTGGACGAATTTTGCTTCCTGGGTTTCGTGGGATTCAAACTCCCTCATCAACTTCTCTACCTCGGACTCCAGGGACTTCTCACCCCACGCCTCCGGCCCGTACATCGCATAATACTCTTCTAACGGCGATGGAACTTTCTCCTCCATGACAGTTCTCCTTCCTCTGGCTACTCGCTACCTCTAGGAGTCACAGCAAAGGGTATGCCAAGTAAAACGAGGGAGCTCAATCGCGGCAACCACTATAGCGAAAGGAGAGAAGTCCCAGAATTAGGAATAATCGGCCAACTCTCTTCTCAGTTTTTGGAAAAGGGAACACGGGATGGCGGCGGAGACGGGGATTGCCATTCCTCCGACTATTGGCACGGTTTGTGCTCGCCCTATGAGTGGAACTAGAGCCCGTAGGTGCTCTTCTAGAGAAGGACGGGATGTCTGATGTCTATGGAGGAAAAGCTAAAAGAGCTTGAAGCACGGCGAGAGAGAATCCGACAGGGCGGCGGAGCCAAACGGCAAGAGAAGCAGCGGGCTCAAGGAAAGATGACCGCTCGCGAGCGGGTCGATTATCTCTTGGACCCGGGAACTTTTGTTGAGCTTGATCTCTTTGCTCGGCACATCGGTACGGATTATGGACTCGACAAGGCCGAGGTGCCAGCAGACGGGGTGATTACGGGCCATGGAAAGATCTACGGCAGAGACACGTTCATTTACTCGGAAGACTTCACCGTGATCGCTGGAACCTTCGGCGAACGCCACGGGAAAAAGATCTGTAAAACCATCGATCTGGCTCTGAAGATGGGTGTCCCTGTGATCGGCATCAACGATTCTGGAGGCGCCCGGGTCACCGAGCAGATGGGTGCGCTAAGCGAATACGGTCAGCTCTTCTTCCGCCATGTGCGGACCTCTGGCGTGGTCCCACAGATCGCCCTTATCATGGGCCCGGTGGCGGGAGGCCAGGCCTATTCTCCGGCTCTGATGGATTTCATCTTCATGGTGGAGAAGACGAGTTATATGTTCATCGCCGGCCCTCCGCTCGTCGAAGCTGTGGTGTTCGAGAAAACAACCAACGAGGGACTTGGCGGACCGGTCATCCACGGCCGCATCAGCGGCGTTTCAGACCTCACTGCGCGGGATGACCGTGATTGCCTGGACCGGACCAAAGAACTTTTAAGCTATCTGCCCCAAAACTGTCACGAGCGGCCCGCTTCGCAGCCAAGCCGCGATGATCCGGAGCGGCGCGATGAGGAGCTTTTAAAGATCGTTCCCACCGACCCGCGCAAGGCCTACGATATGCATGAGGTTATCTATCGCGTCGTAGATGACGGGAAGTTCTTCGAGATCAAAAAAGAATTCGCCCCCAGTCTCATTACTGGTCTCGGTCGTTTCAACGGACGGCCGGTCGGAATCGTTGCCAATAATCCGAAGCACCTGGCGGGGTGCCTGGACGTGGATGCGTCGGACAAGGGCTCCCGCTTCGTGCGGATCTGCGACGCCTTCAACATTCCGCTTCTAAGCCTCCAGGATATCCCCGGCTTCCTCATCGGCACAGAGATGGAGCGCCGGGGAATCATTCGCCACGGGGCTAAAATGCTTTACGCTTTCGCTGAGGCAACGGTTCCGAAGATCACGGTGGTCCTGCGCAAGGCCTATGCCGGCGGTTATCTCTCCATGTGCAGCAAGGACCTCGGAGCAGATTTCGTTTTCTCCCTTCCCACAGCCGAAGTCTGCCTGATGGGACCGGAGGGCGCAGTCAACATTCTCTTCCGTAAGGAGATCGCGGAGGCTCGAGACCCTGACAGGCTCCGCCAGCAAAAGCTCAGTGAGTTTTTCGATCATTACGTCAATCCGTACTATTCCGCCGCACAGCAGCACGTCGACGATATTATCGACCCACGCGACATGCGCCCAAGGATCATCAAGGCCCTGGAAGTCTGCGACAAGAAATGGGACGAGCTCCCGAAGAAAAAACACGGGATCATGCCGGCCTAGCTGCGGTTTCTAACGGGCGGCGACACGCTTGCCTAAATTATCGAAAGGAGCTAACTTACGGCTTTCAAAACGGCGCCGGAGTGGCGGAACGGCAGACGCGTCGGACTCAAAATCCGATGGAGGCAACTCCGTGGGGGTTCAAGTCCCTTCTCCGGCACCATTCAAAAAGGAGATCTCGCCTTCCGTCTAAGTTGCGACAGCATGCTGAGGGGAATTATTTCAGGCGGAGTAAAGAATCGGCTGCTAGCTCAATCGCTATCGATATCTGTTTTGATCTCTCCTCTGGCCATCCTGTGATGTTTGCGTGCCGTAACGGGACATCATCGAGATCAACCCGCAACTCCTTGTCTTGAACCCCCGACACAGTAATATCTGCCCGGGCGCGGAGTGTCCTACCGCTTTTTTGAGCCACTTCGCGTTCCCCAATTCTCCAGATTTCATCATCTTGCATGCTTGAAATTCTAAATACCGAGACCTCTAAAATTGATGTTTCAGAATTCCTTACAGGTAAGAATGCACCGTATTTTACTATGTTTTTCTGGGGGCTATAGTGTTGCCTGGTGAAGATAAAGCGGGCCAGCCAGTCTGTGGAAAATAGCGGACTCAACTTGGTTGGGGAGCGTATAACCGCCTGATATTTTCAACAATTACGAGGGGCAGTGAATCCTCAAAGTGCTCCGTGCCGTGAATCTCATTCACACCGAACAGCCCCGCATACGTGATGAAATTTTCCCCACAAACACTCGCAACGAAAACAAACCGTTTCCCTCTAGACCATTCCAGTCCTATTGCACCGGTGGGTTCGGGAACAACCTCAGGCATAGGCACGTTAGATGGTAATAGCGTGAGCAGTTTAAATGCCTCCTGATATGCCTCTTCCGTTATCGCCTGTGCTCCGTAACCATCCCAATTGCTTTCGCAACATTCTTGATAAACATCGTTCAGGGTAGCCACCGCATTATCTAAGCGCTGGTGTTCGACGCTAGTTTCTAAGAGATGATTGAGGGCATCCTCGAGCATTCCTAGCATCTTTCCAGATTCAGCACTGATTACCTCGTACCTGGGAATAGCCAACGGTCTGGACAAAGATTCAAATGGAATTACAAGATTCATTCACATAACCTCAATGCTTGCTCAGTGATGCTCTCAAAAAAGATTCTGTTCTTGAAATGACGTAGCTCTTCCAAGAACTCCCACGCTTCTTTTCCCCCTATACTAAACCCCGCTTGCTTGTAAACGTCTATGTCCAGGATCATCGTCCCTTCCGACACCGACTCAAGGGCCTGACTTATATTGGCAGCCGCTCCTATTCTCGGATCAAGTATCACAACTCGAGTCAAGAAACTAGTAACGAAATGCGGCAGCTGACCTGGAACAGTGGGTGGGGCAACTAGATAGTCAGCGAAATTCCCTACTGGGAGCGGGACCTTTAGGTGATTTATATACCGTAAGGCTACTCTAGTGATGAGTTCCGGGGAAGCGATATTCACATAATGTTGCCACAGGCGATGAG
>Ga0114945_10002664_pt1 | contig 10357 bp, 10 predicted proteins | sample OV2TP3_FD_87194 | JGI IMG/M metagenome (GOLD analysis project Ga0114945, IMG submission 87194) | Hot spring microbial communities from Beatty, Nevada to study Microbial Dark Matter (Phase II) - OV2 TP3 | ecosystem: Environmental > Aquatic > Thermal springs > Hot (42-90C) | place: USA: Beatty... | reverse complement strand
GGGGCGTTGTGCAGATGGCCGACTTTGAGGCCACTTCATGAAGATGAAGATGCGGATCTCTCAACCTAGAGAGGAGGAAAAAAGATGTCCAGATTCCGGATAAGGACCACGATAGCGGTGGCGCTGGCGTTCGCCTTTGCGCTCTGGGCGGCCGGCCCCGCTGCTGAGGCGGCGCCAAAGCGGGGGGGGATCCTCAAGTATGTCGTTCCGGCCGAGCCTCCCAGCTATGACGGCCACCGGGAGACCACCTTCGCCCTGATCCATCCGATCGCGCCCTTCTACAGCGTGCTGATCCGGGTGAATCCGGACAACCCCGCCTCCCCGACGGACTTCGTGTGCGACTTGTGCACCGAATTCCCCCAACCCACCGACGGGGGGAAGAAGTACACCTTCAAGATCCGGCGGGACGTCAAGTTCCACGACGGCTCCCCGCTGACGGCGCACGACATCGTGGCCACCTTCAAGAAGATCATCGATCCGCCGAAGGGCGTGGCCAGCGCGCGCAAGGCGTTCTACGCCATGGTGGCCAAGTACTACGCCCCGGACGACTACACGGTGGTCTTCGAGCTGAAGCACCCCTCGGGGGCCTTCATCCCGGCGCTGGGGAACCCTTACAACTTCGTCTACAGCAAGAAGATGCTCGACAAGGACATGCGCTGGTACGAGAAGAACGTGATGGGCTCGGGGCCCTTCAAGTTCAAGCAGGCCCAGCCGGGCGCCTTGATCGGGGGAGTCCGCAACGACAACTACCACCACAAGGGCAAGCCCTACCTGGATGGTTTCCAGGCCATCTTTGCCGACAAGCAGTCGCTCCGCGTGCAGGCCATCCGCGGGGGCCGGGCCTACATCGAGTTCCGGGGTTTCCCGCCCAAGAGCCGCGACGACCTGAAGAAGGCCTTGGGGGATAAGATCACGGTGCAGGAGAGCGACTGGAACTGCGCCCTCTTCATCACCCCCAACAACAAGGTGAAGCCCTTCGACGATGTGCGCGTGCGCCGGGCGCTCACGCTCGCCGTGGACCGTTGGGGGGGATCGAATTATCTCTCCCAGATCGCCATCGTGAAGACGGTTGGCGGCGTCGCGTTCCCGGGCCATCCGCTGGCCGCCACGAAGCAAGAGCTCGAGCAGCTCGCCGGCTACTGGCCGGACATCGAAAAGTCGCGCGCCGAGGCGAAGCGTCTCCTCGCCGAGGCGGGCTTCCCGAACGGCTTCGAGTTCACCCTCCACAACCGCGGCGTGGACCAGCCCTACAAGATCGTCGGCACCTGGCTCATCGACCAGTGGCGGAAGGTCGGCCTCAAGGTGGAGCAGTGGGTGCAGCCCACGGGGCCTTTCTACTCCGTCCTGCGGAAGTCGAAGAACTTCCAAGTGAGCATCGACTTTAACTGCCAGTCCGTCGTGAATCCCCTGGTCGACGTCTCCAAGTTCATCTCGGACGATCGGGCGGGCAACAACTACGCGAGCTACCAGGATCGCGTCCTGGACGAGCTGTTCGACAATATGAACCGCTCGGGCGACCCGGCCGAGCAGCGGCGCCTCATGCGGCAGTTCGAGAAGCGGGCTCTCGACGAGCAGGCGTACACGTTCATCACTCTGTGGTGGTACCGGATCATCCCCCACAACTCGATCGTGAAGGGGTGGAAGATCAGCCCGAGCCACTACTTGAATCAGCAACTCGAGACCGTTTGGCTCGACCAGTAGCCGGGGAGGTTTGTTAAGGGAGCCTCGCTCACGCGCCCGCCCGCCGCCTGCAAGGGCGGCGGGCGGGCGGAGGGGCGCCCGGGCGGCCATGTATAAATACATCTTCAAGCGCATTCTGCTGATGATCCCGACCCTGTTCGGCGCGGCGGTGCTCGTCTTTTTCTTGATGCGCCTTGTCCCAGGGGACATTTGCGAGCTCCGGATGGCGGGGACGGGGCAGTACTTCGATGAGAGAGCGCTTCAGGTGTGCCGCGAGCAGATTGGCCTCACGAAGCCTTTATTTGTCCAGTTCTTCGATTGGGTCTGGGGGATTGCGCGGCTGGACTTCGGCGTCTCGATGTGGACGGGCCGCCCGATTACCGAGGAGATTGGTCTTCGCTTCGAGCTCTCCCTTCAGGTGGCCATCATGGCCACCCTGACCGCCACCATCCTTGCCATCCCCCTCGGCACGATCTCGGCCGTCAAGCAGGATACCTGGATCGACTACGTCGTGCGGAGCTTCAGCATCGCGGGCATCGCCATGCCCTCCTTCTGGCTCGGCATCCTGATCATTTTGGGACTCCTCATCACCACCCAGCGGTATTTCGGGGTGCCCTGGATGCCTCCGATCCAGTACACGCCCATATGGGTGGACCCTTGGGCGAACCTCTCCCAGCTCATCTGGCCCGCCCTGGCGACCGGCTACCGCTACTCGGCCGTCGCCACCCGGATGACCCGATCGGCCCTCCTGGAGGTGCTCCGGGAGGATTACGTCCGAACGGCCCGTGCCAAGGGCCTTTTGGAGAAGCTCATCATCAACCGACATGCCCTCAAGAACGCCCTCCTGCCGGTCACGACAGTCATCGGCCTGGAATTCGCCTTCCTCATGGGCGGCCTCGTCGTGACGGAGCAGGTTTTCAACCTGAATGGGCTCGGCAAGCTCTTCGTCCTGGCCGTGACCCACCACGACTATACGATGACCCAATCGCTGGTCATGCTGGTGGCGCTGGTCTTCGTTTTGACGAACTTCTTCATTGACGTTTTCTACGCGTGGCTTGATCCTCGCATCCGCTACCGCTAGGAGAACCCCCGATGGCTGTGACGGAAAAGCAGGTGGCAATCGCGCCTCAGGTAGATGAAACGGAGGAGACGCGCTTCACCTGGGGGGAGGTTGCCCGGAATCTCTTCCTCCGCAAGCCTCTTGGCGCGACGGGGGCCGTCGTCATTCTCATAATGGTCGCCGTGGCGCTCTTCGCCGATTTCATCACGCCCTACAACCCCGTCGTGAACGCCTACGACAAGATCCACGAGGCGCCCAGCGCGGAGCACTGGCTCGGGACGGACCAGTTCGGTCGGGACGTTCTCGCCCGGATCATCTACGGCGCCCGGACGGCCCTTCTTGTCGGATTCACCGCGTCGCTCGTCGGGGCGACGGCGGGGCTGATCCTGGGGGTGGCGAGCGCCTACTTCGGGGGCCGCTTCGATCTCCTTTTCCAGCGCGTGATGGACATATTCATCGCGTTCCCCTTGATCATCATGGCCCTCGCCGTCGTGTCTATCTTCGGAACCGGTACCCAGAACGTGATCATCGCCATCACCTTCCCATTCGTCCCCCGTTGCGCGCGGGTGGTGCGCGCGAGCGCCCTGGCCGTGCGCGAAATCCCCTATGTGGACGCGGCGAGGGCGCTGGGCTTCAACCACGTGCGCATCATCATGCGCCACATGATCCCCAACGTCATGGCCCCCTACCTCATCATTCTCACCGCCTTTCTCGGCCAGGCCATCCTCCTGGAGGCCTCCCTCTCCTACCTGGGGCTCGGCGTGCAGGAGCCGACCCCTGCCTGGGGGCTCATGCTCCAGGGAGGTGCGGAGGAGTACGCCGAGAGCGCCCCCTGGATCGCGATCTTCCCGGGGGTGGCCATCAGCCTGTCGGTCTTCGCCTTTAATCTCTTCGGGGATGCCGTTCGAGACACCCTGGATCCGAGGCTGCGCTCGGACTAGGGGAGGATTCCCCTCACGCCTCGGGGCGGGCCCTGCGGGCGGCCACCACCTTGCGGCCGTGGGCGACCAGCCCCCCCGCCTCGATGATCTCCATCAGGAAATCCGGCAGGGCGGGAAAGCGGAAGGCGCGCCCGCCGGGAAGCTCGATGCGCCCCCCCTTGAGGTCGACCGTGATGGGCTCGCGGTCGGCGGCGGCCTCCGCCGCCTCGGGGCAGGTCAGGACGAGGAGGCCCGCGTTGATGGCGTTCCGGTAAAAAATCCGGGCGAAGGATTTGGCGACGACCACGGGGACGCCCGCCGCCCTGATGGCGCTGGCGGCCTGCTCCCGGGAGGAGCCGCAACCGAAGTTCCTTCCCGCCACGATGATGTCGCCCGGCTTGATCCGGGAGTGGTATTCCTCCCCCAGCCCTTCGAGGAGGTGTTTGCGCATCTCCGGGGGGTCGAGCACCAGGATGTATTTGCCGGGGAAGATGAGGTCCGTGTTGATGTCGTCGCCCAGCTTGACGATCTCTCCCGAATAGACGTCGGGGATGCCCATGGGGCAGCCTCCGGCCGACGGCGCTACCGCCCCCGCAGCAGGGGGCGGGGGTCGGCGATTTCGCCCTTGACGGCCGAGGCGGCCACGGTGGCCGGGCTGGCGAGGTAGATCTCAGCCCTGGGGTTTCCCATCCGCCCCCGGAAGTTGCGGTTGGCCGAGGAGATGCACACTTCGCCGTCGGCCAGGATTCCCTGATGGGCGCCGAAGCAGGGCCCGCAGCCGGGGTTGAGGATCATCGCCCCCGCCTCAAGCAGGGTGCGGATGTAGCCGCGCCGGTCGGCCTCGAGGTATTCGAGCCGGGAGGAAGGCGCCACCATCAGGCGGACGTCGGGGTGCACCCTGCGCCCGCGGAGGACGCGAGCCGCCTCGCCGAGGTCGTCGTGGCGGGCGTTGGTGCAGGACCCGAGGAAAGCCTGATGGATGGTCCTCCCGGCCACCTCCTCCACCGGCTTCACGTTGTCCACGGTGTGGGGGCAGGAGAGGACGGGGGTCAGGCCCCTCACGTCAAACTCGAAGGTGTTTTCGTAGCGCGCGCCGGGATCGGGGGCGATGGGCCGGTAGCGTTTCTTCGCCCGCCCCTTCAGGTAGCGCTCGGTCACTTTGTCGAAAGGCATGACGCCCGCCTTCGCGCCCATCTCGACCGCCATGTTGCAGAAGGGGAAGCGCTCCGAGATGGAGAGGGCCGGGATGAGGTCTCCTTCGAACTCGACCGATTTGTAGGTGCACCCGTCCGCGCCGACCCGACCGATGACGTGGAGGATGGCGTCCTTCGCGAAGACGCCTCTGGGGAGTCTCCCGCGCAGGTGGATCCTCACGCTCTCGGGCACCCGGAGCCAGACGCTCCCCACCGCGAGAAGGTAGGCCACCTCGGTGAGGCCGAAGGGCAGGGAGAGGGCGTTCACCGCGCCGTGGGAGGTATTGTGCGAGTCCCGCCCCATGATGAGCTGGCCGGGGAGGGCGTGGCCGTTTTCCATGAAAACCTGGTGGCAGATGCCCTCGCCTACGTCGTAGAAGTGCTTGAGGCCGTGCTCTTGGGCGAAGAGGCGGACGCCGCGGTGCAAATTGGCGGTCCGGGCCGACTCGGCGGGCGTCCAGTGGTCGACTGTGACGACGAGCTTCTCCGGCTCGAAGGGCGCGTCGGCGCCCATCTCCCGCATCTTGAGGATCGTGGTCTAGCTGAGGGCGCCCTGGATGACGTCCGGGGCGGCGTCGATGATCTGGCCGGGCTCCACCCCCTTGAGGCCGGCCGAGCGGCTGAGGATTTTTTCTGCGATCGTCTGGCCCATGGCGGGGCCCCATTCGAAGAGAGCGCGGCGAGCTTCGATTATGTGGCTTCCCGGGATCGGCCGTCAACGACCGGGCGCAGGGAGGCCGATGAGGAGGCGGGTGTTGTCTCGGTCCGCGTTTGCGGCTAGAATCCGGCGCTGATGTTTTCCCCGGGCGCGCTTGCGGGGGGAGAACCTTCCGGAGGCTTAGGTGGTTCGCGCGATCCTTTTCACGCTGGGAGAGCTTTTCTCCTTCCTTTGGGCGAACAAGCTGTGGTGGATGGCGCCCATCGTGGTGGTTCTGCTCCTCTTCGCCGGGCTCTTGTTCCTCGCCCAGTCGAGCGCCTTGGCACCCTTCGTCTACACCCTCTTCTAGGTCGGGGTTGATGGGATTTGCGAAGCGCCTTTGGGAGGCGTGGAAGCATCTCGCGCACAAGGTCGCGCGCTTCAACTCCCTTCTCCTGACCACGCTCCTCTACTTCGTCCTCCTGCCCATCGTGGCCATTCCCTTCCGCATGAAGAAGGATCCTCTCCGCCTGAGGGGATCGGCGGATTTCCTGGAGCGCCCGCGCGATGAGGATACCCTCGAGAGGGCGTTCCGGCAGGGCTGAGGCGCAGGATGCACATTCTCGGGATCAGTTGCTTCTACCATGACGCGGCGGCGGCGCTTTTGCGCGACGGGCGCCTCGTCGCGGCGGCCGAGGAGGAGCGCTTCAGCCGGGTGAAGCACGACTTCGGCTTTCCGGGACGCGCCGTCGAGTTCTGCCTGCGCAAGGGGGAGATCGCGACGGGCGATCTGGACTATGTGGTTTTCTACGAAAAACCCTTCCTGAAGTTCGAGCGCATCCTCCTCACGGTGCTTCAGACCTTCCCCCGCTCGCTCAGGGTCTTTCAGGAGGCCATGATCAACTGGTTCGGGGATAAGCTCTGGGTGAAGGGGATCATCCACAAGCGCCTTCGAGTCCCCCTCGAGCGCATCCTTTTCGTGGAGCATCACGTCTCCCACGCGGCGAGCGCCTACTTCGCCTCCCCCTTCGACGAGGCGGCCATTCTGACGGTGGACGGAGTGGGGGAGTGGGCGACGACGACGATGGGTTGGGCGAAGGGGAGCGAGATTGTCCTCGAGCGCGAGCAGCGCTTCCCGCACTCCTTGGGCCTCCTCTACAGCGCCTTCACCGCCTATCTCGGCTTCGAGATCAACGAGGGCGAGTACAAGGTGATGGGGATGGCCCCTTACGGGGAGCCGAAATACGCCGAGAAGGTATGGCAAATGGTCCGGCGGGACAGGGCGGGGAACTACTCGCTCGATATGGACTATTTCGCCTATCACCGCTCGACCACCACCAGCTTCAGCGAGAAATTCGTCGAGCTCTTCGGCCCCTCCCGCAAGCCCGAGAGCAAGTTCTTCACCCGCAGCTCGGGCTATCCCTCCTACTATGGGGCGAAGCCTCCCAACTACGAGGAGGCCTGCCAGTTGAACGAGCACTATGCCGACATCGCCGCGAGCATTCAGCTCGTGACCGAAGAGGTGATCCTGGGAATGGCCAAGGAGCTCCGCCGCCGGACCGGTCTTGACCGGCTCTGCATGGCGGGCGGGGTCGCGCTCAACTCCGTGGCGAACGGGCGGCTGCTCCGGGAGTCGGGGTTCCACGAGCTCTACATCCAGCCGGCGGCGGGGGACGGGGGAGGCGCCCTCGGGGCGGCCCTCCACGTCCACAACGCCCTCCTCGGCCTGCCGCGCTCCCCGGTCATGGAGCACGCCTCCTGGGGGGAGGAGTACAGCCCGGCCGAGGCGGCGCGCCATCTGGGCGAGGCGGGCGCCCGGTGGGAGGAGATCGGCGACGAGGAGGAGCTCATCGCCCGGGTGGTGGAACGCCTCTGCGCCGGGGAGGTCGTGGGCTGGCACCAGGGCCGCTTCGAGTGGGGCCCCCGCGCCCTGGGCAACCGCTCCATCCTCGCCAACCCGACGCGGGAGGAGATGAAGGAGATCGTCAACACCAAGATCAAGTTCCGGGAGCCGTTCCGGCCCTTTGCGCCCTCGGTCCTCGTGGAGCGGACGGGGGAGTACTTCGACCTGGAGGAGCCCGAGCGGCACTTCCCGGCCCGCTTCATGCTGTTGGTGGTCCCCGTCCGAGAGGGAAAGCGCGCCGCGATCCCCGCGATCACCCACGTGGACGGCTCCGGAAGGCTCCAGACGGTTTTCCGGGAGATCACCCCGCTCTACTACCGGCTCATCGAGCGGTTCGGCCAAGCCTCGGGCGCGCCCGTCGTCCTCAATACCTCCTTCAACCTTCGCGGCGAGCCCATCGTCAACACTCCGGCCGAGGCCTACCGCACCTTCATAGCCTCGGAGATGGACGCCTTGGTCATCGGGAATTTCCTCCTGTCCAAGACGTAGGGGGGGAGGCCCCACCCCGGACGGCGCTCGAGAGGAGCTGGTTGAGGAGCCCGAAGGGCGTTTCCGCCACGGGGCGGGCTCAGCCGATGAGGATTGACTGCGATGCCCAGGTCTTGGCCGACGAACCCTCTTCTCTATGAGATCAACGCCCGGGTGTGGCTGGAGGAGTTGGAACGCGGGAGGGCGCCGGGCCGTGGGCCGCAGGCGCCCCTGCGGCTGGACGAGGTCCCCGAGGAGGAACTCCTGCGGCTGAAAGAGCATGGGTGGCACGGGGTTTGGCTGATGGGCGTCTGGGCCCGCAGCCCCGCCGGGCGGGAGGTCGCCCGGGCCCTCCCGGAACTGCGGGAGGAGTACCAGCGCGCGCTCCCGGACGTGACCGAGGAGGACATCGTGGGCTCCCCCTACGCCGTCGCGGGCTACACCGTCATGCCCGAGGTGGGGGGGGATGAGGCCCTCAGACGCTTCCGCGAGCGCCTGGGGGGCCATGGCCTCCGCCTCATGCTCGACTTCGTGCCGAACCACCTCGCCCGCGATCACTCCTGGGTGGAGGAGTGTCCCGAGGCGTTCGTCCAGGGAAGCGAGGAGGACCTGGCGCGGGAACCCCGGAACTACTTCCGGGGGCCGGGGCGGCGGATCTTCGCGCACGGGCGCGACCCCTACTTCCCCGGCTGGTCCGACACGGTGCAGATCGACTACGCCTCTCCCCTCGCCCGGGGGCGGATGCTCGGGGAGCTGATGCGGGTGGCGGGCCTCTGCGACGGGGTGCGGTGCGACATGGCCATGCTCCTCCTGCCCGACGTGTTTCAAAACACATGGGGCGGCCGCCTGGGCGCCGAGCCGGAGGATTTCTGGGGAGGAGCCATCGCCGCCGTCCGCGCCCGCCACCCGGGCTTCCTCTTCCTGGCCGAAGCCTACTGGGGGCGCGAGCCGGATCTTCAAAGGGCGGGTTTCGACTACACCTATGACAAGGAGCTCTACGACCGCCTGCGCGCCGGGGACGCCGCCGGGGCGCGGGCCCACCTGGGGGCGAGGGCGGACGACCAGCGCCGCTGCGCCCGGTTCCTCGAAAACCACGATGAGCCCCGCGCCGCATCGGCCTTCGGGCCCGGCCGCTGGCGCGCCGCCGCCGCCGCGACCTATTGCGCGCCCGGTCTCAAGCTCTTCCACGAGGGGCAGATCGAGGGGCGAAAGGTGAAACTGCCGGTCCAACTGGGGCGCCGGCCCGCCGAGGAGGCCGACCCGGAGGTCGAGCGGGGATACCTCGGCCTCCTCTCGGTGTTGCGGGAGCCCCTCTTCCGCAGCGGGGCGTTCTCCCTCCTGGAGGTCCGCCCCGCGGGCCCCGAGGACTCCTCGAACGAGGCGATCGTCGCCCTTGCGTGGTCCCCCCCGGAGGGCGGGGCGGGGGGCCATCTCGTGGCGGCGAACCTGGGGAGCCGTCCCGCCTACGGGCGCATTCCCTTTCCGCGGGCCTACGGGGAGGGGGGCTGGACCTTGCGGGACCACTGGGACGGGAGCCGCTACGAGAGGGAGGGAGGGGAGATGGTCTCTCCCGGACTTTTCGTTGCCCTGGCGCCCGATCAGGTGCACCTCTTCCAGATGGCCCCTTCGGGCTAGAGCTTACCCAGGCGGCGGTTCCTGATGCGCTCCTTCTTGGGCAGCCGCCGGGGGTTGCCCTTTTTCTTCGTGGAGAGGGCCCTCCGCGGCGCCTCCTTTTCCTCCGCCGTCCCCCCGGTTTCCTCCATGCCGCGCGCTTGGAGAAGTCTTCCCGCAAACTCCCCGGCGCGCATCACTGCGGCGCCGAGCGCCTCGGCCGCCGCGCGGAGGGCGCGGTCGGAGGTCACGAGGACGGCCCCCCGTTTTCCCCCCCGCAGAAGCCGCAGCAGAAGGTCGTCCGCCGTCTCGTTCCGGGAGAAGAGGACCTCGATCCCGCCCGCTCGGGCCGCCTTCTCGCCGCCCGGGCGGCCCTTGCCGTCGAAGACGACCGTGATGGCGAGGGGCTCCTCCGCGCTTCGTCGGTAGGCCCGAAGCAGCTCGAGGAGCGCCTCCCGGCTCGCCTCGAGGTCCGCGCGCAGGGTGCGCCTGAGCTCGGGGACGGCCGGGATGAAGTTGTAGCCGTCGATGAGGAGCTTCATCTGGACGGAACCCCGGTTTCGGCGCGATGGCACGGGCGCCTCAGTAGGGTCGGAAGAGCGACCCCATCAGGGCCTCGGCCTTGGGGCGGTCGCCCTCGACCTGCAGGCGCCCGGCCGCCAGCCGGGCCTTGATGTCGGCCCGCCCCGCGGAGAGGAGCACCATGTCGCTCGCGGGGGCGGAGATGCGGGCGTCGACCTGCCTCCCCTCCGCCGGGACCGTCGTCGCCTTCCCCGCCCGGATCCCCATCCCCCAGGTGCGGGCGGGGCCTGTCGTCTCGAACCGGAAGGCGCCGACGAGGTTCGGGTTGGAATTTGGGGAGGTGTTGTAGAAGAAGGGGAGGCG
>Ga0114945_10002662_pt1 | contig 10369 bp, 5 predicted proteins | sample OV2TP3_FD_87194 | JGI IMG/M metagenome (GOLD analysis project Ga0114945, IMG submission 87194) | Hot spring microbial communities from Beatty, Nevada to study Microbial Dark Matter (Phase II) - OV2 TP3 | ecosystem: Environmental > Aquatic > Thermal springs > Hot (42-90C) | place: USA: Beatty... | reverse complement strand
TACAAAACAGCAGATATATTTCCAATCTGGAACATTTGCGAAGCATTATCAGAAGCTCTAAACAATAGAGAAACACCAACACCTCCAGTTGAATTAACAGGATTTTTTAAAACATGGTCAAGAGTTATTGCATTAGTTACAGATTTATTATAGCTGTCAGTAGCGTTTATGTGCAGTATCGCATTTGCTGTTAGTTCATTTCCTAAGATTGTAAGTAAGTTGTCTGGTGTTGAAGTGCCAATTCCAATTCTTGCAGTTGAATCATTCGAGTAGATATTATTGTTGCTTGAGTTCCAAATTGATAAAGCGCCAGCCTGAGTGCATGTTAATACTCCATTCGCATCTGTTGTTATTGCAGAGCAGCTTGCCAAGTTAGCCAAAGTTACTCTTCCGCTCACATTTAAAGTTCCTGATACGTTTGTGTTTCCAATCACAACAAGCTTTTCTGCTGGAGATGAAGTCCCGATGCCAACGTTGCCTGATTGAGTTGCTAAAAATGTATTTCCTGAAATATTCAAAGTAGAAGCATTTATGCCGCCGGCAACGTCAAGTTCTGTCGCAGGATTTAATTTGCCTATTCCAACTCTGCTGTTATTCATAAATACATAATTTACCGCATTTGAATCCCTAAAGTAAAGTCCTTCTCCTGCTGTGAATTGAATTCTTGGTGATGCACCTGTAAAGTCAAGTGAAGTTCCAGAACTTTCAACAGTCAAACCTGCTCCTATTGTTACCCCAGAACTTGTAAACAGATTTGACCATCTAAAATTAGTGCTTCCCAAACCCCATCCTGCATTGCTGCTCGGACCAAATACCTCATTGTTTCTTAAAACAAGATTTGAATCTGAACCAATACCTGCACTATCAATACTTAGATTTCCATCATCTGAAACTCTAAAGATATACCTGCTTAAGTTAAATGTTCCCTGAACTGTTAAAGTTTGTGCTGGCGTTGTTGTGTTGATGCCGACGTTGCCGCTCGGGTCGTCTATCCTCATTCTTTCGCCTCCTGTAGTCTGGAATATGAAGTCTCCGCCATTTGCATCAATTGTAAATGAATTTAGATAACTCGTTAAGGTGTTTGCTCCTATTGTATACTCGCGCGAGCCTGCAAGACCTATTTCTATCTGGTCGCCGAACTGATCATAGAAACCCGTGTCTGTATCGCTGGTAAAAGTATACACAGGACTGCTTGCACCGTAAGGAGCATAAAATCTCGAAGCATTTATGAAAGAAGCATTTAAACTTCCAGAAACTCTTACATTTCCTATAACTTCTAAAGCATCAGAAGGAGTTGTATCCCCGATGCCGACGTTGCCGGTTCCATTTTTAATAATGAATCTTGTGTTAGTTCCAGCTGGACCTATTTCCCTTAAGCCATAGTCGCTTAGGTCTGCGATGCTCTCTGTCCATATCCATGCCTCAGGAGTCCGAGAATCGTTTATAATTAAACCTACAGTACTGGAATCGCCTGCTCCTTTGATATCAAGCATTGCACCTGGTTTTGTAGTCCCAATTCCCACGTTGCCGGAAGAGTCGATGGCAAGTCTGGTTGCTGCTGCGGTAGAATCATAAATCTCAAAGTTGTCGCTTCTGGCTCCAACAGTTTGTAATAAGTATGCTCGAGCATCATTGGTTATTTGAACATGAGGATTGCTGTCTGCGCCAGTAGATTCAACCTCTAAAAACTCCGAAGTTCCAGAACCTCTAATGTGCAATAAATGGTCTGGGCTCGTCGTCCCGATGCCGACTCTTGAACTTGTGTTGTCAACAAACAAAGTATTCATGCCAATAGATGTGTTTCCTCTTAAAGATGCATTTCCATCAACTTCTAATTTGTTTGCAGGCGAAGTTGTGCCAATCCCCACATTTCCAGAACTTGTTGCCAAGTAAGTATTATGCGCAACAATATCATTAGCGATGAAGTTTCTAGTCCCTTCAATGCTTAAGTCATAGACGTGCTGCGGCTCTAAAGTTTTGATTGAGACAATCTTTTCCCATTTTATTGAGTTAGTTTCATAATCTGGGACTGCGATTTCATCTCCTACTTTTAGGTATCTGACTTCTATCCATGTGCCTAATTTATTATCATAAGATTTAAATAGTGGATTATCCTCATTATTATTATGAGAACCGAAATTAATGATTATATCGTTGTTGACTCCAACATCTGTCATGGTCAGCCCACTTTCAAAGGAACAAGAATCATGGTTTCCATCGTTCTGGAAATGCTCGAGGATGGGGCCACTACCAAAGAGATTATTAAAGCATACCCGTCCCTCAACAAAAAGCATATCAAAGCAGCTTTGGAATTTGCTGCTCAACTCACAGAAAGAAGTTTCGAACTTGTCCCTGCCTAAAATGAAGTTCTTACTTGACGAAAATGTGCATAGAGGCTTATTTTCTTTCTTATTCAAATTAGGACATGATGTTAAATTATCTCCTAAGGGTATTGAGAACGGAGAAGTCTTTGAACTAGCTTTATCAGAGCAAAGATTACTAATTACTCGTGATAAACACTTTACAGAAGAACAATTTTCCACTTCTAAACACTTTGGAATTTGGCTATTAAGGATCCGTGCAAAAGACTTAGAAGCACAGAAACGCTCAATCTCTAAATTACTAAAGCGACATTCTCCGGAAGAACTTGAAGGCAAAGTTGTTAAGCTTGTTCCTGATGATTTTGAATTTTTGTAAATTCTAACAAAATAAGGATGCTCTGCTGTTGTGTTAATGGCTCTGCCAGATTCTACAGCCATCTCATAAATTGGCTTAATTCTGTGGTCAAGCAAGGCATTGACTTTTCTTGGGACAAGATTGCCTGTTTTTTCATCCAATGTTAATACTTCTTCCCCTGCACTTACATCTTTTATTTTTTTCTTGTATGTGATGTAACTAATTATACCACAATCAAGACTTGGGCAAATTTGCTCAAATTCATTAATTGGGATTATAGAATAATCAGAATTATCCAAGTTTTGAGCGCTGAGGAGGGGAAACTCGCTCGTAGAGGTTCGAACCCCTACGCCTCGGGGAGAGGCAGCGGTTTTTGAGACCGCTCCGTCTGCCAATTCCGGCACCTCAGCTTTGCTCTTTTTTGGCTGAGTAGAAACCTTTATATATAAGTTTTCATTTATTGGTATTTCTCGGGGAGAGGCAGCGGTTTCCGTGGCTGTTTGCCAGTTCTGGGAACCTCTTTTTTCTTCTTTTATTTCAACCACAACAGCATCAACAACAGTCACCAAGCTGTCATCTGTAATGCTAAAGCCAGTAACATTTAATGAAGAAGCATTCACTCCTCCAGCTAATGTTGTTGAGCCTATTACTTCCAGCTTGTTTTGAGGTCCCGTCGTCCCGATGCCGACGTTGCCGGCATTGTCTAATACTAATTGATTACTTATTCCATCAACATTCATTATTAAGTCTCCATTACTATCCATCTGAAAGTCCGCATACACTGTCCCATCTGCCTGACTTAAACGCAACTGCGGATTGCTTGCATCCAAGATATCTAACTTCCTGTCTGGTCCTGTCCCCCCGATGCCGACGTTGCCTGCTGGCAATAATACAATTGGATTGGTACCACCTGTCGAAGTGACTCTAAATATATTGGCAGAAACATCCCAGAGTAACGAGCCGTAGTTTGTGGTGCTTTCCCCTACTCTAAGTTCTGTATCCACAGCCGTTCCTGTGTTGACTTCTAATGCGACTTGTGGACTTGTTGTCCCAATGCCAACTTTGCCGCTTCCATCAATTCTCATCCTTTCTGTGCCGTTGGTTGTGCCAAAAGTTAAAGCACTTAACTCAGTCCCATTTGTAGCATTATACAAAACAGCAGTTATATTAGCTATGCTTATCATTTGGGAAGCATTGCTTGAAGCCCTGAACAAGATGCCAACTCCAACACCGCCAGTAGAATTCACAGGGCTTTTCAAGACATGGTCTAAAGTAATTACATTAACAACAGACTTATTAAAGTTGTCAGAAGCATTAATATGCAATATAGCATTTGCTGTTAGCTCATTCGCAAGAATTGTCAAGATATTGTCTGGAATTGGAGTTCCTATACCAACCAACCCGCTTATTTCTCTCTGATAAATATTGTTTCCTGTTCTGTTCCACAAAGCTATAGACTCATTTCCTGAAATCCTTAAAGTGTCGTTGCTTACATTTCCCAATCCAAAGTTGCTGAATGGCAGTGCTGTTCCATTCTGAATCTTGAATCCTGTAGATGCATATTCAGCTGAATAATTAGCTAAATTAAATGCGGGAGCAAACAGATTGCTATAATTGCCAATCCTTAAAACGCTTCCATTTATTCCAGAATCCCCAAAGAATGAAGTAAGGTTGCTATTGCTGAACATTTCTGCTAGTCTATCACCCAAATTAGATGTAAAATTAGTTTTACTATAAAATTCAGCTAATCTGCTATCCAAATTAGAGGTAAAGTTGGATAATCTATAAGCAGCGTCTACTTGCTGAACATTAACATCAATAAGAGTTCCAACTAATGTTCCTGCCTGCAATGTTCCAGAGAAGTTTGCGTTTCTAAATCGTAATGAGCCATTGCCTATGTCCCACTGGGCATCAATTGAAGGATAAAACGAGGCATTGACATTGATATTAGTAACATTAGCATTTGTTATATTTCCTATAACAATTAATTGTTTGTTTACAGTCAAGTAATCTGTATTTATTGTTGTTACTTTATTACTTAAGTCATTAGTTAGGTTATTCCTATTATAAAATTCTGCTAACCTACTGCCTAAATTTGATGTAAAATTAGCTAATTTGTAGCCTGTTGAAGCGTATTCTGCTGAATAATTAGCTAATGTAAAAAACGCTAGATTGCTTATGTTCCCTACCCTTAACACTGAAGAGTTAATGCTAGCATCGCCAAAGAATGAAGTTAAGTTTGCATTATTAAACAATTCAGCTAATCTACCTGCTAAATCCGAAGTGAAATTGCTTAGTTTATAAACAGACTCAATAGTCTGAACTTGATTTCCTGATTGCAGTATTACAGTTGCATTAAAGGAAGTGGAATTTAAAGAGCCATAAACAACAGTAGAGCCAGAAACTACCATTACATCAGTCCAGTTCTTTGATGTATTTACAAATCCAATTATCAAAGAAACATTTTGGTTTCTTGGATATAAATTAAAGCCACCTGCATCAATTAATGTTGTATTCCACAAGGCAATTGAAGCATTGCCAGAAATCCTTAAAGTGTCATTGCTTACATTTCCCAAGCCAAAATTGGAAAATGGTAAAGCTGTTCCATTGCTTATCTTGAAAGCAGCACTCTCTACCTGAACAACGCTTCCAGTTACTAACAATGAACCAGCATCTAAAGTTCCAGCAACCTTTACATCTCCACTTGAAGCAGTAACATTAAACTTCTTATTAACAACTAAGTCACCTGAAATATTTACATATCCACTAACATTAACATTGCCTATAACTGTTAAGACTTCTGTTGGGCTCGTCGTCCCGATGCCGACGCGTTGGCTGGAATCGATGCGGAGGGCTTCGGTTCCGCTTCCTGTCAACCATCGCACATAATCAATGCTGTACCCGGTTCTATCAACTTCAAGCCATGCGTTTGCAGCAGTATTGGCATCATTGGTAGCCCTTGCTTGAAATAGTGACCCACTTCCGCTAATTATAAAATCGTAATTGTCTTCATCGGCTGGGTTATTTGTTTTACGTAATTGGAACACCGGCGAATTACTAGTGTCAGGATTGGCTTGTTCAACCCAAAAGATTGTATTGGCAGTCGCACTATAAAGATGAAGTAATTGCCCTGGACTAGTCGTCCCGATCCCAACTCTATTATTCTCAGCATCTACAAAGAAAGTTGAACCATCAACGCTTACATTCCCACCAACAGATAAGTTTCCAGAAATGCTGACATTACCAATAACAGTCAAACTTAATCCAGGGCTTACTGTTCCAATTCCTACTTTTCCAAAAGAAGGAGTCATAAATATATTTCCAGTTGTGCCATTTACAACAAACAAAGCAGAAGTTTTATTCTCAATAATGAAATCTTGGGCTGCATAAGTGCTGGTAGATAAAAGTATTGAAAATAGAGTCAATGCAAATAGTGGGATTGCAAAAAACAAAAGATTTTTATACTTGTTGACCTCATAAGGCTGTATAGTGTGAGAATTTCGGTGTTTTTCCGAAATCAAATTAAATTCGTGTGAAATTCCCCTGCGTCGTAGAGGTGCTTTTTCCAGGCTACATGCCTGTTTTTCTTCTTTTTCTATTTTATCATTTCTAAATAGATCAGTGTGAGCGCGGCGGGATTTCCGAACCGTTATCGAACCCGCATCTTCCCCTGCGTCAAGGAGGTGCTCTTTCCTTTGAGCTACGCGCCCTTTACACTCAAATATTTTTAATGAAGAGAAAAATTTATACAGATGTTTAAATGCATTGCAATTTGACCGTGAGGGTTCGTTTGCCTGATTTCGTGAACCCTTTTTTTCTTTTATTGATAATCTTCTTTTGTTATTTTTTACTAAAATGCATACTAATCCTAAAACAATTAGAATCCCAACTAACATTCCAGTTGCGCCATTGACAACAAATAAAGCAGAAGTTTTATTCTCAATAATGAAGTCTTGGGCTGCAAGGGTTGTTGTGGAAAGGAATATTGAAAATATAATTAATATGAATAGAAGCGAAAGATTTTTATAGTTGCTCTGCCTATCGCTGTTTAAAGTGTGTGGCTCGTGGTTTTTCGAGCTATTGTCGAATTTGTGCAAAATCCTCGTGAGTCGAACAAGGGCTTTATTCAGGCTATGCGCCTGATTTTCTTCTTTTTTCTTGTTGAAATCAGTGTGAGCACGGCGGGATTTTCGAGATAAATTCGAACCCGCATCTCCTCGTGAGTCAAACAAGGGCTCTATCCTTTGAGCTACGTGCCCTTTACACTTTTCCCTTTTTAAATTAAAAAGATATTTAAATAGTTGTTTATTTACATTAGTATCTGAGCGTGTGGTAACTGCGGGTTCGTTTGCCTGATTTCGTGAACCCGTTTTTTCTTTTATTGTTATAAATGCAATTATTGAAATTAATGCAGCAAATAAAGCAGAAGTTTTATTCTCAATAATGAAGTCTTGAGCTGCGTAAGCTTGCATGGCTGCAATTACCAAAAACAAAATCAACGCCAAAATGATAATGTTCTTTCTCATGTTAGCTGCTTTTTTCTCAAATCCGTCAAGATCAAACTCCTCACATAATCAGATTTGTCAACGCCTAGTTCTTCAGCTGCTTGCGATACAAGCTCGTCAAGCTTCTTTGTTATGCTAAACCTTATTTCGGGCATTTTTTGGGACTAAAATTGGATTAAACTCGTATTAAAGATGTTTTTTCCTCCTTAAATCAACTAAAATCAGGCTTTTGACATAATCAGACTTGTCAACTCCTAGACCATCAGATGTTCTTTCTATGATTTCATTCAGTTTTTGAGGTATAGAAAATCTTATCTCTGGCATTTTGGACTAAACTCGTATTAAATTTGTATTAAATTCGTACTAATATAGTAATCGCTCCTCTTGTTTTGTATTATTCTAGTACCAAATATGGATGAAAGTTGGATTAAATGCGTATTCTAAGATACAAACTTATATATAAATATTACTATTTTGTATATTGGTATAGAAATGAAAGTAAAACCTATATTAAATTATTTTCAATATGGAAGTAATAATATAGATAAAGTCTTTCTAGTTTCTGACAATTTTATTTCATATGTATAACTATATTATTATAAGACGTAACACTAAATGAAGTTGTTCCTTGTGTTATGTTCGCAGTTCCAGCAACTTCAAGGTTTGAAGCTGGTGCAGTAGAAATGCCGACGTTGCCTGAAGAAGTTGCCAAATAAGTATATGCGCAGCTATGTCATTAGCAATAAAATTCCAAGTTCCTTCAATGCTTAAGTCATAGACGTGCTGCTCACCAGCAGCTTTAATGCTGGATATTTCATCAAAAGTTATGTCAGAGCCGAAAGTATCAAAAACCAAAGGTTTTTGGGACTCCCGAAAATGCTTTGCATTTTCGATAGTTTTATATAGTTGCTTCACATTATTCACAGAATACACAGAATTTAATGGAGGTGCAAAAATGCCAAACATAACATTGTCGGTTTCAGAGGATTTGAAAAAGGAAATGGAATCGCTGCCGGAGATAAATTGGTCAGAAGTAACCCGGGAATTTTTGTCTGAGAAAGTCAAAAGGCTGGCGTTCCTTAAAAAGCTGGAGGCGCAGCTTGAGTCCAAGGAAGAGCAGGAATTGACTAAATGGTCTGTTGAATTGGGAAGGAAGGCGAAGAAAGGAAGGTACAAGCGATTGCTTGCAGAACTATCCCCTGAGAGAAGGAAAGAATTGCTTTCTAAGCTGTCCCCAGAGAAAAGACGCAAAGCATTAGAGTAGAAAATGAAATTAGTATTGGATAATAACATATTATTTTCAATTATGAACCCAAAATCTGCCGCTTCATATCTGTTTTCATTGCTTAGAGCCGGATTTTCTGCTCCGGAATTCATCAAATCAGAGTTTGATGAGCACAAGGGTGATTGCTTATTTAAGTCTAAATTATCTGAGCACGAGTTTGAGATGAGACATGCAGAAGTTGAAAATGCCATTAATTTCTTCAAGCTTTCAGAATATGATGATTTTCTTGAAGCATCGGCAAGTGCGCTGCCAGATTCTGACGATGCAGATTTCGTTGCGCTTGCGCTGTTGCTCGAAGCGGCAATCTGGTCTAATGATCCGCATCTCAAGCAGCAGTCGCTCGTTAAAGTGTACAATACTGCGGAACTGATTGGCAAAATGCTGAATGAGGAAATCTGAATAATTTGTTTTTCTTCAATTCTCGGGACAGCAATCTCCGTCCCTTCACTCAAATCCCTAACCTCAATCCGTCTTGTGCAATATTGATTAAATTCATCTGCTTCTTTGTTCCACACATTGCCATTATCTTTATCGCACAATTCCTGCTCATAAAGCTTAATCAAATAAGAATGCTCTGCTGTAGTATTTATACTTCTCCAATCTTCTGTTGTCATTTCATAAATTGGCTTTATGCCATGGTCAAGCAGGGCATTGACTTTTCTTTGGACTAATTTTCCTGTTTTGTTTTTCATTCCAGATGAAATACTATATTATTATCGCTTGTAACCCTAAAAGAAGTTGTGCCTTGGGTTATGTTTGCAGTCCCAGCAACTTCAAGTTTAGATGCTGGTGTAGTAGAAATGCCGACGTTGCCTGAGGAAATTGCCAAATAAGTATTATGCGCAACTATGTCATTAGCGATAAAGTTTCTAGTGCCTTCAATGCTTAAGTCATAGACGTGCTGTGGCGGAAGTTGCTTAATGGAAGCTATTTTAACCCAGATGACATCATAATCTTCAGAACAAACCGAAAGTTTTTTATAGTTGCTATCCTAATTACTCTCTACAGTGTGAGATTCGGCAATTTCCGAATCCAAAAAGAATTCGTGTGAAACTCCTCTTAGCCAAACAGGTGTTTTGTCCAGACTACGTGTCTGCTTTTTTTCTTTTTTCTTCTATTATTAATTTAGATTCTTTATCTGCGTATAAGTGTGAGCGCGGCGGGATTTCCGAATCATACTCGAACCCGCATCCTCCTCTTAGCCAAAAAGGAGCTTTGTCCGTTAAGCTACGCGCCCTTTACACTCTTCTAAATTTTGAATTTCACCATTGTTTAAATGGCTTTCTATAATTGGAACTGCAATGTAATCACCGACTTTCAAGTATCTGACTTCTATCCATTGTCCTAATTTATTATCATAAGATTTAAATAGTGAGTTATCATTATCAGCATTATGAGAACTGAAATTAACAAATTCATTGTTGCGGACACCAACATCTGTCATGGAATGCTCACCTTCAAAGGCACCAGAATAATGGTTTGGCAAATCCTCTCCCTGCTCGGCGCCGGAATAACTGCTGATGATATCATCAGGGACTACTTCCCCCAGCTCACCAAAGAAGCCATCCTCTCTGCTGTGGACTATGCCTCCAAGATTTTCGAGGAGGAAAAATATGTCACCATCGGATAGATTAAAGCTTCTTGCTGATGAAAACATCCCGAAGCTTGTCAACGATTCTTGGAAAGCAGGTTTGATTTAAAGCGGGCGCCTCTTGGCTCTGACGACGGGGAAATATCAGCTATCGCAAAAGCAGAGGGAAGAGTTATTTTATCTTTTGACAGGCATTTCGGCAATATACTGCTGTTTCCTCCCGGAGAGCATGAGGGAATTGTGTTCATAAGGATTATGCCTCCAGTCATTAAGACTGTAACAAATGCCTTGTCAGATTTATTTGATAAAGTC
>Ga0114945_10002661_pt1 | contig 10370 bp, 13 predicted proteins | sample OV2TP3_FD_87194 | JGI IMG/M metagenome (GOLD analysis project Ga0114945, IMG submission 87194) | Hot spring microbial communities from Beatty, Nevada to study Microbial Dark Matter (Phase II) - OV2 TP3 | ecosystem: Environmental > Aquatic > Thermal springs > Hot (42-90C) | place: USA: Beatty... | reverse complement strand
GGTCTACTTCGGCGGCCCCGAGCTGGTCCAGGCGATCTTTGCCGTGGTGCGGCGCGATCCCGGCGGCGCGTCGCTGCATCTCTTCGGCGAGCTTTTCGTCACCGCGAACGCCGGTGTCGTCGACCGCATCATCGAGCAGACGCCGAACGACGCGCGCTACTTCGCCGGATTCGTCGGCTGGCAGCCGGGCGAGCTGGCGAAGGAAATCGACGCCGGCTACTGGAACGTGGCCGACCCCGACGCGGCGCTGCTGTTCCGCAAGGACACCGACGCGATGTGGGAGGAGCTGGCGGAGCGCATCCGCCAGCTCAGGGTTGCTGCGTAGGGCCTTAGCGGACGATGAGGCCGTCCTTCACCTCAAGCACGCCCCCGACTCGCGAGGCGACGCGCACCGCGCGCTCTTTCTGCTCGTCGCTGTCGACCCATCCGGAGAGCAGCACCCGGCCCCGGTAGGTCTCGACGTGCACGTCGGTCGCCTTGAGGCCGCGCTCCCGCAGCAGCGCGGTCTTCACCTTCGCCGTCACGGCACTGTCGCCGACGTAGGCGCCGGCGAGCGAGCGCTGGTGGATCGACTCGGCCTTGATGAACTCGTCCGGGTCGAGCCTGCCGTCGCGGTTGTCGTCGGCTTCGCCGAACGCGCGCTCGTAGCCGCGTATCGCGCTCACCTCTTCGCTGGAGAGAGTGCCGTCGCCGTCGCGGTCGAGGCTGCGGAACTTCTCGCTGGTCTGCGCGTGCGCGGCGGATGCCGCGCCGAACGCGACCATGGCGCTCAATGCTGCGAGTCTCAGCTTCATGGGACCTCCTGTCTTTTGGGGATGGCAGAGCAGGGGCTCCGCCACCCCGATAGCTCGCAAGGCCCATGCCAGGGCGACTCGGACTTAGTCGTCCGGCGGCGACAGGAAGGCTAGTAGCGCTGCTGGCCCTTGATCGACCAGGGGATGGTCGGGCCGCTTTCGGACGACTCGTGATTGCTGCTCGGCTTCGGGGCGCCCTTTTTCGGGCGGCCTGGCCGGTAGGTGACCTGGAAGATCTTGAGCGGCGGGACCTTGGGCGGCGCCTCGAGGAAGCGGCAGTCGGATTCCGTCGGCACGCTCAGCAGCGCGCCGAGGCGCTTGCCGTTGAGAAGCACGGTGTAGCGCATCATGTGCGCCGACCCGCTGGCGGGCTGCGCCACGATGTCGTACTTGCCGATCTTGAACTGCCGGGGCTCGAGCGATGGAAGCGCCATGTAGATCCTCTGAAATCCTCTAGGGTTAAGCCTTCTTGCTGCCGCGTTTTGCGCCGCCCCTGGGCCGCGCGCTCAGGGCCTGGTCGCAGAGCGCCACGATCTCGTTCTCGCCGAGCGTGCCGGCGTTGATGCGCAGCTGCTTGATCTCCGGGGTGCCGAGCTGCTCGATGCGCTCCCGGGTCCAGGTTGCCGCGCGGCGCGGCTTGAATGCGTTGTTGCGGACTTGCATGAGCGACCCTCTGTCGAATAGGGGGCGAAGCAGAGGGGATCAGCAGGGGTTTGCTGCGACGGCCCAAGCTTCGTGGCTTGGCGCCCATTATCTCACAAAAGCCCCTGATTTGGTTCATTTTCATCCGGGCCGACAAGGCTGTGAACCCCGACGCCGAGCAGCCGCACCGGGCGGCGCGCGGCGGCGGTGCGCTCCAGCAGCGCTGTTGCGCGCATCGAGATCTCGAAGGCGGAGCTGGTTGCTGCTTCTTCGGTATGACTTCGCGTGACCGTGGTGAAGTCGGCGTAGCGCACCTTGAGGGTGACGGTGCGCGCGGTGAAGCTCTTTCTCGCCAGCGAGGCGGCGACGCGCGCCGCGAGGCGGTCGATCTCCGCCTTCATGTCGTCAATGTTTTCGAGATCGGTTGCGAAGGTGTTCTCGGCCGAGATCGACTTCCAGGGACGGTCCGGGCTCACCGGGCGCGGGTCCTCGCCGTACGAGAGCTGCCTGAGCCATTCCGCGAGGCTACCCACCGTGCGGTGAAGCAGCAGCTCGTCGGCGGTGCGCACGTCCACCAGGCGCGCAATGCCGAGCGCGCGCAGCTTTTTCGCGGTCACCGGGCCTACGCCCCACAGCGCCTCGACCGGGAGCTCCTGCAGGAATTCCTCGACGCGCTCGGGCGCGATGACGGTGAGGCCGTCGGGCTTCCTCCAGCCCGAGGCGATCTTGGCGAGGAACTTGTTCGGCGCCACGCCCGCCGACGCCGTGAGCTCGAGCTCCTCGAAAATCAGCTTCTTGATCCTCCTCGCGACGTTGGTGGCGAGCGGCTCGTTCCAGAGGTTCTCGGTGACGTCGAGATAGGCCTCGTCGAGCGACAGCGGCTCGACCAGCGGCGTCGCCGAGCGCAGGATCGCCATCACCTGCTGCGACACCGCCTTGTAGCGGGCGAAATCCGGCCGCACGATGGCGAGCTGCGGACACAGCCGCACCGCCCGCGCCATCGGCATCGCCGAGCGCACGCCGAAAGCTCGCGCCTCGTAGCTCGCCGCGGCCACCACGCCGCGCGAGGTTGGCGAGCCGCCAACCGCTACCGGCTTGCCGCGCAGCCCCGGGTCGTCGCGGCTCTCGACCGACGCGTAGAAGGCGTCCATGTCGATGTGCAGGATGCGGCGCAGCCCTCCGGCCATGGCCAAGTGTAGCCGCCGATCAGCCTTTTCCTAATCCCAATCCGGCGATTTCCGATACCGCAGGCCGGCCGACAGGGCTACCGTGGAATCATGAAAACGGCACCGGAGCTCCAGCGCACCATCGAGACGCTCTTCGAGCGCTTCCCGGCGCTGTACGGCTTCTCGGTGGAGGACGTCTCCAGGCTCACGCACGACCGCCAGGCCGGCCGCCTGGAGGGCGAGCTCTACCTCGCCGACCTCAGCGTCGCTCCGTGGCGCGGCCACCTGTCGCAGGACGAGCTGCTGGGCGAGATCGCCGTGGCCCTGCTCGAGCTCATGGACCAGAGCCCCGAGGCAGCCGAGCAGCTCCGCGGCCGCACCTTCGCGCGCACCCTGCACTGATCCGCTAACCTCTCCTTTCGTGCACGCCATGAAAGGAGATCTCCATGCAGGGCAAGATCGGGCTTGAAGAGCATTTCGCGATCCTGGACACGCTGAACGACTCGAAGGGCTTTCTGGGCGATGCGGTCTGGCCCGAACTCGAGAAGCGCCTGCTCGACATCCAGGATTACCGCCTGCGCCAGATGGACGCGCACGGCATGCAGATGATGATCCTGTCGCTCAATGCCCCGGCGGTGCAGGCGATACCCGACCCGGGAAAGGCCGTGGAGATCGCGCGCCGCGCGAACGATTTCCTGGCGAAAGAGGTGCAGAAGCGCCCGGAGCGCTTCCAGGGCCTGGCGGCGCTCGCCATGCAGGACCCGGAAGCGGCGGCGCGCGAGCTCGAGCGTTGCGTGAAGGATCTGAAATTCAGGGGCGCTTTGGTCAACGGGTTTTCTCAGATAAAAGAAGTTGATTCCATGGTCTACCTCGACGATGCGCGCTACCGCGGGTTCTGGGCGGCGGTGGAGAACCTCGACGTGCCGTTCTACCTGCATCCGCGCAACCCGCTGCCGAGCGCCGCGCAGATCTACGAGGGGCATCCGTGGCTCCTCGGCCCCACCTGGGCGTTCGGCCAGGAGACCGCGGTGCACGCGCTGCGGCTGATGGCCTCGGGCCTGTTCGACGCGCATCCGCGCCTGCAGATCATCCTGGGGCACATGGGCGAAGGGCTGCCCTACAGCATCTGGCGCGTCGACAACCGCAACGCCTGGACCAAGCAGCCGCCGCGCTATCCGGCGAAACAGAAGCTCGGCGAGTACTTCCAGCAGAACTTCTGGCTCACCACATCGGGGAACTTCCGCACCCAGACGCTGATCGACGCCATCCTCGAGGTCGGCGCCGAGCGCATCATGTTCTCGACCGACTGGCCGTTCGAGAACGTCGACCACGCCGCGCTGTGGTTCGACCAGTGCAGCATCAGCGAGGCCGACCGGCGCAAGATCGGCCGCGCCAACGCCGTGAAGCTCTTCAGGCTGGAGGCAGCGTGAAGAGCTCGTGCGCTTCCTTCACGCCCTTGAGCACGTGGCGGCCGAGCGAGACCAGCTTGCCCGGATAGGCGGCGGCGAACTTTCCCGAGGCGAGCACCGCGGCTCCGAGCTCCTTGGTCATCGCCTCGACGCGCGCCGCCTCGTTGGCGGCCGAGCCGATGACGGTGAATTCGAGGCGCTGCGGGATGCCGATGTTGCCGTAGGTCACCATGCCGAGGTGCAGCCCGATGCCGAAGCGGATCGGCGGCGCGTCTGCATGGTCGGAATTGATTTTTTCGATTCTGGAAGAAGCCAGCCGGACTGCGGCGATCGCCTGCCCGCACGCCTTGGCCACGCCCATCGAGGTCGGAAAGATGGCGAGGACCGCGTCGCCGATGTAGCGCAGCACCTCCCCGCCGCTGTCGATGACCGCGCCAGCCATGGCGTAGAAGTAGCGGTTGAGGAGCTGCAGGTAGGCCTCGCGGCCGAGGCGCTCCGATAGCGGCGTCGAGTCGCGCAGGTCGCAGAACCAGATGACGGCGTCGATGTGCTCGCCGTCGCCGAGCTTCACCAGGCCGTCGAGCACGCGCTTGCCGGTGTTGTGGCCGAGGTAGGTCTCGAGCAGCACCATGGCGATGCGGCGCTGCTCGTGCACCTCGAGCAGCCGGCCGAGCAGCGGCATCACCTCGTACACCTGCCCGAGCTGCGCCGCGCTGAAGCCGCCCTTGGCGAAGGAGGTCAGCGACACGACGTTGACCTGGCCGTCGGAGAAGCGGAACGGCATCGCGGCGTAGTCGGTCGCGCCTTCCTTGTGCAGTTCGCGCACCACGGGGTAGTCGAGCCTGGCGTCGGCGCTTTCCAGGCGCCGGCGCACGCCGCCCGCGCCGCGCAGGATCGGGGCGAACGGGCTGTCGGCGAAGCGTGGCTGCTGCAGGATGTCGTGCGGCTCGTGCACCACCCTGACGCCGGGCGTGTCGGCGCGCCAGACGAGCACGGTGGCGAAGGTCTGGGGATGCAGCGTCGGCATGATGATGGTGCTGCGATCGAGCGGATAGCCGGTGCCGCGCAGAAAGCGCAGGAACTCGCCTCCGAGCTCGGCGCTGGAGCCGGCCTTCCACGCCTCCTTGAGCAGCCAGTTGGCGAGCGGGTTGGCGTGTGTGACCCCGGCGGCTCCGGCGAGGAACGGCACCTCGTCGTCGCCCTCGTACAGGGCCGAGACCTTGCCGCGGTAGAACGACAGGTAGCCGCGCAGCTTCGCCGCGTCCTCGTAGGGCTCCTCGTAGGCCCAGGCGACGTTCTCCACGGTCTTGCCGCCGAGCTCGAGCGTCCAGTAGCTCGCGTTGCCCTTGAACGGGCAGTGGGTCTGGAAGTCGGTCCGGTGCAGCACGTCCATGCGCACGTCCTCGAAGGGGAGGTAGTACGCGGGGGACATGCGCGTCTCGTGCAGGATCAGCGCGCGCGAGGTATCCGCGAGCCAGGTCCCCTCGAATTCCACGCGCACGCGCTTCGCGCAGGGCTCGAAGCGAATTTCGTAGTCGCCCGCTTTCGCCATGCCGCCTAGTTTACCTACGAGCCGCCCGCAACGACGAGCCGGTTGACGAGCTCTGCGACGCCGTCGACGCTGGAGGCGATCTCGACAATGCGCTTGCGCTCGGCGGCGTTTGCCACAGCGCCGCTGAGCGTCACCTGGGCATCTTCGGCACGCACCTCCACGCCGAGGGCGTTCACCCCGGGCGCTTCCAGGAGAGCGCGCTTCACTCGCTTGCTCAACTCGGCGTCCTCGGCGGAGGAGCTCGGCCATCCGGGGGAAGCAGCAACGCCGGACGCAGGCAGTACGGCAAGCATGATAAACACGATAAGCACGATTGGCCTCATGAAGGAGCTTCCAGAGTCGGGATGGACGAGTGGACAGCGCCGAAGCGGCCAGGTTTCAATCGTTTCGCCTCTTCGCGTCCTCCATGCGGGACACACCGCGGTAGTAGAGCGCCATCGCCGCGATCTGGATCAGGTGGTAGAGGTCGTTGTGGTTGAGGTTCCGGTGCAGCGCGAAGCCGCTCGACTGCACCGCCGCCGCCGCGGCCGACACCACGACGCCGCCCACGATCCACTTCGAGGACGAATTTTTCGGACGAAGCAGGTGCAGCAGGGCGACGACGGCGAAGCTGATCGCGGTATCGACGACGGCGTAGACGAACCGCGGATGGGCGTGGATCCAGACTGCGAAGCCCAGCAGCTTGACCACGCCGAAGGCGAGCAGCCCGGCGCGTACCGCGCCGCCCGTGGTGGCGAATGCCGATCCGGCCAGCATGGCGCAGCTCGCGACGCCGACGAGAATCAGCGTCAGCGCCCACAACCGGAACAGCGTCGCGCGCGCAAGCTCCGCCTCGAAGCCGTGAACCGTGCCGCCCAGCGCCGCGGCGAGCGCCAGGGCGGCGAAGGCGATGGCCCAGAAGCCGCGCGAATAGTGCGAGGCTCGGCTCCTGAAAAGCAGCCCTGCGAGCCACGCCGTCACGACGGCGAGCAGGTAGTCGGTAAGCGCGGTGACCGGCTCGGTCAGCTCCAATCACCCTCCAAAGAACATTCTCCTGTAGTGCCGGTACCAGTCGCTCTGGAACAGCTCCGCCGGGTCGTACTTGCGCTTGAGCTTCAGGAAGTCGGCGAACTGCGGGAAGCAGGCCTCGACCTGCCGGCGCAGGGCGTAGCGGTGATAGGTCGGGTAGTAGCTGCCGCCGTAGCGGATGCCGAGGTCGATCAGGCGGCGGAAGGCGTCGCCGGCGCGGATCGAGCCGCTGGTGGTGTGATCGACGTGGACATGGAAGCTCACGCAGGCGTAGGGCTTGCGCGCCCAGGCGAGGAAGCTCTCCGTATCGCGCTCGATGAGGCGCACCGAGCCCTGGATGATCTCGAACTTCTCACGCCGCGCGGTCGCCGCCGCATCGGCGAGGAACGCCTCGAGCGCGCCGAGCTCGCAGTAGATCTCGGCCATCGACTCCGTGCCGCGGTGCGGCGAGGCGAACCGGCGGTCGAGCTGGCGGTGGTAGTTGTCGGCATAGAAGCTCATCTGCAGCTCGTCCGACCAGGCGATCTCGCCGCTGGCCGAGTGGTAGTGGCTGGAGAGGCGCCTGAACGCCTCGGCCTTGTCGGTATGCGCGAGATAGAGCTGCTCCAGCCAATCGGCGCCGTAGAGCTGCCTCGGCGCGAGAGCGATCGGCGCGTCGTCGGCGACGGGGCGATAGCACGACAACACGCCGCGGCGCAGGAACTCCGGGGAGCGGTCGTCGACCGAGCACTGGAAGTCGCCGTAAAGACAGCCGTCGCGGATGCGCTCGACAAAGACCTCGCCCAGGCCTTTGGCGTCGCGTATCTCGACCAGGCGCTCGAGCTTGCGCCGCGCCACCAGGCGCAGCGTCACCGCGTAAACGAAGCCGAAGAGGCCGTAACCACCGATCGCGAGGCGGAAGAGCTCCGGGTTGTCGCTGCGGCTGCACTGCACCAGGTTGCCGCGCGCGGTAAGGAGCTTGAACGACTCGACATCGGCGATGAAGGGAGGCAGGGTCAGGCCGCTGCCGTGGATATTGGCCGAAAGGCAGCCGCCGATAGTGAAGCGGTCCGCGCCCGACTGCTTCTGCGCGAAGGTCCACTGCTTCTCGCTGCCGCGCTGCGCGGCGACGAGGTGCTCGAGGATCTGCGGCCAGGTGACCCCCGACTCCACCTCGAGCAGCCCGCGCCCGGTATCGAGGAACAGCACCCGGTTCAACTTGCGCGTATCGATCAGCACGCCGTCGGCGACGAAGGGCTGCCCGCCCATGGAATGGCGCCCTCCGGCGATGCAGATCGCCCGCTCCTCGGCCTTCGCCAGCGCGAATGCCTTGCGCACCTCGTCGAGCGTCTCGGGCTGCACGATCTGGAACACGCGCGCCGAGCTGAGCTTGGCGTGCACATCGTTGACGAGGATGGTGCCCGGCGGGAGCTTGGGCCTTTTGGCCTGTTGCTCCTGGGGCCACGCGGCCTGCGGCCACGCGGCCGCCACCCCGGCCAGCTGCAGGAAGTCGCGCCGCTTCAGGGCTGCCTGCTCAGGACTTGACGGTCGGCTTGAACATGCCCGAGAGATCGACGTCGTCGAGGTTCACCCTCGCCTTGGACTCGATCTCGGCAGCGGCGCGAGCGCGGGGCGTCTCCTTCTCGGCGGCGAGAAACGCCTCGGCGAGCTTGAAGCTCATCAGCGCCAGCATCTTCGGATCGGGCTTTTTCTGCTCGGGATTGGCCGGCGCTGAATAGATGCGCGCCGCCATCCCGACATAGATCTCGAAAGCGAGCTCGGTGTACGTGTCCCGGGCGGGGGCGGCGGCGTGTTTTTCGGGAGCGCTCATGGTCGCTAATGCTACTAGAATTCCGGCCATGGAAGCGAGCATTGCCTACACCGTCGACACGGGCGAGAAGCTGGTAAACGAGACCTTCGGTCCCAACAACATCCGGCGCCGCTCGAGCGGCACCGAAGAATTGCGCAAGGTCGAGATACGCGACGGCCGCGGGCAGCAGTTCTCGCTCGACGCGAACGGTTTCGTGCTCGTCGAGCACCGCACCGCGGTGCGCGATTTCTTCGCCGCCGGGGAGCTCGAGTCGCTGTATTACCCCGAGGTCGAGGGGCTGATCGGGAAAATCGCCGGGGCGAAGCGCGTGGTCGTCTTCGACCACACGCTGCGCTCGGGCAGCGAGGCGGAGCGCGAGGAAAGGCTGATCCGCGAGCCGGTGCTCTCCGCGCACAACGACTACACCGAGTGGTCGGGGCCGAACCGGGTCCGCGAGGTGCTGCCCGAGGAAGCGGACACTCTTCTGAAAAGCAGGTTCGCCATCATCCAGGTTTGGCGCGCGATCAACCTGCCGATCCAGTCCAACCCCCTCGCCATCGCCGACGCCGGCTCAGTGGATGCCGCTGACCTGCTGCTGGCCGAGCGGCGCTACCCGAACCGCGTCGGGCAGACCTACCGCCTCAAGTACAACCCGCGGCACCGCTGGTTCACCTTCCCGCAGATGCGGCGCGACGAGGCGCTGGTGTTCAAGGTGTTCGATTCGGCGAAGGACGGCCGCGCGCGCTTCACGCCGCACACCTCGTTCGAGGATCCCGCCACGCCGAGCGGCGCGCCGCCGCGGCAGAGCATCGAGGCGCGCGCGCTGGCGTTCTTCTAGTTCATGCGGATGAAGGGCGAGCCGAGCCGGTCGCAGTGCTCGCGCGCGTACTGCGCGCCCACCGGGTTGGAGTCGTCGGGCCCACCGTTGACGTGCACGATCTTCTCGTCGCGGATGAAGAAGCTCATCGGGTAGGTGCCCTTGAAGCCGCGCGGGCTGTTCTCGTTGACGAACACGCACGCCGCCCAGCCCCATTGCGGGGCGCGCACCACGGTCTCCTTCTGGAAGGTCTGCTTCGGCTCGTTGCGAAAATCGATGATCACCGCCTGCGGATCGGGCACCCGCAGCTTGAGGTAGCTCGCGATCTCCTGTTTCCAGCGCTCCGGCCGGGGACCGTAATTGACCCCGGACATCTCCTCCTTCGTCACCAGGGTGTCGCAGCCCGCGAGAGCCGCAACGGCGAGTACTAGAAGTGTTCTCGTTTTCATGCAGCCCTCCGCAATGGTCGCTGCGGGCGCCTGGCGAGGACGAAGAACAGCGAGCCAAGGCCCGCAGCCAACGCCAGGATCGTGAAGCCCGCGCGATAGTTACCGGTCGCATCCGCAAGGATACCGGCAATCATCGGGCCGCCGACCTGGCCGACGACGATGATCATGAACGAAAGCCCGAGGATCATGCCGATGGCGCTGCGGCCGAAATAGTCGGCGCGGATCGCCTGCATGAACGGGCCGCGCAGCCCCCAGGCCGCGCCGTGCAGCACCGCGAAGGCGAGCACCATGGGCAGCGCCACCGCGTAGGTGAGAAGCAGCAGGGCGACCATGTGCATCAACATGCAGGCCGCGGCGATGAGGCGCTTCTCGAAGCGGTCGCCGATCATCCAGCCGATGGCCACCCCGCCGATCTGGCAGACGGTGAGCAGCGTGTAGACGAGCGAGGCCGCGGCCACGGTGTAGCCCAGGCCCTGGTGCATGTGGGTGATGGCGTGCACGGTGACCGCGTGAACCACGAACAGGGCGAAGCCGTGGCCGAGCGACAGCAGCCAGAACGCCTGCGTGCGCAGCGCCTCGCGCCAGGTGAAGTCGCGCGTGGAATCGCTTTTCTGTCTTTCACTGTCCGGAATATTCCTTGTAACTTCCTCGCGCGCCATGCCGTCCACCGTCAGCCCGTGATCCTCCGGGCGGCGCCTGATCACCATGGCGAGCGGCAGGCCGACGACGATGGCGATCACGCCC
>Ga0114945_10002659_pt1 | contig 10378 bp, 10 predicted proteins | sample OV2TP3_FD_87194 | JGI IMG/M metagenome (GOLD analysis project Ga0114945, IMG submission 87194) | Hot spring microbial communities from Beatty, Nevada to study Microbial Dark Matter (Phase II) - OV2 TP3 | ecosystem: Environmental > Aquatic > Thermal springs > Hot (42-90C) | place: USA: Beatty... | reverse complement strand
TGGAAAACTATAATCCACCTTATCATAAAGAACGCTCTTCTTGCTTTGCTCAATCGCAATAATTCTTAAATCTTTAATCTTAAATCTTAAATCATCAATCGCCTCTTTGGCGGAAGGAAAATATTCCCATGAAACCCACTCAGTAGTATTTATTGAAGCCTTCTTAATCCGCGAATCCGGCGGTGTCTCTGTCTGTCCGCAAAGAATCACTTTTTCTGCCGCGACTGCGTCTGCCAGCCTAAAAATTCCGCCAACATTGTACGTATCCAAAACATTGTCAAGGATAATATAGATGGGGTTTTTCTTAATTTTCCTTAAGTCTTCCTCTTGTGGAATCGTTGTCCTAAGCTCTTTTGCCCCAAGCTTTATCATTCCCCAATATTGTCTCCCCTTGCGCCACTTGACTCGCTTTTTTCGCTATTATCTTCATCCTCATCCTCATCTTCATCTTCATCTTCTTGATTTTGGGAAACCTCTTCAGCCGATTGCTTTTTTATATTTTCAACTTCGTTCTTTGCTTTCTTAAAGCGATCTGCCGCCTCTTGAGATTTTTCAATTGCTTCTCTAGCCTCCTCTACAGCCTTCTTGTGGGCTTCCAAAAGTTTCTTCTGTTTTTTCATCTCTTGCTCAAACAATTTTTCTTCCTGCTTTTTAAGCGCCTCATTCTTAACTTCAATTGCGTGTCTTAATGCTTCCTCGCGCCGAGCCTTTTGTTTTTGAGCCGCCTCACTTGCCAGTTTAGTTAAAACATCTATAGCATGCTCTAGTCTTTTTGCTGACTTACTTGCTTCCTCTACTTCCTCCTCTATCTCCTCATTGATATCTTCTTCGATCTCGTTTTCAAGTTCATCCTCTGCTAGCTCGTCCTCGATCTCAATCTTGGCTGTCTTTAGGGCTTTTCGCGCAGTTTTAAACTGTAATTTCAAAACGCCTTCTGTTTGGTCCTCCACAATACCCAAGATTTTTCGCTGTGTTTTAATTGTTTCATTAAGGCTTTTGGCAAGAAGAGACACATCTTGACCAGCTGCAGCGGCATCGGTTAGACTTTTTGACATCTGATTTACTTCTTGTGTCAAGTTAGACAAAGAAGTAGCCACTGCATCTTGATTGTCTCTTGCAAGCATAATACGAAGCTCTGCCAAACGCTCGTTGGCAATCTCTAATCTTACTCTTGCTTTTCTTTCGGCGCTAAATGCAGTAAGCAAACGGGCTTGCTGAAACAATCGGTCTAAAAAGAAGAAAGGACTATCGGGTAAGATAAAGCCTGCTCCAGATGTTACTGGAGGAAACACGAGATCCGAGGCTCTTGTAGAATCTCCCAAAACCCTTGCTCCATGATGGGCAGAAAGATGTTTTCCCGAAAAAATAATGCCTAGAGAGATTATAATTGTTATAAAAGTTATAAATCTCACTCATTTAGTGTGAACCACTTTAAAAAGATTGTCAAGGGGTCTATAATAAAAGCTTATGACAGCCACAGGTCATGCCATAATAGGAACAGCGATTGCTGCAAAAGTTGGAGATCCTGTCTTGGCAGTGCCACTTGCACTTGCTTCTCATATTGTGGCCGATGCAATTCCTCATTGGGATACAGCAACTCATCTTAACAAAAAAGGCAGGAAAAAAGCCATTGTTCACTCTGTAGTTGACGTTATTTTGGGCTTTGGCCTTTCCTATCTCCTGATTCTCTTTCTTTTTCCAGAAACCAATATTGCTTATGCCCTAATTCTTATTTTTGTCTCTCAAAGTCCTGATTGGCTTATGGTGCCTTATCGTCTTTTTAACATCAATTTTTTTCTATTTAGATGGTCCTACAGATTTCAAAAAATTTTTGATAATACAATGGACAAGCCTTGGGGAATTATTAACCAAATTGTGGCTTTGGTATTACTATTAATTCTGGCAAAGATAATTTAGATATTTAACAAACACACGCGACCGCGTCATATAGTTAAATGATGAGCAAATTTTCGAAAGCATCCTTAATTTTGACCATTCTTATTTTTATCGCAGTAGTTTCTTATCTAATTTATAAATATGCTTTGGGTGAAGCGTCCAATCATCAAGCATTGCAAAATCAATATAGTAAGGACTATAGAGGGCAATCAAAAAAGGCTCAACAAGCAACCATTCCCCCACAAAACAAAGACTCAAATACCAATCAAGTCGCCAATATAATCAAAAGCTTTTCCCAAAAGACAGAAGGAGATATAAGCATCTACTATAAAAATCTTACAACCAATGAATCTTTGATCCTAAACCCGGATCAAGAATATTACATGGCAAGTCTTTACAAAATAATCCTTGCTTTATATCTTCTGGATAAAGTGAGAAACGGTAAGCTTGCACTTGAGGAAAAAGTGGGTACATCAAGTGCCACCCTAGAACTTGCTATTGAAAAAATCATTACCGAAAGCAATAGCGAATACGCCATAATGCTTGCCGATCAGCACGGCTGGCTCAATATAGAAAATGAGATGGAAAAAAAACTTGGAATTGAATTTAGTTTTGCCAAAGATCTTGCGATCTCTGTAAAAAATGTCGGCATTATCTTTGAAGAGATAGCCAGTCCTAGCAAAATCCCCAAATCCGACAGCGAGTATCTTTTGGTCCTTCTTGGAAACCAAAAGTTAAGATCAAAACTTCCAAAATATTTGCCTTCAAACATTTATTCTTACAACAAAACCGGAGAATTCGAGGATTACTCTCACGATGCAGCAATTTTCTACACCCCAAAAGCAAATTATGTTTTAATTTTTATGAGCAAAACCCAAAACCCCCTCCAAACCAACGAGCAAATGGCGCTTATGTCAAAAGAAATCTACGAATCGTTAAATAAGTAAATTTTCTCCACCTTCAGATTCGACTAGGCTCACTGCAGGCAAATTCTCCAAATAATTAAGTGCAGCGGTTCAGTTTGTGGTACAATTAACACATGGATAGAGCAAAAAATAACAAGTTAAAAGATCTACTCAATGTTTCTCAACTTTACCCCCAAGTAAAGCTTGTGTATTTTTTTGGTTCAAGAGCAAGACACAAAGAAGGTCCTTTGAGCGACTATGACTTTGCGGTTTATCTTGACGAAAAAGACAAAAATAAAAGGTTTGAGACAAAGTTAAGCCTTATGAGCAAATTCTCCCAGAGAATTGGAACAGATAAAATTGACGTTGTTGTATTAAACGATACCGAAAGTCCCGAGCTAAAGTACAGCATCATAAAAGAAGGCAAATTAATCTACGAAGAAGAACCTTATAAGGTATTTGTTGAACCTAGAATTTTTAATGAATATTTTGATTTTGTATCTGGTCTTAGAAAATATGGCCTTACAGAAACATGAGTAGTCTTAGTGTTATAGAAGCAAAAATTAGCCATATCCAAAAATATCTAAAGCTTTTGGGCCGCTATAAAGGATTTTCTCAAAAAGAAATACAGGAAAATCCTGATTTAAAAGGAGCAGTTGAGCGTTATTTATACCTAGCTGTACAAGCAACGCTTGATTTGGGAGAAGCTGTCATTGCTTTTAAGGAATTTAGAAGACCAGGCACCTATACGGATGTTTTTTATATTTTAGAAGAGGAAAATTTTATACCTAAAACTCTATCCGAAAAGCTAGTAAATATGACAAAGTTTAGAAATGTTTTAGCCCATGATTATGAGAAAGTAGATTTTGGAATTGTTTATGACGCTCTCAAAAATCGGTTAATGGATATAGAAGAACTCATAAAGTCTGCCAAAGACAAATTAAACTTGAGATAATTTTATTATGAAGCTTCCAAAGGAGCTAACAACAGTTACTCCACTCTCCAAACTTCTTGCTGCAATACTTTTTATTTCACTTCCATTTATTGGGTTTGTCCTTAGCATTCGCTACCAGGAAACAATGGATCTTACTAAACGCCAACAAGAAACAGGTAGTCTCGCAATCCCCCGCGCCCCAACCCCAACTCCCATAGCAATTCCAACAATTGATCCTTCAATAACTGCAAATTGGAAGACGTATACAGACCAAAAATATAACTACTCTATTAAGTATCCACATGATTGGCAACTCAGTTTTGCTGTTCCTAATGTAGGTGAATTTTCTAGTCCCGACAGAAGATTATCAATGGATGGAATTCTGTTACAAGGTATCGATATTGTATTAATTATTAAAGACGCCTCAGGCAACGAGCAACTAGCTCCATTTAATTCTGAAGGAAAGCCATTGGACGTTACAGTGGTAAAAAAAGAAACTGTATCAGTCGATAACAATCCTGCTTTGCGTTATGAAATTATATATACTGACTCTAAACAGTCAGGATCTATCGTCATGGTAAAAAGGGGTAATAGAGCATTTCAGTTATCAACACCATATGCTGAACAAGACATAACAAGTGCGAGAAACACTTTTGATAAAATCCTCTCCACCTTCAAATTCTTTGCCGTAGGATGCAACACAAATCAACACAAAATAGAACGCTAGCTACTCCCTCTCCCTTAACGGGAGAGGGCGGGGGTGAGGGTGAGTAAAGTTTCTCTAATCTTTTCTAAAACTCCATCTAAATTATCCATCACTTCATTATTCCAAAATCTCAAAACACGATATCCTTCATTTCTTAGCCAATCTGCTCTTGCTTCGTCCCTCTTTCTTCCATCATCTTCGTTATGCTGCCCCCCATCGATTTCAACAATAACTTTTTTATCAAAACATATGAAATCTACAATATAAGAACCTATCCGCTCTTGTCTTCTAAATTTAAATCCTTCTAATTGTCTGCCGCGTAATCTAAACCAGAGCAGCCGTTCAGCATCTGTTTGGTTTTTTCGAAGCGATCTTGCAAATGCAATATTATGTTTCACCCTCACCTTTATCCTCTCCCCTAAAGGGAGAGGAAATGGCGGTAATGTATCATTCATGTTTCTTAATATCTTCTATCTTCTCCCGCGAAGCGGGATCTCGCTGCGGCTCGACATGCTGCGAAGTCGTAGTTTTAATATCCTGCGGCTTCCAAGCTGCAAATGTGCAGGATGGGTAATTGGAGCAACCATAGAAGCGGCGGCCTTTTTTTGTTTTTTTGATCACTATTTGTCCCCTGTCCTTCGGACACGTTAAATTTGTTGTTTCAACAAATGCCTTAGTGAATTTACACTTTGGAAACTTAGAACATGACAAAAACTTTCCAAAACGACCAGTTCTAACTACAAGTTTTGATCCACAATTAGAACAATTTTCATTTGTTTCCTCTACAGCAATTTTAACCCGACCAGCATCTTCTTCTACCTTTTCTAATCTCTTTGCAAAAGGAGCATAAAAATCTTGAATCATCGGTGCCCATTCTCTTTCACCCTTTGCAATCTCGTCTAACTCATCCTCCATAAGGGCAGTAAATGGAATATCGTCAATGGTCGAAAAATTAGCAACCAAAAAATCATTAACCGCCACGCCGACAGTAGTTGGCTTAAATCTTCCCTGCTCTTTTTCGATATAAAAACGCGATTCGATTGTTGAGACAATAGTCGCATAGGTCGAAGGCCTACCAATTCCTTTTTCTTCCAAGGTTTTTATCAAAGATGCGTCGTTGTATCTAGGAGGAGGTAAAGTTTCATGTTCTTTCTCCAAAACATCAACAAGATTTAATTTTTCTGAAACCGTAAATTTTGGCAATCTATTATCTGATAACCCCAAAGGATTAGCCTTCAAAAATCCATCAAACACCAAAACCGACCCATTGGCCTTGAGTCTGTAAATATTTTCCTTTTCTGAACTTTGAACTTTGAACTTTGAACTTTGAACTTGAGAATCTACGACTACGGTCGTAGATTCGATCACTGCATCGCTCATCTGACTCGCCACAGCCCTTCTCCATATAAGCTCGTACAATCTCCAACCCTGTTCCCCCGTAATATTTGATATTTGATATTTGATATTTGATATTTGACCAACCGCAGTTGGTCTTATTGCTTCGTGTGCTTCTTGTGCCAGCTTTTGTTTGGTTTTATAAAAACGTGGGGTCTTTGGCAAATACCTCTCACCAAAATTTTCTTTTATGTATTTTCTAGCTCCTGTCTGAAAAGACAGAGATACCGTAACAGAATCAGTTCTATGATATGTAATATAACCCTCTTCATAAAGCTTTTGAGCAAGACTCATGGTGCGCTTTCCGTTAAATCCCATTCTTCGGCTAGCATCCTGTTGCAAGGTGGATGTTGTATAAGGAGGCAGAGGAGATCGACGTATCTCTTTCTTAATTACATCTGCGACTATAAACTGCTTTATTTTTAGATCACTAACTATCCTTTGCGCTTGATCTTCGGTGGCAATTGAAGTTTTCGTAACTTTGTACTCTCCATCGTACAATTGAAGTGTCTGCTGTATTTCTATTTTCTCACCATTAATTTCAACTAGATCAAATTCTGTGTTAATAACTTCTAACTTCTGACTTCTAACTTCTGACTTTTTGTTAGTTGTTAGTTGTTGTTTGTTAGAAGTTAAAAGAGCACCTATTGTAAAATAAGGCTCTTTTTTAAACTTCTCAATTTCTCTCTCCCTCTCGATAATTAAACGAAGCGCTACGGATTGGACCCGTCCTGCCGACAATCCTCGTCTAATTTTTTTCCAAAGCAAAGGCGAAAGCTTATAACCAACTAATCTATCCAAAACTCTCCGTGCAGTCTGCGCATCAACCAAGTGATTATCAATTGATCTTGGATTTTTTAATGCTTCTTGTATCGCTTCTTGTGTAATCTCATGAAAAACTATCCGTTTCAGATGTTCTGTCCTATCTGATTTGTCTGTTTTTCTGCCATCTGTCTTCTGTTTTCTGTTTTCTGTTTTCTGAAGCAGCCCTGCGACATGCGAGGCGATTGCTTCTCCTTCTCTGTCCGGGTCGGTTGCAAGAATAATACTGTCTGAATCCTTTGCTGCTTTTTTAAGTTGTGCAATAATTTTCTTTTTATCACTAATTATTTCGTACTGTGGTTTAAATCCATTCTCAATATCTACCCCAAGCCTGCTTTTGGGCAAATCCATAACATGGCCCATTGAGAATTTAATCTCATAGTCCTTCTCCAAGAAACGAGAAATAGTTCGCGCTTTAGTTGGTGATTCAACAATTACAAGATTCATAGAAAAATTCGAATACCAAAATTCTATGTCCAAATAAATGTTCAGTAACGGTCCACATTATTGTCTTCCCATTATACCGAGGGTGTCAAGAGGTAATCGAAAACAATCCAGCTTCTAAACCTTTCACCATTCCCTTTATTTCCATCAACGACAATATACTTCCAATCCTTGCTGAATCAAGCCCTGTTCTCCTTGCCAATTCATCAAAATGCAACGGCTCATTTTGCAAAAGCTTTAAAATTTTAAGCTCCTCCTCCGTCGCGTCCTTAACTTGTAAATTTTGAACTTTAATTTTTAACTTTTCACTTTTAACTTTTAACTCACGCAAAATATCTTCTCCTTTTGTTACCAATTTAGCACCTTTACTTAGAAGCTTAAAGGGCCCTTTGGAATTACCTGAAGTGATAGGCCCTGGCACAGCAAAAACTCTTCTCCCAAGCTTTAAGCAATAATCTGCGGTGATAAGCGCTCCGCTATCTTCTGCTCCTTCTGTGACCAAAACAGCCATTGACAATCCAGCAATAATGCGATTTCGTGATGGAAATGATCCCTTTGTAGGAAGCTGACCAAGTGGGTATTCCGATATCACACACCCATTCCCATTAATTATACTATTATATAAGCCTTGATTCTCCTTTGGAAAACAACAATCAACCCCGCAGCCCAAAACAGCCATGGTCTTGCCATTATTTTCTATTGCGGTCTTATGGGAAATTGCATCAATGCCAATCGCAAGTCCTGATACAATTACAAAACCATTAGCTACTAATTGCTCTGTTAATATCTTGGTAACTTCCCGGCCATATTGGCTAGTTTTGCGCGTCCCAACAACAGCAATATACCTCCTACCGTTGTCATTCTGAACCCTGTCCTGAACTTGTTTCATGGATTGATTCAGAATCTTCATGTCTCCCTTAACATATAACAAAAACGGCGGATTTTTTATTTGGGATAACAATTCAGGGTATTCTTTGTCAGTTAAAATTAAAAAGGAGACTCCTTCGCGAAGGAGTCTCCTTGCATAATCTTGAATCGAAAATTCTAAACGGAACCTATCAAACTTTTCCGCCAGCTTCTCCCCCAATGCTTTTGTTAAGTCAGATTTTGGAGCTCCCCATGCATCTTTTGCGCTGCCAAACCTTAAAAGAAGCTTTTTAAATCTTATCGGCCCAATCCCCGAAAACACCGAAAACGAAAGCCAATAATTTCTCTCATCTAGCATAAAATTTTATCTCTTTTTCTAGGAATTCTATGATCCTCATTCTACCGCAATTTCTCTTATATACGAGTTTGGCACTTTCTTGTCATTGCGATCCGTCAGCTGACGGAAAAGCAATCTCATTACAAAATAAGGCTAACTGCGTAAGTCGTATATATTTATATTACTTCTTCTCAAAATACGCCTCCAAAATCTTCTTCGCAATCGGGGCTGCGATATTGGAGCCCTCCCCGCTACTCTCTGCCAAAACTGTTACGACAATTTCTGGATCAAACGCTCCTGCAAAAAGAGTAATCCACGCATGGGGCAAGACATCTTCTCCTCCCTGCTCTGCAGTTCCAGTTTTACAGGCAACCACTACTTCTCTTTGATCCTTTAATTGAGCTGAGGCTGATCCTTCGCTCACCTTTAAAAAATTTCTCCCGTCAACTTTTAACTTTGAACTTTTAACTTTGAACTTAAACAGCGGCCACGCCACCCCACCAGGCTGGCAACTCTCAATCATACCTTTTCTTATCAAAGAAATCGTCTTCTCTGATAAGAATTTTGAATTTCGATCATTCGTATTTTGAATTTGTTTGGACGTCTGACGTCCTTTCGGATTTCGGATTTCGGATTTCGGATTTTTTAGAAGGTGTGGTTGATAAAGCATTCCTTCATTCGCAATAGCCTGTGTCCAAGCATTCACCTGTAAAGGAGTAACTAATAAGTATCCTTGTCCAATGCCATAATGGTACGTATCTCCTAAATACCACTGTTCTCCAATCACCTCTTTCTTCCACGAAGTAGTAGGCAGAGTTCCTTCTTGCTCGCCTATTAAATCTATCCCGAGCTTCCTCCCAACACCAAACTTTTCTGCCATTTTCGAAATATTGTCGACACCGATCTTCTCGGCAAGTTTATAGAAAAAAATATCGTTTGATCGCTTTATTCCCTCAACCACATTAACCAGACCATCTGTCTTTCCATACTTTGTAAAATACCAATTTGCAAAAGAAAATTCTTTAATTCTCAAAACTCCAGTATCTTCAACTATAAAATCCTCGTCAATAATATTATTTTCAATTCCAGCGGCAGCAACCACCAGTTTAAACGTAGAACCCGGCGCATAAACACCCGCTATAGCCCTATTTAAAAGGGGATGATTTGCCTCGTCCAACAAAATATTCTCTAAAGAAGAATAGGTAGAGTCAACTGGAAGTTTATAATTTTTCCCCATAGTAAATAGGTTTGGATCAAAAGAAGGCTTTGAAACAAGAGCCAATATCTCCCCATTTAAGGCAGAAACAATTACAGCCCCTTTTTCTACATCTTTCATTGCAGAATATGCAGCTTTTTGAAGCTCTATATCTATAGTCAAAAAAATATTCTGTCCCGGGGCTGCATCTGTCTGACCAAGCTTTCTTATACTCTTGCCAACGCTATCTACCTCAACCAGCATTTTCCCGCTTCTTCCTTTTAGTCTTTTCTCGTATCTTTGCTCTATTCCCAATTTCCCAACCAAATCTCCACCTTTATAATTAATAAACTCCGATCCTTTAAGCTCCTCTTCTGAAATCTGGCCTATATATCCTACTACGTGCGAAAGAACATCTTTATAAGGGTACAAACGTTGAGAATCTGTCTCTATATTTTTTTCACCTTTGGCAATTAACTCCAAAGCCTCTTCATTGTCCAAAACCCTTGTTTTGCCATCAACAGTAACTCTATATCCAGACGTATTAAAAACTAGAGGAACGTTGTTTCTATCCATTATTATGCCTCGCGGAGCATGAATATTAACTGTTTTTATCCTATTGCCATCTGCCAAATATCTATAATAAACACCTTTTATAACCTGAAGATAAAATAATCTGCCAAAAAGAATGAATACTCCAGCAAGCAAAAACACAAGAAGCCATGTGCCTCGAACAGGATAATCTTTCCCAAAGAAATCGCTGTGATTATAACGTTTAAGCTTTTCTTTGTATATGTGATCTCCAAAAGCAACACCGGGCTTCATGAAAAGGTCAAAAAGCAAAAATCAAAAGTCAAAATCACTCGCCTCGCTAAAG
>Ga0114945_10002656_pt1 | contig 10381 bp, 10 predicted proteins | sample OV2TP3_FD_87194 | JGI IMG/M metagenome (GOLD analysis project Ga0114945, IMG submission 87194) | Hot spring microbial communities from Beatty, Nevada to study Microbial Dark Matter (Phase II) - OV2 TP3 | ecosystem: Environmental > Aquatic > Thermal springs > Hot (42-90C) | place: USA: Beatty... | reverse complement strand
GCGATCTCGTCCATCTCCTGGGGACCCATCCCCCGCTGAGAGAGTACCACCGATCCGAACCGGAGACCGCTTGGGCGCACCCCCGTCGCATCGCCGGGAAGCGCGTTCTTGTTCGCGGTGACCCCGGCAGAGTCGAGGATGTTCGAGGCCACGTCCGCCGTCAGGGTCACGCCCCCCGGCCACTCCATTTCGCGAAGATCGACCAGACACAGGTGCGTGTTCGTACCGCCGAAGGCCAGCGGAAGGCCGCGCTTGCGGAACCCCTCGGCGAGCGCCGCCGCATTCTCCACGATTCGGTTTTGGAGGCGGTGAAATCGCTCCGATTGAGCGAGTTGGAAGGCGACGGCTTTCGCCGCGATGGCGTTGGCGTGCGGCCCGCCCTGCTCCCCCGGGAAAACCGCCGTGTCGATTCTCCTCGCGATCTCCCGATTCGTCGTGAGAAGGACCGCCCCACGCGGTCCGCACATCGTCTTGTGCGTCGTGAACATCGTGACGTCCGCGATTCCGACCGGGTTCGGGAAAAGCCCGGCCACGACGAGGCCCGCGGGATGCGAAATGTCCGCAAGGAGGTAGGCACCCACTTCGTCGCAGATTCCGCGGAGCGCGTTCCAGTCGATCGTCCAGGGGTAGGCGCTCGCGCCCGCGATGAGAAGCGACGGACGAGCCTCGCGCGCCTGAGCTCGGATGAGCGCGTAGTCCAACTTTCCCGTCTCCTCGTTGACGACGTAGGCGGCGACTTTGTAGTGCTTCCCCGACCGGTTGAAGGGACTCCCATGGGTCAGGTGTCCCCCATATGAAAGATGCATCCCCATGACCACGTCCCCAGGCCGGCACAGCGCCTCGTACACGGCATTGTTGGCCGGGGCGCCCGAGAGCGGTTGGACATTGACGAAAATGTCCTCCGGCCGAACGGGTGGAGTGGCGAAGAGCTCGGCGCATCTCTGCTGGGCCAGAGACTCGACGAAATCGACGAATTCCGTTCCCTTGTAGAATCGGCGGTCGGAGTACCGGCGGTAGAACGCAAGATGTCGATCGACGTCGTTGATTCGATCGCGCTCCTTCCGCGTCATTCGGAGAGAGGGATAGCCCTCCGCATACTTGTTCGAGAAGGCGCTGGCCAGCGCGGCCAACACGGGCGGAGGACAGATCGACTCCGAAGGAATCATTTGGAGCTTCCGCGCCTGCCGCTCCTCTTCGAGCGCGATGAGCCGGCGGACGTCCGCGTCGATCGGATCGTCTTGGAAGAGATAGGACTCGACCTGGCTGGGCCTCTCGCCCGGGCGGTTCATACCGCGCCCAGCTTAGAAGTCCCCGCCTTGGGAGTCAAAGTCTTCACGGGATCGCCACGTTACGTTTCGTAACATCGCGCGTTACGCTTTTACCCCTTCGCCCCTCTCTTCCGCCCACCGTTCCACGGCATGGCAATTGCTTCCCTCCGATCAGTTTTCTTTCTTGGAGATGGCCATGGAAACGGCTCAGCGAACTCGGCGTCCGATCGAGGAAAGCGTCGTGCGGGAGTTTCCGACCCTCGGAAAGTACCGCGTACGGCTCGTGCGAAAAGGGGAGCGCACTCCCCAGCTCGACATCCGGGAGTATGTCACGGGCGAGAAGTTCACCGGATTCACTCGCCGCGGAATCCGCTTGTCCGGTCGCCCCGAATGGGAACAGTTGGTGGTCGTTCTCAAGGAGGCGCTCGATGTCGCCCAGGGGTCATAGAAGAACGAATTGCGCTCCTCCCAGGTAGATCGCGAGAGTGGAGAGGTCGCAAAGGAGAAGCACCACCGGGCCGCCGGCGATGGACGGATCTACGCGCGTTTTGCGGAGGATGTACGGAATGGAGACTCCCAGAAGCGCCGCCCAAGCGACGGAAAGGGAGACGGCCCCTGCAATCGTCGCCGCGACGCGCCCGGGCACACGGAAGAGTAGAACCAGGCCGCCGACCATGACGGCGGAGAAGAGACCCAAGACGATTCCGATGACCAGTTCCTTGCCCAGGAAGTGGCCGATGCGGGTGGGCCCACGGAGAAGCGTGCCCATGACGATGGCGGAGGTTTGGCTACCCACGCTCTCCCCGATCGCCAAGACGAGCGGAATGAACAGGCCAAGCACGATGGTACTCTCGAGGGTTCCCCGAAAGAGAGCGCCGATGCCGGCGCAAAGGAGCCCTCCCAGAATCGTCACTCCGATCCAGGGAAGGCGGCCGCGGGCGGCCCGCATGCCCTCGATGAGGTGTTCCCGAGGATTGACCCCGGTGACGCTGTAGACGAGGACCTCCTCCTCTTCGCGGATGGCGCCCATTGCGTCGTCGAGCGTGACGACCCCGACCAAACGCTCCCGCTCGTCCACGACGGGAAGGGCCAGGAACTTGTGGGTCTGAAACTCTCGGACGATCTCCTCGCTCGCGGCTCCGAGGGAGACGTTGACGATCCGTCGCGTGGCGATATCGCGAACCATCGCCCGGGGCGAAGCGACAAGGAGATTGCGAACCGACAATGTTCCGACGAGGCGGCCGGAACTGTCGACGACATAGATGTAGTAGATGCTCTCGGCACGGCCGGCTTGACGGACCAGATCCAGCGCCCGCGCCACGGTGATGACCTCCGGAACGCTGACGTACCGGGTATTCATGAGCGCGCCGGCCGTCCCTTCGGGGTACATCAGGAGTCGTTGAACCTCCTCTTCGTTGCCGAGCCCGGAGAAGAGCGAGGTCCGATGGTCCGGCGTCAGGCGGCGGGCAATGTCGGCCGCCTCGTCCGGCTGCAAGGCGGCCAGGAGGGTGCGCGCGCGATTCCGCTCCACGAGGGCGATGGAAGAGGCGACGGTGGTGCTGTCGGCCAGCTCCAGGACGCGAAGGGCGGCGCCGTCGGGAATCCTCTGCAAGAGCTCCGCGCGCTCGCCGGACCTCAGTTGGAGGAAGAGTTCGACGCATCGATCCTCGCCGATCCCTTCGAAAGCCGCGACCAAGGCGTCGGAGGGATCTTTGAGCAGTTCGCGGAGGCGCGCAAGAGTGATCGTTTCGCTCATGGGGTCGGGTCCTCTTTCACGAGGCGCGCGAGGGCGCCCCGGGGACGCTTCAGGCGATCCTCCAGGGTGGCAAGAAAGAGGGGCACGTTGGTGAGCAGTGCCCGGCTACGGCGGAAGATCGGAACACGAAGATCCGCCCCCGGGGATTGAAGCACCAGCGCCCGCACGCTACGGACCTCCTCCGCCGAGACGCGATCGATCTCGCCGTAGCTCACCCCTTCGCCGTTTTCTCGCTGGATGCGACGCTCGTCCAAGCGAAACCAGCGAGGGCGCTGGAGAATTCGCAAGAACGCGGCCAGCGCGCCCGCGGAAGCCGTGCCCAGGATCACGCCGACGCCCATCGCGAGGAGTTCGGCGCGCGTAACCATCCACGCCGATCCGGCCAAACCCGCGACGAGAACGAGTCCGCAGGCGGTTCGAACCAGGAAAGGCCATTCGCGCGGTCCTGAAACGTAGAAGACCTCCGGCACGGCTGATATCATACCGGCCATGCTCTTGTTCGGCCATTATCGGCCGGTCGTTGGCGTCATTCATCTTCAACCTCTCCCCGGATCGCCGCGCGCCCGCTCCTTCCAGGAGGTCCGAGAACGGGCGCTTGCGGATGCCCGAGCGCTTCGTGGAGTTCACGCATACCTGATGGAGAATTACGGCGATGCGCCGTTCGGGGCGCACTCCGTGGAGCCGCACGTGATTGCGTGCATGACCGCGATCGCCCGCGATCTGCCGCGTCCATTGGGAATCAATGTGCTCCGAAACGACGCCCGATCCGCGCTCGCCGTCGCGCTGGCCGCCGAAGCGGATTTCATCCGGGTCAACATCCACACGGGGGTTCTCCACACCGATCAAGGCACCATCGAGGGTCAGGCCCATCTCACGCTTCGGTACCGAGCCGCGATCGCCTGCAAGGCTCTCGTCTTCGCCGACGTTCTCGTGAAACACGCTTCGGGAGGAGGGGACCCCGCCACCGTCGCGCGTGAGACGGCCTACCGGGGGTTGGCCGACGGACTGCTCGTCACGGGCCCTGAGACAGGACGTCCTCCGGACGTGGAACGGCTCCGCGCCGTCAAGGCCGCCGTGCCGGATTGCCCCGTGTTGGTCGCGAGCGGGGTCGATCCCGACAATTTGGCTCGGTATTCCGAGGCGGACGGATTCATCATCGGGACGGCGCTGGAACGAGGGGGGAAAACGGGGGCTCCCGTCGAGCCGAATCGCGTCCGGGACGTCCTCCGGGCCTGGCGAAAACTGGAAAAACGTTGACAGGTTTTCCCCTCCCGCTACCCTAGGTCATTCCAAGAACCCTTTTATGGAGGAGACTGCATGAAACGCGCTCTTGCGTTCGTGGCGGCGGCTGTTTTGGTGGCGAGTGGAATGGGCTGTAAGAACCCCATCTCGGGGGATGGTGGCGGTGGTGGGGGAGGAGGCGGGGGCGGCGGTTGGAAGCCCGATAAGTGCATGAGCAATGCCTTCATGGGAGACGTGGCTGACCTGAAGGAAGGCCGCTGCCTCTCGTACGTAGCGGAGGCTGCGGGAACCAAGACCACCATCACCTGGAAGGTCCTGTGTAAGTGCGCCGATGGCTGGTGCGTCGAGCACTGGACGGACACGGGCTCGATGGCCTTCGGATACCTGTATTGCGTGGGGGACGACGGCAAGGTGAAGAAGGCTTGCGCCGCGGCGAAGGGGGACAAGTCCTGGACCGAGATCAAGGTCGAGGAACCCACGTCGGGCACAGGCGGGGATCAGCCCAAGCCTGAGATGACCGAGTCGAACGAGGACAAGGAAGTGAAGGCCGGTAAGTTCGCGTGCAAGAAGATTCATTCGAAGATCACGATCCAGGGAACCACGTACGAGAGCGACACCTGGTTCTCCAAGGAGATTTGGAGACTCACCTCCAAGGGCGACAACGGTGGAATGGTCGCGTCGGAATCCGCCCAATCGAAGATGTGGCTCGAATCCAAGGCCGAAGACGCGAAGCCCACGATCGATCTGCCCAAGAAGTAATCACCGCATCGCGATGTCGCGGAGCCCCGGCCCCCGCCGGGGCTCCTTTTTTTCCCGGCGCCGCTTGACGCCGTCCGCAGCCCGACATACACTCCTCCCTGCCCGCGCGGGGGTGTAGCTCAATTGGTTAGAGCATTGGATTGTCGATCCAAAGGTTGCGGGTTCGAGCCCCGTCACCCTCGCCATTCCTTCTAGTCCGTCCAATCCGCGACAAGTCGCGTCAACCCGCGACACTCTCGACCGCAACGACTTGCGCGACGCGGTCTCTTCGCCGCCGTCGAGCGCGTCATCCCACGACACGTACGTAGACGGCTCCGCGTCTACAAAACAGTCCAAAGGTAGTCCAACGGCGGGCGCCGACTTCGAGCGCCTCGCCGCGCTTTGGCCGAAGCTCTCGCCCGCCGACCGCGCCGCGCTGCTGACGCTCGCGGCGTCGCTCGGCACTACGGAGCGTGGCCGATGAGAACCGCGCCGCGCCCCGAGCCTCCGACCGCCCGCCCAACACCGGAGCTTCGCCCCAATTCGACGCGCCGAGCTGCGTCTCGTCACGCGATTTGCCTGCGACTCCTTCGGGTCGGGTCCGCGGCCAGACGCCGGCGGATCGCGTCCCCAGCCGCTCGTGAGGGCCGCGACTCCTGTTTCTTCCCGCACGCGGGACCGCCTGCGCCCGTAAGTGTGGGCGCAAGTTCCACACTGACGGGCGCGCGATGCCCGGCTCGGCGCAGGCTACCGTGGGAAAACGCGTGTTTGGCGAAGGCCAGCACGCTGGCAATATCGCAGCTTCCGATCTGCGGTCGTCTAGACCGTGCGCGGTGGACACGCGCGGCCCATGCGGGCCGAACCGTTCCCCTGCTCCCGATGGGAATGGGGCGGGAAGTCCCTTCCGAGCCCGGCGCCCTGCCGCAGCTCGGCATGGTGCACGTTCATCCTCACCCCCGGTCGACGCGAGAGAGGATTGGCTTTCTCGCCCATGAAAGGAGGAGTTCGACCGCTCTGAGGACCAGGGCTCGCCCCCACTCGTGCCGGGTGGAAGGCGCTCTTGCGAACACCAATCGGCACGGTGCCGCCCTCGCCTTGTCGGCGAGGGACGCGGTTGCCTCCGGGCGCCGCGTTCACGGACGGACGGCACGTACCTCGTTCACCTCCGATCGACTGGACTCTTTCAGGTATCCGTAATGACCGCCCCACTCGACACCCCCCTGCACCGGCAGCTCGTCTCAATCTTGGCGGCAAATCGCGAAGATTCGTACGCGACCCAGCGAAAGCGCGGCGATCACTTGGAGAACGCCGCCCTGATTCTCCACTCCCGCTTCGGACTCCAGAAGTGGGACAACCTGAAGCAGAAGCACGTCGAGCACATTATCCACGAGTGGAAACGGACCGATCTGGGGCACCGCGCCATCGACGAGAAGTTATCGCACCTCCGCTGGCTGGTTCGAAAGATCGGCAAGGCGAACCTCGTCCCGAGGACGAACGCCGAACTGGAGATCGAGCCAGGTCCGCGCCACACCCGCGCGGGAAAGATCATCGCGGACGCCGACTTGCGGGAAAAGCTCTCGAAAGTCAGCGACCCCCGCGTCAGGGCGATGATGCTTCTTGCCCGACACTTGGGCATGCGCTTCGAGGAGGCGGCGCTCTTCCGTCCCGGTTGCGACGCGTACGCTTGCCGGGTATGGGTGAAGCGTGGCACCAAGGGCGGCCGGCCACGGTACCTGTTCCTTTACAACGCGCAGCAGGTCCAAGCCTTGGAATTCGCGCGCAATCTGACAGAAGGGAATCGGGGCCTCATTCCCGAGGAATATCCCACCTACGAGCAATGGCGCCAGCACGTTTACCCCATCCTGCGGGCTGCGGGAATGAGCCGGAAGACAGATGAGATCTTCCACGACCTCCGTCGAACCTTCATCGTGGAGCGGATGGACTACCTCGTGAAGGTCCGAGGACGATCCCGAGACGATGCAGCTACCTTGGTGGCTCGTGAGGTTGGGCATCACCGGGCCGAGGTCTTGAAGTGGTACTTGGCCGCATCTGAGGTGCAAGCCTCATCAGAGAGGCATGGTTGAAGTGCTTTGAAGCGCATTTCGATGTAGGCTCCGGGCGCGACATCTTCCCCGTGAGTTGATCTGTGTTTGCAGATGCATGAAACTCTTGCATCTATTGGCGCGTAGAGTATCATGGAATGACAATGAAACCGTCCTGGAAAACCAGAATCGTGGACCTGCTCGCAAATCTCCGCGTCGGCCACGCCGAGTTGGCAAGCTTAATCGGCGTGGACCAAGCGACCATATGGCGATGGGCAAACGGTAAGGGCTCCCCACCGTCTCATTTGATCCAGGGCGTAGTCGAGGCTCTCGAGCGAATCGTCGCGCTCGGACACACGGAGGCGTTTTTCCGGGCCATCAGGGTGCATCGGATCGCGCCGCACAGCCGCCAAATGTTCGAGGCGATTTTCCACTATTCGTCGGAAAGGAGTCTTGCATGAGCGACCGCACGTACGACATCATACGCCTCATCAGCGCCGAAGGTGGGCAATGCGACGTATACGAGGTCGCCCTCCTTCCCGAAAGGCGGCGATTCGCGGCGAAGTTCCCGAAGGCCATGCTGGCCCACCAGGAGGACTCTCGCCAGAGGATCGCACGGGAGGCCTCTCACTACCGTCGGCTCCACTCTCCCCGGCCTCATCCCCACATCATCCAGATGTTCGAGCTGATCCGCTGGGGTGAACGGGACGGCCTTGTCCTGGAACTCATGAAGGATTCATTCGCGAACCGCCTTGATCGCGGGATCGGCGATGTCGAGAAGATCCGGGCCATTCGCGAGGCCGCGCTCGGTCTTGCCCATCTTCATGACCACGGCATTACCCATCGCGACATGAAGCCATCCAACATCCTTCAGGCCTTCGACGGCCGCTCCTTGGTCAGCGATCTGGGGTGTGCGACGATCGCGGGGGCCAGCGCCCTCGATCTCACCCGGCTCAGCATCGGGACTCCCGACCTCATGGCCCCGGAACAGCATGGACCCCGCTACTATGCGGATGCCCGGTCAGACGTCTATGGCCTGGGAACCTGCATCGCTGCCGCGTTCCTCGGCCACTATCCGAGGAAACTCCCCGCCAATGATGGCCACGGGCTCACGATCGCCTGCGGACCCCAACTGGAGAAGGTCGCCCCTGCGTTCCAGCATCTCCTCCGTCGGTGCCTCCATCCTGATCCGGATGCGCGCTACTCTTCCATGAGGGAATTCCTCGCCGAGTGGGACGGCCTTACACGCAGAGGCGTTCTCGTAACCCCTCCGAAACCCACTTCTCTCGTAGCGGATCTGGTGAAGGGCGTGGCCGTTGTAGGATTGTTCGGTTTCGCCCTGGTCGCTATAGCCGCGGCTATTGGAGGCAAGTAACGTGGTCCGAGATAGTACGTTGCTCTCCACCGAGCTTTGCGGCGGACAATCGGGTCCCCCAGAACGAACCTTCCTCGTAACCATCGCACCTTCCTCTATCCGGCCGATCACCAGCCTTCCCCAGAACACGGATCCACTTCGCCTCTTCAGGACGCTGGTGGCCGAACAGTAGGTCCCTGAAAGAAGCCGTTGGCCACCATCCAGTCGAAAACTCCGTGTCGGTATGGGTGGGTGCTGAATCGCTGCCGCGCTGCCTCCAGCCCGTCGCTGATGAACTGCTCCCAGACCACGGCGCAGTTCTCTACCCAGTACGGGATGTCTGTCTCCGCGGCCAGGACGGCACCGGCCATGTTGGGCATATTGAGGATGTCCATGAACATCTGAAAGCCGTTGGTATCGTCCCTCGTTGCGTATTGGACGTGGGCCTGCCGAAAGAACTTCGCACAGTAGTCGGCGATCACCAGCCCCTCACCGCCATCCTCCTCGGCGCTGGATGAGGTCACGCGGTAGAAGTCACCTACGCCACTTACACGGACGCGCCTCAGGATCTCTTCGATGTCCTCCCGCGGTGCAAAGCCCACGAAGCTCAACATGAGCAGGTGCTGAACGACTCCCTCGTGGATGTCGCTGCGGCGATCCATCACCCAGTCGCCGAGGAGGCACCGGCCTTCTGAATTCCTGTCCTTCATGAGCAGCCACAGCAGCGCATACCACCGATCGGTGGGCTCAGAAACTGGCTGGTTCAAGGTCGCGAGCACTTGGAAATCCAGGTTCGCGAGTGGATGGGGAGCGCGACCTTTCTGCCTCTGCTGATCTAGCTCAGTCAGGGCATCCCCGAGAAAACGCGTGATCGTTACCGCCTCGCTTGGTAGCAGTCGGTAGAAGAATACGAGCCACCCCTTCGCGCGAATCAAAGCCGCCAACCGGATCATGTCTACGCGCTCCACTTGGCTGGCCTTGAAGTCCGACCCGTACTTGTTGCGCATCCCCAGTATCACCGCGCGCACATCGCCCGCGGAGATGCTGGTCGGATGGGTCACCACCGCAGCCATCTCCGCCGATTCACCTGCCTGAAACCGGCTGGCCTCGTCCAAGTACACGCGGACTCGATGTTGCACGGATGCCTCCGACCACGCTCCAGCTCACAACAGCTCAAGCAGTTCCGCGACGGCGTGGAACTCGCTGTCCTAGACCTTCCGCACTCCGAACGCGTTCTTCGCCCTATCGATCATGACGTTCCAGAAGACCCGGTTCGCGGTCCCTTCTCCCTCTTCGGCCAGAACGCGCCAAGAATGACCCACGTCCCGTGTTGAAGCACTGTCCCCACGAAGAAGTGAGTGTCCACGTCCGGCGCGCAGACCTGACCGAAGAACTTCTCCTTTACCTTCTGTGTGGCGGTGCCCTCGTTCCGGTACTTGTCCCTCATGGCCCGGTAAAGCTGGCCTACCTCCCAGTCTTCGATCATCATCCGGTGACCCTTGCAGCCCGGCTCCTCGCACGTGTAGGCGTAGGAGAACTTGAACGGGATCTTCTCCAGCGGCTTTTGTTGAGGGCCGAAAAGGCGTTGTTGCTGGAACAGCGTCGTCCACTGCGGCTTCCAGCCCCGCTCGGTCTCCTCTATGGTGAAACCCGAAACCGTCTTCGGACGAATGATGCCGAGCGACCGTTGTTCCTGCGGCAGCTTCTGCAAGCCGCACATCGTCTGGACGCCCTTCGCCAAGACGATCTTCCCCCGGTCCGCCCAGTTCTTCTTCGTGCCGAGTGGCTCGCCCAGCGGCCGAATGGGCGTTCCGGCGGCAGGACGGAACGACTCGGGACGAGGGTCCTTGTCGTTTCTCTCAGAGTTTGTGAAGCAATCGGATTCAGCGCTGAGTTGGAGTCGAAGGACGCTTGTCGGCGCGACTGGATTGCGTCGGCCGTGTGTTCCATACGGGTTCGCTCGACTGTGATCGCCTTTATC
>Ga0114945_10002655_pt1 | contig 10381 bp, 6 predicted proteins | sample OV2TP3_FD_87194 | JGI IMG/M metagenome (GOLD analysis project Ga0114945, IMG submission 87194) | Hot spring microbial communities from Beatty, Nevada to study Microbial Dark Matter (Phase II) - OV2 TP3 | ecosystem: Environmental > Aquatic > Thermal springs > Hot (42-90C) | place: USA: Beatty... | reverse complement strand
AGCATGATGTTCATAATGCCAATTCCCCCAACAAGCAGTGAAATTGAAGCGATCGCCCCGAGCACGACGTTGAAAATCTGTCTGGTTCGCTGCTCCTGCCGAAGGAGCTCTTCCGGGATTGTGACCTGGTAGTCCACGACGCCATTATGCCTGCGCTGGAGCATACGTGTCAAAACCTCGGAAACTGATGGAACAAACCGGCTTTCCGAGACGCGTGCGACAAGGCGGTCCAGTTGGTGATAATTCTTTGGCTTCTTGTCCTCCGTGTTGTCGCCGCCGGATTGCGCAGAGCGTGAAGCCTGTTGAATGTCCTGTCGCGTCACAAGAGTGCGGTACTTGTATCGAAGCAAAAGTGTTGTTACAGGCGTATATACATCCATGTTGTAGTCACGGAGCCCGAGGTGCTGGATGTTCTGTTTCGAGATTTTTCTTTCTTCGAGCACGCCGATGACGGTGAGCCAGAGGTTTCCGCATTTAATCTCCCGACCGATTGGCTCTTCGCGGGCGAAGAACTTTGTCCGAATGCCGTAACCGATAATGCAGACCGGAGCGGAGTGAAGGATGTGGAGCGCTGTGAAGCCGGAGCCGCGCACAAGCTTGAAATCGGTTGTGCGGAAGAACGTGGAATCCGCGCCGACGAGTTTTCCCGTTCTCTTGAGGCCTTCGCGTAACACTGTTGTCTCCACGACGATTTCGGGACTTACGAACTCGATTTTTGGGACAGTTCCCCGGATGGCAGCAGCGTCAGCGAGCGTCAATCCGGTGGTGAATTTCTTTTTCAACTTGGCCTGTTCAGATTCACCGGCATTTTCGACTTTTCCCTCTTCCTGCTCAACAATTGGCGTGACAATCACGTTATTAGTGCCAAGCAGCTTCATTTGTTCCAGGATTTCTTGCTCGGCCCCGCGGCCGATCGCAAGCATGGAAATCACCGAGGCTACACCGAAGACAATCCCAAGGGAAGTCAAAATTCCGCGGAGTTTATTGTGTGCGATGGCCTGAAGGGCGATCGGAAAGTTGAGGAGAAGGGATTTCTTCAACGGGGTTTCTTTGTCCTGGCTTTTGTCGGCAGTGAATCTGTTGCGATTCCTTCAAGAGACTCAGGTTGCGACAAATACACAAGGTCGTTCTCGGTAAGCCCCCGCTCGATGATGACGTTATTCTCGTTCATCATTCCGAGCACCACTTCTTGCCTGGTGAGGTTCCCGCCCGAGTTGCGATACACAAAAGAACGACCGGCTTCTGTTTGCACGGCCTCCAGCGGAACCGACAGGACGCTATCCAGTGTCGAGACAATGATTGTGTTGCTTGTGGTCATTGCAGGCCGGAGAGTTGTGTCGGACTCGTTGACAAGAATTTTTACTTCGAACACCTTTGAGTCGGCGTTAGGCCGCTGCTCGCCGATATTGGCGACCTGTGTGACCTTCCCGCTCAAGCGTTTATTAGGGTCGGCGTCCAGCTTCAACTCCACCTTCTGGCCGACCGCGAGTTTTTGGATGTCGACCTCGTTGATGTATGTAATCGACTCCATAATAGACAAATCCGGGAGGGTGGCTACTGTCGGGTCCCATGCATTGATTGTGGATCCTACCACTTTCTTCCTTCCGTTCCATTCTCTTGCGTAGATGACCATTCCGTCGGCAGGAGCCTTGATCGTAAATTCCATGAGCGTCCTTGCCATGATTTCCATTCGAGACTTTTCCTTCATTAAGTCGGCCTCCACGGCTTTGATCTTCGCAACGGACTGCTTTTGCTTGGTTTTGTAGTTCTTTCGCGCCTGTTCGAACGCTTTTTGCGCACGCTCGGAGTCTATTTCCGCTTGTCTCTTCATGGCGGGGGCTTCGTACAATGCCTGCTCTTTGGCAATTCTTTTTTCCTCCGTCGTATAACGAAGATTCACTATTTCATCCCGGGCCTTGGAAAGTTCAAGAGCGCTGTCGAGGACGGCCTGCTCGAACTGCGATTGGAATTTTTGAACAGAAAGCTCTGAGTCTTTGAGTTTCTGGGCAATTTCGGAGCGGTCGAGTTCGGCGACAAACGATCCGGCCTTCACAACGGTCCCCTCGGGGACAAGGTTCGAGACTTTCATCTGCCAGATGTTGGCGGCGCGCGCCATTTCCGGTCCCTTGATTTCAATGGACTTCTTTGCCTGCAACTCACCGGTTGTCGTTACCGAGACGACAAAACGACCACGCTTTACCGGCACGATAATGGAAGAATCTGCCTCTGGCTGAGATGATGGGAAGAGGAACAGCGCAGGGATGATGAGGATGAGACCCAAAGCGACACCGATGAGGATTCTTTTCGTATTCATCTGCAGCCTCCGCAACATTGTGAGAATCTCACTCCGACCATAGCCTTTTTCCCCCATGAGGTTGGAAAAACCGCCCTACAAATAGACGCTCACAACTACAATTTAGTTGCTGGAACACTCATTTGCCAGGAAAGCTATGGTTGAATGAGGCGAAATGAAGAATGGCTCCTGAGTTTAGCTGGAGGAATGGCTAAATTCAGGAAGAAAAAAAGGCGACTTCATGGGTCGCCTTTTTGATGAATAAGGAGCTAAAAGAATCTCAGAAAGGTCTATTAAACCTAAAAATGAACCGCGCCGGTTCCTTGACGTCCGTTCTCCACACCACCGCAAGCCTGAAGGATCCGTTCCGGTTTGTAAAGCCGACACCGACATTATGTTTGAATTCGTTCCACCGAATACCGTGGAAACCTTCGTTCCATGAAGCGGTGACGGGAACGTCTCGTGTGAGGCCGGCGTCCGCCATCAAGAGAATATTAATGCGGCGCATCAGCCAGCTTGGCCAGAATTCAATGTCGTTCAAAAAATCCGCGTTCAAGATGTATTCAGCATTCATTAACAGCATTCGATTTCCCCACTCAGACTTAAAGGGAAACGCGTGAAGTGTGCTCAGTCCGCCAATCTCGAATTGTTTCTGAAGAGGAAGGTTGCCTTCCGCAGTTCCAGCGCGTAGCCGAATATTGAAGTTGTCGTATGTGCTCACGGGCTGATAACGCCGGACATCAAGCATGTACTGCCCAAAAGAAAAATCGCCGCCGAGCTTTCTGTCCGTGAATTCCATTGAGCCGGTAACGTTCCAACCTTCCTGGCCCAACATTGTTTTGGACACTGTGCTGAACCCAACCGTTGTTAGCATGCTCTTCATGACCCCATCGTCAATTGGAGGGTTCAGCCGAAAGAGCTTCTCACCTCCGAACAGCGCCCACTCTGTTCTGTTGACCATGGATTCGTACCTATCACCGAGGAAAGCAAACTTCAATTCGCCGTTGATATAGTCCTGTCTTGTGTAATAGGCAGCATGTATGGAATAACCTCGCCGTGCAAAATAATCCCTGAAATCCTCATGGATAAGCATCGCCGCGGCCGTGTTTTCATGAACGCCGATGACCCACTGGTCCTTAGAGTCCGTGAAGTTGTGTCCTTCGACGCCAATCTCCAGCAATTCGTCGCCATTAGTGTCTCGGAGGGGGAATTGCCTTACAAGTCCGAGGTTGTATCTCCACGCGCGGGATCTGAATCCAAAACCAACGGAGCCGTACGAATTGAATTTCTTTCTGCCATCCCAATAATATCTCTTTTCCGACCCAAGCCCGAGGAACAACCCTTCTACCCGATTGTAACGGAAGATGAGGTTTTCCAACGCTGCTGATTCATTGAGCCAGGGCGGGTCGAACCTTGTGCTGGGTTGCGTGAATCTTTTTCTGTCTTCACGGTAGCCTGCCGTCGTGGATCTTGTTTTGTCGACGTAACCGTCGATGCGACCACCATCCTCACGGATGACTTCTCCGCTAATAACACGGGCATTGCCCGTAATCCTCCCTCCGTCCTTGACATGCAGAGTACCGCCCACAACCAAAACGTCGCCGTCGATTTTACCGTAAACAGTCAGATCACCACCCTTCACAACAACATTGCCGTCAACCGTCTCAGATTCATTAATCGTTTTGTTTCCCTCGTAGGTGAACGTGTTGCTTTCTGACTCAAGGTCAGACGGAACGGTTCGACGTTTCCTTCTTTGTGATATCGAATCATCGTCGAAGAAGCCAACGTCGTCACGGTTGATAACCCTTGCAAGCCGGTTCACAAGCTTTTCAATCTCATTTCCCACCCGAGTGCCAACTTCCTCATAGCGGTCTTCATTGGTCGTTTCGTTCTTCTTACTTTGCGCATTGGAGAAGATAAACGGAAGTACCGACAGGGATGCAACGGACAGAATTCTCATGGATTTTTTCATGCGAGCACCTTGGACGTGAAATGTCATCAACATTTACGCTTTTTTGGAGCAAAAGTTGCGGAAGGAAACGGTATGACGACCTCAAACAAAATGAAGAAAATGATTATATTCAGTCAGTAGGAGCATAATGAGACTCGCTATCAATATTGATCACGTTGCCACACTTCGGAATGCGCGGGGTGGCGACCTACCGGACCCCGTTGAGGCCGCTGTGATTTGCGAAAAAGCCGGGGCGGTAGGGATTGTGTGTCACCTCCGGGAAGACCGTCGACATATCAAAGACCGGGATGTTGAGCTGTTGCGGAAAAAGGTAAAGTCGAAGCTCGACCTCGAGATGGCCGCCACTCCGGAGATTGTCAGAATTGCAGTCGACGTAAAGCCGGATCTCGTAACGCTGGTCCCTGAGAAGCGCCAGGAGTTGACGACAGAAGGAGGGCTTGACGTCGCAGCCCAGAAAGACCGCCTTAGAACAGTGATTGAGACCTTTCATTCCCATGAGATCCTGGTCAGTTTGTTTGTTGACCCCGTAGAGTCGCAGGTTGAGGCATCGAAGGATATCGACACTGATATGATTGAAATTCATACAGGAGAATACGCCGAAGCAAAATCACAAAGGGACAAGAAAAACCAACTGCTGAGAATTAAGAGCATGGCAAGGCACGGCAAATCTCTTGGACTTGGCGTCAACGCAGGACACGGTCTGGATTATGTAAATATCAAGCCAATTGCGGCCATTAGAGAAATTGATGAAGTGAGCATTGGCCACGCCATCATCGTTCGAGCGATGTTTGTTGGGTTGGAAAAGGCCGTGAAGGAGATGGTGAGGCTGGTAAAGGGGCGAACCACGACTTAGGGGCGTTTCATGAAACGCCCTACAGATGAAACATGTTCACGTTGTGGTTCGCCCCTTTTTCTTCGGCAACGGCTGTTGTAAGACGTCTTCGTGATTTTTTCGGTAAAGTCACCGCCAAGAGCTTTTTCAACGTTTCCAGATCATACCCGAACGGCGAGAGCAGCGTTTCGATGGCTTTGAGCGTGAACTCGGTATACTGTTCAACGTCGTAGCCGTCTTCGAACGCGTAAAGAGCAAGCGGTTTTGCTTTTTCCGGTTTTTTCTTCCCCGACTGGTCGATAATAATAAACTGAATCGACTCCCCCGCTGATAGCTTCACTCCCATTTCCTCCACAAGCTTCGACACCACTGCGCTGATGCTGTTATTCGTGTATTCCTTAGGCTCTTTAGTAATGTTTCGGCGAAGCACGAGCTCCATCGGGTTTGCTTTGCCGCTTCGCAGAGTGGAGACAAAATCCGAGGCGATGCTAAGCACGTCCGGCACCAGTGCTTCCACTTCCTTCACGTTCCGAGCTTTCGACATGCGTTCCAGCATCAACGCCTGCATCTGTTTGATGAATTTTGGCGTGTCGTGACGGCGTGCTTCGATGCCCCGGATTTTGATTTCGCCATGTTTGTACCAGCCGACATAGCGATTGGCTGTTGTAATTGCGGGGTCCTGCTTCGAGGCGGGGAAAAGAATCCAACTATAAATGCCTTCCAGGGAAATGTCGATGTTGACACGTTGAGTAATTTCCTTGCAGAGCTTCTCGTAATCGGCTTCGGCGGCACCCGGTTTCTTTAACCACATGCAGTCGATGATGGCGTGGAGAAGTTCGTAGCCGCGGTTTTCGGCGATTTCTTTGGCGGTTAAAATAGCGTCGCGTGAGAACGCGTTGACAGACTCGTGCGCCTCAATTCTTCCAAACCGGGCGTTCTTATAGCCAAGGTAACCAAAACAGCTGACGAGCATCCATTTGAGAGCGTTCTGTCGCCGGTCGTAGCTGCGGGCGAGGGCGTCATTTTTTCCTTTGAGTTCTCTCTTTCTCTTTTTGTAGTAGGCGCGTTTTTCAACGACTGCCCGGAGGGTTGCCGGCACGATCCCGGTTCTTTTTTCGCAAATGGTGTAGCCCAGTTCAGGCACCTTTTCGTTGTGACAGCACCGGCAGTTGACGGTTTCAGGCGAGACGTTGTGCTCGACCATGATGGTGGGGTACATGGAGGCAAAGTCGAGCTCGGCCACGTCTTCATGGTATCCCAGCGGCGGATTAAAAATCAGCCCTCCACGGTCGGCGAGGAGGAGCGTTGCGGCGGATTTGAATTCTTCGGGCTCGCGCTTCTTTGCTGGTATCAGGATGCCATTACGATATGCCCAGGAAAGCTGGAGCGAAGACATAGACGTGCCGATGCTCGCCCTCGCCTGGCGCTGGCCGCACATCTGTGTGAGGCGTACCATCTCAAAAAGTCCGTCGAGATCCGATTCCCCAACGGTAAAAGAATTCTCTTCGTCAATGTGCCACCGTCCGGCAAGTTCAAAGGCGCCATCTTTGTGCACAATTTTACCATACTGAAAAAAACTGGACGCGCGCGTTGTCATGTATTCTGTCGCGCGGTCGCGGTTCAGCAGCAGCGGCATTTGATGCCGCTTTGCGAGTTGAGTAATGCGCGGCAGCAAAACAGGGTCGCCGTATTTTGTCAGTATGAGGTCCGGGTCGCAGCGATGGAGATGCCAATTCAATGCTTCCAGGGCTTCCTGCGGAGTTTCCTGCTCCAGCAGATAGACATGATCGTCATAGGCAAGCTCAAGCTGAAGCGAGCGCTGGTATTTCGGCGGCACAAAGTCGTTGGCGTTGCGCATCCAGAGGATGGACAAAGGTGGCAATCTGTATTCGGTGGCGTCACGGGAGTCGTTGATTTCCCAGCCGATAAGTTCGCCTGTCTCGTCGATTTCGTATTCACCGAGTGCCAGCAGAAACAGGTCGGTGTCATAGAGGAAGAGCTGAGCGGGAGGAATGTCGGAGTTAAAAAATGCGAAGTGCGGGAAAAATTTTTCGAAATACCGGACAGCTTCTTTAAAGCGCGTGGGGTCGTGGACGAACACCTTGAGGACGGGCAATGTATCTCCGGAGTAAATTTCGGTGCGTGTGGTCCGTTTGAGCGAAAGCGGAATAGGACATCGTGCGGCGAGCAGTTCTGCGCGATGGGTTTCGGCGTTGTTGAGGAAAAGAAAAAAGTGGGGAAAAAAATGTCTGTGGCAAGGGTACTTGTCGCCATTCTCATCGATAATCCACAGGGTAACGCCTTGTGGCGAAGGATAGACGTCAAAGAGCCAGCCGCTTAGTTTTTTTGTGGAAGCAACGGAGGCGGAAGAAGCAAGCACGGGAGAATGACAAATTTGTCTTTGGTATTTATGTTATACGACAAATTTGTCGTAGTGTCAAGTGCCGACGAAATACTTAAGGTGGTTTGCCTTTTCTAAGGAAAGCCGCCAACGAATGTCATCGCTTCAAGCCATCTGATCTCTTTTTGGAAAAGAAATGGCCAAAAGAAAATTTCAGTCGAATTTGGAAGGGGCGTTCCATAAAGAAAAGTGAGGACAATCGGATTCGACGACCGGAACAACGGTCAGCTCACCCTCAAACCCGACCAATTTCAACCCCAGCCCCACATCCTTCGCCATCGACTTTGCATGGCCTCCACTCTTCACCGCTTTTATTGATTCTCCCTCAACTTCTCATTACATTCTGCCTGCCCGCCCATCGTTTTGGCGGGCACGTCCGGCACCGAGACTTCCGACTGATTTCCGAATAGATGAACATCGCTGTTTTCGCGTCAGGACGCGGGTCAAATTTTCAGGCAATTCTCAACGCGATTGACAACGGCGTCCTTCCGGCGCGGGTATCGCTTCTTGTCAGTAATAAAGCTGAGGCGGGTGCTTTTGAGATTGCCCGCAAGCACAACATAGCGGCGATTCACCTCAGTCAGCATCAATTCCCTTCGGAAGATGCGTATGTGGGAAACATGCTTGACCTGCTTGACAGGCATAGCGTCGAATTAATCGCCCTGGCAGGTTACCTGAAACGTGTCCCAACGCCCGTGGTAAGGAAGTTTCGAAACAAGATTCTTAACGTGCACCCCGCTTTACTTCCGTTGTTTGGAGGTGCCGGGATGTACGGAAGGCATGTTCACGAAGCCGTCATCACTTCTGGTGTAAAAGTCTCGGGGGCTTCCGTTCATGTCGTGGACGAAGAGTACGACCGGGGACCGATTGTTCTTCAAAAAACTGTTGATGTCCTGGAAAACGATACTCCAGAATCCCTGGCGGAGAGAGTTCTCAAAGTCGAACACGAAATCTATCCGCTCGCGCTCAAAGCCTTCGCCGAGGACCGCATAACCATCAAGGGTTCAAAGATTTGGATACAACCATCATAAGTACAGCACACTCAAAGACCATGGGTGGATCTTCAGCGCACGGGAGTCTTCTCAAAATTCGTCGTGCGATTGTCAGCGTCTCGGACAAACGAGGTCTTTTCGAGCTCGCAAAGGCACTCCAGGAATTTGGCGTAGAGATCATTTCCACAGGCGGAACGTACAAGAATCTGAGGGATCTTGGCTTTCAAGTGACAACAGTGTCTGAAGTTACAGGCTTCCCCGAAATTCTCGATGGCCGAGTCAAAACACTACATCCGAATATCCATGCAGGCATCCTCGCCGTTCTCGATAATCCTTCGCATCAGAATCAGCTTCAAGAGCAAAAAATCTCGCCGATTGAACTTGTCGTCGTAAACCTTTATCCGTTTGAAGAAACAATCGCAAAAGAGAACGTCAAGCTCGACGAGGCAATTGAGCAGATCGACATTGGAGGGCCAGCCATGGTTCGAGCTGCGGCGAAAAACTTCAGGCATACCGCCGTTGTCGTAAACCCGAGTTTGTACGGGGTCATCATTGAAGAAATGAAAGAGCATCAAGGCGGGATAACGGCCCAAACGCGATTCCAGCTTGCACGAGCTGCCTTCGAACACACGGCTCATTACGACTCCGCTGTCTCACAATACCTGAGCGGTCTCACTTCGCGGAGTGAGCTGCCGGACTCGCTGACGGTTTCCATGAGAAAAGCGCAGGATTTGCGCTACGGTGAAAACCCCCATCAGAACGCAGCGCTTTATGGAAAATTCAACGAGTATTTCAAGAAACTTCACGGAAAGGAACTCTCGTACAATAACATACTGGACATGAATGCAGCTGCGTTGTTGTGCGCGGAGTTCGATGTGCCGACAGTCGTCATCGTCAAGCACAATAATCCTTGCGGCGCGGCATCCGGCGAAACCCTTCTTGAGGCCTATCAAAAAGCTCTTTCTACGGATTCAAAATCGGCCTTTGGCGGAATTGTCTGCGTCAACAGGACATTGGATTCGGATACGGCGCAGGCCATCAATGAAATTTTTACCGAAGTCATCATTGCCCCGGAGTATGGCGGTAGAGTGCTCGAATTTCTCATGAAAAAGAAAGACCGCAGGTTGATTCAACAATCTGTGAATCTGAGGAAACTCCGTGATCTTGAACTTCGCAGCGTCACTGGCGGCTTTCTTGCACAAGATCCGGACCAGAACAGACTCTTCCCCGACCAAATCAAAGTCGTGACGAAGCGAAAGCCGACAGACGATGAGCTTGGTGCAATGATGTTTGCCTGGAAAGTCGCCAAACACGTGAAATCCAACACCATTGTCTATGCAAGGCCCGACCGGACGCTGGGTGTCGGCGCTGGGCAGATGTCCCGTGTTGATTCATCGAAAATAGCCGCCCTGAAAGCTGCAGATGCGGGATTGGACCTCAGCGGCTGCGCGGTTGCTTCGGACGCATTCTTCCCGTTTGCTGATGGGCTTCTTGAAGCTGTCAAGGTTGGTGCAACTGCGGTTATTCAGCCTGGAGGATCAGTGAGGGATGAAGAAGTGATCAAGGCCGCCGACGAGCATGACGTTGCCATGGCGTTCACAGGAATCCGACATTTCAGGCACTAACCATGCGAACTCTTCACTCTTCACTATTTACTCTTCACTAACCCTATGGGCTTATTCTCACTCTTCTCTGCCGACCTCGCGGTTGACCTGGGAACAGCCAACACCGTCATCTGGATGAAAGGCAAAGGCATCGTGCTCAATGAGCCGTCCATTGTCGCTTTCGACCGAAACACGAAGCGTATCATCGCCATTGGCAACGAAGCGCGCGAGATGCTCGGCCGAACGCACCGCGATATTCGCACCATTCGGCCGATGAAAGATGGTGT
>Ga0114945_10002652_pt1 | contig 10388 bp, 8 predicted proteins | sample OV2TP3_FD_87194 | JGI IMG/M metagenome (GOLD analysis project Ga0114945, IMG submission 87194) | Hot spring microbial communities from Beatty, Nevada to study Microbial Dark Matter (Phase II) - OV2 TP3 | ecosystem: Environmental > Aquatic > Thermal springs > Hot (42-90C) | place: USA: Beatty... | reverse complement strand
GACGCCTGGAACCTACACCAACCCTGAAATATAAGGCCACAGCATGAAGGTGTTATCCCAGGCACACAGCAAACAAATAGACCACGAATGTCAATTCATAAAAACTTGAAGATCGAGTGAAAGAAACGGTTCAAGGTTGGAAGGTTCAAGGTTCAAGGTTCTAACTTTGAACTTTGAACCTTGAACTTGGAACATTTTTATGGATACCTTATCTGAAAAATATCGGACGGCCGTGGCCAACGCCGAGGACCTGATCGTCGTGAGCGACGGGTTCAGGGACATGGCCGATTTGGAGGCTGCGCGCATCCGCATCCTCAGCCGGAGGCTGCTGGGCCGGCTGGGGCTTTCTGCGGCGGAGATAGAGGGGTGGGAGGGGAAGGCGCTGGGGGACTTCTTCCGGCGTTACGTGGAGGACCGGGAAGGGCTGGCGCGCACCTTCGAGCGGCTGCGGAGGGCCTATGTCGTGGACGAGGCGGTGTTTTGCCTCGCGTGCGGAGGTCGAACGCTGGACGTCGGGGGGCGCAGTCAGGTCGTCCCCAGTCCGGCTGAGGGATACTATTTCCTGGGGGTGTTTCAGGACCTCACCCGGCAGCGGCTGCTGGAGGCGGAGTTGCAGGGGGAACGGGCGGAGCGGACGGCCTGGGACACCTTCGTCCGCCACGAACTGCGGGGCAAGCTGGGGCCGGTCATCGGGTTTTCGGAGCTGCTGATGGCCAATTTCGACAAATTCCCCGGGGCCAGGATCAAGGAGTTCCTGAAGTCGATCTATGACAGCGGTCAGCGGTTGAACGAGATCCTCGATTTCACCAGGGAGTTCCAGACGTACGAGCGGGGGGAGGTCGGGGTGGCGTGGACGGAGCGGGACGTGTACGAGACGGTGCGAAACGCGATTCAGGAGGCGGCGTCCGCCGTCCGGGGCGCGGCAGCGGACCATCCGACGCTCTGGGAGCTCGTTCCACACGCGGGAGACGGCGTCCGGCCGCTGCCGCTGCTGCACGACCCGCTGAAGGTGCAACGCGCCCTGAGAAACCTGATCCAGAACGCCTGGGAGCACAGTCGAGAGGCGGTGACGCTGAGAGTGGAGGAGGTGGAGGACGGGGCGCGCATCCACGTCCACAACGGGGGGGAGCCGATTGAGCCCGACCGGCTGGGAAGGATCTTTGAGAAATTTAACTCGACGAAGGGCGGCGGCATGGGCCTGGGCACGACCCTCGCCCGGCTGCTCGTGGAGGCGCACGGGGGGAGGATCTCCGCCGCGTCCTCCGAGGAGGAGGGGACGACGTTTACCATATGGCTGCCGAAAAGAAAACGATGAAGTCAGAACGATGAACGCTGAAGTAAAAACGCAAACCTGTTTTGCTTTTCGTTCATCGTTCATCGTTCATCATTCTGCGTTTTATTTATGAGCAATCCTGGCTATCAAATCACCCTCGACCTGACGGACCGTCCCTGTCTGGTGATCGGCGGGGGGGAGAACGCCGAGGAGCGGACGGGCCGGCTGCTGGAGGCGCGCGCGGGGGTGACGGTCGTCAGCCCGGGCCTGACGCCAGGGCTGGAGCGGCTGGCGTCGGAGGGGGGGGTCGTCCATCGCCGGCGGCGGTTCGAGGAGGGGGATCTGGAGGGGGTCTTCCTGGTCATGCATACGGTCCTGTCGGACCCGGCGCTCAGCCGCCGGCTGTTCGACCTGTCGCTGGAGCGGGGGTTCCTGCTGAACGCCCACGACCAGCCCGACCTCTCCAACTTCATCATGCCCGCCCTGGCGCGGCGGGGGCTGCTGCGGGTGGCGGTGAGCACCAGCGGGGAGGGCCCGGGCGTGGCCGGGCGGGTGCGCGAGGGGCTGGAGGCGGTCTTCGATGAAGAGTTCGGGGCCTATCTGGACTGGGTGGCCGGGCAGAGGAGGCGGGTCAGGGCCGAGGAGCCGGACCCGGAGCGACGGTTGAGGCGGATTCGAGAGACGACAGAGGGGCTGCGGATCGAGGGGAAGGTGCAGTATCCGGAGGCGTGGAAAGAAAGGAAGCGGAGAAGCGGAGAAGCGGAGAAGCGATGAGTGGCGCTGGAGATGTGAGGCCACGTCCCTTGACTTTGGATTCTCAATCCTCTACATTTTGACCTGACTCATCCCCTTTTTATGGAGGACCTTGTGACCGACGTGCCAACCCCCCCGCGCGTGGCGGGGGTGGACCTGAAATCGGGGACTTTGAAGATTGTCGCCCCGGCGCGCGGGACCTACCCGCAGGTCGCGGAGCGGCTCAGGCGGGCGCTGGAGGGGGCGACAGGACAGGACGTAACAATAACGGACGACAGCGCATCGCCCGACGAGACCGGGACGGCCGTGGCGCTGGGCAACCTGATGGACAGCGCGTTCGTCAGGCGGCTCTACCTGGCGTGGTTCGACTGGACGGACGCAGCGTGGCCGGGGCCGGGGGGATGGGCGCTGCGGGTCGTGGCCGACCCGTGGGGGACGGGCGGGGATGTGGTCCTGGCGGGCGGGAGCGACGAGGGGGGCGTGGCGGCGGCTGCGGAGGCGCTGGCCCGGAGGGTCGAGCGGGACGGGACGACGCTGCCGATGCTGCACGAGGTCCAGCTCGGGGCGCGGGCCGGGGACTACCGGGGGACGCTGGACCCGATGCTGGAGCCGGGCTACGACTGGCGCGAGGCGGGCGGGGGTGGGAGCGGGAGCTGGGAGTTCATGATGCGCATCGCCGGGGCGGGGCGGGGGTTCCTCTACACGGGCGACGCCCGGTTTCTGGAGCTTTACCGGGACCAGTTGCTCCGGTTCTTCGACACGCACTGGTTCAACCGGCGGCGGGAGGAGCCGGTGCAGATCCACGGGTTCATCCACCACCTGCTGCTCCCGTGGGAGCTGACGGAGCACCAGCCGGTCTACTCGGACGAGCATCGAAGGCAGGTCTTCGAGTCGTTCCTGAACCTCTACCGGTCCACCGAGGGGGCGGCGCGGCCTGTCTTTCTGAGTCAGCTCAAACGGCGGAACGTGCGGGGGAACCACGACACGCGGAACGCGCTGGACCTTTACTTCGGGGGGCGCTATTTCCGCCGGGCCGCGCGGCTGCCGGAGGCGCAGGACTGGCTGAGGCTGGCCGACGATTTCCTGGCCCCGCAGGCGGGGTCGTCCAAGCCGTGGGAGGACTCGTGGGGGCACCAGTGGATCGCGTCGCTCTACAACGTGGCGGTCTACAAGGCGGCTGCAGGGGATGAGGCGTATTTCAGGAGCCGGCCGTTTCTGGACGCCGTGGACCGGGCGATCATCGCGCACAGCAACCTGCGGCGGGGGCCGCTGAACTATTTCGCGATCGCGGCGGCGGTCACGGGCAACCGGGAGTATCTCCACCCCATAGCGATGCTCAACAGGCAGAGGAAGAGTTCTGATGGGGCTGAAGGGATTCTCGCGGGACGACTCGGGGGGGACGAGGTGGGGCGGGCGTTCTGGACGGGGTGGGCGCCGGTGGAGCCGGGGCGTCTGCTGGGCGTGGCCGTGGCCCCGCTGGACCGTCTCTACCACGAGACGGCGAAGGAGCGGGACGGGGCCTACGCGAGCGTGGCGATGGAGAACGTGCCGCTGGAGAAGGGGTTCGACAAGGTCTCCTTCCGGGAGGGGTTCGACGTCCGGGACCAGTACCTGCTGCTGGACGGCATCTCGGGCGGCGGGCACTCCTACCAGGACGCCAACTGCATCGTGTCGTTCGAGGCGCTGGGCAAGGTCTGGATCAACGCCTTTGCCACAGGGGGGCGGCCCGCGTCGGTGCGGGAGCAGAACGGGGTGAACATCGTGCGGGACGGACGGGGGCCGGGGCGGGAGCCGAGGTTCGCCTGTCTGCACGACGCCGGGGACTTCGGGGAATGGGGCGCTGCGGGGTCGAGCCTGCTGGACCTGAACGGCGCGGCGTGGCACCGGCACATCTTCTGGCGGCGGGGGAGTTATTTTCTGGTGGTGGACGAGGTGGAGGCGCAGGAGGGGGGGGACTACCTGATCGAGCCGACGTGGCACGTCAGCGGGGAGGTGAAGGCCGGGGGGCGGACGCTCACGGCCAGCCAGGGGGAGGCGCACCTGACGATGCAGCACACGGGATCGGACTGGACGGAGGCGGAGGCGCATCCGGCGAACCGGCAGCATAAGGTCGAGATTACGCGCTGGCGGCAGCGGCTGAGGGCGTCTCTGAAGGCGGGGGACCGGCGGGCGCTGGCCACGCTGTTCTACGCGACGGGGCAGCCGATGCCGGAGATGTTCCGGCTGGGCCGCACGGCGGAGGGGTGGCGGGTGGAGGAGGAGCGCGGGGGGACGGCGTTCGGGCTGAGGGGGCGCGCGCGGGGGGAGGACCTGGTGGAGGCGCGGGCGTGGACGGCCTCGCCGGAGGAGGTCCTGCTGTGGGGGTGCTCCTGGCTGGCGTGCGGCGGGCTGATGCTCACGGCGTCTGCGCCGGTGGGGATAAGGATTGCGAATGATGACCCCCCTCTTATCCCCCCTAAAGGGGGGAAGCAGGTCTCCTCCCCCTTTCCTTCAGGAAAGGGGGCCGGGGGGATAGGTCCGACCTTCGACCGGGGAGTGGAGTTTTGGGCCGGGGAGGAGGTGGAGCTGAGGATCAAGGCGACGCCGGGCACGATTTCAGTGGAGCACGCCGGGACGGGGGAGGTGGAGCGAGTCTGGACGGACGGCGAGGGGCGGGCGACGGTCCGGCTGAGGGCCGGGCGGAGCCGCGTGGGGCTGCCCGCCGCGTGGCTGTACGCGGCGCTGAGGGGGCTGCTGGGGGACGAAGGCGAAAGGCGAAAGCCTGCCCTGAGCACCGTCGAAGGGGCGGAAGGCGAAAAGGGGCCGGCGATGGAGGCGCCGAGGGTCGCCGTGAAAAAGGGGAAGGACCTCGCGCTGGCGTTCGAGACGGCGCTGGAGGGCGCGGCGAACGGGATCGCCGTCGGCCAGGACGGGTTCAGCGTCGGCACGGAGGGCGGGGTTGTGGCGTCGGTCGGGCCGGACGGAAAGGTGAGGTGGACCTTCCGGTCAGAGAAGGCGATCCGGGCGCTGCTCAGGCAGGACCTGGACGGGGACGGGGAGGCGGAGACGGCGGCGGGGGGGGACGCGGAGACGCTGTATCTGTTCGGGCCGGACGGGGGGGAGCGGTGGCGGCATCGGATCGTCTGGCAGCCGATGCAGTGGGACAACTGGTCTCAGCTCGACTGCAAGGTGCTGTCCCTGGGCGCGGGGGATTTGAACGGGGACGGCCGGAACGAGGTGGTGGCCGGGGGCGCGGACCGGCACTGCTACGCCTTCTCGCTGGACGGCGAGAGGCTCTGGAGGTCGCCGGTGCAGTGGGGGCCGATGGTCTGCTGCGCGGTGGCGGACGTGGACGGGGACGGCCTGGCCGAGGCGCTGGGGGGGACGGCGGACCCGGCGATTCACGGCTACTGCATCGTCTACCGGGGGGACGGGCGGTTCGACCGGCACCTCTGCCGGCCTGACGTGCATTCGTGGTCCATCCCGTCCTGGATGGTGACGATGAGGGCGGAGGACATAGACGGGGACGGGCGGGTCGAGGTCGTCAACGGCGTGGACACCAACCACCGCCAGCTCATCGTCTATCGGTATGATCAGGGGGTCGTCTGGGACGCGGACTTCGGGGGCGGGGTCTGCGCCGTGGCCACGGGCGGGTCAGACGGGGACCGGAGGGTCTACGGCGGGAGCGCCGGGGGGTTCGTCCAGGCGTTCACGTCGAAGGGGGAGCGGCTCTGGTGGCGCTTCCTGGCGGAGCGGGTCGCCGGGCTGGCGGCGTTCGGGGAGCGGGTCGTGGCCGCGACGGCGTCGGGCGCAGTGGCGGTCTTCGACGCCGGAGGAGAGGTCCGGCAGGCGCTCCGGTTGCCGTCGGGGGTGAGGTCGGTGGCGGGCCGGGACAACCTGTTCGTGGTGGGGCGGGAGGATGGAGTCGTGCAGGGATTCAGAGTCCATTGAGGCTATCTATGAGGCGTATGATACTGATGATCGCCCTGCTCGTCGCCGGCGCTTCGGCCGAGTCGTTCGGACAGGGTGTCCCGTTTCAGATCCCTTTCAAGGCGTTCTTCTACGACGCCAGGCTGGACACGGCGCAGGGGGAGACGCCCTCGACGTTCACGCAGGCGTTCGCGGACTCGGCGGGGGTCAGGCATACGATCACCTGGCGGCCGGGGTTCGACCTGCGGGTCTACTCCAGGAACAAGCGTTTCGGCCTGCCGCCGTTCAGGGCGCGGACGTGGCTCGTGCCGCACATGACGATCACGGTGGGCGTGGACCTGGACGGCAAGAACCTGACGACCTATCACTTCGAGGTCAAGCGGTCGGATAAGTTTGAGATCGGGGTCAGGGACTCGACGTTCGTGACGCGCGCGATGCCGGGGGGGGATTTCCGAAGTCCGCTGGTGGAGATCGTGAGGCCGAGGCTGGAGTTCCTGGCCAACGAGGAGACCCTGCGGCCGGCGTTCCTGGCGGAGGTGAAGGTGGCGGGGAAACTGGAGTAGGGGCACGGCATGCCGTGCCCCTACAAAATGTTATCATGGAACCTCGTAACGAACCCGACTTCAGCGAGGACGACGCGATCCTGGCGCAGTTGACCGACCCGGAGGACGCCGAGGCGTTCTCGAACCTGATGGAGAACGCCCACCGCCTGGGGCAGAGCGCGGCGTCCTTCGTCCGGGAGGAGCCGGGCCGGACGTCTCGAAAGGCCATCCTGGGCCTCTGCGTGAGGGACAGGAGGCGCACGGTGGCGGACCGGGTGCGGTCCGTCCTCAGGTCGATGTGGAAAGGGGGCGATGGGCATGGCCTCTGACTGGCGTGTCCTGGACGCCCATGTCTCGGAGCTGGAGGAGCTGGAGGACGACCTGTTGATGGCCGCCCGCGCGGGCGTCCCGGAGGCGAAGGCGGCGCTCGTCGCGCTTCATCGCCATATCATGGAAAAGCGAAAACGGCTGCGCGAGATGAGAGAGAGATAGCGCAGGGAGGGGCCGCCGATGGCCTCTCAGTTCTTTTTTGTCGCTTGACTTCCAATCCCTTCCGGCCTAACTTTAAAATGGTTGTCGCGCTGCTGATTCTGGTCGTGCTGTCGGGGCTCTTCCCGCGCGCTGCGGACGCCGAGGTCCCCTTGCCGGACGTGCGCGCAGACTCTCTCTACAGGGTCGCGCTGCGTCTTCGGGATGAGGGGGACCGGGAGGGGGCCATCGCCGCGCTCCGGCAGGTGGTGGCGGAAGACCCGCGCCGGACGCTGGCCTACTGCCATCTGGGCCATCTGTTTTTCGACCAGCAGGAGGTCGACGTCGCGGAGACCTACTTCAAACGGGCGCTGGACCTGGACGACCGCTGCGCGGAGGCCTACTATGGCCTGGGGAAGGTCTACCGGAGGCGGCCCAAAGAGCGTCTGAAGGCGATTCAGTTCTTTCGCAGCGCCCTGGCGCGGGACTCGAAACACGTCGAGGCGATGTACGAGCTGGCCATGACGCAGCTTGAGCTGGACGACTACGACGCCAAGACGTCCTTCGAGGACCTGATCAAGGTCGACCCGGAACACCCGGACGCCCACTATGAGCTGGGCCGGTGGTTCGAGAAGTCCCGCCGCCTGGAGGATGCGACCCGGAGCTACGAGCGCCAGATCCGGGTGAACCCCGGGCATCCGACGGCGCAGAGGGCGCTGCGGTCCGCGTACAGCAAGATCCGGTCGGCGCGGCGTCTCGGAGACGTGGAGATCGTGTTTGACCTGCGCGACGCAGGGGGCGCGGGCCTGGACGGCAAGAGGCCGCCGGTCCTCCAGAAAGGCCAGAAGGTCGCGCTGGACTACCGCATCTATCCGTGCGGGACGCTGCGCCCACAGGGGAGGTTTCGCGTGGAGGCCGCCCTGGACGAGAGTACGGGGCGTGGGGTGGGGAGGTCTATCGGGTCTGCCCTGGGGCGGATGGTGGGGAGGCGGTGGGACGTGTTCCTGATCCCGTTTGAGCTGGCGGGGATCACCCCGGTCCAGAGGGGGAGCGTGGAGCTGAGCGTGGAGGGGGTCAGGCCGGGAGACCGGCGCATCGTGGTGCGGGCCGTGCACGAGAAACAGGGCCTCGTGGTGGAGCGGGATATGGTGGTGGAGGTCAAGTGAATCAGATCGGGGTCGGGATTGTGGGCTATGGCTACGCGGGGCGGAGGTTCCACGCCTATCTGATCGGGCAGGAGCCCGGGCTCAGGCTGTGCGCCGTGGCCTCCAGGGACGCCGGCCGGAGGGCCCAGGCGGAGGCGGACTGGGGCGTCCGGACGCACGCGACGCTCGACGACCTGCTCCGGGACCCGGAGGCGCAGCTGGTGGTGATCGCCACGCCGCACGACACGCACGCGGACCTGGCGATCCGGGCGATGGAGGCGGGCCGGCACGTGGTCGTGGACAAGATCATGTGCATGAACGCGGACGAGGCCGGGCGAATGATCGCGGCGCGGGACCACAACGGGGTCCTCCTGAGCGTGTTTCACAACCGGAGGTGGGACGGGGACTTTCTGACGGTCTGCAAGGTCGTGGAGGAGGGGTTGCTGGGGGAGGTCTACCGGTACGAATGCGCGATTCTGCGCCACCGGGCGCCCCGGGGGTGGCGCGCAGAGGCGTCGCACATGGGGAGCATCCTGTTCGACTGGGGGGCGCACTTCATCGATCAGGCGCTGCTGCTGTGCGGCAGGCCCGAATCGGTCCTGTGCGACGCCGTGCCGGACCGCGTCTGGGGGACGAGCGTGGAGGGGTACGTCCGCTGCCGCGTCCGCTTTTCGGGCGGCGTCCTCTACGAGGCGGAGATCGGGCACGTGGCGCAGATCGGGAAGCCCCGGTGGTACGCGCTGGGCGACCGGGGGGCGCTGATCAAGGAGGGCCTGGACCCGCAGGAGGCGGCGATGGTGGCGGGGGACATCGCCGCCGCCGTGGAGGCCCCTGAACACCGGGCGCGGGTGGTGACGGACGTGGGGGGGCTGCGGGCGGAGATGCGCGTGGAGACGCTGAGGGGGGACTGGCGGGCCTATTATCGCAACGTGGCGGAGGCCCTGTCGGGAGGGGCGGACCTGGCTGTCAAGCCGGAGCAGGCGCTTGTGGCCGTGCGGGTGATGGACGGGGCGATGCGCTCGGCCAGGACGGGGGAAGTGGTTAAATTATGATTCTGAAATCCTGGGGTCGTCGGTCTCGTTCGAAAGAGGAGGAGGGGAAGTCTCAGGGAGAGGCGTCAGCGACGCCGGCCTTCCGGCAGCGCCCGGTCCCCGCAGAGGGTCCAGACGCGCTGGACGGCTATCTGCGGCGCCTGATCGCGTCCCTCGCAGATGCGCCGGCCGCGGGTTTCTCCGTGAACGGCGAGGGGCCGCTGCGGGTGGCCTTTGAGGCCGTCTACGTGCCTCCCACCCTCTCCCTCGTCCGGGATGAGGCCGCGGGTCCGCCGGACAGGCGCGAGGGGGAGGGCGAGGACGGGAACGGCGAGGAGGTGGAGGAGGGGGACCGGCACATCGGCGTCGGGGAGGCGCTCTCTCGCCGTCGCCATTTGATCGTCCTGGGAGGGCGCGGGGCGGGGAAGACGGCGCTGTTGCGGTACTTAGCCCTGACGTTTGCCCGGCGGCTGGCCCGGCAGCGGCTGGGGCTGGAGGACGGCTATCTGCCGGTCCTGGTGCCGCCCGACCCTTCTCAGGAGGAGGTCACGCCACGGCGCCTGTGCCAGGCCGCCGGCTGGGAGGGAGACCCGGAGCTGGGGGAGGCGATCTTCGCCCGGTATCTGGAGCAGGGGCGGGTCGTTCTCCTGATCGACGGCCCGGCCGCCGAATCCGACGTGGGACGGACAGACCATCCGATGCAGACGAGGGTTCTGGACTGGGCCGGGCTGTGGGCGAGGGCCTATCCGGGCATCCGATGCGTGGTGGCGGTGGATGCGCGGGCGTACGAGGCGGCCTGTCCTCCGTCCGGTTTTCTGGAGTGCCGGCTCGACCCCTCCGGGCTGGTGGCCGCCGAGGGGATGGCCACCCGATGGTTCAGGGAGGTGGAGGCCGGCCTGAGGCCCGACGGGGATGCGGACCGCGCGGCCAGGCGGAGGGTTTTGGGGTTGACGGCGGCGGCCCGGAGGAGCGCCGGGGCCTGGCGCCTGTGGGCCGTGCCGGGGCACCTGCGCCGGATGGCCCTGGTGCATCTGCATCGCTCGGACCTGCCCGGCTCCGAGCTGGACCTCGTGCGCGAATACACGGACGTCATCGCGGGGATCCAGGGGGGGGCGGACGGGATGACGCCGGCGGAGCGGCTGCTTCCGGCGCAGCGGGTCGCCCTGTGGGAGGCGGCGGGGGGGGGGGAGGGCTTCGAGGCGCGGGGGGCGGACGCGCTCAGGGAGGGGGACGGGGAGGGTGCAACGGATAGACAATCCGATGCGGG
>Ga0114945_10002649_pt1 | contig 10393 bp, 7 predicted proteins | sample OV2TP3_FD_87194 | JGI IMG/M metagenome (GOLD analysis project Ga0114945, IMG submission 87194) | Hot spring microbial communities from Beatty, Nevada to study Microbial Dark Matter (Phase II) - OV2 TP3 | ecosystem: Environmental > Aquatic > Thermal springs > Hot (42-90C) | place: USA: Beatty... | reverse complement strand
TGCGGTAGCGTTCGGGAAGAACCGAGAAGATAATGCTTAGCAGCAACGCCGGCATCTTGGACCCCGCAGGTGGGAGACTTGGGCCCGAATCTTACACCCGGCAGGGAGGGTTTTCTGCCGGCAAAAAATCCTTGACTTCTCGTCTTCTGCGTGCTATTCTTTCGTAATATAGATTAACATAATGATAAGTCATTTGTTTCCGGGATTTTACCTCTAACCCCTTGGATTCTCAAGATTTCCGGGAGTTTTGCCGTAACCTGTTGATTCCTCTAGATCGGTAGGGGGAGGGGAGAGGGGGGAGGGGGGCGGCAGGCCGCGTGTGCGAACCATCTTCCACGTCGATACGGACGCCTTCTACGTTTCCGTGGAAGAGCTTTCTGACCCCACTCTGAAGGGCAAGGCGGTGGTCGTCGGCGGGCAGCGCGACGAGCGCGGCGTGGTCTCTGCCGCCTCCTACGAAGCGCGCAAGTTTGGCGTGCATTCCGCCATGCCTTTGCGCACCGCTGCCAGGCTCTGCCCGCACGCCGTTTTTCTCGACGGGCATCCTGAGCGCTATCGCCAGTGCTCGCTGCAGGTCCGCGGCGTGCTCGAACATTTTTCGCCCCGCGTGGAGATGGCTTCCATCGACGAGGCCTACCTCGACATGACGGGTACCGAGCGCCTGCACGGCCCGCCCTTGCGCGCCGCGCATGCCTTGCATCGCGCCATCGCTGCGGAGACCCGGCTCAACTGTTCCATCGGCATCGGCGCTTCGCGCCTCATCGCAAAAGTTTCCAGCGACCAGGCCAAACCCAACGGCATTCTTTGGGTGCTGCCCGGCCAGGAGGCGCGCTTCCTGGCCCCGCTCGACGTGCGCAAGATTCCCGGAGTCGGCAAAGTCATGGAGAAAGACCTGCTCGCCCTGGGAGTGCGCAAGGTCGGAGACCTGGCGCGATTTGACGACAAATTCCTGGAAGAGCGCTTCGGCCGGTGGGGACTGGCCCTTGCGGGCAAGGCGCAGGGCCTGGACGCGGGCGGCTGGTTCGACACTGAAGTCGGCGCCGCCGTCGAGGCCAAATCCATCGGCCACGAGCACACCTATTCCCGCGACACGGCCGATGCGGCGCAACTCGAAGCCACGCTGGCGCGCCTTTCCGAAATGGTTGGCCGGCGGTTGCGCGAGGCCGGCGTGCACGCGCGCACTCTGCAGCTCAAACTGCGTTACGCGGACTTCACCACCATTACCCGGGCGCACACGCTTGCCTCCGCTACGCAACTGGATACGGAGATCGCCGGCGAAGCGCGCGCCCTGTTCCGCAAGAACTGGAAACCCGGCGCGGCCGTGCGGCTGCTGGGTGTGCAGGCCTCCAATCTTGAAGCCGGAGGCGGGCAGGCGCCGCTGCTGGAAGAAAAAGAGCGCGGGCGCTGGCAGAAGGCGCTGGCCGCTGCCGACCGCTTGCGCGACAAGTTCGGCGAGTCGGCGGTCTCGCTGGGCGGCGGACTCAAGGGCGGCTTTCGCGAACGCACCCACGACAATCCCGCCGCGCTGCGCGGCAAGCCCAAACCGCGGTGATTCTGCATCCGGTCGTGGCCGCGGAGCGTCCAACCTTTCACGGAGACTGACGGATGACTAACTCAGGAACGCTGCTGCTCTCGCGCCGCGAAATCCAGGCGCTTCTTACCCTGGATGAGTGCATCGCCGCCGTGGAACAGGCCTTCCGCATGCAGCACGAAGGCAAGACCCTGCCGCCGGGCATCCTCGGCGTCCCCTCGCGCGAGGGCGGATTCCACATCAAGGCTGCGGGCTTGAAGTTGGACCGCACTTACTTTGCCGTAAAGTGCAACGGCAACTTCTTCCGCAACCGCGAACGCTTTGCCATGCCCAACATCCAGGGAATCATCCTGCTCTGCGACGGCGAAAACGGATACCCGCTGGCGCTGATGGATTCCATCGAAATCACCATCCAGCGCACGGGGGCAGCCACCGCCGTGGCCGCTCGCTACCTCGCCCGGCCGGATGCCCGCGTGGCCACCATTTGCGGCTGCGGCAACCAGGGCAGGGTACAGCTGCGCGCGCTGGCCCGCGTCCTGAAATTGCAAAAAGTCTTTGCCTTCGACGCCGACACAGGCGCGGCGCAACGCTTCGCGGAAGAACTTTCCGCGGAACTGGGAGTGGAGATTGAAGCCGTGCGCGAGCCCGGCCCCGGGGCCAGGCAGAGCCTGGTTTGCGTCACCTGCACGCCTTCGCGCAAGCCCTACCTGATGCGTGGCGACGTTGTGCCCGGAACCTTTGTGGCCGCGGTCGGGGCCGACAGCGAAGAAAAGCAGGAACTCGATCCCGGCCTGCTCGCCGGAAGCAAGGTGGTGGTGGACATTCTGGAGCAATGCGCCACCATCGGCGATCTGCATCATGCCCTCGAAGCCGGCGTGATGACGCGCAAGGACGTGCACGCCGAACTGAGCGAGGTCGTTAGCGGCGCCAGGCCCGGCCGCACCTCGGACCAGGAGATAACCATTTTTGACAGCACCGGCACGGCGCTGCAGGACGCGGCGGCCGCGGCCGTGGTGTACGAAAAAGCTACGGGCCAGGCGAACGTTAGGCGGGTGGAATTCGGGCAGTAGGACGCTTCGCCCGCGCAAAAACTATTTTGCTGAGGGCTGCGGAGACACCAGACGGAGAAACTCGGGATCGTCGTGCAGGCAGGCCAGGTCGGGATCGCGCCGCGCCCACTCCAGCCGCTGGTAGCCGGAGGCGATGGCCTTGCGCAGCATCTCCAGCGCTTCCGCCTTCTTTTGCAGTTGCGCGTAGGTGCAGGCGGCGTTGTACAGCACGTTCGAATCCGAAGGGCGCAGGGCCACCGCGGTCTGCAGGTGGCGGATGGAGTCGCTCTCTCTTCCCGAGTCGGCATAGTCCGAAGCCAGCAGGATGCGGGCGCGAACATCCTCCGGAACCTGCTCCAACTGGCGCTCCAGAACGCGCATCTGGCCGTGGCGCAGAAGATCGGCCAGGTCTTTCCTTTCCAGGCCCTGCAGTGAATTGATGTAGGGAATGTAGACGTTGTAATCGTCCTCGTTGGCCTGGATGGCTTTTTCGGCCAGCTCCGCAGCCTCGGCGAAGCGTCCGGAACTGAAGTAAGCCCGGCCCAGAACCTCGTAGGCGCCTTCGCAGTCGGGTTTGCGCTCGATGGCCGCGTTGGCGAGGCGCACGGCTTCGTCGTAGTTTTTTTGCGCGTAGGAGAGCCAGGCGCGCGCGGCGTTGGCTTCTGCCAGTTGCGCATCGAGAGCTTGCGCGCGGTCGCAGGCTGCCAGGCCCTTTTCGATCCAGCGCGCATGCTGCTCGCGATACTGGTAGGTCATGCCGCAGACGTTGGCCACCCCGGCATGCGCCAGGGCGAAGTCGGGATCAATCTTGATGGCCTCCTCGAACATCTGCAGCGCAAAGTCCAGGGTCCAGCGGCGCGTGTAGCTGCGCCCGCGGAGATAGTAGTCGTAGGCCTGGAGGTTTTCCGTGGGCTTGCGGGCGATGATTTTTTCTTCCTGCGGAGAGAGCCGGACGCGCAGCGCCTGCGCGATGCTGCGCGCAATTTCGTCCTGGATGGCGAACACGTCTTCCATCTGGCGGTCGTAGCGCTCGGCCCAGGCGGAATGCCCGCTGCGCGTCTCCAGCAACTGCGCGGTAATGCGCAAGCGGTTGCCGGCGCGGCGCAAACTGCCTTCCAGCACGAACGCCGCGTCCAGGTCCTGTCCCACTTGCTGCACGGTAACGGGTTTGTCGCGGTAGGCGAGCACGGCGGAGCGCGAAAACGTATTCAGGCCCTTGATCTTGGACATTTCCGTGATGATGTCTTCGGTCATGCCGTCGCGGAAGTATTCGTCTTCCTTGGCGCCGCTCAGGTTCTCGAAGTAGAGCACGGCCACGGATTTTTCCGCGCCCGCCGGGGAAGCGGCGGCACGGCTGCCGGCAGAGCCGGAGGCCGCCGGCCCCTTGCCCGATTCCAAATCCCGCTTCAGGCGCTGCAGGTCGGCGCGCATCTCCGAGGCGCTCTGATAGCGCAGCGCCCGGTCCTTTTCCAGGGCCTTGTTCACGATGCGCACCAGCTCGGCGGGCAGCTGCGGGTTGAGCTCGGCAGGAGAGCGCGGCGTGCCGTGCAGGATGCCGTCGAACACCAGCGCCGAGGTGGTGCCCTCGAAGGGCATGGAGCCGGTGGCCATTTCGTAGAGCACGGCGCCGAAGGAAAACAGGTCGGTGCGATGGTCGAGTTCCTCGCCGCGCGCCTGTTCGGGGGACATGTAGGCCACGGTGCCCAGCGCCGTTCCCGGGCTGGTCAGATCGCGGCTCATGCCGCCGGCGGTGGCGATGGAGGAAGCGCCGGCGGTCTCCTCGTTCAGCTTCTGCGCCAAATCCACTTTGGCCAGGCCGAAGTCCAGGACCTTGGCCTGCCCGCGCTCGGTGAGAAAGATATTGGCGGGCTTGATGTCGCGGTGGACGATGCGCTTGCCGTGGGCCGCATCGAGCGCGTCGGCGACCTGCAACGCCAGCTCCATCAAAAGGCCGATTTCCAGTGGCTTCTTATGGATGCGGTGCTTGAGCGTTTCGCCTTCGAGCAGCTCCATGGAGATGAAATGCTGGCCCTCGTGCTCGTCAATTTCGTAGATGGTGCAGATGTGGGGATGGTTGAGCGCCGAGGCGGAGCGCGCCTCGCGGTGGAAGCGTTCCAGAGTGGAGGGATCGTGGCGCAATCCTTCGGGAAGAAACTTCAGGGCCACGCGCCGGCCCAGGCGCGTGTCCTCGGCGGAATAAACCACTCCCATGCCGCCGCCGCCCAGCCGTTCCAGCACGCGATAATGAGAGACGGTTTTGCCTAGCATCCGGATGGGCTCAGCGGAAAAGTTGAGCGGGCTATCTTATAAGGCGGCAGGAAGCAGCGTCAATTCGGATTGCCCGCGAAGAATGTCGAGCTATCGCGGTTCGGAAAAAAGCAGCCACCCCCGCGCGCGAAGCGCGCTCTGCCCGGCTACGGGCAAGGTTGGGCGTTGGCAGGACGATGGTAGTCGTTCTGGGCCTCGCGCTGGCTGGTGTAGCGGCCGGGGAAAACACGTCCGTAATACTCGGAATCCTTGCAGTAGTAGGTGCCGGTGCGCGTGTGGACCCATACGGTGGCGTCGGGGTTGCCCGAGGTCAACTGCCGTTTCAGTGGGTCACCACCACCGCCCTTGAAGTAGTAGCGCGCCGCGAACACCGCCATGGCCAGAAAGAGGACGGCCAGTATGACCTTCTGAGTGACGTCGGCCAAACGGAGGCGCGGCGGCATGTGGACGGTGACGGGCGCTGTGTCGGAAGAAGGCGCGGGCGCACCGACAACTCCTTCCACGGTTTCGTAGCTTTGAATCACCGCGGCGAGACCGACCTTGCCTTCGCGGGGCGCATGCACGCGCAACACTGTGCCCTCAAAGCGTACCTCCGCGGTTTCGCCTATGGTGGCCTCCGGCGGAAGGTGCAAGGTGAAGCGCAGGTTGGCGCCGACGGGAATGGGAAAGTGAGCATCAATGTAGAGAAAGGCGCCGCTGTTGCTGATGTCGCGGACGCGCGCGGGAGCAGTGCCGCGGTCCTCTGCATGGCGCCAGTCCACTGTCACCGGCAGATCCATGTGGTAGCGGTGAAACCGGCGCAGGTCCGTCGGATTGTCGAATTCAGCCATCTCCACCCTCAAGCGACTGCGGGGCCCAGGGGGAGAATCGGATGCCAAACCCGTCCGTGCAATGTCACCCGGCTCTCTGGAAACGGTACTCATGAATTCTATTCCAGTCTGCCGGCCGACTTTGGGGGGGGAAATGCCCGCCGGCAAGTTCAGGGGAGTTCAAGGTGGAAGTTTGGGGGGACGTTCGGGCCCGGGAACGGGCTCGCAAGAGCCTCGAACCCGGGCCGGCGAAAAACCTAGAAACTACGTGTTCACGCCCGCAGCGGAAAACGGGCGCAACCCACCAATGAGGCGATCGAACAGGTTGCGACGGCCATTCTCCGACTCCGTCACCTCCGCGGCGCCGGTCACGGCCGTGCCATTGCTGGTGAGCGCCGTGGCCATGCGCATGTAGGAGCGCGCGATTTCCGTGTTGTTTTCCTGCGTCACAGGCACGCCGCTTTCAATGGAGCCGGCGACGGCGTGGTAATGGTTCTGGATCTTCCACAGGATGCGGCACCCGGTGGCCTGTTCCAGCTCCAGATCGCTGAAGCCGGAGACCTTGCGATAGCGGTTGAGCACCAGGCGCAGCTTTTCGCTGCCGGTGCTTTCGCTGAGGTGCGTCTGTACCTGGAGGGCATTCCACAGCGAGGCGGTATCCACCTGGGTCACCAGAAGCACGTGCTCGGAAAAGTTGCTGACGGCGCGGGTAGCGGTGTCGAAGCGCGAAGAACAATCCACCACCACGTAGCGATAGCGCTCCACCAGCAAGTCCAGCAGCCGGGCCAGGTTCTCCGGCGAAGGCGGCGCGATGGGGGTGTTGGAGCCTGCCAGCAGGCTCAGCCCGTTCTCGCACTGGGTCATAAAGCCCTGCAACAGGGCCAGATCCATACGGTGCATGTTGTTCAGGGCGTCTACGATGCCAAACGTTGGCTTGACGTTGAGGTGCAGAAAAGCATTGCCCATGGGGGCCAGATCCACCAGCGCCACCGAGCCGTGGGTGGCGGCCAGCGCCAGAGCGGTATTCACCGCCACCGTAGTGGCGCCGCTGCCGCCCTTGGCGTTGACCACAGTTACAACCTTGCCGCGCGTACCGGCGTCGCGCGTGTTGCGCGCCGAAGCCACACGGGCGAAAGCTTCCAGAAGTTTCAGGGGGTTGGCCGGGCGATCCAGGTACTCGCTGGCGCCGCCGCGCATGGCGGCTACGATCACCTGCGGAGCCGTCATCTCTCCGATGGCAAAAATCGAGGCCTTGGGCGCCGCCACATGCAGTGCGGCAATGGCCTGCAGCGCGTGGACGGGATTTTCCGGCAGGATGTCCACCAGAATCACATCGGGCCCCTCCCCCACAACCGCCCGCATTTTGGGATCGGTGACCGCGGCGGGAAGATGGGCGCTTGCGTGCACCACATGAGCGACGGCGGAGGATTCCACCAGGCGCTGCAAGTGCTTACGCTGCTCGCCGTCTGCCGCCAGAATGGAAACCATCAAGATGTTCATATGCGCAAACCTGCCTTCCTGAATTTCACCTTGTCAGATTAGGGCCGGCTCGCAGTTCCAACAAGATAACCAAGGTAACCCGCGCAGAACACTTCGGTGATGTCTGTAACTAGTTGATATGTCTAGGTTTACGATTGAGTATCCGGGCCAAAACGGGAGCCGGAAATGGCGGCCAAAAAAGGATGCATGTGGCACTGGATTAGGTTCCGTGTCTGCCACGAAACTGAGTGCGCCAGGCCGCGGATCGCGAAACGGAGCGCGGCGGCCTTATTTTTTCCTTGGCGGCAAAAACTTTTTTTCGATCTTGGCGATGACGACGTAATTGGGATCCACCATCTCGGAAAGCCGGATGCGGGCCACCTTGGAGAGCAGTTCATAGGCATCGAACCGGGAGAGTCCGTAGTCAGTGTGGATCCACTCGATGAGCTGCGTAAAGGCGATGCGCAGAGAGTCGTCCAAAGGGCGCACAGCGCCCACCACCATCAGATACGCGTCATTTTCCAGGCGCGGCCAGGCAATGGCGCGCCCCTTGATCACATCCACCTGAAGGCGGACGCGCATGGGCACCTCGATGCCGGTGCCTGCCACTTCGCCGTCGCCCTGCGCGGCGTGGCCGTCTCCCAGATAGAGCAGCGCGCCGGAGACGTTGACCGGCAGATAGATGATCTGTTCCGGGTTGATTTCGGGCGAATCCATGTTGCCGCCCCAGGCGCCGGGAGTGACCGAGGCGCGGGACTCTCCCATTGCCGGGGCCACGCCCAGGCAGCCCAGAAAAGGATGCAGCGGTATGGGCACGGAAAAGTCAGAGTCCAGCGCGCGAAACGTGGCGGTGTTGGATTCGTGGTCGATGGGATAAAACCAGATTCTCTCGGGCAGGGGAGGGTTCAGCATGGGAGTGTCTTCGGAACTTCCCAGTGCGCCAAAGCCGTGCGCCATCGCGCCAAAGCCCTGGTTGCTGTCCACCTTCAGGTCGAGCAGGCGGACCACGAGCGTGTCGCCGGGTTCGGCGCCTTCAATGTAAAACGGTCCGGTCAGCGGATTGAAGCCCTTGACCATGCGGAGCGTGTCGCCGGGCTTCTGCAGGGCGTTGCCGGCGGCGTCCGCGGTGCGAGTTTCCAGAACGTCGCCGGGGCGCAGACGAGCCACCGGAGGCGCCACTCCGTAGACGAATTTCAGCTCGCCGGGCGCAGGCTCGTAGCGCACCAAGCGCGGCGGCGCGTCTTCGGGCGGGGAGGCGGGTGCGGCCGCAGCACGCCCGAACATCGAGGCGATACAAAGTGATACCAGCAGGGCCACTCTCATCGCAGCCTCCGGGAAGCGGGTTTCGCGCCGGCGCAAAAGCGGGCGGATAGCGCGCGGGCAAATCTTATCGCATCCCGGCGCATGAATTCGGGGGCGCGGCAGGGTATCCTTCCGTAGGTCGATCCCTCGGTCGACCCGGAAAGGAGGCTGTCGCCATGAAAACCTCCCGGGGCACCCAATTCCTGCTGGCCGCGGGCTTGCTGCTGGCGCTGTTCGTGGGCGCGGGCATCTCCTCGCCGCGCATGGTGGCGGCGTTGCTGGCGATGGCGGGAACGGATGCGGAACGCTTTCTCACCTGGCCGCTGTTCACCATGGGTGACCTCCCGGTGACGCCGATCTTCCTGCTGAAAGTCTTTCTGTTCGTGCTGGTGTTGAGCCTGGCGGCGCGCCTTCTGCGGCACTCGCTGCAGCACCGCGTGCTGCCACACACCTCCATGGAGCCGGGACAGCAGTATGCCCTGGCGCGATTCACCTCCTACGTGTTCTTCGTGCTGGGCCTGATCATCGGCCTGCAATCGTTGGGCCTGCACCTGGAGAGCTTGGTGGTGGTGGGCGGCGCGCTGGGCATCGGCATAGGCTTGGGCCTGCAGGGCGTGGTGAGCAACTTCGTGGCCGGGCTGATTCTGCTGGTCGAGCGGCCCATCAAGCTGGGCGATCGCATTGAAGTGGAGAACACCTACGGCGACGTGGTGCGCATCGCCGGGCGCAGCACCTGGGTGCGGACCGACGACAATGTTGTGATCATCGTGCCCAACTCCGAGTTCATCAACCACCGCGTGACCAACTGGACGGCCAACGACCGCCAGGTTCGCTTCAACCTTTCCCTGGGCGTCTCCTACGGCAGCAACCCCGAGGAAGTTCGGGATACGCTCATCGAGGTGGCTCGCAACAATCCAGACGTCCTCGCCGACCCGGCTCCCGAGGTCCTGTTTACCGAGTTCGGCGAAAGTTCGCTGAACTTTGTGCTGCGCGCCTGGACCATCACCAAGGTGCAGAGCCCGCGACGCTTTCGCAGCGACCTCTACTTCGCCATCTTCCGCGCTTTTCGCGAGCGCGGCATTCAGATTCCTTTCCCGCAGCGCGATCTGCATCTGAAGTCGTCCCAGGTGCCGCTCGTGATGGCGGGGCAGACGGAGGCGGAGCAGCCCTGAGCGCGCGGGGAACATTCGCTGCATCCGCCGCTGGCGCCGGGCGTCTAATGGCTTGCGCCCAGCGGCGCAGGCCGGTAGATGCAGTGTGCCCCGCAAGTCCGCCAGCGGGCGCCGACCGGCAAGAAAGGACCATGCTTCTGTTCACCCGGCTGCCGCACATTGCGCGCCTGCTTGCCGTTCTGCTTTGCGCCTCGCTGCTGCTGCCGGCGCAGGAGAAAACCAGGAATCCGACCAGCCAGGCGCGGCTACCGCAGGATTCGGGTGCGGCGGGACTGGAGCAGATGCTGCTGCGCCTGAAGACCACGGCGCGGATGCTGCACACTACCGCGCATCCCGACGACGAAGACGGCGCCATGATGACGCTGATGGCGCGCGGACGCGGCACCTCTGTCACGCTGCTCACGCTCAATCGCGGCGAGGGCGGGCAGAACGTGCTGGCGGGCAATCTCTTTGATGAACTGGGCGTGCTGCGCACCCTGGAACTCCTGGCCTCCGACCGTTACTACGGAGTGGAGCAGCGGTTTACTCGTGTCGCGGACTTTGGTTACTCCAAGAATGCAGATGAAGCCTTCGCCAAGTGGAAGGGCCACGAAGCGGCGCTGGGCGACATGGTGCGCGTGATTCGCACCTTCCGGCCGGACGTCATCGCCTCGCGCTTCCAGGGCACTCGGCGTGACGGGCACGGCCAGCACGAGGCCGCCGGCGTTCTCAGCCGCGAGGCCTTTCGCGCCGCCGCCGATCCCGCGCGCTTTCCCGAACAGCTGCGCGAGGGACTGGAGCCCT
>Ga0114945_10002648_pt1 | contig 10399 bp, 10 predicted proteins | sample OV2TP3_FD_87194 | JGI IMG/M metagenome (GOLD analysis project Ga0114945, IMG submission 87194) | Hot spring microbial communities from Beatty, Nevada to study Microbial Dark Matter (Phase II) - OV2 TP3 | ecosystem: Environmental > Aquatic > Thermal springs > Hot (42-90C) | place: USA: Beatty... | reverse complement strand
GGGCGATGCGGCTGGCGAGCCTTCCGAGGACTTGCCCCTTCGCATCGATGAGCAACCACTCGCGGTGTAACTGCTTCACCGCGGGAAATGTCGTCGTCATGGTTCGCCGAGTGTAACACACTCCGTCGGGGGTGTCAACACGCTCACACGCTCACCCGTGGAATGGCGCGTCGCGCAGGACGTTGGCGGCCAGCTCGGGAGGTGTGGGGTTAATGTAGAACCCCGTCCCCCATTCAAAGCCGGCCATCTTCGTCAGCTTCGGCATGAGCTCAAGATGCCAGTGGTACTCCTCCCGCTCGTGGGCCTCGATGGGGGCGGTATGGATGAGAAAGTTATACGCGGGATCCGACAGCGCTGCGCGCATGCGCACGAGTGTCTCCTTCAACAACCGGGAAAAATCGCCGATGCCCTCCGGCGTCATCTTCCCAAAATCCGCCGAGTGCGCCTTGGGCAACACCCACACCTCGAAGGGGAAACTGGACATGAACGGACAGAATGCGATGAACGCGCGGTTCTCGCAGACCACCCGTTCTCCTTCGCGGAGTTCCTGAGCCACCATGTCGCAATATGGGCACCGGTCGCGAAACTCCATATACCGCTCCGCCCCCTTCAATTCTTCCTGCACGCGCTTGGGCACAATCGGCAGCGCGATCAGTTGGGAATGGCTGTGCTCCAGCGAGGCCCCTGCCGAGAGCCCGAAATTCTTGAAGAGGAGCGCGTACTTGAGCCGACGATCCCCGCGCAGATCCAGCGAACGCACTTTAAAGGCCGTGATCACCGCCTGGAATTCCTCCGGGCTCAGGTCGGCCATCTGGCGCTGATGATCCGGCGTTTCGATGATGACCTCGTGCGCCCCAACCCCGGTGCACAGATCGAACACGCCTAAGCCTCGGCGCTCCAACGGGCCTTCGATCTGCAGGGCGGGAAACTTGTTGGCCACCACGCGCAACTGCCATCCGGGGCCATTGGCGGTGCTACCCGGAGGCCGAACGACGTAGATTTCCGGCGGGGTCATCGACTCGTTCCCATAACAGAAGGGGCATTTCCCTTTCCCGAGGGCGTGGGCCTCGACTTCGAAATCCGCCGGACCGTCCGGCTCATCGGTGGCGACGATATTCCATCGCCCAAGAATCGGATCGCGTCGCAGTTCAGACATGGGACACCCCGACCACGGCGGCTTCCGGCACCGCCTCGCGCAGATACTTGGCCGACTCCTCCGGCGGAGTCGGATTAATGTAGAAGCCGCTGCCGCGCTCAAACCCCGCGACCCGCGTCAGCCGAGGGATCAGCTCGACATGCCAGTGGTAATCCTCCTCGATGGTTTTCCAGTGGCTGATCTTGCCGCGAGGATGCCGAAACGGCGCGGTGTGCAGCAGCGCGTTATACGGCGGATCGCTGAGCACCATCTTCAAGCGGCTCAGCACCTGCTTCCAGAGATACGCCAAGTCCGCCAATTCCTCGGGCTGCATCTTGGCGAAATCGCAGCGGTGAGTTTTCGGCACCAGCCACACCTCGAAGGGAAATCGGGACGCGAACGGGCAGAGGGCCACCATATGCGAGGACTCCAGCACGACGCGGTGTTGCATCTCGCGCTCCTGCACGAGCAAGTCGCAGACGAGGCAGCGTTCTTTGTCTTCGAAATATCGGCGGGCTCCGAGCAGCTCCTCTTTGACGCGCAAGGGGGTCACCGGCGTCGCGATCACTTGCGACCGCGCATGCGGGACGCGCCCGGCGCCGGCGATGGCGCCGTAGTTTTTAAACCACAAGACGTAGCGAAAGCGCGGGTCGCGCTCGAGGTCGATGATGCGGCGGGTGGCCACATCGAGCGCGCCATGGAGCTGCTCGGTGGGAAGATCCGCGGCGTTGGCGATGTGCTGGGGGCTTTCGATAATGATCTCATGGGCGCCGATGCCGTCCATGAGATCGTACATGCCGTTGGCGCGGCGGTTCAGGTTGCCTTCGATGCGCAGGACCGGCTTGATGCTGGGAACCACGCGCACGGTCCACCCCGGCTGATTCGCGGCGGTGCCGGGGGGGCGCAGGGCCATGATTTCCAACGGGGTATGCGCTTCGTTCCCTTCGCAAAAATGACACAGCTCCTGCCCGCCCGACGGCTCAGCGGGAGCGATGAAATCGACCGGGCGCTTGGCGCGCTCCGTCGCGATGATCACCCAGCGACCAATCAACGGATCTTTGCGCAACTCAGGCATCGTTACTCCAATCGTGCTCCAGGTTTCATGGCATGGCCGGCGAGGAATTCCCCGATGGTCATGCGGCGCCGGCCGGCCGGCTGCACTTCGTGAAGATCGAGCGCTCCGTCCCCGGTCGCCACGGTCACCGCGCGCTCCTCCATCTGCAGCACCGTTCCCGGCACCGTTTCTTCCCGTCGCTCGGACGTCTCGCGCACCGAGACGTCCCACAGTGTCAATTCGTGACCCTGCCAACGACAGCGGGCTGCGGGCCATGGGACCGTCGCGCGCACCAGCCGCTCAATAACGGCCGCGGGCTGCCGCCAGTCAATGCGGCCCTGGGCTTTCGTCAGCTTCGGCGCAACGCTGGCGCGCGACTCATCCTGCGGCGACCAGCTCGCGCGGCCCGCCGCGATGGCCTCCAAGCCTTCGACTAAGGCCTGCGCGCCAAGCTGAGCGAGGCGGCGCGCGAGCTGCTCGGCATTCTCTCGCGGCGCGATGGCGACGCTGCGCTGCAGCAGCATCTCGCCGGCGTCCAGCCGCTCAGTGAGTCGAAAGATCGTCACACCGCTCGTCGTTTCACCGTTCAGCAGCGCCCACGGGATCGGGGCGGCTCCGCGATACCGCGGCAACAACGATGGGTGCACGCCCACCATGCCGTGGGTGGGCCATGCGAGCAAATCGAGTGGGATCAGCCGTCCGTACGCGATGACGATCCCGATCTCCGGATGCCAGGCGTTGAAGTCTTCAGCGCGCAGGGCTTCGGGTTGCTGCAGCGGCAGGCCATGCCGAAGCGCGGCCGCCTTCACCGGCGACGGCATCAGACGGCGCCCGCGGCCCTGGGGCCGATCCGGCTGCGTCACGCACAACTGCAGCGTATGCCGATGGCTGATGAGCGCTTCGAGGCTCGCCACCGCGAACTCCGACGTTCCAAAGAACGCGACCTGCATGCCGCTCGAATGGCCTCACTGGCGCGACCGACGGCGGCCTGCCACCATCCGATAGACGGCGACGCGGCATCGTCGAGGCCACGAGAGCCGATCAATAAAGAGGCGGCCCTGCAGATGATCGACTTCATGCTGCAATACGATGGCAAGCACCCCCTGGGTTTCCAGGGTCAGCGGCCGGCCCCAGATGTCCTGGCCCGTGAGCTGAACGTGCGCCGCGCGCACCACGCGCTCCCAGATATGCGGAAGACTCAGGCATCCTTCAATCACCGCCGCGCGGCCGCGAGTCGCCGCGAGCACCGGATTGGTCACCACCAGCTCCTGCCCTCGCCGGTGCGAGGGGTTGGCGACGAAGAGTTGAATGCCCTCGCCGATTTGCGGCGCCGCCAAGCCGATCCCATCGTTGGCGTACATCGTCTCAATCATCTCACGCGCCAACCGCCGGACATCGTTCGTGAAGGTGTCGATCCGCTGAGCCGTCCGCCGCAGCACCGGATGCGGATCGAGGCAGAGCGCGCGAACGCTCATCGACTCATCGCGCTATTCTAACCATCGTGCATGAAATTGCAAGGCGCCTGGCCGCGTCGGGTCGCGTCGCGAAGAAAAATCTGTTGAGCGGCGAGCCATGGTCTTGGCAGCGTCGTCAATGGACTCAGCATCCGTCGTCAGAGGGGATCGACGTCGATGGCGACCGGCAGCCCTTGGAATTTCCGTCCCGGCTGGAGCGCGGCGCGCAACACCGCGACCATCGCTTCGACGGAGCGCCCCTTCAGGAGCAGGCTCATGCGGTACGCCCCCCGCAGCCGCGGGATGCGAGGTACAGCCGGCCCGAGGACCGTCACGCGACGGCGGGCCGCCCCGCGGCGCAGGTCCTGCGCCAGCCGAGTCGCCGCCGCCTCCACGCGCGCCAGCGAGGATCCGTGCAGCATCACCTCAATGAGATGGACGAACGGCGGCAGCCGAAGCCGTCGCCGCATCGCCAACTCCTCCGCATAGAACCGGTGATAGTCATGCCGCTTGGCGGCGACGATGGCGTAATGCGTCGGGCAATACGTTTGGATCACGACCTGCCCCGCGTGCTCGCCGCGACCCGCCCGCCCCGCCATCTGCGTCAGCAGATCGAAGGTGCGCTCGCCGGCGCGAAAATCCGGGAGGTTCAGCGCGGTGTCGGCCGAGACGACGCCGACGAGGGTGACGTGGGGAAAATCAAACCCTTTGGCGATCATTTGCGTGCCCACGAGCAACCCGACCTGCCGAGTCTGCACCGCGTCATAGAGATCCCGATGGCTCTCGCGCGCGCGCGTCGTGTCGCGATCCATGCGGGCGATCGAGGCGGCCGGAAACAACCGGTGCAGCTCGGATTCGATCCGCTCCGTCCCCGAACCGTGCAAGCGCAGATACCCCTTCCGGCACTGGGCGCACAATTCCTCGAACGGCGCCTGGGCGTGACAGTAGTGGCACGCGAGGACCTGGCGAGCGGCGTGATAGATCATCGGCACGGCGCAAGACCGGCAGCGGACGACGGCGCCGCACGTGCGGCATTGGGCCACGCGCGCGAATCCTCGGCGGTTGAGCAGGAGCATCGCTTGGCCGCCGCGCTCCACGGTCTGCTGCAATGCCCGCTGCAATCGGGCCGACAACGGGGAGGCCCGGCGCCCATGCCGCAGCTCCTCGCGCATATCAATGATGTCCACGCGCGGCAGCGCTCGTCCCTCGACGCGCTCAGGCAGCGTCAGCAGCGCACCGCCGCCGCGCCGCGTCGCCGCGTAGTAGCTCTCCACGGACGGCGTCGCGCTGCCGAGCAGCACCATCGCCCCGGTGAGGCGCGCTCGAGCGCAGGCCACCTCGCGCGCGTGACATCGCGGCACCTCGGTTTGCTTATAAGTCGTCTCGTGCTCTTCATCGAGAATGACCAGCCCCAAGCGACGCACGGGAGCGAACATCGCCGAGCGAGCGCCGATGACCACGCGGCACGTCCCGCGGGCCAGGTGATCCCAGGCCGCTCGCCGCGCCTTGCTCGTCACGCGGCTATGCCAGACGACCGCCGCGTCGGCGAATCGCTCCCGGAAGCGGTCGATCGCCTGCGGCGTCAGCGCGATTTCAGGAATCAGATAGATGGCCGAGCGTCCCTGCCGCAGCGCGTACTCGATGGCCCGCAGGTACAACTCGGTCTTTCCTGATCCGGTCACCCCGTGCAGCAACAGGGTGCGCGACGTAGAAGCGTCCAGGGCCTCCCGGATGACCGCAAACGCTCGTCGCTGGTGCGCGGACAGCTCTGGCGCCTCGTTGAGCGCAGCAGGCTTCCCGTGACCATTCGTCGCGCTGCCCGTGGGCGCGGGCTCCACCGCATCGGCCGCCGCCGCATCAGCGGAGAGCCGCAGCTGAGTCGGCACCATCGCGGACAGCGCCTCGCCGAGGCTGCAGGCATAATAGCGACTGAGCCACTCGGCCAGCGCCCATCGCTCATCCGCGATGACGGGCGTCGGATCGATCGCGCGGCGAATAGATTTCAGCTCTCGAATCGGGCTGCGCTCAACCCGTTGGAGAAGAAAGCCGATCCGCTCGCGCGGCCCAAAGGGAGCCAGCACGCGCATCCCCCGCTGCAAGGATCCGCGAAGCTCCTCAGGAATCGCGTAATGAAAGGCCCGCTCCAGCGGAAGATTGAACACGACCTCGGCGATGGGTCCAGTCATTGGATCAGCGCAATCGTGATTCCGTTTGGCGGATCCTGCTGCGAGCCAGCCCGCAGCCTTCGGCCGCGCCGGGCGTTCGCCGGAGCACTCGGGCCGCCCCACCGAGCCTGCCTGCCGCGCCGTACGCGGCGCAGGCAGGGCGTCCCATCGCTCGGCCGTCGCGCTCCCTCGTCGCTACGTCTTCCGATGGCGACACCGTGGCCGGTCGCGCGACGAACGTCCGGCTCACGACCCGGCGCGCCTTGACGCAACGCCCGGACCGCGTCACCCGCCAAACCAAGCGACCACCGCGAGCCCTCGACATACCTTTAGACCCTTCGCGTATCGTTCATGTACCAAGGAGGCGTTTGACTTTCTTGAGATCGTCCCAGGCGAGGCGCTTGGCCGGCGGATTGCGCAGCAAGTAGGCAGGATGCAGCGTCGGCACCAGGGGAATCCCGTCATAGTCGCGCACCTCCCCGCGGATTTTCATAATGGAGATATGCGCCCCGAGAAACGCCTTCGTCGCCACGGCGCCCAAGGTGCAGATGACGTTCGGCTGAATGATGTCGAGCTGCGCGCGGAGAAACGGAAAGCACGCCTCCATCTCCTCCGGCAGCGGCGTCCGATTCTGCGGCGGACGATCTTTCAGCACGTTGCAGATATAGACGTCCTCGCGCCGCAACCCCATCGCGCGGATCATCTTATTGAGCAACTGGCCCGCCGCGCCGACGAACGGCTTGCCCTGCAGGTCTTCCTCGCGCCCGGGAGCTTCGCCCACGAAGACCAGATGCGCCGTGAGGGAGCCCTCGCCGACGACGGCGTGGGTCCGCGTCCGGTAGAGCGGGCAGCGTCGACAGGCTTCCACGTCACGGACCACATGCGCCAACCGCTCCACCCGAGACGGCCCCGGATCCGCCTGCGTCGATTCCGCCTCAACGCGCCGCATCGCGGGCAGCACCTCCACCCCCAGAGCGCGCAGCCCTTCCGCATGGCGCTTCACCGCGCGCGCAAGAGCGCGCCGCTCTTCACTCATGATGTCGACCCCTTTCCGATGGTCTCTGGACCACGGACGATGGGTTGTTGTTCTGCAGCAGCGGACCGATCACGCGAGAGACGATGGCCGATGCCGCATCGGGATGCCCCAACGCTTTCGCCGCCTCCTGCATCGACGTCAACAGCGCCGGGTCGCTCAAACACCGCTGCGCCGCCACGGCCGTCTCCCGCGGCGTCTGGGCTATCACGGCCGCCCCGTGTCGAACCACGTACAGGGCATTCATCTGCTCCTGCCCTGGAATCACGTGGTAGAACACCATCGGCAGCCCGCGCCCGAGCGCTTCGCTCACCGTCAGCCCGCCGGCCTTGGCCACGGCGAGGTCGCTGACCGCCATGAGATCCGCCATGTAGTCCACAAATCCGAACGCCCGCAACGGCATGGCGCTTCGCTTGGCGCGTTCAGTCAAGCGGCGCCGCAGCGTTTCATTTTCTCCGCAGACCACCAGCAATTGCAGCAGCCCGGGCCGCACCCATTCGAGGGCCAGCAGCGCCTCCACCACCCGCTCAAATCGGCCGACCGTCGTGCCGCCGCTGGTGACCAGCACGGTCCGGCGCGTGGCGTGCAATTGAAACCGCTCCGCCAGCCCCTGACGATTGACCGCCGCCCCAAATGCGGGGTCGATCGGAATGCCAAAGACGTGCAGCCGCTCGCGCGCCAACCCCCATCGCTCGCACGCCGCAGCGCTTTCCCTCGTCCCCACCACGATCGCCTGCGCCTCTTGCGAGAGCCAAAAGCGATGCGGATGCCAATCCGTCACGACGACGATCAGCGGCGCGGTCAACCACCCCTGCTGCTTGCAAGCACTGCAGACATCGGCCGGCAGAAAATGGGTGGCCACGACCACCGTCGGCTCTTGTGCGCGCAGCCACCGCACAAACCGTCGCGTCATCAACAGGTTCCACGCCCGTCGCAGCGGCTGGATGCTCCGATAGCCCACGGGATGATCCAAGACGCGGTAATTGAGTTTCCACAACCACGAGAGATGGCGCACGAGCAGCAGGTAGATCCATCCGTACCCGCGACGGAACCATGAGGGCGTGTGGTCCAGGAGATTCACGCATGCCACGTCCGCCTGAGGATCGTGGGCTTGCGCGGCGTGGGCGAGCGCCTCGGCGGCGCGCCGATGGCCCGCGCCGGCCGTCACGTAGAGGATCAGAATGCGGATCGGAGGCGCTCGCGGATTAACCCGGTGGCCTGAGCCGACGGAACATGTTGTAGTAGCCGGAGAGCTTCGTATAAAACAGCAGGGCCATGCCGTCGCGCTCGGTCACTTTGATCCGTCGCAACGCAAAGCGGTCGATGCCGTCCTCGAGCGCTCGTCGATTCGTCGTGCAGGCGGCCCGATAGCCGGCGTCCTTGACGATCCGTTGCGCTTGGGCGGTAAACCCGCCAATCGGATAACTGATAAAATCGATGGGCCGCCCGATCCGCGATTCGATCACGCGCTTCGACTCGACCAATTCTTCGTTGAGGTGATCGTCCTTCACCTCGGGGAGGTAGCGGTGGTGCATGGTGTGGCTGCCGATCACCGTGCCGTTGCAGGCCATCTCGGTCAATTGATCCCACGTGGCGAATCCCGGGCGCCCCACCTCCCCGGGCGTGACAAAGACCGTCGAGGGAAACCCCGCGCGCTTCAGCAGCGGCCATGCCACGTGGTACGTCTCCGCGTACCCGTCATCAAACGTAATGACGACGCTGCGGCGCGGCATCGGCCTTCCCTGCTCCAGCGGCTCGACGAGCTCCATCAGGCTGAGCACTCGGTAGCGCCAGCGCGCCAGGAGCGCGAGCTGCCGCTGAAACACACACCCTGACACGGTCGGCACATGATCGTTTCGAAAGGCGCCGACGCGGTGGTAGGTCAAGATCGGCGTGTAATACGACCATGACCTCCTCATCAACGGGCAGGCCGATGCGCCACGACCAGCAGATACCGCGCGCAATGACCGGTGTCCGCCGGAAGCTGCAGTTCCATCTGCAGCCATTGATCCCGCTGGACCTGCGAGAGTTGGGCCGGCCCGACCCCGCTCAGCCACGCTAACCGATCGATGGGATACATCGCAATCCATTCCAACTCGAGCGAGCGATAGAGCGCTCGCAGCTCCTCTTCCGTCTGCCAATTATAGTAGGCGCTGTCGCGAAACGGGCCGTCGCCTCGGCTGAGCACGTCCTGAGCGCTGTTGAAATCCCGCTGCTTCACGGCCTCGAGCAGATAATACCACCGCGGCCGATGCGACGCGCACACCAGGCCCCCGGGCCGAATGGCGTTGCGCAAGAGCCGCAGCATGTCCCGATACTGCGGAGACAGATAGAGGACCTCCGCGCAAATGGCCATATCATACGGCTGCCCTGAACGCGCCGGCAACACCTTCATCACATCCCCGCGCACCAACGTCAGTTCCGCTCCGACGCGTTTGGCGTGCTGTCGCGCCCGTCGCAGCGCAAAACCCGAGGTATCGATCCCGGTCACCCGAAACCCGGCTTGGGCCAAGGGCACGGCGAGCCGGCCGGCTTGGCAGCCCGCTTCGAGCACCGTTGCCGGAGGATGGATGCCCGCCGCCTCGGCATGGGATCGAATGCGTTCCAGATAGAGGCGGGCAAACCATGTTTCGTTGGGATCGGCGTACATGTCAAAGTACTCAGGGTCGTAGTCGGCGACCGCTCGAAGAATTTTTCTCAGCCTGCGATGCATATCAATTAAGAATACCAGCCTCGCCACGCGCCGATGCGGATGTTCATCAGCTCGATGAACGAGCGAAGCGCATCCTTCGCCAAATGGACCTTGGTGGACGCGTCATCCGCCCACACGACCGGCACTTCCTTGATCCGGTATCCGAGCCGCCGCGCGATGAAAATCGCCTCCGCGTCGAAGCCCCATCCCGGCATGCGCAGGCGCTGAAAAATCTCCCGGGCCGCCGGCAAACGGTATCCTTTAAACCCGCACGTGACGTCCCACACCCGCACCCCCAGCACACTGTTCGTGAGCCATGTGAAGACTTTCCCCATCGCCTCGCGCAGCGGGGGCTGGCGCACCCGGATGCGCGCTCCCGCCATCTTCCGGGATCCGATGACGACCTCGTATCCGTCGCGCAGCCACGGACCCAGCTTCTCCCACTCCTCGATGCGCGTCGAATGATCCGCATCCAGAAACAGCACCAGAGCGCCTTGCGCTTCCAACACGCCTCGCCGCACCGCCCCTCCTTTGCCCGCATGCGGACAGGGAATCGCGCGGATGCCCGGCAGGACGCGGGCGAGCTCGCGCACCGCCTCGACGGTCCCATCGGCGCTGCCGTCATCCACCACGAGGATCTCATGCCGGATGCCCGACTGGGCCAGATACGCCGCCACCGCCTCGACGGTCTGGCGGATCACCGCCTCCTCATTGTAGGCGGGGATGATCACCGAGAGTTCGGGCATGGCCGACATTACGCCCCCTCGCGCTTGCGGTACACGACCACCGCCGGCGCGCCCTGCACGGTGCGGAAATGGTGCGACCCGGGATCTTCCCGATTCTGCCAGCGCACATCCGGGGCGTCC
>Ga0114945_10002644_pt1 | contig 10405 bp, 3 predicted proteins | sample OV2TP3_FD_87194 | JGI IMG/M metagenome (GOLD analysis project Ga0114945, IMG submission 87194) | Hot spring microbial communities from Beatty, Nevada to study Microbial Dark Matter (Phase II) - OV2 TP3 | ecosystem: Environmental > Aquatic > Thermal springs > Hot (42-90C) | place: USA: Beatty... | reverse complement strand
GCCTATCAGGTTTCGCTCGACTCCGTCAGGCTTGACCATGGTAAACGTTTTTTCAATGGGCATCAGGGGTGTCCTTTCCGTGAACTCGGGCCGCGATCTGGCGGAGCAAATGCCCCGCCACCAGGAGTGAAAGACCGACCGCGCACCAGAAACTGAACTCACCCGCGCGGTGGGGTTGATGGGCCCCAATCGCGATTTTGGGATCTATATCCAACCAAGCAAAAATCCCGTTCAGGATCATACCGGCCGCGAGCGAGCAGATGGCGATCGATAAGACGTAAATGATGACTGATCGCTTGCCCAGGAACTTGGCCAGCATGATGATCCCCGCAGTATTACTGGCCGGCCCGGCCAGTAAAAGTACGAGTGCGGCGCCGGGGCTGGCGCCCTTCATGAGAAGCGCAGCGGCAAGGGGAGTGGTGGCCGACGCGCAGATGTAAAGCGGGATGGATATGACCAGGACGATCAACAGACTCGATAGGCCTCCGCCCAGAGCGCCCTCGATGGCGGTCGGAGGCGCCGCCACGAGAATGACACCGGCGGCGAGAAATCCGATGACGAGCCACAGCGACATGTCCTGAAGGAAATCGCCGAGGCCATAGGTCACAGCCAGTTTCAGCCGCTCCAAAATGGTCCTTCGCCCGCCATCCATCGGCCCGTCCTTCGGCCCGTCCTTCGGCGGGGAATCAAGAGGAGATGTCGACGGCGCTGAACATCTGTCACAAGTCTCGCCGCTTGCGTTGTTCACGCCTGAATCCTTGACGCCGTACAGGACCTCAATCACGCCGGCGGTCACACCCGTAACGAAGGCGGCCAATGGCCGAAAGACCGCATAGATGGGTCCCAGGAGAGCGTAGGTGACGGCGATCGAATCGATGCCGGTCTCGGGCGTGGTGATCAGAAAAGCGGTCGTCGCGCCCCGCGTGGCGCCCATCCGCCTCAGTCCCAGCGCTGTCGGAATGACCCCGCAGGAACAGAGCGGCAGCGGCACGCCGATCAGAGCCGCGTTGATCACGGGCCGATACCGGCCTTTGCCCAGATATCGAGCCACCCGCTCCGGCCGGACAAAGGCGTAGACCAGGCCGCCCATGAGGCAGCCGAACAGGATGTAGGGCGCGGCCTCCTGAAAAATCGCCCATGCGCTGACCAGAATGGATAGTCCGATCCGGCCCAGCAGTTGGGGTGAGGGGAGAGCGTCTTCGTGAAGATCGCTCAGAGCGAAAAGTCCGATGGCCAGAAGAAGGATACCCGCGATCAGGCCCGCGTTCTCCTCGATCGACTTCCACCGCACATTCGATATCCCATCCCGGGAAATGACGACAACGGCGGTCATGCCGCAGGACGTCACCAGGATGGTGACGGCCGAAAGCGCCAGAATCGATTCCCAGCCGCCGCCGGCGGCCAGCAGAAACAGCGGGATGATTTCGGCGCAGGGGGACAGAGACAGCATGCCGACCAGAGCGGTAATCAGCATGGCCTCGGTCGCCGCGGTTTTGACCTGGAACCGCGCGGGATCAAAGTGCCCGTGAAGATGGCGATTCAACAACCTGCCGGCAACAAGGATCAGTCCCAGTACGATCAGAATCCCCGCCGCGCCGGCCTCGAGATAGCTCCTATGATCAGTCTGAAAGGTGATCCCGGTGTATGCGATCGCCACGCCGATCGTGATGGTGGTCAGGGAATGGATAAACGCCGCGCCGAACGTGACCGCCGCCTGCCTGGTCCGGCTCCAGTTCCTCCATTTCCCCACAACAACGAACGGCGCCCAGTGGGTGGGAATCACGGAATGGAGAATCGACAGAAGTAACGCGCCGACCAGTACACCCGGATCGAGCATAGTCATCAGGGCTTGATGTGCCAGGCGAGAAGGTTCGGGAGGAATCCTGAAAAAATCCGGGCGGCGAGGATGTCACGGGAGTCAAACATGCCAACCTTGTTGTAGAGAAGAATGGCGCCCAGCGGTTTTTGGGAGGCGATCGTGATGAGAAGTGTTTGAGTTGAATCGGCCGGGTATCCCTGCAACAGTTCCGTGGCGCCGACGGACAGAGCCTCTTTCAGCCGCTCGTGAGACTCCACATCCAGCTTTTCGCCCTGATCGTGGGCGTATCCTTTTCCGTCATATCGGCCGGATAAAGTCCATGACGGAGGCTGCCCCTCGCTGTTCTGAAACACATAAAAGCCAACCATTTTGCACCTGAAGAGCCGCACGCTCGACAGAACCGTCCGGCGGATGAATGCCGGCAGATCGGCAGCGCCGGATACATCCCGCATGGCTTCGAGAATGTTAAAGAAATTCCCGCCGTCCACTTCCTTGGTCTCGTGCTCCTTGGCCTGCTCCGCCAACCGCAGCTTGTACTCTGTCTCGACTTTCTCCATCTTCGCCTCGATATACCGCGTCAGCTCCGTCGACTTTGTCCGCTCCCATCGGCGGATGGAAACGCCGCCGACGGGGATCAACAGAAAAACGCAGGAGACGCCGACCGCCGCCGGAAACTGTAGGCGCTTGATTGTCCGGGACAGGATTTCCGATTTGAAAAACCCGATCTCCACTTCCGCCAGCTTCATCGCGCCTTTTCGGACCGGCGTGAACGCCCGATAGATCACCATGCCGGACGGGAGTTCAAGTTTGATCAGATCCGTGCCGCGGGTCTCCGCGGCCAGTTTTGACTTGGACTGGATCAGCAGGATATTGGCCTGATCGACCGGTGTGGCGGAGGAATATCGCGTGGACAGCTGCCACACCAGGACCCGCCCCAACGGATCATAGACGGCGACATGAGAGACTCCCGATCCGCGAACCAGGTTCCACGCCGCCTTCTTGAGCGCCTTGTCATTTTGCTTTTCGAAATTCTCCGTGTTGGACAACACGTAGAGCCGGAGCTGGTGGTTGGCCGACTCGATTTCCGAGTCAAATGTCTCCATGAAAAAAGAGGCAAACACGATGCCCAGCAGCGCCAGCGCCACCCCCGCCGTTGTGACCATGAGTTTCCCGGAGGTCGCCACCCGGCGCAGAATCTGGTCGCCCAAATCGTCTTTTTGCATGAACCGAGTCTATCTATTCGGACAAAAAAGTGAAGCGGGAAGCCCCTGAATCAAAACCCCTGACCCGTCAGGGAGCGACGTAGATCTTGTCCTTGATCTGATCGTATATCTCCTCGGAAATGTCCGGGACCTGCTTGAGATCCGATATCGTCTTGAATTTCCCGTACGTGTACCGGTAGGCGTCGATCATGTGCGCCCGGTACTTGTCGATGCCCGGTAATTTCATCAGATCGTCCAGGGCGGCCGTGTTGATGTCCATCTTGCCCTGCTCCTCCGGCTTGACATCCGTCGTGACCGATGGCTTGAGGTCCGGCGGGGGAAGTGTCGCGTCATATGGCTTTTTGACCTCCGCCGGCGGCTGGGCAGGCTCGGCCGGTGACGGTTGGGGTTCCTCGACGGCCGTCGGCGGAGTGACGACCTGCGGTTCCGGGGCGGGCACAATGGCCGGTTGCGCCGCCGGCACTATTTTCGGCGCCGGCGGCGGGGCCGTCAGAGTTGTTCTGCCTCTTGGAGCGGGCGGCAAATAAATGGGTTCAGCCGATTTTTTCTGCGTTGGCGCCGGCGGCGGGGAAATAGTGGCAGGTTTGGATGGGGCTGGCCGCGGTTCGGGTTCCGGCGGCGTGTATCGTTCGGGCGGCGCCGCCGTCGTCGGCTGTGGCGCCGGCGTGTACACTGGCGTCTGCGTTGGCCGAGACGCCGGCGTGCCGTAGACGGGCGTCGGGGTCGGCGCCCGGGTCGGCGTCGGCGTCGCCTGGTACCGCGGCGCCGCCGCGTCGGGTCCGGTCGACGGCTGTGTGAATTGTCCCTGTGGCGCGACGGGCAGCCGCTGTTCCTGCGGCGCCGCCAGAGAGAGCGTCCCGACGGTCGCGTTCTGGATGATGATGATGGGTTTCAGGAATCGGTCGTAAAACCCCTTGTTCATTCCGAGCCCCAGCATGAGCGCTTCGAATTCATCCTCGCTTCTGAATATGCTCCGCATCTTGCGCTCTTCCACGATCTTTTGCGCCATGCCCAGCGTGATCCCCTTGATCCGCACCAGCTCCTGCAGGCTGACCACGTTCACGTCGACCTTGTACTCGATCCGGTACACGATGTCGTCAAAAATCACCCGCGTCAGTCCCGGTACGGTCAACAACTGCTCCAGCGACTGATAGGGCCCGAACTGCTCGCGCCGGGCCACGATTCGCTGCGACAGGCGGAAATGCTGTTCGGGATCAACGTCGCTCCGAAGACCGCTGAGTTCCGCGATCTCGGCGACGGAAGATGTGTTGATATTGACCGGGAACGGCGTGATCTGCTGCAAGGATTTGGCCACGTCTTTCGTGACCTGCGTCGCCTCGGGCAGATTGGTGATCACGCGCGGCGTGATGAAGATCATCAACTCCGTCTTCTCGCTCTGCTCCCGCTTTGACTTGAAGAGATTCCCCAGCACCGGGATGTCTTTCAGAAACGGCACCGCGGACTGCTGAATCACCCGCCGGTCACGGATGACGCCGCCCAGAACCAGTGTCTGGTTGTCGCCGAGCAGCACGTCCGTTGTCGCCGCCCGGTTGGTCTGCTCAAATTGCGCGCCGGTCTGCTGGACGCTGGGCGTGAAGGCGTCGTCAGTCAATTCCACATGGAGATTGACGCTCCGGTCGTTCGATATCGTGGGCGTCACGCTCAGCCGCAGAAGCGCATTGATCTGCTCCAGCCGCGTCGCGGGCTGGCCGCTCGCGTTGAATGTGGTGACCGGAACAAATACGGTCCGGCCGGCGGAAATCAGAGCCCCCTTATTATTCAACGCCGTGATCTTGGGTGTGGCCAGAACCTCCACTTTCCCGCTCCGCATCAGGGCCTCCATCGCGATGCGCATCTGCCCGGTGTTCAAAATGATCCGGTAGGCGCCCGACTTCGACGACTCGTCCGCCAGAAGCGGCGGCGCGAACTCCGTCCCCAGCTTGCCGGCGGCCTTCGTCAGGGCGTCGATATCGAGCGGATTGAGAATGGCGCCGGCCGCGTCCCTGAGCAGCTCGGGCTGCGTGATGAAATTGATCCCGCGCTGGTTGAGGTCCTCGAGAGTGTATTCGAGAATCGTCGCGTCAATCAGGACCTGGGGCGCTCGCTGGTCCAGCTTGCGAACGAGATCAGCTATGATTTTCATCACGCTGGGCGGCACGATGACCGTCAGGGCATTGAGCCGGTCGTCGGGTGCGAATTCCGCGAAGAGCCCGAGTTCCGCCGGCCCGGGCCGGCTCTGATTAAGGACGCTTCTCAAAATGGTGGATATGTCGCTTGGCTTGGCGTTGTTGAGATAAAACACCTCGGTCATCATGTCCGGGGGCGGCGGCGCGATCACGTCGATGTTCGCGATGACCTCGTCGATCAGCGGAATATTTGCCGGCAGCGTTGAAATCGCCACCATGTTGTTCCGCTCGATCGTCTCCACCTTGCCCACCATCCCGCCGAATTGCCCGGCCGACGGCGTCACGTTGGGAATAAACAGGATCGACAGAATCCGGACGGCCTCCTCCACTGGGATATTTTTCAGGATGTACGTCTTGACCACAAATTGCGTCGGCGCCGCGTACTGGATGTCCAGCCGCTCAACCAGCCGGTCCAGTTTGTCGAAATTATCCTTCGGAGCCATCACCAGGAAGGCGTTGGAGGCGGGCAGGACGCTCACAAGGGCGTATATCCGGTTGTTCACGCCCTCCCCACCCTCGGTGATATCGGTCACAAATGCGGCCAGCACATTGGTCACGTCAAAAACCCGGGCGTATTTCATCCGGTAGACCCTGTATTCCATCGCGGGCATTTTGGCCATCTTTTGAAAAAGTATCTTTAAATCGCCTATTTTTTCGGGCATGTCCCGCACCAGCAAGTAAAACCGCCCGCCAAACCCCGTGATAAAAAATGACCCGCTTGGCGATAGAGCCTGCTTGACCATCTCCTCCACTTCACCCTTCAGCGCCGGCCGGCCCTGCTCCCGGATCGACCCGAATGCTGATCCGACCGGCGTGTACGTCCGGTCACCCGATCCGATGAAGGCGGACAGATCTGTGATGTCGATGTATTCGATGTCGGTTCCCGGGGGAATCGGAAGGTCGATCTGAGCGATCAGGGTCTCGATCGCGCTGATTAACCCGGGGTCGGCGATGACGAGAATCGTGCCGGCGTTTTCGATGGGATAAATGATCTTCATGGCGGCCAGATTTGTCTGCGCTCCCACCGCCGCGGACGGCGGGGGCCGGTTGGAAAGGTCCTCGAAAAAGTAGGGGAATGTTTTTTGAAATTCCCGCGCGACGTTCAGATTCAACATGTCCCGTAAAATCTGCGTCGCCCGGCTCGGTGAGAGATGCTTCAGCGTGATCGTCTGGATGAATGCCTCCGGGGAATCGATTTTCTCCAGTAATTTGGTTACGGTCTCGATCTTGCCGGGCGCGTCAAAGATGATCACGTTTCCGTTGATTTCGTCCAGCACCCACCAGCTCCTGGTGACCTCGTCCGCGGCCGGAGTGCCGGCGGCGCTGGAGACGCTGGGCATGAACCGGTTGAGGATGTCCCGCAGTCGAATCGTGTTCAAATACTTGATCCGATAGATCGCCAGTTCCTTCACGCCCCGGTCCAGCGCGGCGAGGGCGCCCTCGATTTTCTGGATGACATCCCGGCGGTCGTTGATCAGGATCATGCTGATATCCTTATGGATTTTGTATTTCCCCTTGTCCGACAGGTACTGTTTCACCAGCGTCTCCGCTTCGGCCATGTCCATGTAATTGATATTGAATTCCTGAATCCCGACGTCGGAATACTCCGTCTTGACGTCCAGCGACTCGAGGACCTGTCCGACGACGCTGAGGATTTCCCTGGTTGACAGAACCGTGAGGCTGTTGGTGGCGGCGTTGACGGTCATGATGTTCAGGGTGAGCGTCTGCTTGATGAAGTCCTCCTCGAGGGTGTCCTTGCCGCTCTTGGTTCTCTTTTTCAATGTGAACGTCCGGTGGACGACCGTTCCCTTTTTCTTGATCCCCAGGTCGCTGCCGATCAGCGTGAATTCAAATCCGGGGCCGCTCAGAATGTTCGATAACTGCTCGGCCATTTCGACGGCCGAAACGTTCTTGACCTTGAAACTCCGGACTTCCATATTCGTCTCTTTCGCCCGCGCCGTCGATATATCCAGAAGCGCCACGACGTCGGAAACTTTCTTGATGTTGTCCGCCGTCTGGGTGACGAGGAGCTGGTTGGTCAGCGGGTCGGCGATGATCTGTCCGCCGTCCCGCTCGACAAATTCGCCCAGCAGTTTCTGCATGTTCTCGGCGTCGGTGAACTGGAGTTTGAAGACATGCGTAACAAATTTTCCCCCGCGCGCCGGCGTGTCCGATACAATCGGCAGCGGCCGCCCCAGCGCCCGCTGCTTGGCGATGATCCGCACGGCATTGCCCTCCACGACCCGTGTGAGGCCGGAGCTTTCGAGGACCATGTCGAGCGCTTCGAGGACGGTGACGTCGACGACGTGGATGGTGAGAGGCGGGATTTCGCTTTTTTTCTCGACGCCCTTGGGATCGATGAAGGGCACCACGAATTTTTTCTTCGCGTCGTCGTATTCCAAGTCGAATATCACGTTCATGTTGCCCAACTGCGCGAGCGTCCGGATCACATCGACGACGACGGCGTCCTTGAAATCCAGCGACACAATGCGCTGCGACGCCTTCGCCGAAAAAAGCACATTCTCGCCGGTGCCGGCAATCCCGATCAGCAACGCCTCCACGAGCTGCTCGCCTGGCTCCACTCCCAGAACCCATACCTCGCAAACGGCCAACCCCGACGAGTCGCTCACCGATTCGTTGTCCCGCGGGTCGTTCTGCTTGATTGTGTCCAGCCGGCCATTGCCCTTTAATATGGAGAACTGGACTTTGGCGGTCTGGACCGGATTGCCGAATTCGTCGGTGACCCGGACCACCAGGGGCTGCTTGAGTTCCTCCCCCGTGATGGCCTCCTGGAGGTCGCCAGATATTTTTTCGATGTGAATCGGCGCGCCGGCGGTGACAAGGACAGGCAGAACCATTTCGATCAGATTGAATTTCGCCGCATCCCCGGCGGAGATTTTCACGCTGTAGGTCTCGATCTTCCGCCCCGCCGCAAGGCCCGCGGCGGCTTTGCCGGTCTTGTCGGTTCGAACCGTCAGTTTCCGAGTCGCATCGGCTGCGCTGGCGGAAAAGGATCCTTCGCCCTGAACCAGTTCAAACGTCACCGGCAGATCGATCACGGCCTGGCCGCTCGCGGCGTCGATCACTTTCACTTCCAGCGGCTGCGCCGATCGGGCGACCCCGACGCGCTGGCCGGCGCCGGCGATGTCGACGAACGAATACGCGGGGCCTATCTCGATCACCGGCGCAGCCGCGGCGGCAGGCGCCGTGTCCGTCGTCCCGACTGGCGCCGCCGGAACAGATGGCCCACCGGCCGGCCCGCCAAATCGGACCCAGATGCCGCCGGGCCTGGCCTCCACCACCGGAGACTCCGCGCCTTTTTTCAATTCCACGGTGATCCGGGCGGTCAGAATCGGAAACGTCCGGGATTGGCTGTGCCGGATTCGGACGATGGGCCCGCGCTTGACGTCAAACGGTTTCTTGGGCAGCCGGTCGGCCGCGCCGATCAGATCGATCACCAGGGATGGCGGGGAGGTTATGGGATTGGCGAGGAAATCAACCCCCTCCGTCGTCTTGATGAAAATCTCCGGCGCGGCCGCATCGCCAAGAACTTCGATGCCGTATACCCCCGGCTCATCCGCGTCCGGAGGTTTTTCAGATCCGTATCGGAGGATCGGCGATGGCGCCGCCGCCGCGACCGGCTTTTCCTTTGATTTTTCCGCTGCCGGCGCATCGCTCACGACCACTTCCTCGATCACCATCGTGGGTTCGGTTTTCTTCTGTTCCTGGGGCTTTGCCGTTTCCATCGGCGGAGTCTCGGCCGGCTTCTCGACCGCTTGATCGCGCGGCGCCGCCGTCTGGTCGGCCGGAGGCGGATCGACTTTGACAGGAGGACTGGCCTGCCCGGCCTCTCCGAATTTCAGATCTTTGGTGACTTCCTCATAGAGCTGTTTCGCCCGTTGATGTCCGGGGTTTTGCTGCAGGACTTGCTCCAGATACAGTCTGGCCTGTTCGAGATTGCCCGCGACGTAGGACTGAACGGCGGTGTTGAAGAGGTCATCGGAAGTGGCGGCCCTGGCGGATATCGGGGTGAGACAGACGGCCAGCGCCAGCAGACCAATCATGATGAAAGGAATCCGTCTCACGGCAAACTCCCCGGCCCCCGCGTCCCTCATTGTCCGAGTACCCTCAGAACCTTGTCGAGCCGCGCCCGAATCATGGCCGCTTCGGGATGACCGGGATGCGCGGAGAGAAATACGTCGATATTTCGCCGGGCCTCTTTATACTCGCCCCGATCCACCATCCGCTGAATCTCGGCAAGCGTCGGGCCTGAAGGCTGATGAATCTGATCGCCCGCCGGAGTCGACAGCATGACCGGACCCTGGGGCGCTCCGGCCCGCAGAGTCACCTGGAGGAGGTTCGACCGGACAAGGACGCCGTAACCGTAACTGGCGTCGACCTTGAGAACCAGCCGCGGCGCGGCGCCGCTTTCCGCGGTCAGTTTGGCGGCCTTAAGACCGGGAAGATTCAAATCCTCGTAATCATAGGGCCGAAGCAGCGTTGCACTGGGAAGAGTGATGACAAGAGAATTGACGCCGGTCTGGAATTGGGTCGGCTGGGCCGCGCGGTACTCCAGCGGGCCGTTGGCCAGGAGGAACAGCTCTGTCTGGTTGACGTCCGACTTGAAAAAGAGACCCTCGATCTGCGACCGCCACTCGCCCACTTCCATTTCCCGGAACATCACGCCGCCGCTTTTCACCTGAATCGTCACTCGCCCGGCCTGCGGCAGGGCCAGGTAGGCTTCGGCGATTCCACGGGAAAACAGAAGCGGCGAAATCGTCGTCGGCGTGACCGCCTGAGCATCGGCCAGCGGCGCCAGAACTTCCAGTTTCGCCGGCCGGCCAATCGCCTTGGGATCATCGACCGGATTGCCGTAGGCGTCCAGCGCGCTCACCCGCACGCGGAATGGCTCGCCCGCGGTCACCGGATCGAGCACCTCGGCCTTGTAACTGGATGCCGCCGAGGGCATGACCCGGAACGCGTTGGACCTTCCGGATGCCCGGCCGTCCTCGCTCGACACCACCAGCTCGCTTGTCCCCGCGGTGGTGAGAGTGGTCTGGATGATCGAAACGCCGTCTGTGAAGTCCCCAGCGTCTATGTCGGCCGGAACGACCCGCGTCTGGTTGGACGCCGACAACCGAATCCGGCCAGGAATCGTAAAATCCTTGATGATGTTG
>Ga0114945_10002643_pt1 | contig 10406 bp, 5 predicted proteins | sample OV2TP3_FD_87194 | JGI IMG/M metagenome (GOLD analysis project Ga0114945, IMG submission 87194) | Hot spring microbial communities from Beatty, Nevada to study Microbial Dark Matter (Phase II) - OV2 TP3 | ecosystem: Environmental > Aquatic > Thermal springs > Hot (42-90C) | place: USA: Beatty... | reverse complement strand
TCAGCCGCGCGATCACGCGCAGGTATGCGTTGCCGCGTGTGTTTGTGGGCTCCTCCTGCAGCGGTTGAAAAATCTCCGTCGTGGGAATCACAGGAAAGCGGAAACCGGCCGGCATCACGCCGATCACCGTGTTAGGCTGCCCGTCCAGAGTGACTGCGCGCCCGATCACCGTGGGGTCGCCACCGAAGCGGCGTTGCCACAGGCCATAGCTGAGGATGGCGACACGCGGCCCGTTCGGCTGGTCGTCCCGCTCGATGAAGTCGCGACCGAGCATCGGCGCAACCTTCAGCACGCGGAACATCGCGTAGGTCACCGCCGCGACATTGAGCTGCTCTGGCTCGTCCTGGCCGCTCCAGGTGACCCTCCCGCCTCCGAGCGCGGCCATCTCTTCGAACACTTGATTCTGTGTGCGCCAGTCGTGCAGGTCAGCGGGATTCGTCCATTCCTGCGCTGGGCCGCCGCGGCGTTGGAGGTTGGCCCACACCATCAGCAGGCGGTCTGGCTCCGGATACGGAAGCGGGCGCAACAGCGCTGCATTGACCACGCTGAAAATCGCCGTGTTGGCGCCAATCCCCAACGCCAGCGTGAGAATCGCCACCAGGGCAAATCCTGGCGACTTCGACAGCGTGCGGAGGCCGTATTTCACGTCCTGCCAGAGCGTCTCCATCTCTTCTCCCTGTCGTGCTCCGTGACTCGTCAGCTTCCGCTCGCTGCGACTTGCGCCGGCTTGACCTCACCCACCACCCAGCCATCTTTCAACTGCACGATGCGGTCGCTATAGGCGGCGTTGGCCTCCGAGTGCGTCACCTGGATGATGGTGGTGCCGGCGCGGTTGAGTTGCTTGAAGAGCTCCATGATCTCGCGGCCCTGATCGGAGTGCAGGTTGCCCGTCGGCTCATCGGCAAGAATCAGTTTCGGCTTGGCGATGACGGCGCGCGCGACGCCGACGAGCTGCTGCTGCCCGCCGGAGAGTTGGTTCGGATAGAGGTCCTTTTTGCCGACAATCTGGAAGCGATCGAGCGTGTCGGCCACCACGGCCTCGCGCTCCTTGCGTGGGATATTGCGGTAGGAGAGCGGGATATCGAGGTTCTCATACACGGTAAGGCTGTCGAGCAGGTGATACTGCTGGAAGACGAAGCCGATGTATTTCTTGTTGAGCTCGATGCGGTCGCGCGGACTCATCTTATGCACGGCGTGATCGACGAAATAAAATTCGCCGGCCCACGCGCTATCGAGCATGCCCACGATGCTCAGCAGCGTGGACTTCCCTGCGCCCGACGGCCCCATGATGGTAACGAAGTCGCCTTCCTTAATCTCCAGATTGATGCGACGCAGGATGAACAGCTTGCCTCCGCCCGCATCCACTGCCTTATCGACATTATTCAACCGTATCATTCCGTCTCCTTCGTGTTTTCTCTGCGCACTCCGCGTGCTCTGCGTCTCTGCGACCTCTGCGCTCTCTGCGTGAATGCCCTAGTGCTTGCCGCTAGCTTTCAGCCATCAGCCGTCAGCTTTCCGCAATCACCAAATCACACAATCACCCGATCGCCCGATGCCCTAGCGCACCTGCCAGTTTACGTTGTGCGAGCCGGTTGCGCCCAGCCATTTGATTTCCAGCACCCAGCGGCCTTCCATTGGCGCAACGTTTCGGACTTCCGGGCCCGCCCCGACGCCCGGCATGGCCTCGCCTTCGGCCTGCACCTGTCCCTTGGGATCGAGCAGGCGCCACGTCACCATGCCGCGCGTCAATTGTACTTTCATGCGCAGGGTCATCCGCTTCGCGGTGGAGCAGACTTCGAGCTCCACGCGCCGCTCATCATTCTTGGCTTCAAACTGGTCTGACTCGTTGACGGTAGCCTGGTAGCGTCCAGGCTGTGCCAACCCCGTCGCCGCCAGCAAAGCCAGATTCATCAGCACCACCACCACTCCCATCGCCAGTCGCATGCGCTTCATCGCAACCTCCAAGCGGACAGCTTTCAGCCATCAGCTCTCAGGACCCTCGCGCCTTGCTCCACCTCTGTGTTCCCGCCCCTTGGTGCCCTCCGGTGTTGATGTTTTGTTCTGAGTTCTGAGTTCCGAGTTCCGAGTTCCGAGTTCTGAGTTCTGAGTTTCAATCACCCAATCACTCAATCAAACGATTCCCTCATTCGTACCGCAGCGCCACCATGGGATCGATGCGCGCTGCCCGCCGCGCCGGCCACAGGCAGCCCGCCATGGCCGCGACGACCAGCAGCAAGGCGCTCACCACATAGACCGCGACGTCGTTCGCGCCAATCGCATGCAGTTGTGCTGTCAACAGCGGCGTGTGCATCAGAGCCACCGCAGCGGCAAGGCCCACCGCACCTCCCCACAGGGCCGGTCGTAGCCCCTGACGGATCACCAGCCACCAGATGTCGCGGCGCTGTGCACCTAGCGCCAACCGGACGCCAAACTCCCGCGACTGCTTGCTGACTGCGTAAGCGCTCGACCCCAGCACGCCCAGCATCGCCAGACCGACCGCCAGCGCGGCAAACAAACTGACCAAGGTTGTGGTGAACCGCACGTGCTCCAGTTCCTCCGCCAACATTTCTTCAAGCGGGCGGACTCCCCACAGCGTCATTTCGGCATCCTGGGCCCACACCGCCTTCTCCACCGGAGCGCGGAACGCCTCCGGGTCACCATCGGTTTGCACCAGCAGCGAAGCAAATGGCGTCGGAGCCTGGGCCATGGGGCGGTAGAGGATTCGTGCATACTTGGGATCCAACGGATGACGCACGTCTTCCGCTACGCCGACAACCGTGAGCCACTCGCCCTGACCTTCGCGCGCGCCCATGCGGATCCGCCGGCCTACCGCATCGCCCGTAGGCCAGTACTCCTGCGCAATAACGCGGCTGAGCACAACCACGCCGGGAGCGCCGTGCCCGTCCGAGGAAGTGAAGACACGGCCCTCCACCATCGCGATGCCCATCTGCGCGAAGTAGTCCGGGCTCACCAGTCGCAGGTTGGCGGTTGGCGATTCCCCTGGAGCGACCGCGGGCCGACCTTCGATCCGAAAGGGGCCGCCCAAGGCGTTGGGCGGCGGCAGCAAGCCACTCGTCAGCGCAGCCGACCGAACGCCGGGAAGCGTGGCGGCATGCTCGTGAACCTGATTGTAAATCGCCGCGCGGTGAGCCTCCGTCGGATAGCGTGCCGCACTCAAGGAGAGCCCGACGTGGAGCACCCGATCCATCTTGAACCCAAGATCGGCGCGGCTGACTTCGCCATAGCTCTTCACCAGGAATGCGCCGACGACCAGCGCGACGGTGGCAAATCCCACCTGGCACGCGACCAACACACTGCGCGTGCCGCGCCGGTGGCCCCCGACGGCGCTTCCGCCCTGCTTCAGGGCTTCTCCTGGATCGCTGCGTGCCGCCTGCCAGGCGGGCAACAACCCCATCAGCAATCCGCAAGCAACGGCTACGAACAGCATGAGCGCGATCAGCCATCCGTCAACACCCACGCCTGCTATGCCGCCGGGCAGCCGCCGCTGAAGCTCACCCGGCAAGATTGCGATCAGCGCGCCGCGAGTCCACGCCGTCAGCCAAATCGCCAGCACCGCCCCTGCAATTGCCAGCAACAAGCTCTCCAGCGCCACCAGGCGCATCAAGGCGCTCCCGCGGGCTCCCACGGCCATGCGAATGGCAAATTCGCGCTGGCGCCCCAGGCCACGAGCCAGCAGCAGGTTCGCGACGTTGGAACAGGTGATCAGCAAAACCACTCCTACGGCCAGCAGCATGATGCGCATGGCCGGACGGTAGTATTCTAAGTAGTGCGCTTGCACCGGCTGTACGCGCACGCCCCAGCCTTCGCTCACCGTCGGGTAGGCGGCGGCAAGCTGGCCGGCGACGCGGTCCATCTCCTGCTGTGCCAGGGTGAGCGGAACGCCGGCGCGCGGACGCGCAATCACGTCGTAGCCGCGGTTGGAGCGGTCTGCCAGAATGGTCGCATTCCAGCTCAGCGGGATGAACACGTCGAGGTTGTCGAGGAACAACCAGAAGTTCTTTGGCAGCACCCCAATCACTTTGTACGGCTGGTCGTTGAGGATGATGGTCTGGCCCAGCGCGTCGCGACTGCCCCCGAACACGCGTTCCCACATGCGGTGGCTGAGCACTACCACCCTGGACTGACCGGGCTGTTCCTCTTCCGGCCTGAAGCTGCGTCCCAGTGCGGGTTGCACGCCAAGCACATCAAAGAGGTTGGTCGAGGCTGCTGCTCCGACGACGGTTCCCGGTCGCTCCGTGCCGCCGAGCTGGAAGCCGATGAAATCGTAAGCCGCCATCTTCGAGAACGAGCTGCTGTTGCGGCGCCAATCGAGGAAGGTGGCCGCGGACGTCGTGCTCCTCCGTCCCTGCGGCGTGACTTCCCAGATCCACACCAAGTCCTGCGGCTGCTCAAACGGCAGAGGGCGCATCAGGACTCCGCCCATGGCGCTGAACAACACCGCCGTGGGACCGATTCCCAGCGCCAGCGTCAGGATGGCAGCCGCGGTGAAGCCGGGACTCTTCGCCAGCCTTCGCAACGCTAACCGTACGTCCTTGAGGATTCCACCCATCCCGATTCTCACTCGTACCGTAGCGCGACCATGGGATCGATGCGCGCCGCGCGCCGCGCCGGCAAGTAACCGGACAGCAGCGCCACCGCCACCATCAATGCCAGCGCGCCAAGCGACAGCCACGGGTCCCCAGCCCTCACCTCGAAGAGCAGCGACTTCGCCAGCTTGCCCAGATAGTACGCGGCGGGCAATCCGATGGCCGCGCCGAAGATGGCCATCACGCCCACTTCGCGCAGCACCAGCCAATGAATATTTCCGGCTCCGGCGCCGAGCGCGATGCGAATGCCAATCTCGCGCGTGCGCCGCGCTACCGTAAACATCATCACGCCGGCGATCCCCAGCGCGGCTAGCGCCGCCGCCAGCAGCCCGAAACTGACCGTGAGGGTCATCAGCAGTTGCTCGGCAAACAGATTGCGAGCAATCACGTTGTCGAGCGTGCTCAGGTCGTACACGGGCAAGTTGCCGTCCAGCCGCTGCACCTCGCGCCGCACCGCGGTGCCCAGCGCCGTGGGATCTCCCTGCGTGCGCAGGTAGAAGGTGGATTCTCCCAGGATCTCAAACTGCGAATAGGGCATGTAGGCAAGCGGTTGCAACTCTTCCCTCACCTGCGCGTGCCGGCTGTCTTTCACCACGCCAATGATTTCATATTCGAACTTCACGGCATTGCCGCCCCCGAAGGCAAACTTGTGGCCCACAGCGCCGTTGGGGTAGTAGTGCTTGGCCAGGAATTCGTTGACGATAATGACCTTCTGCGACTTGGGGCCGTCCTGCTCGGTGAAGTCCCGTCCGGCAATCAATGGGATGCCGACGGTGGCGAAATAGCCCGGACTCACGAAGTTCTGCACCGCGGTGGGACGCTCTTCCTCCCTCGCCTCGTAAGAGTCAGATGTGAAGTTCGACTGCGATGTGTTGCCGATCAGGATCGCTGTCCAGGCCGACCCGGCGGAGGTCACTCCCGGCAACGCGCGCAGCGCCGGGAGAAGCTGGTCCAGCAGCCCGCGCGTGCGCTCCGGCGAATACCCCCCCTGTTCCGGCGCAATCGAAAAGGCCAGGATGCGGTCAGACTTGATTCCCAGCTCTTTTTTCTTCAGGCTGTAGAAACTCTTCGCAAACAGTCCCGCGCCGATCAACAGCAGCAGGGTCATGGCAATCTGAGTGGTCACCAGCACCTTGCGAAATCGCGTGTGGCTCTTCCCGCCGGTGGTGCCCGTGCCCTGGTCTTTCAATGTGTCGGAGAGCGCAGGGCGTGTGGTTTGCAGCGACGGCAGCAGGCCAAAGAGCAGCCCCGTCAGCAGCGCCAGCCCAAGGTTGAAGGCCAATATGCGTCCGTCAAGATTCGCCGTGAGCCCTTCCACATCGAGGTTCGCCGAGAGCGCCGCCAGCAGTCCATCCACGGTCCAGAACGCCACCAGCAAGCCGATCCCGCCGCCAGCCAGCGCCAGCAGGATGCTCTCGGACACCAGTTGCCGCACCAGCCGCCAGCGCGACGCGCCAATCGCCAGGCGCACCGCAATCTCCCGCTGCCGCGCCACGCCGCGCGCCACCAGCAGGTTGGCTACATTCGCGCAGGCAATCAGCAGCACCAGCCCCACCATTACCGTCAGCAACACCAGCCTATCCCGCGCGTCACTCTGGAACACCGGACGCCCGCTGGCACCCGGTGTCAGGTTCAGCGGCTTCTTCACAAACCTCTCGCGCCGTTCCGTGCTCCAGTCGGACTTGGACTGCGTCAGTTGCTCTTCCAGCAGCGGCTTATAAATCACCGCCATGGCCGCTTCCGCGCGCTCGCGCGTGACTCCAGGCCGCACGCGGCCGAGGATCGCCAGCCAGTAGTGGTTCCAGTTGGGCAGGCCGTCCCAGTTCTTGGTCATCATCGGCTTCATGGACATGGGCACAAACACGTCGCTCTTTTGCCCGATTTGCACGCCGGTGAACCACGGCGCCGCCACGCCCACGATGGTGATGGCTGTGGCGTTGATGCTGACGGTCTTGTTGAGCACCGCCGGGTTGCCGCCGAAACGGCTTTGCCAGTAGGCATGGCTGAGCACCGCCACTGGATTTGATCCCGTCGAGCCTTCGTCTTGCATCGTAAACACCCGGCCGATTTTCGCCGGCACTTGCAGCGCTTCGAAGTAGTTGCCGGTCACCAGTTCGCCGTCAGCGCGCTCCGCCTGCCCGTCCACGCTCACGTCCATCCCAACCGCGAAGCGGCCAAAGAGATTGACCACGTCTGCACCTTTCTCGCGCAGTGCTTTCAACATGGGATAGGAAAACGAGGCATCGCAATCGTAGTCGCACGACACCCGCCCCGACCTCGGTCCCGGCGAAACCGCCACCACCAGTTCCTGCGGCTTCGGCACCGGCAGGGGACGCAACAGCACTTGATCCGTGAGCGAAAAAATCGCGGTGTTGGCGCCGATGCCCAGTGCCAGCGTCAGCACTGCCACCAGCGTAAACGCGGGCGACTTGGTCAGCATCCGCGCCCCGTACTTCACGTCCTGCCAAAGCGTTTCCATTACTCGCCTCCGTGCCCCGTGACTCGTGAGTCTTTCTCCGTGCTCTAGATGTTTCTTATGCAAGCTGTCAGCTATCAGCAGTCAGCTTGCAATCTCTCGCTTGCCTTTCTCTGTGGCCCTCCGCGTCTCTGTGCCCCCTCTGTGTCACGCATTTTGTTTTGAGTTCTGAGTTCTGAGTTCTGAGCTTCAATCACCCGATCGCCAAATCATCCGATTCGCCTCACTCCTACGAAAGAAGCCCGCTAACTCGTTGATTCTGCGTTGCCGAGGGCCCCGGGCTCCTTTCATTCCTCGTTGTGGGCCGAAGGACCATGCGCTACTCGTACCTCAGCGCCACCATGGGATCGACTTTCGTCGCACGCCGCGCCGGCACCCAGCACGCCAGCAACGCGACGGCCGCCAGCAGCACGGCCACGCCGGCAAACGTTCCCGGATCGGTGGTACTCGTCTCAAACAGCATGGTTTCGAGGAAGCGCGTCAGCCCCAGTGACGCGGCCAGACCAATCACCAGGCCGATGGCGGCCAGCATCCCGCCATACCGCAATACCAGACTGACCACGTCGCCACGTTGCGCACCCAGCGCCATGCGGATGCCGATCTCGCGCGTCCGCTGCGCCACCGCATACGCCATCACGCCGTAGATCCCCACTGCCGCCAGCGTGACCGCCAGGCCTGAAAAAACAGCCAGCAGCTGCATCGAGAAGCGCCGCTGCGTCAGCGAGCGCGCTTTTACGTCCTCCAGCGGCATCACTTTCGCGACGGGAATCGTGGGATCGAGCTTTGCGACCTCGCTCTTCACCGCGTTGGTCAGGAGCGCTGGGTCGCTTTCCGAGCGGAGCATGAGCGTCATGAAGTTGTTGCCGATTTGTGATTGCGCCCAGTAGAGCGTCGGGCGCGGTTTCTGGTCGAGCCCTACCAGGCGCACGTCACCTACGACGCCGATGACCTCGGCTTCGAGCGTGCCGTCCCATCCCATGCGGACACGCTTGCCGATGGGGTCTTGGCCGGGCCAATGCAGCCGGGCCAGCGCTTCATTCACCACAACTCCGTACTGCCCTTCGCGGCGCTCCTGCCCCGTGAAGACGCGGCCGCGCAAAACTGGAATCCGCAGGGCTTCAAACAGGCGTGGCGTGACGAAGCGGACTTCCCCTGCCGGCTCCTGCCCCGGCGTGTAGGGTCCTTCGCCGACCACCTGATAGCGATGCCCGGTGCCTACGCCGTAGAGTTGCCAGCTAATTGCACCGGCCGAGGACACGCCGGGCAAGCTGTCCACGGCCGTCATCAACCGATCGTAAAACTGAATCACCTTGGCAGGCTCGTTGTACGTCCTGCCCGGCAGAGAAATGCTCATGCTGAGCACGTTCTCCGGGTTGAAACCGGCATTCAGGGAATCCAGCTTGGCAAAGCTTTTCATCAGAAGGCCCGCGCCCGCCAGCAGAACTAGGGAAAGCGCGACTTCACCCACTACGAGCGTGCTGCGCAATCTCCGCCGCGCGGCGGCGCTGCCTGCCCCGGCGGTTCCTTCGCGCAATGAATCCTGAAGGGACGACGCGCGCGTGGTTGCCAGCGATGGCGCAACCCCGAAAATGACTCCGGTGAGGAGCGACAGTCCAAAGGTGAACATAAACACTGCCGGATTCAGCTCGACTTTGGTGAACCGCGCCAACTCCGCCGGCAGCAGCGACTGCATCCAGCTCACCACCCACGCGCCGAGAAGGATGCCTGCCGCGCCCCCAAGCACGGCGAGCAACAGGCTTTCTGTGAGCACTTGCCGCACCAGCTGGCCGCGCGATGCCCCGAGCGCGGTGCGAACAGCCCATTCGCGCGCCCGGCCAGTGGCCCGCGCGAGCGTCAGGTTCGCTACATTGCTACAGGCAATCAACACGACAAAACCGACCGCGCCCAGGAGAATCAACAGAGCGGGCCGCAACTGCCCGGAAAGCTGCTCGCGCAACGGCACCACGTTTGCCCCCCAGCCCTGCGTGAAGTCCGGCAACTCCTGCTCGATCTGCTGGGCGATACCGGTCATTTCCGACTGGGCTGCGTCGCGGGTCACGCCCGGCTTGAGCCGGGCCACCACGCTGATGGAGCGCCCGCCGGCATTGCGGTGCCGCTCCCCATATGGCACGGGCGCAAAAAGCTCTACGTTCATCAAGCCACGAAAGTCCGGCGGCATCACGCCAATGACCGTCACCGGCGTGCCATTGAGGCTGAATTTCCTGCCGAGAATATTGGGGTCACCGCCGAAGCGCCGTTTCCAATAGCGGTCGGTAAGCACGGCAACGTCGCTGGCCGCGCCCGGTTGCGCGTGCTCCAGGCCGAAGGTGCGGCCAAGCTGCGCCTGCACGCCCAACGTGTCGAAGATGTCCGCGGCCACAAATCCTGCGCGGACCTGTTCAGGATTGCCCGCCTCGGTGATGTTGGCGTCCCATTCGATGAACGCTGACATCGCTTCAAACGACTGCGCGCGTTCTTTCCAGCGCATGTAATTGGCAGGGCCGACCACATTGGTCAGGCGGTTGCGTTTGACATTGGTCTCCCAAATCATGACCAGCCGGTCCGGATCCTTGTAAGGCAACTGCCGCAGCAGCACCGCCTCCACCACGCTGAAGATGGCGGTGTTCGCGCCGATGGCAAGCGCCAGCGTCAGCACCGCGACCAGCGTGAACCCCGGCGACTTAGCCAGCATGCGCGCGCCATACTTCATGTCCTGCCAGAGCGTTTCCATCCTTCACCTCGTCAGGCTGTCAGCTATCAGCCGTCAGCTTTCAGCTTTCAGCTTTCAGCTTTCAGCATTCAGCTTCCAGCTTTTCTTCCTCTGCGACTCTCTGTGCCTCCGCTCCCTCTGTGTCAGGTTCTTGTTCTGAGTTCTGAGTTCTGAGTTCTGAGTTCTGAGTTCTGAGTTCTGAGTTCTGAGTTCTGAGTTCTGAGTTGTCTCGCCATCGTCCCTATTCGTACCGCAGCGCCAGCATGGGATCGACTTTCGTCGCACGCCGCGCCGGCACCGCGCAGGCCGCCACCGCGACGGCGGTCAACACCAGCGGCACAATCGAAAACGTCACGGGATCGGTAGGCGTGACGCCATAGAGCAGCTTGCCGAGCAGTCGCGTCAACGCCAGCGCGCCGCCCAGCCCGAGCACCACTCCTACTACGGTCATGCGCGCGCCTTCGCCCACGATCAGCCGTCCGATGTCCGCCGCCTGCGCGCCCAGCGCTACGCGTACGCCGATTTCATGACGCCGTTGCGTGACGCTGTAAGCCATCACTGCATAAATCCCCAACGCCGCCAGCACCAGCGCCAGCACGGCAAATGCGGCCAT
>Ga0114945_10002642_pt1 | contig 10409 bp, 9 predicted proteins | sample OV2TP3_FD_87194 | JGI IMG/M metagenome (GOLD analysis project Ga0114945, IMG submission 87194) | Hot spring microbial communities from Beatty, Nevada to study Microbial Dark Matter (Phase II) - OV2 TP3 | ecosystem: Environmental > Aquatic > Thermal springs > Hot (42-90C) | place: USA: Beatty... | reverse complement strand
GCGGCACGCTGCAGTGCTGCGCGGTCAAGGCCCCTGGCTTCGGCGACCGCCGCAAGGCCATGCTGGAGGACATCGCCACCCTCACCGGCGGCAAGATGATCGCTGAAGAGGTGGGCATCAAGCTCGAGAACATCAAGCTCGAAGACCTCGGGCGGGCCAAGAAGGTCAACGTCGACAAGGACAACACCACCATCGTCGAAGGCAACGGCAAGCAGGCCGACATCGAAGGCCGGGTCAAGCAGATCCGGGCGCAGATCGAGGAGACCACCTCGGACTACGACCGCGAGAAGCTGCAGGAGCGCCTGGCCAAGCTGGTGGGCGGCGTGGCTGTTATCAAGGTGGGCGCGGCCACCGAGACCGAGCTGAAGGAGAAGAAGGCTCGCGTCGAGGACGCCATGCACGCCACCCGCGCGGCGGTCGAGGAAGGCATCGTTCCCGGCGGCGGCGTGGCCTTCATCCGCTCGCTGCCCGCGCTGGAGAAGGTCAAGGTCAGCGGCGACGAGCAGATCGGCGTGAACATCGTGCGCCGCGCGCTCGAAGAGCCGCTGCGCCAGATCGCTCTCAACGCCGGCTCAGAAGGCGCCATCGTGGCCGAGCAGGTGAAGTCGAACAAGGAGGCCAACTTCGGCTTCGACGCTGAGACCGGGCAGTTCGGCGACCTGGTCAAGGCCGGCGTCATCGACCCGGCCAAGGTCACGCGGCTGGCCCTGCAGAACGCCTCGTCCATCGCGGCTCTCATGCTGACCACGGAAGCGCTGGTCGCGGAGATCCCCGAGGAGGAAAAGAAGGGCGCGGCCGGCATGCCGGGTGGCGGTGGAATGGGAGGAATGTACTAAGCCACCTCCCAACCATTCCACCCTGAGCGAAGCTCCGACGCAGTCGGGGCGAAGTCGAAGGGCGGCAGGGAGGAATGTACTAACTTCGGTACCTGGTACCCAGTACGAAGTACCTAGCAGGAACAGAAAACATCAAGGCCCTGGGGAAGTTCCCAGGGCCTTCGTTTTGGAACCCTCTACTTTTAGCGCGGGCGGCCGCCCTGCGTGTCGCTGCTGCCGCCGCCCGAGCCGGCGCCGCCGGAGCCGCCACCGCTGGAGCCGCCACCACTGCTCCCACCACCCGATCCGCCGCCGTAGCCGCTGCCGCCGCTGCTTCTACCGCTGCCGCCTCCACTGTATCCGCCGCTGCCGCCGCCACCACCGCCGGACCAGCCGGAGCCGCCGCCGCTCCCGCCTCCGTAGCCGATTCCCTTCCCTCGCCCGCCAAACCATCTTCCCCTCAAGCCGGGAGGCTCGCGCCGCGGGGGGAGGTCGGCAATCTCCGCGCTAGAACCCAATCGTGCAGTGAGGCCGCGCGCGGCTTGGTCTCCCCACGGGCACTCTCTCTCGCGCGGGCAAGAACAACTGTACAGGGTGCAGTAGCAGCCAGCCCCGTCTCTGAACGAATAGTTGTCGCCGATCGAGCAGTACGGGTAATCCCACGGCCACAGGCACCAACGGCTACATCCGTACCACGGATCCCGCGGCTGTCCATCCGGACAGAGATCAGGCGCAAAGAGAACGCTGGAGAAAACCGACTTGACCTTTGCTGCCCCGGGCCGTTCTTGGGCTTCGCTCGACGACGGCCGCAGAAGGATTAGACTGGCAAGGACTACGCTTAGCAGGAGGGTCTTGCTGCGCATCGTGCACCTCCGTTTTCCAAACCCTACCACCCCACGGCAACTGGGTCAAGCCCTTCTCGCTGCGCAAGGCGTCCCGGATGAACAGTCTCCAGGTGTTCAGCCCAGCGGCTCCCGCCGCTGGGAGGCGATTCTTGAGTTTCGAGTTTCGATTCTCGCGTCCTGCCTGGCTGCAACTTGCAAAGCTTCCCGACATCGAATACAAGGAGGCTGTCCAGGAGACGTACGCATGGGCCGCTGGAACCTACTGCCGCTGGGAGGGTTCATCATCGTGCTCGCCGCCTTTCTGAGCTACTTCATGGTCTTCGCCCAATTCCCCGTGACACGCGACTTTCCCTGGCTGAACTTGCTGCTGTTCGCCGCGGGCCTCGTGGTGCTGGGCGCGGGAACCCGCCGCGCCTTCGCGCAACCCGGCCGGTGGTTCGGGAAGGTCAGCGCGTCCTTGCTGTCGGTGCTGAGCGTTCTCATCCTCGGGCTGTTCGTCTTTTACATCTTCTCCTTCTCGGCCCAGCTTCCCGAGTCCGCCGGCGCGCCCAAGGTGGGCGAGAAGGCGCCGGACTTCATCCTGCCCGACCAAGACGGCCGCGAGGTGAAACTCTCCGACCTGGTCGCGGCGCTCGGGAACGAACCCGGGCAGAACCGCTACGTCCTGCTGGTTTTCTACCGCGGCTACTGGTGACCCTTCTGCAACTCCGAGTTGCGGGGTTTCCAGGAAAAACTGGGCGAGTTTGAAAAGCGTGGCATGGTTATCGTTGCCGTCAGCGTAGACCCGCCCGAGATTACGCGCGAGCACAGTAAGAAGCAGGGATACACCTATGTTTTTCTTTGCGATGAAAAACGCGAGGTCATCCGGCAGTACGATCTCGTGCACGTAAAGGGCAGCCTGGAAGGAGCCGACATCTCGCGCCCGGCGGAGTTTCTGATTGACTCTACGGGCACCATCCGCTGGGTCAACCTCACCGAAAACTACCGCATCCGGCCCAAGCCGGAGGACGTCCTCAAAGCCGTCGACGGTCTTGCCAGCACTCCGTAATCCGGAGCGGCTTGTCAGTTCCACCCTCATTGGTTATAGTCGCAGGCGAGTCGAGGTTGCCGGTCGGGCGGCGCCTGGGCTCGTTTGCGGAAAGATTCACAACCCACCGCCGGAGGGAAACCGCATGGCCAACGTGCTGGCTCGTCTCATGCCGCGCGACCAGTCCTTCTTCGCCATGTTCACCCAGGTCACGGAGAACATCCAGCAGGGCGCGCAGGCGCTCGCCGACCTCTTCGACAACTACGAGCACATTGTCTCCCAGGCCGGACGCATCAAGGAAATCGAGCACCGCGGCGACCAGCTCACCCACGAGATCATCACCAAGCTCAACCAGACCTTCATCACGCCCTTCGACCGCGAGGACATCCACCAGCTCACCACCAAGCTCGACGACATCCTCGACCTCATCGACGCCGTCACCACGCGCCTGATTATCTATCGCGTTTCCAAGCCACGTCCCGGAGCCGCCGAGCTCGCCGACGTCCTCGTCAAGGCCACCGCCGAAGTCCACGCCGCCGTCTCGCGGCTGGAAAAGCACGACGGCATCATGGACAACCTCATCGAAATCAACCGGCTGGAGAACGCCGGCGACGCCGCCGTGCGCGCCGCCATCGCGCGGCTCTTCGACGAGGAGAAGGACCCCTTCGAGGTCATCAAGTGGAAGGAGATCCTCGAAGTCCTTGAGACCGCCACCGACAAGTGCGAGGACGTCGCCAACGTCATCGAGACCGTCGTCCTCAAGAGCGCCTGAGCCGCGCACGCCGTGAGCCTTGACCCGCTGGTTCTTCTCTACCTGATTGTCCTCGCCACCCTGCTCTTCGAGTTCGCCAACGGCTGGAACGACGCCGCCAACTCCATCGCCACCATCGTCTCCACCCGCGTGCTCACCCCGCTGCTCGCCGTCGCCTGGGCGGCCACCTGGAACTTCATTGCCGCGTTTGCCTTCGGCACCGAGGTTGCCCGGACCATGGGCAAGGGCCTGGTGCACCTCGACCTGGTCAACGAGTACGTCCTGCTCGGCGGGCTGCTGGGCGCCATCGTCTGGACCACCGTCTGCACCTGGCTGGGTCTGCCCATCAGCGTTTCGCACTCGCTGATGGGTGGCTACGGCGGCGCCGCCGTGGCCTACGCCGGCTTCGAGGCCCTCATCGCCTCGGGCTGGGTCAAGCCTGTCATCTTTATCTTTGTCGCTCCTTTCATCGGCCTGCTGGCCGCGCTGGTCGTGACCATCATCACCAGTTGGATTGTCCGCCGGCAGGCGCCGCAGCGGATCGACAAATGGTTCCGCCGCCTGCAGCTGGTTTCCGCCGCCGGCTACAGCCTGGGCCACGGCACCAACGACGCCCAGAAAGGCATGGGCATCATCTGGGCGGCGCTGGTGGCTGCGGGCTCGCTTTCGCCGGACGTCGCGCACCCGCCCTGGTGGGTTATAATTTCCTGTCACGCCGCCATCGCCGGCGGCACCGTGGCCGGCGGCTGGCGCGTCATCAAGACCATGGGCCAGCACATCACCAAGCTCACGCCCTTCGGCGGCTTTGCCGCCGAGACCGCGGGCGCGCTCACGCTCTTCGGCACCGCTCAGGCCGGCATCCCCGTCAGCACCACCCACACCATCACCGGGGCCATCATCGGCGTGGGCGCCGCGCGCCGCCTGAGCGCGGTGCGCTGGGGTGTCACCCACCGCATCCTCTGGGCCTGGGTGCTGACCATTCCGGGCGCGGCGGCGCTGGGCGCCCTCTTCTGCTACGGCATCACCGCCGCTCTGGGGCAGCCATGAGCGACCCTCGCGCCCAGCTCGTTCCCATCGAAGAGGCCATCGAAGAGGTCCGCCAGGGCGGCATGGTCATCATCGTCGACGACGAAGACCGGGAGAACGAAGGCGACCTCACCGTCGCCGCCGAGAAGGTCACGCCCGAGCACATCAACTTCATGGCCACCCACGGGCGCGGCCTGGTCTGCGTCACCCTCACCGCCGAGCGCTGCGACTACCTCCGCCTGCGCCAGATGAGCGACGACAACACCTCGCCCTACGGCACCGCCTTCTGCGAATCCATCGACGCCCGCTTCGGCGTCTCCACCGGCATCTCCGCCGCCGACCGCGCCGCCACTATCCGACTCGCCGTCGACCCCACCACGCGCCCCACCGACCTCGTCCGCCCCGGCCACGTCTTTCCGCTGCGCGCGCGCCCCGGCGGCGTGCTGGTGCGCGCCGGGCAGACGGAAGCCTCCGTGGACTTGGCGCGCCTGGCCGGGCTGGCGCCTGCGGGCGTCATCTGCGAGGTGATGAACGAAGACGGCACCATGGCGCGCGTGCCCGACCTAGCCGCCTTCTGCGCCCGCCACGGACTGAAAATGATCACGGTCGCCGACCTCATCCGCTACCGGCTGCGCACCGAGAGCATCGTGCGGCGGGTGGGCGAGGCGCTGCTGCCCACGCGCCACGGCGACTTCCACATGATCGCTTACGAGTCGGAGATCAACGGCGAGCAACACGTCGCCCTGGTCAAGGGCAACTTCAGCGCCGAGGACGCGGTGCTCGTCCGCATGCACGCCCACTGCCTCGCGGGCGACGTCTTCGGCTCGCGCCGCTGCGACTGCCAGCAGGTCATCGACAAGAGCCTGGAATTAATCGCCGCCGCCAGCCGCGGCGTCCTGGTCTACCTCCACCAGACCGGGCCCGGCTTCGCCATCGAGAAGGTCGAGGACAAGAGCGTCATCAGCGTCCACCACCACGACCACGGCCGCGAGCCCGCGCCGGAGCCGGACGCGCAGCAGCGCGTCATCCAGCGCGAGTCCGGCATCGGCGCCCAGATCCTGCGTGACCTCGGCGTCCGCAACGTCCGCCTGCTCACCAACCACCCGCGCAAGGTCCCCGGGCTCGAGGGCTTCGGCCTCCGCATCCTTGAAGCCGTCCCCGTTCCCGCCGGCACCCACGGCCTCGTCCGCCGTGATGCCTAGCTCTCAGATCTGAAATCTCAAATCTGAGATTCGGTTTCGCTCGCCTCGCGGGCTTCTCTCGAACGCCACTGAAGGGTTCTGAGTTGGACTTGTCATTCCGAGCCTGTCCTCGCGCTCTGTGCGAGGGCAGGCGAGGAACCTGCTTCTTGGTTTGCGTGGAAAGTTTGCAGCGTGAGGAGGCTCAGTCTTTCGTTGGTTTCTCCTCTGCCTCCTCTGCTTCCTCTGCCTCAACCGTCACCAGCGGCCGCAACTGCTCCAGCTTCTTCCGGCTGATTCCGCGAATCACCAGGAGCTCTTCCACCGTCCGGAACTTCCCGCTCTTCTCCCGGTGGTTCACAATCCGCTGCGCGATCGACTTCCCCACGCCCGGCAACTTCGCCAACTCCTCCACCGTGGCCGTGTTGATGTTGACCTTCGGCTCCGGCTTCTTCTCATCCCCGGCGGCAAGAGAAACCGCCAGCAGGAACAAGCAACCGCAGAGAAAAGCAGCAAGGAAGGAACCGCGAGTGGAGGAGCGGGTCATTCCCCTACTCCAACAGCCGCCGCAACTTTCGCGTTCCCCGGCTCGGGCGCTTGCGATACAAAGACAGCGCCGCGCGCGCCAGCGTGCGGTAGGTCTCGCCGTACTGCGGCGGGAGCTTGCGCAGCTCCGTGAGGTGCCGCCGCACCGTGTCGGCGTCGCCGCGCGCCAACGGCCCCGTCCAGGCGCGCCCGCCCCAGCGCTGGTAGCAGCGTAAGGTCGCCTGCGCCAGCGGCACCAGGACCGTGCGCGCGCGCGACTTGCGCACCCCGGCGCGCACCAGCGCCCGCACGCCCAGGTCGGCCAGCGTCAGCAGGTGGCCCGCCACCAGCGCTGCGGCCGCATGGTAGAGCGCCTTTTCCGTTGAGCGCACTTCCATCGGCTCGCCCTTCAACGAGCGCACCAGCGCCAGCGCCTGCTTCAGCGCCTGTGGGTCGCCTTCAACGCCGAAGACCACGCCGGGCGGAAACACCCGCAACGGCTTGGGAAAAGGATAGAGCGGATGCAGTGAGCCCACCGCGGCGCCGCGACGTCCTAGTGGCGCCAGCACGCGCGAAGAAAGCGCGCCGCTTGCCTGCAGCACCACGCGGCCGCGCCAGCTCTTTCTCAGCCGCGCCAGCGCCCGCGCCGCCACCGGCACCTGGTTGTCGTTGGTCGTTACCAGGATGATCCCTGCGCTCTCGAGCTTTGAGATTTGAGATTTCACATTTGAGATTGGATGGCCGGCGCCGATGAAGCGCGCCGCCGCACGCGCCGAGCTCGCCCGGCGAGTCACGACCGCGCCGATGCGCCAGCCGCGACGCCGCAGCGCCCGCCCCAGCGTCTGGCCCACGCGCCCTGCGCCCACAATCGCAATCGTCTTCTTCGCCACGGCGATTGTTATACTACCGCGCGAGGCGTTCCTAGGGCATGAAATCGACGCCTTGATCCATAGTTTGTTCAGCCCAGCGGCTCCTGCTGCTGGGTCCCCCCGTGGCAGGAGCCACGGGGCTGAACGTAGAAAGAATCCGATGGAAGAGACACTCACACTCATACAAAGGCACTACGAATCCCAGTGAACCTCGCGCTCACCATTCTTCTCGGGCTCGCCGCGCTGGTCTGGGTGGTCGGTGGCGGGCGCGCCCTGCGCGGCATCTACGGCATGCCGCGGCTGTCGGAGTTCCCTCCCCTGCCCGACGCCGACTGTCCGACGGTCTCGCTGCTCGTGACCGCGCGCGACGAAGCCGCCAAGCTGCCGCAGGCTATCGCCACCCTGCTGGCCCTCGACTATCCGCGTCTCGAAATCGTCGCCATCGATGACCGCTCCAAGGACGCCACCGGCAGGATTCTCGATGAGGCCGCGGCGCGCGACCCGCGGGTCAAGGTCGTCCACATCACCGAGCTGCCCGCCGGCTGGCTGGGCAAGAACCACGGCCTGCAGACCGCTTACCAGCACTCCTCCGGCGAGTGGTTGCTCTTCACCGACGCCGACGTGCGCTTCGACCGGGACGTCCTTCGCCGCACGATGGCGCTGGCGCGCACCCGCAGCGCCGACCACGTCTGCCTGATCTCGCTCATCGAGCTCAAAGGCTTCTGGGAAAACGTGATGGTCAGCTACTTCATCCTCGGCTTCCTGCTCAGCATCCAGCCGTGGGAAGCCGAGAACCCGCGTTCGCCCTACTACGTCGGCATCGGGGCGTTTCAGCTCGTGCGCCGCTCGGTCTATGAGGCCGTGGGGACGCACCGGCGGCTGGCGCTGGAGGTGGTGGACGACGTCAAGCTGGGCAAGATGGTCAAGCACGGCGGCTACCGCTCGGTGTGCGCGCAGGCGTTCGACAATTTGCGCGTGCGCTGGCAGGAAGGTGCGACCAACGTCATCAAGGGGCTGACGAAGAATGCCTTCGCCTCGCTCAACTTCAACGCCTTGCGCACTGTGCTCAGCGTCGCCGCCATCGCCATGCTGAGCGTGCTCCCCTTCGCCGCGCTCTTCTTCGCCACTGGCCTCGCACGCCTCTTTGCTGCCGTCGCTGTGCTGGCGATTCTCATCCTGCACGCCGGTGCCGCCCGCAACGCTCACCTTTCCCCGCTCAACGCTCTCACGCATCCGCTCGGGGCCATCCTCTTCGCCTACATCCTGGTGCGCTCGACGGTCGTCACCCTCGGCCGCGGCGGCGTCGTCTGGAGGGAAACCTTTTACTCACTGGACGACTTGAGAAAGGGAATCGTCTGATGCCGGAAAAAGATTTACCGCAGAGGGCGCTGAGAAGGCGCAGAGGACGCAGAGAAAACGCGGGCCTTACTTCGACGGCTTCTCTGCTTTGAGCTTCTTTCCCTTGCGTGGCTTTGACCTTGCGTCAGGGGTCGCCGCGGCCGGAGCGAGCAGCTCCTCCACCCGCAGCGGCTCGCGCTGGAAGAGCGCGGGCTGGAAGAGCATGCCCACGTCCTTGTGCTTGAGGGCGCGCAGGCGGTCGCGGAGCTCGGCGGCGCGCTCGAACTCGAAGCGCTTGGCCGCCTCGCGCATTTTGTCTTCCAGCTTCTGGATGACCTCGTGGAGTTGCTGCTCGCTCTGGATTTCGTCGAACTCGGTTTCCTCCAGCGGCACGGTGGTGTAGTCGGCCGCGACGATGGAGGCCAGCGCCATGTCCACCGGCTTGACGATGCTCTCCGGCGTGATGCCGTGCTCCTGGTTGTAGCTCACCTGGATGGCGCGCCGCCGCCCGGTCTCGTCCAGCGCCGCGCGCATCGACTCGGTCACCACGTCGGCGTAGAGCATCGCCGTGCCGTTCAGGTGCCGCGCCGCGCGGCCGATGGTCTGGATGAGCGCGGTCTTCGAGCGCAGGTAGCCTTCCTTGTCGGCGTCGAGAATGGCGACCAGCGACACCTCGGGCAGGTCCAGCCCTTCGCGCAACAGGTTGATGCCGATGAGGACGTCGAACATGCCGCGGCGGAGGTCGCGCAGGATGCGCACCCGCTCCAGCGTGTCGATCTCGGCGTGCAGGTAGCGGCAGCGCACGCCGACTTCGGTGTAGTACTGCGCCAGGTCTTCCGCCATGCGTTTGGTAAGCGTGGTCACCAGCACGCGCTCCCCGCGCGCGACGCGCCGGCGGATTTCCTCGAGCAGGTTGTCCACTTGGCCGCGCACCGGCCGCACTTCGACCTCGGGGTCAACCAGGCCTGTCGGCCGAACAATCTGCTCGACCACTTCGCCCGCGGTGCGCGTCAGCTCATACGGGCCCGGCGTCGCCGAGACGTAGATGACCTGGTTCACGCGATGCTCGAACTCATCGAAGGCCAGTGGGCGGTTGTCCAGCGCCGAAGGCAGGCGGAAGCCGTGCTCCACCAGCACCGTTTTGCGGGAGCGGTCACCTTCGAACATCCCGCGCACCTGCGGGATGGTCTGGTGCGATTCGTCCACGAACAACAAGTAGTCACCCGGAAAATAATCGAGCAGCGTGGGCGGCGGCTCGCCGGCGCGGCGGCCGGAGAGGTGGCGTGAGTAGTTCTCGATGCCGTGGCAGTAGCCGATGGTGCGCATCATCTCAACGTCGAACATCGTGCGCTGCCACAGCCGCTGCGCTTCGGTGTGCTTGCCCTGCTTCTCCAGCTCCGGCTTCCACTCGCGCAGCTCCGCCAAGATGGCCTCGATGGCGCGTTCCTTCTGGTCGGGCGGCATGACGTAGTGCGTCTTGGGATAGATGGGCACGCGCAGGTGGGCAGCGCGCACTTCGCCGGTGAGCGGGTCGATCTCGTGCAGCTGCTCGACCTGGTCGCCCCAGAGCTCGAGGCGGTAGGCGCTGTCAGAGTAGGTCGGATAGACCTCCACCAAGTCGCCGCGCACGCGGAAGGTTCCGCGCCGCAGCTCGTCGTTGCGCTCGTACTGAATCTCGACCAGCTTCTTGAGGATGTCTTCGCGCGCGGTGCGCTGGCCCTTCTCCAGCAGCAGCAGCATGCCGTAGTAGGCCTCGGGCGAGCCCAGGCCGTAGATGCAAGAGACCGAGGCGACGATGACGACGTCGCGCCGCTCGAACAGCGCGCGCGTCGCCGACATGCGCAGCTTGTCGAGCTCGTCGTTGATGGTGGCTTCCTTTTCGATGTAGGTGTCGCTGGACGGCAGGTAGGCCTCGGGCTGGTAGTAGTCGTAGTAGCTGACGAAGTATTCGACGGCGTTGCGCGGGAAGAAGTTGCGGAACTCGTGGAAGAGCTGCGCCGCCAGCGTCTTGTTGTGCGCCAGCACCAGCGTCGGC
>Ga0114945_10002641_pt1 | contig 10411 bp, 14 predicted proteins | sample OV2TP3_FD_87194 | JGI IMG/M metagenome (GOLD analysis project Ga0114945, IMG submission 87194) | Hot spring microbial communities from Beatty, Nevada to study Microbial Dark Matter (Phase II) - OV2 TP3 | ecosystem: Environmental > Aquatic > Thermal springs > Hot (42-90C) | place: USA: Beatty... | reverse complement strand
TTCAGTATCTTTAGCTTCAAATTAGACTATAACAAGGAGAAGAGTTTTTTCAGTGTTGCATTGCTAGGGTTTTTCTTCGGCATTGGCTGGACACCGTGCGTTGGTCCAATCCTAGTGGGAATTTTAGTCTTAGCTGCAAATGCCTCAACAGTTTTAAATGGAACCCTGATGCTGGTATTCTACGGAATAGGCATAGTTGTTCCGCTGATTATATTGGCGTATTTCTCTGACAGATACGACTGGGCAAGCTCAAGAATAATCAGGGGCAAGCAATTCAGCTTTAGTTTGTTAAACAGGCAAATTGTCACACACACTTATAACGTAATTGGCGGTGCTTTGCTTGTAATCATTGGCTTATTGATGGTTGCCTTTAAAGGCACATTTTTCTTCCAGACAGAGCTTCCCAAATATGTTCCATGGTCAATGTCGTTTTGGGGGTATCTTAATGAAGTGGCTTTGGAATCAAAAGTATTTACCTCAACAATCGGAAATGTTATTGGGATATTTATAGCCCTGTTGCTAATTATTTTCATTATATTGTATTTTACGGGAAAAAAGCAAAATAAGCCTGCATGAACGAAGAAAAGGAATTTTACAACGTTTTTGGTTAAAAATATGCTACTTATCATTAATAGTTTTTACAATAAAATATATAAAAATTTCAATATTAACTTAGATAAGGTCATAATATGAAAACTAAAATATTTTTACTTTTATTTGTGGTTTCAAGCATTGTTGTTTTCGGCTGTGCTCAAAACCAGCAAGCCTCAATGGAAAACATGAATATGGGAGAAAATGGCGACACAGAATTCAAAAAAATGTGCCAAGATGCAAATTACGAATGGATGTACATGAAACCGACAAAAGACGGAAAAATAATGAAAGAGGCAGAATCATGCTGGGGATGTATGGTGAAAGGAATTGAGCATGTTTGTGATATGGAAAAATTTGACATGATGATGAAAACTGATATGGAAACCGGCACGCATTCAATGCAACACACGGCAATGACAACTTATGCTGGCACAAGAAGCTCTGTTGATGTTCATATGTATAAAGTCGGCTTTATCAGGCCAGATTTACAAGCAGGAAAAGAAGCCGTGCTTAAGTTCTCAATAAATGATATACAATCCAAAAAGCCGATATCGGATTTAGAAATAATCCATGATAAAATAATGCATGTTGTTTTTGTAAGAAATGACTTAAAGCATTTTGACCATATACATCCAGAACTATCAGACCCAGGAGTTTTTTCTGTCCCTTACAAATTTTCTTCGTCTGGAACTTACAGAATTTGGGTTGATTTTACAATAAATGGAATGCAACACATTGTTGATTTTGACATTAATGTTAATGGCAATGTAGAAACAGATAAAAACGACAGCCTTGATGGGATAAAAATCAATTTTAGTCCGAGTAAAGAGGTAGTGGTCCGAAAAGAAACTGAATTGAGATTTGAAATTTTTGATAAAAATAACAGACCAGTTCCAATAACTGAAAAATTCTTGGCTGCGGATGCCCATTTAATATCAATAGATGAAACTTTAGAAGAATTTGGGCATAATCATGATGAAAGTTTTGACAAGGACAATATACTTTTATTCAAACATACAATTGCCAAGCCAGGGAAGTATAAACTATGGATACAATTCTCAAAAGATAACAAAACAAAAACCGCGAGTTTTGAAGTGATGGTAAAATGATAAAAATATTTTCTACAGCAATTGTTTTATTTTTATTAGGCTGCACAGCACAAAATAATGAAGTGCCTGCAGCAGTAAAAAATTTGGAGCGATTTAAATATGTTACTATAGAGCATCCAAACACAAAAGCGCCTTCTTTCACATTAACCGATGACAAAGGAAATACTTTTACAAGCGACGACTTAAAAGGCAAGATATACGTAATCCAGGGATTTGCGCCAGGGTGCAGTTCATGCGCAAGGGAAATTGCAACCTTAAGCAAGGTCTATGATAAATTTAAGGACATTGGTGTTGAAATTATTTCTCTTGATATTGCAAGTGATGATATCAATGGTGCTTTAGAAACAAAGGAAAGGTTTAAAGGCGGCAATTGGAAATGGACATTTGACTCGGACAATGTTGCTATCAAACTGGCAATGCGCACCCTAGAGTCAACTTATATCATTGATAAAGAAGGCATAATAAGGTATAAAGACGAAACTTTGAGTGATTCAGATATTTTATCAGAAGAAATTAAGAAACTAGGGCAATAAAAATGGCAAACGCAGCAATATTATCACTGGCATTTTCTGCAGGATTAGTCTCGTTTGTAAATCCCTGCGGTTTTGCTCTGCTGCCTGTTTACGTAACATATTATTTTAAAAATGAAGGTTTGGAAAAAAGCTCTTTGTTTAGAAGAATTTTCGCTGCATTGGTATTTGGTTTGATGGTAAGTATTGGCTTTGCTGCTGTTTTCTTAGTTATTGGTCTTATTGTTAGCTATATAGGAAGAGGGTTTTTCAAGTATATTGGATGGTTTGATTTGGGCATAGGAATTTTATTGGTTATTATTGGATCTGTATATTTGTTTAATTTAAATGATAAATTCCATCTAAACAGATTAACAAATCTTGGAGAGCGATTAAAATACAACAAATTGAAAAACAAATACATGTCTTTTTTTGTCTACGGGATGGGATTTGCTATTGTGTCCTTGGGATGCACTTTACCCATCTTTTTGCTTGTTGTTACAAGCGCAATACAGTCAAGCGGTTTTCTTAATGGCACGCTTACATTCTTGGTTTATGCAGCAGGCATGAGTTTCTTTATGATTTTATTTTCTCTGGCGGTTGCAATATCAAAGAATTTCATGGAAAAAACCTTAAGTAAGTTAATACCTTACATCTACAGGATTGGCTCAATAATTGTAATAATTGCAGGCTTATATCTAATTTACAATCAAATTGCTTTTGGAAGATTGATCACTTGAAGAAATTGAAAAAACAAACGAAAAATAATAAAAATAAAAAAAATGATGTAAGATGTGTTATAGAAACGCTTCGCTGAATCAAATCAAAGTTAAATTTCCAGTTCCACAATCAGCTGGACAGCTTGACTGTGTTTCAAAGCCTTCACAAACTCCGTCTCCGCAGTTAGTTTCGTCGTTATCAGTCGAACTACTGCAGCCTGCATCGCTTAAGTCCACTGCTCCGTCTCCATCATTGTCAATACCATCGTCACACTCAACATTTGGATTTAATTCGCTATTGTCATTTCTTCTTAAACATCCAGGGTCATTAGGGTAGTCAGTCTTTGTATCACCGTCATTGTCGATACCGTCTCTGCACTGCGGCGGCGCTTTTGCCATTGCTATTCCAATAATCAAAAACCCAAGCAGGAGAAGCGCGCTTATCATTGCAATTCTTGCTTTTTTATCCATTTTTCACCTCCAGGTGATTTTGTAAAGATTTTCTTAGCGCTACTATTTAAATTTATTGATGGACATTTCTATTTTCTGTCTCTGTTTAGTAGTCTCAAAATTTGAAACATAATTCAGTTTACTCAAAAAGACTGAATATGCTGTTATAAACGATAATAAACCATTTTAAGCCTTTTTTTGCTAAAATAAGCCTTCAATATATGACTGTTTTTCAAGTAAAATATATATAAAAAGGCGGTTATCTACTTATAATATGACTCACCAATCAGAAGAAGATGTATTAAAAGACGATGTATTTTTGGAAAAAATAATAATATTTCTAATTTTCTTAGTTGGGGCTGTGCTTACATTCAATCAATTTCAATATGCGAAATTATCTTCAAATATCCTGTTTAATTCCATTTCATTCTTGCTAATCCTTGCTCTTATAGGATTAGTTACTTGGTTGTTTTTAAGGAAAGAAGCTCAAGCTGTTCATCAAGAACATGGCATTAAAGCGGAAAAAAAACGATTCAGCTTCTTTGAGAAACTGAGTTGGAGTTTTGTGGCATTGATTGGCGTTTTAATATTGTTTAATCAGTTTCAAATTTCAGAAGTAAATGCCTCCCTTAGCGGCGTATCTTCTCCAGTAAGCAGTTTCATGAAATCAGTATCTACGCCATTGAGATTAGGCTCTGGCAAAGACGGAGTTGTAATAGGTCCTCAGTTAAATACAGATGGAAGAACTACAAAACTTGTTGAATGGACTACAATAAGCGATACGCCTGCAACAAAAAGCACAGGAAATCCGACACAAGATGCAATAGCAGCAGTAGTGCCAACAGGAACTCCCTTTTACATTCTGGAAGGTCCTGGGACTGAAAAGATAAAAGGAGCTACTTTTGACGATCCGATCACTAGCCAAAAGGTATGGGCTTCTTTACTTGGTTCAAGAAGATTTGGCACAGAAAATGCTATTCAACTAACACCAGAAGAAGAAGAAAGATGGAAAAAAGTTGTAAGCGTATTTACTTGTGATTATTGTTGCGGTGGCCCAAATAGTGTTACAACAATAAACAGATGCGGTTGCGCGCACAGTTACGCGTGGCAAGGAATGGCAAAATTCTTTATAAAATATTATCCACAATACACTGATGAGCAGGTAATGGGCGAAATGACAAAATGGAAAGGTCTTTGGTATCCTCAAGGCATGATACAAGATTACTTAGTTTATACAGGCCAGCAGCCTGCATCCACGCTTACACATGGCGGCTCAGTTGGAATAAAGCAACAATTTTTGCAGCAAGGATCTAATGGACAACAACAAACTCAGGCAACAGTAACACCATTAAAAGACTTGCCTGCAATGGTAGGCGGCTGTTAAGAATTGCCAAATGATAAGGATAAGGTTGCGAAAAGCTCAATACGACTCAAAAAATAACTCAAGAAACAAAAAACAAATTAAAAAATAATACAAATCTTTAAATAATAATAAAAAAATCCAAGGAGGAGGCAAAATGAACAGAAATGTTATTATTGTGATTGTGCTTGTTGTTCTAGTGCTGCTTACCGCAGTACAGGCCATACAACTAAGCAGTTTAAAATCACAAATTAAAACAGGCAGTGTAAGTCTGGGAAGCGGATCAGCGCCGAGCAGTGGAAGTGGCGCAAGTGTTCCATCAAATATTCAGAACTTGCCTGCAATGGTAGGCGGCTGTTAGATGACTCTTAATTGTTAGGGGAGGGAAAAATGAACGCAAAAGCAATAGTATTGGCTGCATTATTAGTCAGTATAATTTTGGTTGGCTGCGCATCTAGCAGCACAGACGGATACGGAACATACAATCAACCTCAACAAGGGCAGCAAGGCCAATATGTGGGTGGTGGCTGTGGTGTTGCCCCGAGCGGAGATTATGTCGATAGCTCAGCGATACTAGACTCAGACAGTTCCGCATTCTAGGTAAAATGGAGCTTACTAAGAGAGAAAAGCGAAAGCTTAGATTGGAAAAGCTTAGGCAAGAAAGCTATGAATCTCAGAAAGAATATGAGCAAAGACTCGAGCAGCAGAAGCAAGTCCAAGTAGAGCATGCAAAAAAAAGCAAAACCAAATATTATGTAATTGGATCCCTTATCGTTGTAATTATTATGTCAATAGCTGCTTATTCGATTTTTTCTCTGAACAAAAAAGGCCCTTATGACGAATTTGCAAAATGCTTGGCTGAAAAAGGCGCTGTTATGTATGGAGCTATGGACTGGTGCAAATACACTCAAGCTCAAAGAGCTATGTTTGGAAAATCATTCAATTACGTTAATTATCATGATTTCAAGGAGCTGAATGGCATAAAGAAAACGCCAACATGGGTTATAAATGGGGCATGGCATGAAAATGTTCAGTCGTTGCAGCAATTATCAGCTTTGACAGGCTGCAAATTATAAGAAAATGGAAGAACAAAAAAAAAGGGAGCATAATATAAGTCATCCATATAAATCGCATTCGAAGAAATTTAATCTTTACAATATCTTCCTTGGATTGACAGTATTGCTGGGAGTTTTTTTGATATTTAATCTTTTATTGACATTAAGCTTAAGTAAAGATCTAAAAAAAAACACAGAAATAGTTAAAGAAAGCTCAAGGCCTGCAGATGTTGATGTTACTCTTATTAGGAATTCAAAATGTTCTGATTGTTTTGACGTATCACCAGTCATTGATTATGTTAGGTCAACAGGAGTTAATATCAAAAGTGATAAAATAATAGATTTTGATTCAAATGAAGCCAGAGAATTAATCAAAAAATACAAGATTGAAAAAGTACCTAATGCAGTTATAACAGGGGAAATTGAAAAGGCCAACTTGGAAGGCTTTGAAAAGAAAGAAGGTGCCTTGCTATTATCAGCTATCAGCGCTCCATATACAAATACCTCTACTGGTAAAATAGCAGGTAGGGTTGAAATGTATAATTTAAAGGATACCCAATGCACGCTCTGCAGTAATCTAACTTTATTGTCCAATCAAATTAAGTTCTCAGGCATTAGAATTACCCAGGAAAAAAATATTGAAGTTAACAGCAGTGAGGGCCAGGACTTAATCAAGAAATACAAAATAAATTTCGTTCCCACAATAATACTCTCTAAAGATGCTTCTGTATATGATATTATGAAGCAGGCATGGCCTCGCATAGGAAGCATAGAAGATGATGGCGTTTATGTTTTAAGGTCTGCTAGCCCACCATATATGAATTTGACTACCAATAAACTGCTTGGTTTGGTCAGCATAATTTACATATCAGACGGGAGTTGCACAGAATGCTACAATGTATCTTTGCACAAGCAAATACTTTCAAGCCCTCAAAGCTTTGCAATGTGGCTAGGAAAAGAAGAGACTATTGACGTAAGCAATACAAACGGAAAGGAATTAATTTCAAAATACAATATAAAACAAGTTCCAACAGTAATACTATCTGGCGATATTGGTGTCTATGCTTCAAGCCAAGCATTGAAGCAATTCTATACCGTTGAGGAAGATGGTTCGTATGTATTTAGGCAATTAGATGTTATCGGACCATACAAAGATTTAGCAACAGGCGTAGTTGTCAAACCAGAACAGAATAATGAAGAATAACCAAAATTTTATTTGATTTATTAAGAATTAAGATTTATAATAAGATGTCAGGTATCAAAGACAAGCTATTGGGCGCTTCTGGTAGTGCCACAGGCATTTTGGGCTTTCTCGGAGGCTACCAGGTTTGCCACAACGCATGTTTAGCTTTGGTTACATTTCTAACATTCCTTGGATTTACGGTAGCAGGAATGCCTTTACTGTTCTTAACCAGGGTTGCAATTCCATTTTGGAGTGTTGCAGTTGTTCTTTTGATTACAATGACATTATTAAAATATGTGAAAATGTCGCATTTATCAACAAAAATGCTAATATTAAACTCTGGTTTAATTATAGCCGGTGTTCCCGTCCAACAAGTTCAGGAGTTTAATTATATTTTTTGGATAATTGGTGGAACTTTAATTCTCTTTAGTATCGGATGGTATTTTTATGAAAAAATTAATCAAAACAAGAAAGAGTTAAATAACAGATCTTAATTAATTAAATTAAAAATGACAAAAAAACCCATAATTTTATATACTATAATACTTGTTTTAGTGTTACTATTGATTTGGCAGTGGATTTCCAAAGGTGCTTTAAACAATCAAATCGAAACGTTGCAAAAATTTAATAATCAACTTTCTTTATTGGCTGATGTAGGGCCGTATAAGTCCGCTCATCTGCATGCAGATGTTAAAGTTTATGTAAATGGGCAACCCATTGATTTTTCCCAGCATAAGTATCAGCTAACAACGAGCTTTATCCATTTTGAAGAAGGAATTGGGGATGTTATTCATACACATGCAGCTGGGTTGACTGTTGGCCACATGGTGAAATCTGTTGGTATGAATGTTAATAATAATTGTCTGGTTATTGATGGAAACGATTACTGCAATGATGGCAATAAAAGACTAAAGTTTTATGTTAATGGAAAACAAAATGAAGAATTTGACAACTATGTGATTAAGGACTTGGATAAAATGTTGATATCTTTCGGCGCAGAGACAGAAGAAGAAATCCAAAAACAAATGAGTTCTGTGACTAATCTTGCATCTAAGTACAGTATAAACAAATAATTATTTTTTAGGTTCTAAGAATCGGTTTCCGAAAACTTTAAATAGTACTTATCTATTGTAAAATATATTCTAAAATACATATTTTGGGGGTTTATTTATGCCGAGTCAAAATAAAGAGATTTTCAATGTTTTTTTCAGAGAAAAGCCAGCTATGATGCTGGTAGAACTCAAAAATGCAAAAGGCGAAGTTTATGCTTCTTCTGTAGCAAAGCAGATTGACTGCACTTATTCCCATGTTGTCAAGATATTGCAGGAAATGCAAAAAGCAGGCTTGATTAACTTTGAAAAGCAGGGTAGGTTAAAGCTACTAACTCTCACAAAAACAGGACAGGAAGTTGCTGATAAAATCGATGGGATTAGGGCTGTGTTGTAAATTATTTATTAAGGTAAAATTTATGCTAGATAATCTAATTAAAAAATCCAGATTAGGAAGTATACTTACTGGAGTTTATTTACTATATGTATGTATCATATTATTTTATAGTAAATTTATTTGTGAGGGGTGGTTTTGTGGTATTATGGTCCCTCTAACAATAATGCCTTGGTCACTTTTTCTGAATTTTAGTGCAGGGTACTTTCTTATATGGCTCCCCACTTTTGTTGCGATTAACTCAGTCTTGTTATACTTCTTAGGGTTAGCTGTACAATTACTAATTAGAAAACTAAGCAAAAATCAAAAAGCCGGTATCGTATGAAACTATACGTTAAACAAATTATTTTTTTCTTTAATCCGATTTTTATAAGTAGTAATTGAAATTCTACCCAACCTTTTCTATCGCAGCATACTTCCCAAGAACTTCTTTTGCAGTTTCTATGAACTCTTGTTCTTTATCTGTTGGGACCACAGCACCAGCAGCATACTGATGGCCGCCAGCTTCTGAATTGCCAATTCCTTGAATTGCCTCTTCAATTACTTTCCTTAAGTCTAATAAGGAACCTAAATTGGTCGATGACCTTAATGAAATTTTTGTAATGCCGTCCAATGATTGAGCCATGGATAATATGAAAGTATTGTTAGTCATGACATTAGATTTAGACAAAATAGATGCAAGTGTTCCAACCATAGTGGACATTACATTATTTCTCGCATTAATGATTACAAAGCCCTTACCCCAAAAAATATCGTCACTAAACTTGTTTTCATTGTACCAATTTAATGCATTAACGATTTCTTTTTTATAATCGCTTAGGCTTCTTATGGCCTGCTGTTTTATTTTCTTGTCTCCTAGGCAGGCTCCTATGCCTAAAGAGGCTCTGCCAAGCCTGCCGCACGCATTGAGCAAAGTTGCAAACTCCTTAGCATCTCTAGTTGGGCTTTCCTCTTCCTCATGAGGCAAAATGTAGATATTGCCAAGAACATCATCAGGATTTGCTTCATTAAACCTTTTCATTATTATGCCAGTAACAAGCTTTTTCATATCATTATCATCTAAATGCACTATTTTTTTCCAACCATTTCTATTTTTTGGGTCAACTCCAATCTGGTGGAGAAATTGTATAGCGCCACTTTCGCTTCCGGATACGCCTGGAATAAACGGATCTGTGCAATATTCAAGAGCTTTGTGAAGTGGCTTAGTCTGATGTCCAAATATTCTTAGGCCTCTTTCAACCCTTATGCTACCTTTATGAACCGCGAGTTGAAGTATCCCATTATTCAATTTTAAGAATCCATTATGTTCCTGCAAATCACCGATTGCGCCAATTATGGCGATATGGGCTAAATCCTCCATACTTTTATTAACAGAGCAAGCAAACTTAAAGACAACCCCTGCTCCAGAAATCTCTTTGCCGCCATCAATACCACACAAATGTGGATTCACAAGCACGATGTCTCCAGAATCATCTATCACTTCAAAACTGTGATGATCAAGAATGAAGACTTTTTTGCCTTTAAGCAAATCTTTAATTTCATTGATTACTCCTGAGCCAATATCTGTAAATACAAAGCAACTATAAGGCTCTGATGCCAGCTGTGTCAAGATATTTCTGTTTAATTGCTGCACTATCGACACGGAATACTTTCTATTGTCAATATTAAACAGCTTTATCATAAGCGATGCTGCACTAATGCCATCAGCGTCCAAATGGCTTATTAACCTTATCACATCTTTTTTGTCAACCCTATTGAATGCTTCAGCCGCATTCTTCACCATCTCATCAAATTGTTCGTAAGAACCCATTAAAAGCACCTTTTTAGAGAAAATTAACTCAAATTTTTATATTACTGCTTATTCTTATAATTTGTGATTTACGTGCCAAACCTTCTTTCTCGCCTGTTGAATTCTTGTATGCAATTGAGCAAGTCTTGTTTAGTAAATTCCGGCCATAATTTATTTATAAATACAAATTCGCTATATAC
>Ga0114945_10002640_pt1 | contig 10413 bp, 6 predicted proteins | sample OV2TP3_FD_87194 | JGI IMG/M metagenome (GOLD analysis project Ga0114945, IMG submission 87194) | Hot spring microbial communities from Beatty, Nevada to study Microbial Dark Matter (Phase II) - OV2 TP3 | ecosystem: Environmental > Aquatic > Thermal springs > Hot (42-90C) | place: USA: Beatty... | reverse complement strand
TCGTAATCTCCTTGTTGATTTTTCCGGCCAGAACCATGACGACCACGTCTATCGTCTTCTGGTCGGTGTATCGTTGTCCGTCGACGAATCGGGTTTCAATGCCAAGCTGGGAGGCAGTCTCCGTAATCTCTTTTCCGCCGCCGTGAACAATGACAATGTTAATACCGATCTTTCGCAAAATCGTGACGTCTTTTGCAAATGTCTGCTTCAGACTCTCATCCGTCATCGCAGCGCCGCCGTATTTGATGACAAACGTCTTCCCCTCGTAAGCCTGAATGTAAGGAATGCCTCGACGAGAACTTCTTGCTTCGTTGATGAGTGAATCATGCGGGTTTGCTCCTTACGACCGGTAGCTTGCGTTGATATGCACGTAGTCCTTTGTCAGGTCGCACGTCCAGAACCTTGCACTGTGTTGACCCTGGTTTAGATCGACCGTAACGAGAATATTTTCCTGAGTCAGGACATGATGTCCTTTTTCCTCATCAAGAACGACCTCATAGTTCCTTTTTAGGACTGGTACATCTCCGAACCAGATCTCGACGTCGTCCGGGTTGAAATCAATCCCTGAATAGCCGACAGCCGCAAGAATCCTTCCCCAATTTGCATCTGCGCCGTGAATTGCCGTTTTGACGAGATTGGAGTTTGCGACGGAACTCGCAGCCTGGGCCGCTTCGTCTTCCGACTTGGCGCCGGTCACGAGCACTTCGATGAGCTTTGTTGCTCCTTCACCGTCACGCGCGATCATTTTTGCCAGCTTGATCATCACGTACTCAAGAGCAGAGCAAAACAGCTGAAATTCCTCGGTATGGTCTTTGATTGGCTTATTGCGGGCCTGTCCATTGGCCATTATCAGCGCCATGTCGTTTGTACTCATATCGCCGTCCACCGTAATGCGGTTGAACGACTTGTTATTTGCATGGTGTAAAGCCTTTTGAAGAACCGGGTGAGAGATCACTGCGTCCGTTGTGAGAAAAGCGAGCATGGTTGCCATATTTGGAGCAATCATACCAGATCCCTTTGCCATTCCGCCGATGGTAACGACAGATGATCCAAGAGTGAACTGCACGGCAACTTCCTTCGAGTACGTATCTGTCGTCATGATGGCTTCCGCGGCGTCTTTATTTCCTTCACGGCTCAACTGTCCCGAGAGTTGGCGGATTCCGTCAACGATTTTGTCCATCGGCAAATACTGGCCGATGACGCCTGTCGACGAAACCAGCACGTGTTCCTTCGGTAGGCTCAGCGCTTTTGCAGTGTCGTCCACCATCTTCCAGGCGTCGTTGAGTCCGCGCTCGCCAGTGCAGGCGTTTGCATTCCCGCTGTTGGCAACAAGGGCGGAACATTCGTGAGATCGTTGAAGCTGCAGTTTGTCGACCAGGATCGGAGCAGCCTGAGTCTTGTTCAGGGTGAAGACTGCTCCAACGTTCGCGGGGACAGACGAACGAATGAGTGCAAGATCCTTCTTTGCTTTGCGGATACCGCAGTACATGCCGCCGGCGACAAATCCTTGAGGGGCGGTCACGCCTCCGATGCATTCATTCAGCGAAAGAGGGTTGGTCATAGAAGTCCTTCTGTTTCTTCGAACCCGAACATAATGTTCATGTTTTGCACCGCCTGGCCAGCGGCGCCTTTGATAAGATTGTCAATGGTGGAAAGCACAATGAGCTGGTTGTTTTCAGGATGCAATCGGAAACCGATGTCAATATAATTCGTGAAATTGACATTCTTGATTTCTGGAATGGCGCTGGATGAATAACGAACAAACATTGCGTTCTTGTAATACTTGTCAAAAGTGCCAACAACATCCTGCTCGCTCACCTTCCCGGAAACCACGGCATACATGCTCGTGTATATTCCACGCGTAATCGGAAGTAGATGTGGGACGAACGTCAACGAAACATCCTTCTTCGAAATCATTTGCAGCGTCTGCCGTATTTCAGGAGTATGTTGGTGCTCGCCGACCTTGTACGCTTTCACCGACTCGTTGACTTCAACGAAGGAAAGATCCGACGAGGAACTTCGTCCTGCGCCGGAAACGCCGGATAACGAATTCACGACAATTCCCTCAGGCCGAATCAATCCTTCTTTCAGAAGTGGAGCGAGGGGGAGGATTGCGCTTGTGGGGTAACATCCGGGATTGGAGATAAGAGAGGCGGAGCGAATATCCGCTCGATTCCATTCGGGCAAGCCGTAGACGGCTTTCTGGAGGATTTCGGCGGCCTTGTGCTCACGTTTATAGAATTTCTGATACACGGCTGGATCCCGGAATCGAAAATCGCCGCCAAGGTCAATAATTCTCTTTCCCCGATGCAAAAGCTCGGGAACGATATGCATCGCCTCGCCCGAAGGAAGCGCAATAATAACGACATCACTGGAACATACCGCCTCGGCAGAATAGGACTCAAACGTTGAACCAATGAAGGAGCGAAAAACGGGAAATACGCCGTCCACTCGCTTCCCGGCTGAAGTATTCGCAAAGAGCTTGTGCATCTTGACATTCTCGTGCCGGGAGAGGATTCTCATGAGCTCGGCCCCCGAATAGCCCGAGGCGCCCACGATGGAAGCACTGATTTGAGCCATGCATAATTATACAACATTATGCATAAATATGCAAGAGAAATTTTTGGAAAAACAAAAAAGGCGTCCCTGCGGGACGCCTTGCATAAAAACCACGAGCTTTGGTTACGGAAGATAGACGGCGAGTGTCAGGGATCCGCTGTTCGAGATGCCAAGCGTACTCCCGCTGCCGATCTTGGTGGTTGTGGTCGTCGTACCGGTCGTCACTTCCTGGTCCTTTCGCGATGTGGATGCGTATCCAAGCCGATACTCAGCGGCCAGGCTCACCTCCTTATACAGGAAGAACTCAACACCAAGCAGTCCAAAAACCTGAAAAGAGGAACCTCCGACGTAGCCTATGCCGTTCACGGATTCGCCTGCCGAACGATTTTTGGTGGTCGTTTGAGCTGGCGGTGGGTTGCCTGTCACAACGTTCTTCGATTCGGTTGAGGTTGTCGTGAAGCTCAGGCCGGCGCCAATATAGGGGATGACCCTGGCTCTCCCCATGTGCCATTCCGCCGCGCCGGAAACACCGAGCGCGCTTGCCGACGCCGACCCGTCTTCCCCGGTATTCGGTGCGACGGGGTTGGCGGGGTTCGTTTGGCTCGCGCTTGTGAACTGGACGCCCGCCCGAACGGCAAGGTCATTTGACAGATAATAACGCGCTCCAATGCCGCCGTCAAACGTTCCGGCGGACAAAAATGAAAATCCGCCAAAAGAAAAGAGAACTGCTTTTGACCCTCCCGCTAAACTGGGAACGACATCCTGTGCAGAACTCAGGCTCAGGAAGGTCGAGAGAGCGAGGGGCACGAGAAGCTTTCTCATATGAGTCTCCTTGTGAGGTGTGTGAAATGGTTGTTGCCCCCGAAGCTAATATACACGAACCGCCGAAAAACTCAATGCCCTGCGTGACGCCAATCATGCGTTGGGTAGATGAAAAAATCTTCATACATTAGTGTGAAATTCTTCCACAAAGCTTACCTTCCATGGGATTTACTTGCGGTATTGTTGGACTTCCCAACGTTGGCAAGTCCACGATGTTTAACGCCATCACGTCAGCCCGGGCAGAGGTTGCGAACTACGCTTTTTGCACCATCGACCCGAATGTGGGAGTAGTGTCGGTCCCTGACGCGAGAGTTGAGCGCCTTTCGGAGATCTACAAACCCGCAAAAACCATTCCAACAACATTGGAGTTTCTCGACATCGCAGGACTTGTAAAGGGCGCCAGCAAGGGGGATGGGTTGGGCAATCAGTTCTTATCGCACATCCGAAATGTCGACGCGATCGCACATGTGGTGCGTTGCTTTGAAGACGAGAATGTCGTACACGTGGACGGCATCGTCGATCCGAAACGAGACATCGAAATCATCGAGGCTGAGCTCATACTCAAAGACCTCGAAACAGTAGAGCGAAAACTCTCCGATGCCGAAAAGAATGCGAAAACGGGGGAAAAGAAAACTCGCGAGGAAGCCGACTTCTATGCTCGAACCCGGAAACATCTTCTCGGTGGACGGCTTGCAAGATATTTGCGTGCGGAAACAGAAGAGGAGAAAACCTGGTTGCGGGACCTGCATCTGCTGTCAAACAAACCAGTAATGTATGTCTGTAACGTGCACGAGAAAATGACCGCAGCTGAGGGAAAACATGTCGAAGAGGTTCGTGCCATCGCAGCAAAGGAAGGAGCAAAAGTGGTCGTTGTAAGTGCGTCCGTGGAAGCGGAAGTCGCTGAGTTACCACAGGGGGAGCGTAAGAGCTTTCTCGAGAGTTTGGGCCTGAAAGAATCAGGATTGTCGAAGGTCATCCGCGAGGGATACGACCTGCTTCATTTGATTACCTTCTTCACGGCCGGTCCGAAGGAGGTGCACGCCTGGACTGTTGAGAGGGGGACTCATGCTCCGCAAGCAGCCGGCGCAATTCACAGCGACTTTGAAAGAGGGTTCATCAGAGCCGAAATCATGTCATTTTCTGACCTCGATATCCTGGAGTCGGAGGTCGCGGTGAAGGATAAAGGGCTTATGCGTGTGGAAGGGAGAGAGTACGAGATTCGCGACGGCGACGTTGCGTATTTTAGATTTAACGTATAGTGCAGAAGCCTGACTTTGACGGGTCGGTGGCTCGCAAAAGTCAGACTGCTCACAAGTTGACATTATTTTCTTCCTACGGGGTCATCGTTCTCCCAATACATCTTCTGCATTTTCTTTTCAACCGGCCACAGTTGGTCTAACGTTTCCGCGTTGTAGAGAAGTCCGCTTCTCATTACATAACGAAGAGAAGTTGAGTTCCTGATGTTCTCGAGCGGATCCTTATCGAGGACGATGATATCTGCCAGTTTTCCTTTCTCCAGTGAACCGAGGTCTTTCTCAAACCCGATTGCCAACGCGCCGTTGTAGGTTGCGCATTTCAAGGCGTCGATTTCCTGCATCCCGCCCGATTGCACATTCCACAGTTCCCAATGATATCCAAGCCCCTGGAGCTGACCGTGACCGCCAACGCAAACAGTGCCACCCGCTTCCAGGATTTTTTTCGCCTGCTCCGCATGAAGCTTAAAAACGTGTTCCTCAGCGGTAAACCAGGGGCGCCTTTTGGCCAGCTTGTCAATCTCATAATGCGGAAAGAATTTCCTCAGTTTTGGGTCTCTATGAACTTCGGTAGTTTCATAATAGTAATTCTCTGCCCAAGGGCCACCGTAGGAAACGAGCAGTGTAGGTGTATACGCAGTTCCTGACTTTGCAACGAACTCGACGAAATCGCGATACAGCGGCGAGATCGGAAACGAGTGTTCATGGCCAGGATAACCATCGATAATTTGTGTGAGGTCGAGCTTCATGTCGAGTGCGCCTTCGGTTGTCGGCATAATCTCCCGCTCTTTTGCCGCCATGATAATCCATTGCCGAGTGTTGCGATCTCCCGCAACATACTGCTTGATCGTGTTCGTCTTGAAATATTCTGCGTACCGCTTCATCACCCTTCGGGCCTCTTTCAAGCTTTTGATTTGGTCCGTTCCAAACACGCCCGGGCCGGTGTGAAAGACACGAGGGCCGACAAGATCGCCTGTTTCAACCATGTCGCTGTAGGTGAGAACATCTGTTGTGCTCGTCTGAGGATCTCGTGTCGTCAGAACGCCATACGCGAGGTTGCTCAAATATTCCCACACTACCCCGCGATGAATCCTCCACGCAGGCCACATGTGAGCGTGGGCGTCCACAAAACCCGGCAAAAGGAATTTTCCCTTCACCTCGATCTCTTTGGCCCCTTGTGGTGTTTTCACGGCATTCCCCGGCCCAACCTCAACAATGCGGTTATCATTCACGATAATTGCGCCATCGTTGATGATGCCGTCATTCGGTGCATTGGGATCCATTGTAAGGATTCTGGCTCCGCGGAGAACGAGAGCCCCTTTTCCATGAAGGCGCGGCATTTCCAGCCTGATTACAATTTTTTTGGGTTCAAATGTTGGCTCCTCCTCATCTTCATCCTTTGGCTCTTCCTTTTTTACTTGCCTGCGTTTTGCGACTTTTACGGAGTCTGCGTACGCCTTGGCCTCGTCGAAGTTATATCGGAAGACAGTATTGCCGATAGACCAGATGGCTTCTTTTGTTCCCAATCCCCAATTCATGAACTCGCCCATAATGACAGTGAGTTTTTCCGCGGGGAACGCTGCCTTGCCTGGGTCAAGAAGCGCAAGCGCAGGCGGATCACCACCAACAACAGGAATGCTAATTCGATAAATGTGATTCTGAGACAGCACAAGCGCATGCTCTCCGTCATTTCCCATGATAACTTCATCTGCGGGGAGGGCTTTTTCGCCGCCAAACGGGGGCATGGTTCCTGTGACTTTTGCGTGTATTTTTCTGTCAGTTCCATCGAGACGGAAAGAAACAAGTCCGGCTTCTCCTTCATAGACGTAGATGCGGTCAGGCTTATCGGCAAAATGAGGTCGATCGCCTTTGAGCGGGGCAATCTTTTTTGCTGCGCCGCCATCAAAGGGAAATCTTACCAGCTCAAGCCCTTGTCCCCTGATGAAGTTAAAGATGCTGAAGTTCCGTTGTTGCTGCCACGGTGAGCGGGATGCAATGATTTCCTTCCCGTCGGGAGACCAAAGGACGTGGGCGTAGTAGGCGTTCACATCACTGATTCTTTGAGGAGAGCCTCCCCGCGCACTCACTCTGTACACGCTGCCCCCATCGGCTTCGGACCAGGTGATGAATGCAATGGATCTGCCATCCGGGCTCCAGGCATGGGAGAATTGTCCGACGGTCATCTCCACCGTCTTTGTCGTCCTGCCGGAAGCAGCTTCATGAATGTAGAGTCTGTTCAATGCAGTAAAGGCAATTTGTTTTCCGTCGGGAGATAGCACCGCTCCTCGCACCTGGCGTACCTCGACAGGTCCGTCCTCGACGGATTTGGCAAAATGCACACGGGGGCCGAGTTGAAGATCCGTTTCCACGTCAACAGGAATTTCGGTCTGTTTACCGGAAGGAATTTCTAATCGCATCATCTTGCCGTCTATGGCGGCTATGATCGACTTGCTATCCGGCGTAAAGGAATACCCGGGAAGGAGATCTCGAGTGAAGCGGGACTCTTGGTCATCTCGTTGGATAGGGTATGCAAGCCATTGTTCCGAGCTCGTTTGCAGGTTCCTGAGACGGAATCCCGTTTTCGCGTCGTGGCGCGAGGCATAAACAAGCCATTTTCCGTCTGGAGATATCGCAGGGCGGATCGCACCGCCTGATTCGGCGGTGAGCTGAAATGTTTCCCCGTTATCGCGGTCGTAGATGGCAACCTGAAATTCAAACCGCGGAAGGTTGTATCCCCACCGACCCATTTTTGTTGAGTAATAAATGTAACGTCCTTCAGGTCCGAACGCTGCCCCGAGTGAATTTCGATTCTGTTCCTTGGCATTGAGATCGATTCCACTTCCGCCATCAATGTGATACATCCACAAATGATTCCCGCCAAGGCCGGAAACAACCAACTTTGATGCAACAATGTATTTGCCGTCCGGGGTCCATTCGGGTGAGCAGTACGCACCCGAGCCTTGCGTGAGCTGCTTCAGTCCCGTTGTGTCTGAGGCCGACGTTGTGTCCTCAACCGTAAAACCGACATCCAAAAGCCAGAGGTTCTCAGCTCCCGACCGGTCACTGGTAAAAACGATTTTCTTTCCGTCCGGCGAAAACCTTGGCTGATTGTCGAGAGCCAGGCCCCGCGTGATCTGTTTTGCTTTACCACCCGTGATGGGAACGGTGAAGAGGTCGCCAAGCATGTCAAAAACGATTATCTTCCCATCTGGAGAGACATCAAGCGACATCCATGTGAATTCATCTGTCTTGAGCCGGATGGTACGCTCGGCTTTCAAAGGGAGATCGCGCTTTTCCTTTTTCTTTGCAGCAACGGTGGTGTCTTTACTGGTCGTGTCGGCTGGAACAGAGAGTGTTGAAGCATTGACAAGAGTCGGTAAACAGAACACCACAAAGAACGCGCGCAGATTCGCAGTCATGAGATTCTCCTGATGGCGGGAGTGGATGAATTTTTTCTTGGGATTCGTCTGGGACAATTGGACCTTCTTACTTCTAGCGTATTGTCTTTGGCGCCTTTTGTCCCTCGGGAATCAAAGTGATGTAGTTTAAAGGATCGCGGATTTTCTTGAAATCTTCTTTTGAAGCTTGAAGAAGTTGCGGGGAGGTCAGAAGGTCAAGCGTCGTGTACGCCAGCGCTTTTGCGGCGACCAGCATCCCTTTTTCACCAATGCCCGTTCCCGTACATGCGACAATTTGCCAGCTGTGCCCTGGAGCGCCGAAGGTATTCGTCGCAGCTGTCAATTGGCCGACCGGCACAAACCAGCTGATATCGCCGACATCGGTTGAAGCAAGGCCCTGAAATGGCCGATCCGGCAGGGCCTCCACGTCTTCAGAAAGAGCTTTCTCGAATTTCCTCCCCAGCGGTTCCTGCGTTTTCGCGGCAAATCGTTTCTCATCATCAGTAAACTTTGGCGCTCCGACCAACTGAAGGTTCTTGACGATAGCCTCGGAAAGAACCCGGTTCGGCAACACTTCATGCATGTCGGCGTCGACATGGACGGAGGCAAGCGTCGTTCGCGTCATCATTGCGGCTCCGCGGGCAATTTCATTGATCCATTGGTAGTATTTCTCCACATCGGTATGCTTGTTGGCGCGAATATAATACCACACCTCTGCTTCAGGGGGTACGACGTTCGGCTGGCCACCCCCGTCGGTGATGACGTAATGAATTCTCGCGTCTTCGCGAACATGTTCGCGCATATAGTTAACGCCGTTGTTCATCAGCTCAACGGCATCGAGTGCACTCCGGCCTTCATGCGGCGATGTCGAAGCATGAGCGGGCAAACCTGTAAAACGAAACTTCACCGAAACATTCGCTTTGGTGTAGCTGTAACTTGCCGCTGTCCTGTCACCGGCATGCCACGAGAGGATTGCATCGCAGTCTTTGAACATCCCTTCACGGAGCATGTAGGTTTTGCCGATTCCAGTCTCCTCGGCGGGTGTGCCGTAAAGTCTTATCGTTCCTTTTATCTTCTTCGATTCCATAGCTTCTTTTGCTGCAATCGCTGCGCTCGTGCTCGCAGTGCCGAAAACGCTGTGTCCGCAGCCGTGACCCGCACCGATGCCGGCTCTCTCTTTTCTTTCCGGAACTGCATCCTGCGAAAGCCCCGGCAATGCATCGTACTCAGCCAAAATGCCGATAACAGGGGACCCGCTTCCGTACGTCGCAACAAAAGCCGTTGCCATACCTGCAACACCCGACTCGATGTTGAAACCGTTGGTTTTCAGAAGATCCGTCAATTCCTTCGAGGATTTGAATTCCTGCAATCCTGTTTCAGCGAACGTCCAGATGTTTTTGTTTACGCGGCGCAACGTTTCCGCATTGGCGTCAATCCAGTTCCCCGCTGCGCTCTTTGCGTCTTGTGAGAACCCGACCTCCGCTGAACGGAGGATAAGTACTGAAAGGCAAAGAAACCGAGGCTTCATACGACCCCCATGATATTTTTGGAAATAGAACTCGGAAGGCAGACGCCAGCAAAATGCATCCCTCCCGCGGCAAGTTACACTTTAATGGTCATTCCTGCTTCTTTTTCCAGTCCATGTCGAGCGCCTCTGGCTCGGGAACGAGTGAGACATTCGCCGCCTGTACCTTCTGTCTAAAAACAGCCACTTCTTTGGAAAAAACCGCATTGAACTCTTTCAACGCAGATTCCAGCGCCGACTCTGCCTGCTTCAAATAGGCTTGTTGAGCGCTCGTGGGAGCGTCGTACGTGGAATTCAAGGAACCCAGAACGCTATTGAATCGTGCAATCACACGGTCGTCATTGCGGAATATCCCCTGCCGGCCAAGAGGCTCAACGAGGAGATCAGTGATTCGGCCCAACGATTTCTTCACATCCGTACCCATTGTGCGCAGTTCTTTCGCCGCGTCATCCTTTCGGTCCCGTATTTGACCCATCACCAAATCGACCGACCGTGTGGCCCTCTCAATTCGCTGATACGCCTCCGTTACGACCTCAATTCTCTGACCGACCTTCATAACCAGGTCATGTTTTTGTCTTCGCCCCTCGGCGGAATATGGCACGCGAGGATCGGGCGATACTTCAACTGTTTGGGAAACTTCGTCCTTTCCTACCTTAAGCTTCACCGTGAATCTTCCTGGAATCACTTCAGGGCCCTGTGGCATGAATTCAGGAGGGACATTCGGTTGCGTTCTCGGCTGACGGAATCCGTCCCTGCGGAAGTTCCAGATAAAACGATTGATACCGTTTTTCGTCGCGGAGGTGTTCATCTTACGAACGACAGCGCCATTTCCATCAATGACCTCAACGTTGATCCT
>Ga0114945_10002639_pt1 | contig 10415 bp, 11 predicted proteins | sample OV2TP3_FD_87194 | JGI IMG/M metagenome (GOLD analysis project Ga0114945, IMG submission 87194) | Hot spring microbial communities from Beatty, Nevada to study Microbial Dark Matter (Phase II) - OV2 TP3 | ecosystem: Environmental > Aquatic > Thermal springs > Hot (42-90C) | place: USA: Beatty... | reverse complement strand
TACAGCGGCCTGAAAATTCGCAGAACCCCCTCGACGGTGTTGGCAGGTCGGGATGGCTACAGACCGATCCTGCTACTTTTTGCTGCTCTCTTCCTTGGTTTTATGGTGGTGCTGCCGGTACCTGAAAGCCTGGTTGATCTGGTGGAGCAGGTGAATCCACCAGGATACGACATGCTGAAAGCCGACACCCAGACCATTGCGGACTCGATCAACTACCACAGGAATCCCGAGGCCTTCAAAGCCTGGCGGGAAAACGGCAGCTCTGCTGAGGCGGCAGAGCGCCTGGAATCCAGCGAACAAGTGGCGCGGCGGGCCATGATCATAGCGGGCATTTTTTTCATAGCCGCTCTCTTCTGGGGAACCGAGGCATTGCCCATAGCGGGCACTGTGGCACTGGTAGCTGCTCTCATGTACGCCTTCGATATCCTTCCGGCGAATGAAATCCCCAAGGCCTTTATGCAGGATGCCGTCGTCTTCATCCTAGGAATCCTGGCTGTAGCGGTCGGCGTGAGCAAGACAGGGCTGGACAAACGAATCGGCCTCCTCCTTCTCAGCCGCATCAAAAACACTGAGGCGTTTGCCTTCATTTTTTTTCCTCTCCTTGCAGTATGTGCCTCGTTCATTTCGGAACACGCCCTGGTGGCGCTCCTTGTCCCTGTCATGACGGGAGTCTACAAAGCCACCTGCACTGCACATGGGGTCAAGCAAGATAGAATACTGGCCATTTTTCTTTTCCTAGGTCTCAGCTTTGCGGCTAATGCCGGCGGCCCCGGATCCCCAGCGGCGGGCGCCAGGAACGCTATAATGGTGGGTTACCTCGCTGATGAAGGCTTTCCCATCGGTTTTGGAGAATGGATGAGGCGCGGCCTGCCACTTGCCGTAGTGCTCGGGCTTATGGTCGGGGCTTACATGTATATTCGTTGTAAGCCGAAGTTGCTTGTCAAGGAGGTAACTCTCGGTGAGGTGGTTAAGCGAGAGCTAGCAAGCTTGCCCAGATTCAGCGCAAAAGAGGCCATCATGGCGGCGATTCTAGGGCTTCTTGTGATAGCCTGGATCACACTTGAGGGTACGTTTGGCTTGGGCGGTGTCACCACCATGGCGGTGGTTGCCATGTTCCTCTTTGGCATCATTAGCTGGGATGATATCCGAGAGGGTGTGGCTCTTGACGTGGTCGGGTTGTACGCTGCCGCCAGCGCTATGGCAACAGGACTGAGCTTCACTGGTGGAGCCATTTGGGTAGCAAACAGATTTTTGGATATGCTGCCGGGCTTTATGAGCGAGGGGAACGGCTTGATCCTGGGGGTAAGCATCGTAACAGCAACCTTGACAAACTTCATGAGTGACGGGGCCACCGTGAGCGTAGTGGGACCGATCGCATTGCCTTTGGCGGAACTCGGAAATGTGTCGATTTGGAAAATGGGGCTGATGGTTTCCTTCGCCTCCACGCTTGCAAATGCTCTGGTAGTAGGGACCCCAAACAACGCAATCGTGTTCGCCATGGGCAAGGATCCCGAAACAGGGAAAAAGCTCCTGAGCGCGCTTGACTTCATCAAATATGGCCTCCCTCTCACCATATTGCAGCTGTTTGTCATGTGGGGCTGGTGTTTATTCGGATACTGGTCTTTTCTGTCCTGGCCTTAGATTGAGTTCGACGCGTACCCTCGCTTTGGGTTCCTGTCAGACTTTTCCTGACGAGAGGAATGTTTAGAGGGGGTAGATAAGGTTTAACCATATATGCAGCAGGCTTTTTCCTAAAAGGATGAAGGATGCTGGGATCATGGCACGTAAGCCATGAGAGAAAAAATAACAATAGGGAGGTGATTTTATGGGTTTAGCCGAAAAGGCCGATGTGCGGAAGCTATTGCATGATTCGAGGCTAATGACAGAGATAGCCAAGGCTGTTGTGGAAGATGCAGAGACCTTGGACTCTGTGGCTGACGACATTGCGGATAAGCTCTCGGATGAGCTGGAGGACGACCCGACATGGCGGCAGCGAATCGTCCAGGCGGCGATGGCCAGCCCTGATTTCAAGAAGAAGATCATCAGGAAGCTCGTTGAGGAGCTCGATTAGTCTGCAACAGCCAGAGGCATCTGCCTCAACCATCCAAGGACAGTGGGGGGCCAAATAACACGATGGCCCCCCTCCCACCCACACCCGGTCAACGATTGCTGAGGGATACAGCTCGACGAATCACACCTCACGCCTCCCCTGGGCTGCAAGGCGGGTGACCGTCTCCCATCCTCAGCCACTGCCATCATTTCCAGTCTTGGTCTGCGACAGCGTGTGAAGATCCGCCACCCTCGCCCTGGGTTCCTGCCGGATTATTCCTCGCGGGAGACATGTTTAGAGGGCGCAGAGAAGGTTGAATCATAGACATAGCCGGCCTCCTTAGAAAAAGCACATGGAAGCTGAACGGGAAAGAATGAAGTCAGGAGAGAATTCTAGGTTGAAAAAAGCGCTACAGGGCGTGGCCCAAGAGATCAGTCAGGCCCTGCTCCTCGAGATGGGACAGCGTCAGGGTGGGGAAAAGTCTTCTCGGATAGGCCTCCTCGATCTTTTACTTGAGAAGCTAGTTAAAGAGGTGGCGGGCCAAATGCGGAATGGGAGTCAGGGCCATGGATTATCCGACGAGGACCTTGAGGCAAGATCGCAGAAGGTAGAGAAAAAGCTGGAGAAGGTGGAAAAAAAGCTGAAGAAAAAGCTGGAGAAGCTGTCCAACGGTGCTGTAGATGATGATGACGATGACGACGAAGCCAAGATAGCCGGCAGCAGCTTTCCCAATCTCAAATATGCCAAGCCTAAATACAAAAACGTAGAATCGATATTGAAGTACATTGAGACGGATGAAGATAAAGGCGGGGTTAAGCTGGTCATCATGAATTTTAATGATTAACGGGGAGGTGCACATGTGCGACTGATGCGCACACTGGCGAGAATGTTCGACCTTGTATCGGCAAGCAACTGGATCACCAGGCAGCTTGTATATCGGACCGTGGCGCCTAGCGCAGTGCAGGACCCCTGGGAGAGAAGCATTATTGAATTGGCAGACGGCAGATCCATCGGTGAGATTACAGAGATTCTGTATCGGGAAGAGATTCGTAGCGGCGCCTGGGCGTTGGATATAGGTCTGTGGAGACATCTCTTTGATCACTGTGTTGTCAACACTATTCGCAAACTCGAGAGCCAGGGGTATATCTGTGTGATGCCTGGCACGATCAGCTACGGGAGAGTGAAATGGTTGAGACCAGAAACCGCAGAGGCAAAACCTTAGAGAGAAAATAGAAGGAGGTAATTTCCATGGGCTTCACAGAGAAAGCGGATGTGCACAAGCTAATGCAGGACTCCAAGCTAATGACGGAGATAGTCAAGGCCGTCGTGGAGGATCCAGACACCTTGGACTCTTTGGCTGACGACATCGCCGATAAGCTCTCCGACGAGCTGGAGGATGATCCAGAGCTGCGGCAGAAGATCGTTGAGAGGGCGATAGCCAGCCCTGATTTCAAGAAGAAGATCATCAGGAAGCTCGTCGAGGATCTCAGCTAGTCCCCGCTTATAACCGAATCGAAGATCGACCAAGGCGTTCCACTAAACTGATAGCGGCGCCGTGCTGCTGCCCCTGTTCGTCGTGGTTACGCTGCTGTTCTTTTGACGTGCGGCGCGGTCAGATGAAGATGTTTAGAGCGCATGGAAAAGGTTTAATCATATACATAGCAGGCCTTCCCCAAAAGGGATGAAGGATGCGGCTGAGCATGGCGCGTAAACCATGAGAGAAAAAATAACAATAGGGAGGTGATTTCTATGGGTTTAGCCGAAAAGACGGATGTGCGGAAGCTATTGCATGATTCGAGGCTAATGACAGAGATAGCCAAGGCTGTTGTGGAAGATCCAGAGACCTTGGACTCTGTGGCTGACGACATTGCGGATAAGCTCTCGGATGAGCTGGAGGACGATCCGGCATTGCGGCAAAGGATCGTCGAGGCGGCGATAGCCAGCCCTGATTTCAAGAAGAAGATCATCAGGAAGCTCGTTGACGACCTGAGCTAGTCCGCAGCAGCCAGAGGCGTCTGCCTCAATAATCCAAGGACAGTGGGGGGTCAAATAGCCGACTGGCCCCCCACTCACAAGCCAGTCATGAATTCGATGGGACAAGCTCCATGAATCACAGCAAAACACAAGGGCACACTTCTGCTCTGGACCAAGCAATACAACTTCCCAGCAAGGTCCTGTCCATGATCAAATCCCTTGGCCTATGGCACACGATCAAGGCCAAGGCGAGTATCCTTCAACCCATCATCGCCATCCTGGCACTTGGCGGTGGCGTTCTTGTGGGCGCCGCCTCAGATAGACTCTCCGAGATCGTAAGCTCCTCAGCCTCCGCATTGATAGATGGCTACAGCTACGGGGCGCCAGCAATCATATTCGTAGTCCTGGCGCCGGTCTTGGCCAGGATATTCTCAACCAGGCAAAAGGGCAGGTTCGGATTGTATGTGGTAGGTTGGCTGGCCGTGATAAAACTACTCGCTATGCTATGGGCTATCATATTTACGGTTGCGATCTTCGGTTTGCCAATATTTTCCGAGCATTCTGTATCGCTATGGGGCGCCTTAGTACAGACCATCGAATCTGTTCTCTTAACACTGACGGTTAGTCACTACTTTTGGGCGATCTATGCTTCTATTGCCATCGGCTTAGTTGCTCTCAAGGTCAAGGCCCTCGCCAATACGCTAGAAAAAGGGGTTAGCTCCCTAGAGCATGCAGGGCAGTATTTCCAATTCCTTATGCCGGCCTTTATGTTTACCGTGGGAGTTTACGTCCAAGCTTTACCCCAAAATCTCGGCAAGCAGATAGGCCTAGAAGGAACGTTGCACAGCTTTCACACCTTTACCATTTTGGGGCTCCATCTAGACCCCAACACCCCGACCGGGATGGTGATGACTTATACCATGGGAGCGCTGGCAGTAGCCGTTGGCGCCTTTGGGTGGCATTTTGCAATATTGGCGCTCGCCAAATACAGAGAAACACGATTCTCGTTTGGAGGTTACTTTAAACATTACTGGGTAAAGGCTTACCCACTGCTTTGGTCGACAAGCTCTGAGTCCTTAGCCACGCCGCTTAACCTGTACATTTTGAAAAAACATGCGGCCTGGGTAAGGCCAACCGTAAGAAGACTTGTGGCTGGAACTGGCAGTGTCCTATCCACGGACGGAACCTTGATTTGCGTATTTGTCCTTCTGGGTCTGGTAGGACGCATATTGGGAATACATTTCTCCTTATTTGAACTACTGTTAGCCGTTCCTGTAGCCTTTCTTATAAGCTACGGTATACCGGGTATTCCAGGAGAGCTGCTTCTTTTCGCTGGGCCTCTGGCGATGATATTGCCGGTTCCTCCCGAGTTGGCCGCTGGGTTCCTGGCCTTGTATCTTGGCTTGCAGGTGGGCTTGCCAGACTCATTTAGGACAGGAGCCAACACCACCAACAATTATGTATACTGCATTCTCCTTAGTAGGGTCTATGAAGAGAGGTTCCAGGGAGAAGAGCCAAGGGGTGAAGAGTAGATCGAAGGAGATCTATTATGGCCGGTAAAAGAACGCCGAATGAGTTGGCCGGCAAGACCATCAAAGAGATATTCAAAAACGCCGAGGAGATAGCCGAGCTACATGGCTGTCTCACCTCGCCTAGGGGTGACAACTTCCGATTGCACCTCCTGCAGGCGATGGAGACCCCTATGGATGAAGCGGGGATAGAACAACTGAGAGTCCGATCGGGCGTCAATGAGTACCGGCGACACCTCAATAGGCTCTTGAGGTTCAGGCTCATTCAGGTAGAGGAGATTCATGGAAAGGAACGATGGGCACGGACGAGTTTGGCGGAGAAGGCCATCAATGCCGTGCGGGAATTCGAAAGAAGAGTAGGCAAGGAGGGGGCCCAAGCGGTCTATGCAGCTTCGTTGGGTCCAAACTCCATACGTTTCTTTCTGCGCATCTACGGAGACAAAAGAGAAGCAAGCGGGGTGGACTTACAGATCAGGTATACACCAGCCCAGCTTGGCAGAATGAGCCTGTTCCTACCTCGGGCTATAGAGGGGGTCTCGGCCATCGATAAGTTAAATGAAGCGGGTCTGACCGAGTACCGGGACGATAATTATATCTACATGCAACCCATAAAAGCGCGCAGCTTCTATCAGTATCTCCACGAGCTCTGCGGAATAGCAAGGAGCGCAATATGAAAATCATGAACTTCGTCCCGCCACTGGCTTTGGTGGGCTGCCTGACAGCGTGCTCGGCGATAGGCCCGATCCCACGAGATCGACTCGCGGCGAACATGGCCCCCATTTTAGAGATCGAGAAGCGATTTAATCAGGTGCGTTACTATACTCAGACGCTCAGCTCCCTAGGTTGGATAAGTGAGGAGAAATGGGAGGAGCTAAAACCTCATTACGATATCTATTATGTTTACTACTTGGCATCAAGTATCCACTTGGCGAAGGGGGAAATGAAATCCTACCTAGCACACGTACAAATGGCAGAGAAAGAACTGGACGTGATAGAGGCAATACTGAAGGATGAATTAGCCAAAGGGCAGGAGCGCGATTCCGGTAGGAAGAGAGAGTTTTCTGGGTCTAACTTATAAACCTCACCTTACACCCATGAAACCCAATGGCTATGTGGTTATGAAGGCGCGGCCATTTGAATAATTGGAGGGCGGGGGCTGCAGCATGAATCCGTGAAGGAGGTGCAAAATGGAAAAAGGGCAACGCATTTTCAGAGAAGGAGACCGAGTGAGGATTGTCAGCTCCCATCTGTGGATGCCTGGCCGAAATGGGACCATTAAGCGGGTAGAGAATGGGACAGGAAATCGCCTCCTAATGAGATTTGACAGAGACGAGCTGGGCCTATGGCATGACCAGGACGGAGATCCTGTACTGCGGCTGAGAGAGGGTGACCTTATCTTTATTGAAGAGAGCCTAAGCCGAGCGGCCTAGGGGACAATGATTTTCACAGACGCCATAGTTTTCACCTTCATCATAGTTTCGCTTATAGTTCTCCTCATGGTCTCGAATATCTATCGCCCATGATTAGGGAAAGGAGGCAACAGTGGGATGAGTATTAACTGTTGGCAAGCCATCTTTCTGCAAAGCAAGGTGAACGGTGGCTTCTACGCTGAAAATGAACTTCCCCACCAAAAGTGGAAGTGGCCTCAGGGGACGTGGTTTCAGGAACGGCTGCATTTTATCCGAGAAAAACAATGGCCGATACTCCGAGGAAAGGATCTTGAGACAGCGTTACAGACGCGGTGCCGTTTCACAACCTCCCCCCCTTATTCTTTAATTCGGCCGGAAGGGAACTCTAAGAAGTCGGAGAGTCGCTTGTCGATCTGCTTGTAGGAGAATTCCTCGATGGCGTAGACGGTGGGTTCTCCCTCCCGCTTCGCATAATAGTCTTCGCCGGTTTTACCTCGAACACTCCGGCCAGCAGCAGCGTATTGCGGAGGCGCACTTCCTATCTCCTTTTCCACCATACGCCTAGGCCAATGATAAGGAGGATCTCCGGCAGGATGAGGAAGGAGAGGTAGAAGATCATGCTGCCCTCTGTTTCCGTGAGCTGGATGCGCGAGGCGCGGATGGAACGGGGGCGGATGGAGATAAACTCTTCCTGCCCTACCAGCCAGTTGGTGACATTGAGGAAGAAATCCCGGTTGAAGAAAATGTTCATGAATCGATTATTGGCGAAGCCGGAGCTTCCCAACACCACGACTTTGGCATCGCCTTCCCTCTCAATTCCGATTTTCTTCAGATTCGCCGTCACAGCCACGCCGATCGACACGGGCCCCTTTTTGTCCTCGGGGCCGAGAGAGGCCCTGCCGTCCTTGAATACCCCGTCAAGGTCTTTTTCCGCCCAACTCGTCGGGCCGGTTTTCACCAACGAGGTCACTTGCAAACCCTGTCGGGGTGAACTGACGGCGTCGACGGAGCGGACCATAGGGAAGATAGTGCGCTCCTTAAAGTCTCGCGTAATCGGATGAAGAGGGCTATAGGTAGCAGCGATCGGCTCCACGCCTAGGGAAGGACCGGAGAATAGACGAATCACCTGATCGACCACGATATCCTCTCCCACCTCTACTCCCCACTCCTTAAGAAAGTTTTTGAGACTTTCACCCCCCGGTGAAGGGAGCAAGATTAAGAGCCTTCCTCCGCTCTTCACGTAATTTTCGATCGCCCTGATTTCGTGCTCTAAAAGGGGCTTCTGGGGGCCGGCGATGATCATCAGCGAAGCGTCCCCCGGCACTCTTTCCTGCACGGAAAGGAGAAGCTCATGGACCTGATAGTTTTCGTTCGCCAGCGCTTCCTTCGCCGCGGCATATCCGCGGCTATTGGCCCGGTCTTCGATGCTCGGTTCTCCGTGGCCCGTCAGAAAGTAAACGTTTTTTTTGCTTGCCTTTGTGAGCCTGACAATGGCGTTTGTCACGGCCTCTTCTGTGGTCTCCATGACGTTCGTCGACTCTCTGCCATAGCGGATGTGGAGGGTATTGATCTGCTGGATCTTAAACTGCCGGGCCATCTCGGGGTGGCGGTCGGGATCAATGGAATAGAACTTGATTCTCGGCGAATGATACGTGTAACTCTTGATGAGATTCGACACCCTTGGATTTTCCCCTCTTTCAAAAAAGCCATAGATCAGCAGGTCCTGCCTGAGTTGACCGAGGACCTTGGTTGATTGCGGCGACAGGCTGAAGACCTTGGTCTCTGTGAGATCCCACCGGGTGTGGTACCGGGTATTGAGGAAATTCAGCAGGATAACGATGCCTACAAAGAGCAGGGAGTAGAACGCCGAATGCAGTCCATAGCGGGCAGAGCGCCGGCGCAGAGATCCCACAAGCTCACGGCCTTGGCTGGAGAGGTACGCCAAAAGGCACAGGATCCCAGCGCCAAGGTGAATGAGGACATAGGGATCCCGGACGTTGCCGGTAAAAAAGTAGGCCACCAAGCCGAAAAGGGCGAGGACGACTCCCGAGATGCCCGAGATCTGCAGATACTTACTCATTGAGGATCGAGGATTGAGAATCGAGAATGGCTATATTCCATTATCAATCTTCTATCTTCGATTTTCCGTCATTTCCAGCGAGAGGCCTCCACGGTGCGATGGGTAAGAAAGAGGCTAAGAAGAATCAGGCTCAGGAAATAGACGAGGTTTTGAGTATCAATCATCCCTTTGGCCATCTCGTTGAACTGCTCGATGACGGAGAGGTACTTGAGTACACCGCCCAGCGCGGCCCCGGTGGTCTCTGAAGGCCAGGAGAGGACATAGAGGAGCAATAGGATGACAAAGCACGTGACCGCGGCGACAATCTGGTTTTCGGTCAGCGATGACGTTAGGAGCCCTATGGAGGTAAAGACGGTCCCCAGAAGGAAGAGGCCGAGATAGCCCGAGGCCAGGATTCCTAACTCGGGATTGCCGTAGACCAAGAGGATGGCCGGATAAATGCCGGTCAGCAGGATCATAACGAAGATAAAAAAAAGACAGCCTAGGAATTTGCCTAAAACGATCTGGGTTATCGTAAGCGGCGCGGTTAATAACAGCTCATAAGTCCCGTTTCTCTTCTCCTCGGCGAAGGTGCGCATGGTAATGATCGGGACCATGATGACCAGGAGGATTGTAAGGTTATGGAGAAGGGGGGTGATCACGTGTTCGTTGAGGTTCATGCTCTGGAGACCCTGGAGGTTTTGAAAGTTCGTGTACAGCGTGAGCAGATAGTTGAAACGAAACAAGAGGTTGAAAAAGAACCACCCCCCCAGAAGAAGAAAGCCCGTCAGCACCACATAGGCAACCGGCGAGACGAACAGGGAACGGATCTCTTTTGCCGCAAGAATAAAGATGTTTTTCATAGCGACTGGCTCCCTGTTTCCTTGTCCTCGGACTCCCGGGAGATATACCGCAAGAACACCTCCTCGAGGCTCAGGCCTTGGGTCAGATCCCTTAGATTACTTTCTACGACGATCCTTCCCTCGTTGATGATAACGACCTTGTTGCAGATCTGCGAAACCTCCGGCAGGATGTGAGTGGAGAGTATGACTGTTCGGTCCACGGAGAGCTCTCTGATTAAGCTGCGGATCTCGATGATCTGTTTTGGGTCAAGTCCCAAAGTGGGTTCGTCCAAAATCAGAACGGGCGGGTTATGGATCAGAGCCTGGGCGAGTCCCACCCTCTGACGATAGCCTTTAGAGAGATGGCCTACCAGACGGGAGGCCACCGCGGTGAGGGAACAGCTTTCTAGGACCTCTTCCAGGGCTCCTGTTGTCTGCTTTCTCGTGAGTCCCTTGATTCGCCCCACAAACTTTAAATAAGAGGCCACTGTCATGTCCCGGTAGAGAGGGGGATTTTCAGGCAGGTAGCCGATTCGTCTGTGCACCTCGTGG
>Ga0114945_10002637_pt1 | contig 10419 bp, 12 predicted proteins | sample OV2TP3_FD_87194 | JGI IMG/M metagenome (GOLD analysis project Ga0114945, IMG submission 87194) | Hot spring microbial communities from Beatty, Nevada to study Microbial Dark Matter (Phase II) - OV2 TP3 | ecosystem: Environmental > Aquatic > Thermal springs > Hot (42-90C) | place: USA: Beatty... | reverse complement strand
ATTATATATTTATGCGAAGCCACCAACGTTAAGGACTTTCGGTTTAACATTAACAACAGCAGCTCAAAAACTTCTTGCCTAACACACTTTTTGCGACCTTTTTGATAAAAAAGGTAGGTGAGCTTTGTGAGCCGCAAAAAGATTGTTATGCGGACTTTTTACAAATCAGTCACAGCTCCCTTATTCGCAGAACTAACCAATTTAGCGTACTTGTATAGAACCCCTTTCTTGTATTTTAGAGGAGGAGCTTTCCAGGACTTTAATCTTTTTTCTATTTCTTCTTTTGGCACATTTAACTGCAATAATTGCTTATTGGCATCCATTGTAATTGAGTCATTATTTTTGACAATAGCTATAGGGCCTCCAACCTGGGCTTCCGGGCAGATATGCCCGACTACCAATCCATGACTGCCGCCAGAAAACCTTCCATCAGTTATTAATCCTACTTTATCACCTAATCCTTCTCCAACTAAAGCGCTTGTAGGAGCTAGCATTTCCCTCATTCCAGGTCCGCCTTTCGGGCCTTCATAGCGTATGACCATAACATCTCCTTTCTTTATTTTGTTGCCTAAAATAGCTTGCAAAGCATCTTCTTCAGAATCATAAACTTTTGCAGGGCCGGTTATTACAGGGCTCTTTAATCCGGATACTTTTGCCAAAGCGCCTTCCGGAGCTAAATTGCCTTTTAAAACAACTAAAGGCCCTGTAGGCTTTAATGGATTTTTTAAGTCTCTTACAACTTCCTGATGGGATTTTAATGCAGGAAATTCCTTCAAGTTTTCTGCTATTGTTTTTCCAGTAACAGTTAAGCAGTTTCCATACAATAATCCGGATTCAAGAAGCATCTTCATAACTCCGGGAACTCCTCCTACCTTGTACAAGTCATACATAACATATCTTCCAGAGGGCTTTAAATCAGCAAGATGCGGGACTTTCTTACTAAGCCTGTCAAAATCATCTAAACTTAAATTGACTCCAACTGCATGGGCTATTGCAAGCAGGTGCAAAGCAGCATTTGTTGAACCTCCAAGTGCCATTACAACAGTTATCGCATTCTCGAATGCCTTTTTTGTCATTATATCCTTTGGAGTTATATTTTTTTCAAGCATTCGAATTACATATTTTGGAGATTCGAAGCATTCTTCCCTTTTCTTGGCATCTTCAGCAGGTATTGAAGAAGAATTCGGCAATGACATGCCTAAGGCTTCTATTGCAGAAGCCATTGTATTGGCTGTGTACATTCCTCCGCAGCTTCCGGCGCCGGGGCATGCATTGCATTCTATTCCATGAAAATCTTCTTTAGAAATTTTCCCGGCATTATACTGCCCAACAGCCTCGAATATGCTTACTATGTCAATGTCTTTTCCTTTCCATTTTCCCGGCATTATTGTGCCGCCGTAAATAAAAACTGATGGTATGTTTAACCTAGCCATAGCTATCAAGCAGCCAGGCATATTTTTATCACAACCGCCTATAGCAACCAATCCATCAAACCTTTCTGCTCCTGAAACAGTCTCAATGGAATCTGCTATTACCTCTCTCGAGTTCAAGGAATACTTCATTCCAGGAGTTCCCATTGAAATTCCATCTGATACGGTAGGAACGCCAAAAGTCAGTCCAGCTCCCTTATACTCTTTTATGCCATTCCTTACAGCAACAGCTAGCTTGTCAATATGCATGTTGCATGGTGTTACATCAGACCAAGTGCTTGCAACTCCAATTATCGGCTTCTCGAAATCCTCGTCCTTAAAGCCCACTGCACGAAGCATGCCCCTGTTTGGGGCTCTTGCATCCCCTTCAGTTATTAATCTGGATTTTATCTTCAATTTGTCCATTTGGTCATTAGAAGAAATCACTTATTTTAAATTTTACGCATTGACAACGTTAGTTGGTTTTTTATTTAAAAAGTTATCAATATTATCGACACAAATTCCAGCCAGTCTTTCTACAGCCTCTTTTGTGTAAAAGGCGGTGTGAGGCGTCATAACAACATTATCAAGTTTCCTTAGCCCTGAATCTTCTGGCAGGGGCTCTTTCTCATAAACATCCAAGCCAGCGCCAGCTATTGCCTTGTTTTTCAAAGCCTCAATCAAATCTTTCTCATTAATTACAGCCCCTCTTGAGCAGTTGACAATAAAAGCAGATTTTTTCATTAATTTTAATTTTTCTTTGTCTATCAGGTATTTTGTATTTTTATCCAGCGGGGTATGAATTGTGACAATATCAGAGTTTTTTAATAATTCATCTAAACCAACGAATTTATAATTCCGGAATTTATTTTGCTTGCTGGTCCTGGTATAAACCAAAACATTCATTTCAAATGCGTCTGCTATCTGAGCTACTTTGCTTCCAATATTCCCGAAGCCAATTATTCCTATGTTTTTTCCCTTCAATTCCGTCCATAATTCAAGATCATAGCACCATTTGCCGCTCATTAATTCACTTTGCTGGTAGCTTATTTTCTTTGTCAATTCCATAATCAAGGCAATCACAAGCTCCGCAACACTATTAGTGGAGTAAGAAGGAACATTGGCAACGGTTATTCCAAGATTTTTGCATTGCTCAGCATCAATTAAATCTGTGCCTGTGCTCCATAAGGAAATCAATTTCACCTTTAATTTAGGCAATAATCCATTAAAAAACCACTTGTTTGCGACGATTATTTCGCAATCTTTTGCTGCTTCAAAGAATTCTTCTTTATTGCACCCCCATCTATACCTAATGACTTTTCCAAGTTTTTCTAATCTTATCTTATTTTGCGGCTGCAGATAAACTGTTGATTCTACTGCTATTTTCATTGTCATTGATGCCTTTCCTCATTTGGCCACATTGCCTTCCTTATCTGCACACCAACAGTCTCCAAAGGATGCTTTGCAAGCACATCAAGCTCTTCCTGCATCTTTTTGAAGCCATATTGCTTGTATTCCGCTACCCATTCCTTTGCGAATTTTCCGGATTGTATATCTTTCAGGCAGGCTTTCATGTTTTCTTTTACATGCTGGTCCATTACCCTTTTTCCAGAGGCTAAAGAGCCCTTTCTTGCGGTAAGGGAAACGCTGTTTAACATACCTATATTGCCATATTTGTATGCAAGCGGGGCAATTAATCCATGCAATTCATGGTGGCATTCCCAATAAGCGAGCAATGGGTTATAGCCTGCTTCCACTAAAGTCTCAAATGCGTGCTTGACCATTTCCACAACTCCACCGCATAAATCAACCTGCTCGCCAAATAAATCACTTTCAACTTCATCCTTGAACGTTGTCTTGAAAACTCCGGGTTTTGTTGCGCCCAATGCTTTTGCCAGTGCCAAAATATTGTTCCACGCTTCTCTGGTATAATCCTGATGGACCGCAAGCAGAGCCGGAACGCCAAAGCCATTTTCATACTCCTCCCTTACAATCCTGCCAGGGCCTTTTGGAGCTATCATTGAGACATCTACATTTTTAGGAGGCGCTATTTGCTTAAAGTGTATATTAAACCCATGGCAGAAAACCAAAGTTTTGCCCGCGCTTAAATTAGGCTCAATCTGCGCTTTATAGACTTCCAGCTGCGCTGTATCAGCTATGACCATAACTATCATATCCGCTTTTTTTACTGCTTCAGGGATTTCAAATAAAGTTTTATTTTCCTCCCAGCCATCTTCCAAAGCCTGCTTCCATGAATCCCCGTTTTTTCTCAATCCGAGAATAGTCTTTATTCCGGAATCCCTATAGCACAAGCTCTGGGCTCTTCCTTGAGAGGCATACCCTATAACTGCTAATATTTTTCCATTGAGATTTGAAGTTACATCCTCTTCCTGCAATAATTCAGCAACTACTTTTCCATTTGCGTCCTTGATTTTTTTTACCATACATATCAACCCCCTTATAAGCTATAGAATTAAGCATCTTTTATTAAGTTTTTTGGTTAGATATAATGCGCCCAGCTTGTATCTTTTAATCTTGCGATAAATTGCTGAATAGACTCAGGGTCTTCTGCATCCCCCATGCTTTGAATTATTTGATAGGCTTCCTGCTCCACAACACTTTGCTCTAATCCGCTCACAAGCAGCAGGGGCCCGATATTGGTTATTATTTCCTGACCGTTAATCATATGTGAAAATCCTCTGCGACTATGATACCTAACTTCAATTTTACCTCTATCGGTCAGATTGTAATCAGTGCGATATGAACCCGGCACCCCAAGATCGCCAATTACTACGCCCCTTTCCCTCATATATGTGGCAAAATATATGTGGCAAAAGCGTCAAAATTTGCTTGAGTTGCAGCTACCACCATATACACATTGCCGCCCCCATCCTTCGGCAACACAATCAGTTTACTGCTCATTTTAATCAATTAAATATCTTATCCAGAGTTTCTTTGCTCAGGACATCTTTCTTCTTCCCCAGTATAAACATTTTTCCATCTTTCAGTAAAAGCGCATTCCTGATTTCTTCAATAATTTCCTCAATATGATGAGTAACATAAATAATTGTAGTTTTGGTTTCCTTGCACAGCTTGGAAATCGAAGCCAATAAACTCCCTCTTGCTTTTATATCCAGGCCAATGCACGGCTCATCCAGCAATAAGATTAAAGGCTCTGCCATCAATGCCCTAGCAATTAAAACTTTCTGCTTTTCGCCCTGGGAGATGACATTAAAATCCCTGCCAAGTATATGGCTGCAATCCAGCAGTCTCAATAATTTTTTTGCTTTTTTCCTGTCTTTTTCTGTTATCTTTTCATAGACTCCGAAGCTTGCGAATTTGCCAGAAATTACGATTTCCACGATATCCTCATTTTGCGGTATTTTCTCGGTAAGGAACGAGCTAACCCACCCGATTTTTTTCTTTAATTCCCTTAAATCTGCTTTTCCGAATTCCTTGCCTAAAATCTTTACTTTCCCAGAGCTCGGCCATAAATTTCCCGAGATTATTTTCAACAAGGAGGTCTTTCCAGCCCCGTTAGGCCCGATTAAAGCCCAGTGCTCTCCTCTATTTATTTTCCACGAAATGCCTTTCAGTATCTGCGTTTTTCCCCTGTACAAAGATATATCCTGCAGCTCAATAATAGAATTCATTTTATCCTTGCAGCTATTAGGCTTCCCATCTCCTTAGTCCCTACTTCCTTTGCGCCTTCTTCCATTATATCATAAGTCCTTCTCTGCTCCGTTAAAACCTGCCTTATGGCCTTCTCTATTTCATTTGCAGCCTTTTCCATGCCAAAAGAATGCTTCAGCATCATAGCAGCGCTTAATATCTGCGCAATGGGGTTTGCTTTGTTTTTTCCAGTCAAATGCGGAGCACTCCCTCCTCCGGGCTCGTACATTCCAAAGCCTTTCTCATTCAAGGATGCGGAAGCAAGCATGCCAATGCTGCCGGAAGCGGCTGCAGCTTCGTCTGATAAAATGTCACCAAACATATTTGTTGTAACAACCACATCCAATTCATAGGGCTTTTTGATTATTTTAGCAGTTGCATTATCGACATACAAATAATCCAATTCAACATCCTTGTATTTTTTAGAGACTTCTGCTACAATCTTGCGGAAAAACACGCTGGAAGCCAGCACATTGGACTTATCTACGCATGTAACCCTATTCTTTCTTTTCCTGGCTATTTCAAAAGCAACTTTTGCTATTCTTTCCACTTCATTCTTCCTATATATCATCTCATCAGAAGCAAAATCCCTGCCGGTTTTTTTCTTGCCAAAATAAACATCGCTTGCAAGCTCCCTGACTATTAACAAATCAAAGCCGTTCTTAACTATATCTTCCCTTAATGGGGAAATTTTCCTCAATTCCCTGTAAACAACCGCAGGCCTCAAATTAGCAAAAAAATCAAAATGCTTTCTTAAATTCAATAATGCAACCCTCTCTATTGATTTCTCCTGTGGCAGATTCTCCCACTTTGGGCCGCCAACAGAGCCAAAAAGTATTGCGTCAGAAGCCTCGCAGATTTTTAATGTTTTAGCAGGCATAGCAGTCCCGTGCTTGTCATAGGCAGCACCGCCAACATCTGCATAATTATATTCAAACTTCACGTTATACTTTTTAGATATCCCGTCAAGTACTTTGATTGCTTCCTCCATTACTTCAGGGCCGATGCCATCTCCAGGCAATACTGCAATTTTGTAGGCTTTCATTTTACCAGTTTTTTTAATAATTCTTCTTTATCTTTTTTGGTGTTAAAGAATTTTTCTTTTTCTTCGTCATACCGATTCATTAAATTTTGATTCAGTAGACCTTTTATATTTGTTTGAAATATGGACAGGTCTTCAAATCTATTATTTTTTAACCTTAACCAATATTTACCTTTCTTATTTATAGTATGAAATTTATATCCAGGTGGTATGCTGTCTTTATATTCCGATTTGCTTATGTCGTGTTTATTATTTTTAATGAAAAAAATCGGAATAGCAAAATACATTTCCTCTTCTTCTGAAAGAATCAAATTCAATAGTACATAATAATAGATTCTACGGGAACTGTTGTTTTCAATATATGCTGTTGCTTTATCTATAAAATTGACATCAGTTCCCAAAAATCCTATTCCTTCCTTCCCAAACTCCTTTCCTGCAAAATGATAGTCAATGATTATTTTATTTCCCTCATTTTGAAAAACAATAATATGCTTTCTTTTAAAATTACGAGTTTCTTCCTTTATACAATTTGGTCCAAAAGCTTTTTTTATTTCATCAATTAATCTTTTTTTTCGTTGATCGTCTTTATTAGGCACGCTCAGTAAATCTATTGCATCTTGCACTTCCTGGGAAATAATAATTTTGTTCATTCTTTATACACACCGTATTTTAGGTTTTATACCTCATTTTTTCATTTCACTTTAAATTCATTCAGATAAGGCAATTTCTTAGCTACTCCACTGACTTTATCCCTTGCTTCCATTAATTCCGATAATGAGTCCCATCTTCCCTGCGTCAAGACTATCCTCGAGCTCTCTTTCTGCCTTATCGGGAATGAAAAGTCGCCATAGCTTACAATGTTATCCTCCAAATCAATCCTTATCTCAAAAGCAGGATCGTCCCTAATAACACTCATCAAATTCTCAATATCAGCCCTTTGCGCTATTACAGTCGGAATGCCCAAAGTCGTGCAGTTTCCCTCGAATATCTCAGCAAAGCTCTCGCCAATTATAGCTTTGATTCCAAACCTCATCAATGATTGGGGTGCATGCTCCCTTGAAGAGCCGCAGCCGAAATTCCTGCCGACAACTAATATCGTAGCCCCAAGATATTTTTCATCGTTGAAAGGGTGCTTTTTTTCCCTGCCTTTCTCGTCAAACCTTTCGTCATAAAAAGCGTACTTGCCCATATCCTCAAAAGTTATTTCCTTCAGATAGCGCGCTGGAATAATCCTGTCGGTGTCTATATCATCCCCAGGCAACGGGATTCCGCGGCCCCTAATTGATTTGATTTTTAAGTCAGCCATTTTTGTCAATTAGCTTTGCACTGTTTTTTTGTTCAATGGTTTTTAATTTTTATCTTATGCGCACAACTATTTGCATTTATTTTCTTTATAGCACCTTTAAAGTCTTTATTTCATTGAAAAATAAAATAATAATAGGATTTTTTGCTTTTGCTATACAAGTGAGCAAAAAATCTTATTATTATTTATTTTTATTGTTGTTTTAATATTATTGCTGTGAACTTTATTGTTTTCCTTCGTTGTTACATTACAAATAATCCCTCACATCAGCCAATTTTCCTTCAATTGCTGCTGCAGCAACCATTGCAGGGCTCATTAAAATTGTCCTTCCGCTGGGGCTTCCCTGCCTTCCCTTGAAATTCCTGTTGGACGATGAAGCGCAAACTTGCCTTCCTATTAATTTATCAGGATTCATGGCTAAGCACATTGAGCAGCCAGCTCCGCGCCATTCAAAACCTGCTTTTGTAAATATCCTGTCCAGTCCTTCTTTTTCTGCCGCTGCCTTAACCTGCTGCGAGCCCGGAACAACCAAAGCCTTTACATTCCTGGCTACTTTCCTGCCATCAACAATCTTTGCAGCTTCCCTTAAATCAGAAAGCCTGCTGTTTGTGCACGAGCCGATAAAAGCAGCATTAATTTTAGTTCCTGCAACCTGAGCATTAGGCTCAAAACCTGTATGATCATACGCTTCCATCGCTGTTTGTCTTTGATCAGCGGGCAAATCCTCTGGTTTAGGGAATTTTTCGCTGATTCCGACAGACTGCCCAGGATTAATCCCCCATGTCACTATAGGCTCGATTTTGCTTCCATCAATTTCAACAATATCATCATACTGGGCATTATTGCTTGCAAGCGATTTCCACCACTTAACCGCGTTGTCAAAATCCTCTCCTTTAGGCGCAAATTCCCTTCCCGCAATATAATCAAAAGTCGTTTGGTCGGGATTTACATAACCTGCTCTTGCTCCGCCTTCGATGCTCATGTTGCATATTGACATGCGTTCTTCCATAGACATATTACCCAAAATTTTTCCGCCATATTCATAAGCGTATCCAATTCCTCCCTTAACCCCCAATTGCTGTATAAGTTTTAGGATTACATCTTTCGCATAAACGCCTTTGCCTAATTTGCCATTTACATTGATCCTCCTTACTTTCGGCTTTGCCATAGACATGCATTGGGTTGCTAAAATATCCCGTATCTGGCTTGTGCCGATGCCCAAAGCTATGTTTCCAAAAGCCCCATGAGTGGAAGTATGGCTGTCTCCGCAAGCTATGGTCATTCCCGGCTGTGTTAAGCCTAATTCAGGGCCAATGATATGCACAATGCCTTGTTTCTTTGTCTTATAATCAAATAATGGAATGTCAAACTCTTTTGCGTTTTTCTCCAATGCAGAAAACATCTGCTCGGCTAAATGGTCCTTCAATGGCCTGCTTACATTATCAGTAGGCATGATATGATCCACAGTAGCAAAAGTATTTTTTGGGCAAGCAACCTTTAGCTTCCTTTCCCTCAGCATCTGGAAGGCTTGCGGGCTTGTAACCTCATGCATTAAATGCAGCCCAATAAAAAGCTGAGTCTGCCCGCTAGGCAGTTCCCTGACTGAATGCAATTTCCATACTTTGTTGAATAGGGTTTCTTTCGGCATTTTATTTTTTTGTTAAGCCTTTAACTCTTCATTCTATAAGCTTCTGATTTCTGATTATCCGGCTTAATATGCGCTATCATTTATAGCCTTCTAAAAAACCGCTTAGCACAATTCCATTGATTATGTTATTCTTTAGCTCTTTAGGATATAAAGCAAAATTTTCTTTAAAGTGCAATTCTATTTTTCTTTTGAGCTTTTTTTCAAATGCCTTAATATTTAATTCTTCTTTTTTGCATTCAACAAACAGATCTATGTCGCTGCTTTCGGTGTCTTCTCCATTCCTATAGCTTCCGAATAATACTGCAGATTTAGGCATTAGCTTTTCTTCAATAAAATCTATTATGCCTGATTCCATGATTGACGAAATATTGTAAATAAGCTTATGCCTTCTAAAGTGCTTGCTGCCAATGTTCGCTTTGTAAAGCGGAAATTTTCTCCTGCCTTTTTTTTCTACAGATTCTGTTATCAGCCCTGATTTAACCATGTGGTTCAGGCTTTTTTTGACGGATGTATGCGCTAATCCTATGCTCCTGCTGATATCCATAAGATAATGCTCTTTGGTTGGGTTAACAAAAAATATTTCCGCTGTCCTAAAAGTGCTACTTTTTTGTAACATATCTAACATTATTGTAATATGTATTATTTAAATGTTTCTATTATAGAGTTTTCCATTGATTTGATCACAAGATTTTATATGTGCGAATAAAATAAAAGTTATTAATTATTGCTTCTCACCCGGAGCATCCCTGTTAATCCCTGTTACCCCTGTTCTTGAAATATCCTTGATGCCGAATGGCTTTACCAGCTCCAGGAAAGTGTCTATTTTGCTCGGCTCTCCAACTATTTCCACAGTTATGGCTTTTGGGGTGATGTCAACTATCTTGTTCTTGTAGACATTTGCGTACTTGACAATTTCATCATGCTTTTTCTGGTCAGAGGCAGATATTTTTACCAAGCAAAGCTCCCTGATGACAGATGTTTCTGCCGGCAAATCAATGACTTTGATGACATCTATCATCTTGTTCAGCTGCTTCTCCACCTGCTCAATAACCCTGTCATCGCCAATTACTGTAATGACTATCTTGGAAATCCCTTCCTTTTGCGTTTTCCCGACTGTAATTGTGTCTATGTTAAAGCCTCTCTTGGCAAACATTCCTGATATCTTAGCCATTACTCCTGGCTCGTCGTTAACCGTCATAGCTATTGTATGTTTCATTTTCAACAATTCTTGGTTTTATCTTATGTTCACAAATATTTGCGCTTATTTTCTTTATAGCACCCTTAAAGTCTTTCTTGCATTGAAAAATATTATTAATAATAGGAAAAATTTCCAACTTGCTTCGTT
>Ga0114945_10002636_pt1 | contig 10423 bp, 7 predicted proteins | sample OV2TP3_FD_87194 | JGI IMG/M metagenome (GOLD analysis project Ga0114945, IMG submission 87194) | Hot spring microbial communities from Beatty, Nevada to study Microbial Dark Matter (Phase II) - OV2 TP3 | ecosystem: Environmental > Aquatic > Thermal springs > Hot (42-90C) | place: USA: Beatty... | reverse complement strand
TGATTTCCACCCATGTTCTGAATCGCGGAGGCAGGGGCGTGAAAAGCCCGGTGGATAGACTGTAAGGGGAGAGCGGCGCGTCTTATACGGAAACCACATAAGACGCCAAGCTTCGGAAAGAAACCCTATACGCTATTGCCTCTAAAGGCCTTATCCGAAGTGAGGCAAGGCGTGTTATCTGGAAGCAACACCCGTATGCGGGTTTATCTGGAAACCATATAAACAGAAGTTAGGTCGCTCGACCAGCAACGAGCCGCCGCCCGCGTGGGAGATGAAAGGCCGGGTCGAGGGCCGGAGGAAGCCCATGGCCAGCATTGTAGATTCCGTCGACGAGAAGGCTCGCGTGTTGCGCTTTCGAACGGCGGCCGGGATGATCTCGCGTCTGGGTTCTGAGCAGCTGAAGGACCACTTCACCGCCGTCATCGAGCTGGTCAAGAACGCGTACGATGCAGACGCGACCGTAGCTTCGATCGAGCTTCGAGAGACCGATGGGGAACAACTTCTCCGAATCCAGGACGATGGAACCGGTATGACCCTCGAGGATCTCCACGACAAATGGGCGTGTCTCGCCACGGAGAACAAGCTCCGGGAGGACAGGAGCCCCGTTCTTCGGCGAAGGCGACTGGGGCAGAAAGGTGTGGGCCGCTTCGCTGCCGAGAAGCTGGGACGGTGCTTGGTCTTGAGGACACGCACGGCTGGGGATGACCGCGTGCGTCAGGTTCGATTTGATTGGGAGGCACTCAAGGGCGACAGGGAGCTGCGAGAGTACGAGTTTCGCGTGACCCACACCAAGTCTGACAACTTCGAGCCGTCCCACGGGACTCGTCTAGACATCCGCGGCCTGAGGATTGCTTGGCGCAAGGTGGACGTGGCCAAGCTCCGCACCCAGCTGTCCACCCTCATAGACCCTGATGCGACTGCGACGGATTTTCGGATACGCCTTTCGACCCCGTGGCAGGACCTCGACGGTTTCCTTTCGAACCCACTCCCGGGAAACGAGACTCACCGCATCGAATTCCGGCTCGACCAGCAGGGTCGGGAGCACACCACGGTGTGGGATCAGGGGGACGTCCGGCAGGAAACGAATGTCGCCGAAGCGCTGCCGTTCGGGCCGCTACGTGGGATCCTTCGCTACTACGGCCGCGGAATCCGGAAGGCCGAAGCGTCTCGTGGCGGTAGTGGCGACGCCGACTGGAACGTCGGTGTCAGGATCTTCCGAGATGGCTGCAGGGTGCGGCCATACGGTGAGCCTGGGCCCGAGGGCGACTGGCTGCAGATCTACCGCACGCGATACCTTAAAGGCAGTCGATTTCGCTTGAAGCCCCACTATCTGGAGGGCGCCGTGTACGTGTCGAAGGACTCCAACCCGCTTCTCCGAGATACGACGAGTCGCGAAGGTCTGGAGGAGAACGACGCCTACCACGCCCTGGTCGACTACATTCAGGCAAAGGTGGCTATTCTTTCGGAGATTCTGCGCGAGGAAGAACTGCGCGAGGAACGTCAGAGAATACGAGAACGGTACGTCAAGGCTCTCGAACCGCTGACGGGCGGCCTGTCGAGGTGCACAAGCGACGCCTACCGTCGCGCAGTCGACTCGGCCGATCGAATGGTGCGCAAGGTCCTCAGAGGATCCGAAGCAGAGCCGCTTCTTCGAAACGCTCACTGGGAATGCCTCGACTGCCGCGACTCCTGGAAGGTTCCCCGCGAGCTGACACCCGTTCGGTGCCGGCAACACTCCGTTGGGAGGGATGGCAAGCCGACGTTCAAGCCAGGCTGCGGCAGCTCTAACATCCGCCGCAAGGAGAACGTGCCTCGAGGCAAGGAGCCTGAGAAGGCTGACCCCTTCCCAGTGGATGAGGTCATGGCCGGTGCGCCAGCGTACGTTTCTGGCATCCAGCTGCGCCCCGTGATTGACTGGGACATGGGCGAGAGGGACTATGAAGCCGAGGTCAGGCCCGAGCGTCGGGAACTTGCCATCAACGGGCGGCACCCCGCATTCCGTACGGCCGACGCTCTCGATGGAACTGAGACCGCCGAGGGAACGGACATTGAGGCGTTGCGCGCCGTGGCCGGCCTGACTATGCACATCATAGACTCAGCCTCGCTCGCCTGGGGACGCTGGCATTTTCTGCAGAGCTCCCAGTTCGACGCGTTCACGACGCGATACGCAGAACTCAAGGAGGCGTGCTTGAACTCAGTCCGGGTGAAGCTCGCGGAGCACGCTTCTCCAAAGGACGCGACCTAACAGCGCGCTGCACCCGACGGCCGCGTAAGGCGCGCGAGCGGCCGCGGGTGAGCGCGAGTCGTTAGCGGGCCCAGGCAGGGTCCGCTACAATCCAGGTGTGGAACCGGAAGTTCTCTCATACCTCGAGATGTGCTCCCGCGAGGGTGTCAACCTGCAGCAGGGTATGAACTACGGCCTTGGCGGACAGCACTCAGTCATCCTGATGTCCGTACGCCCGAACGCCCCCTACAGGGACATCATTCTGGATGATGGGACTACCCTAATCTACGAGGGGCACGACGTCCCAAGAACACGCCCCTCGATCGATCCGAAGGCTACCGATCAACCAGAGCGAACATCCGCTGGCACTCTCACACAGAATGGCAAGTTCCACCATGCCGCCCAATCCGCCAAGTCTGGTTCCCGACCGCCTCATCTCGTTAGGGTCTACGAGAAGATCCGTTCAGGCATCTGGACGGACAACGGCCTCTTCGAACTCGTCGATTCATGGCAGGAGCATGATGGTCGGCGAACCGTCTTCAAGTTTAAGCTCTCAGCGATTGAAGACGACGTTGCCGGCAGGACTAGCCGCACCTTGCACGAGCCGGCCGACCGCCGCCGGCTCATCCCTACATCAGTCAAGCTCGCGGTCTGGAAGCGCGACGCTGGCAAGTGCGTGAAGTGCGGTGCCACGGATGAGCTCCACTTCGACCACGTAATCCCATACTCTAGAGGCGGTACTTCCCTCTCGGCGTCCAACATCCAGCTCCTATGTGCAAGACATAACATCTCCAAGGGAGACAAGATCGAGTAGAACCTATCTCACGAAAGTACTTCTGGGTTGACTTTGGATTATGAGCCTTGTGTAATCTCCCCATGAACATTGGGCTAACCAACCGCGGGAAGGCCAGGCCCTTAGGGAGCGGCGTCGTCTGGGATTTCGGGGGCGAGGGGTCGGTTGCCGATTCGGACAGGTGCGGCGCATACGGCCACTACGGGTTCCGCCCGTCGGGGGCGGCGTTGACCGCCCGCGCCGGCCTCTTTCCGCTGGGCTGGATCTTGAGTCGACGCCGGCCGGGGAGGGGGGCCGCCGAGCGGCTTGACACCGTCGCCGTCACGTGGGAGCCTAGCTCGTTCATCCGAATGGGAGGCTTTCGCCTTCAAGATGGCGAGCTTCAAAGGGACCGAGCGGGGGCAGGGTCCGAGGAGGTTCACCAAGATGAAGCAGGCGCGACGCAGGGCCCTGATCTTCGCCGGGGCGGTCGTCGCCGCCGCGCTCTGCGGCGGCCCTCGAGCCGGCGCCCATCGGCTGGATAGCGCCTTTGAGGCCGGTCCGGGTCCGGCCTCGTGGACGGACGACCTGACCCCCATCGGCGAGGCCGACTGGAGCTATGCCCGGGCGGCCCATCTGCTGGAGCGGGCCGGGTTCGGCGGCTCGCCGGAGGAAATTGATCGCCTGGCGGCGATGACCCCGCAACAGGCCGTCGATTACCTCGTCGATTACGAGGCCATCGACGAAAGCGCCCTGGCGCCGTTCATCGAATCCGGCATCTGGGACGCGGCGATGCTTCCCGACGTGGATCAGGCCCTGGAGTTCGGCCAGGGCCTCGCCAAGGCCCGGAGCGAGGGGGCGGTCTATGGCGTCCGGCCCAACACCGGCGGCCTGCGGCCCTATCAGCCGGTCATCAACGTGCTTTACTACCGGAACTACGCCACGCGCCACGAGTGGAACCGCGCCGTCATCTGGTGGGGCGAGCGCATGCTGCTGACGCCGCGGCCGCTGGAAGAGAAGATGACGCTCTTCTGGCACGGCCACTTCGCCACCGAGCAGGAGAAAGTCCGGGACTATCGGCTGATGCTGAACCAACTTAAGATGCTGCGGGCTCACGCCACGGGGAATTTCCGCGATCTCCTGATCGGCATCGGCCAGGACCCGGCGATGCTGATCTATCTGGACAACCGGAAGAACATCAAAGGCCACGCCAACGAGAACTTCGCCCGCGAAATCATGGAACTGTTTGCCCTCGGCGTCGGCCACTACACCGAGGACGACATCAAGGAGGCCGCGCGCGCCTTCACCGGCTGGGCCCAGGCCGGGCTCGCCTTCGTCGAGCGGCCGGAGCTGCACGACGACGGGCCGAAGACCGTGCTGGGGGAGACGGGTAACTTCAAGGGCGAGGACATCGTCGATATTCTGCTCCGCCAGCCGGCCTGCGCCGAATTCATCACGCGCAAGCTTTACCGGTTTTTCGTCCGGGTCGATATCTCCCCGGAGGTCAACGCGGCCCTGGCCGAGACGCTTCGATCGAGCGGCTATGCGTTCAAGCCGGCCCTCAAACAGATGTTCCTGAGCCGCGATTTCTACAGCCCGGCGGCCTACGCCACGCAGATCAAGGGGCCGGCGCAATTCCTCGTCTCGACCTATCGCAAGCTCGGGCTGCGGGAGTTGCCCGGCACGCCGCAATTCGCCATGGCCGTCGAGCGCCAGGGCCAGGCGCTCGGCAATCCCCCCAACGTCAAGGGCTGGGACGGCGGGCGCGTCTGGATCAACCCCTCAACCTTCCTGGAACGGGGCAACATGATGCGTCACCTGTTGTTCGCGGCCACGGCGGGCGGAGCCTATGACCTCCAGCCGTTCGGCGGGCGCTACCAGCGTTATCAGTTCGCCCCGGCCGAATGCGCCCAGCGGGATCGCCAGACGCTTGCGGGAACCGCCGGCGCGGCGACCTACGGCGGCGAGGGAATGATGAGCGGCTCGGAGACGATGATGGCCGCTCCCTCGGCGACGATGATCAACGAAACGCCGGAGTACGACCTGCCCCTGGGGGTTTACAACGGCATGAACCGGGCCTTTGAGCGCGTCCTGCCGATCCCGCTCACGCCGGCGACGCTCGACCTTCGCTCCATGCTCCGGGCCGCTCAGGTCGGCTCGGCCGCCGACGCCGTGGATTATCTCGCCAAGCGCTTCCTGCGGCTGCCGCCGGCCGAGGAGGACCGCGCCGCGTTGGCGGCGTTCGCCGCCGAGCGCCTGGGCAAGGGCGAGATCAACTGGGAATCGCCGGAGACCGAGACGGCCCTCCGGGAGGTGCTGCACCTGATCCTGAGCGCGCCGGAATACCAACTGGCTTGAGACGACGCTTCGAGCGCCGGAGGAACCCCCGGTTCCTCGCCGAGGAAAGGAGACGGACCATGACGGGCGACACGACGGCCAAGGCCGGCTGCGGCTGTTCGCGCCGGGAGTTTATCGGGCGGGGGCTTTCGACGCTGGGCGCGACGGCGGCCCTGCCGTTGTTTCTGGAGGAGACGCGCCTGGCGCTGGCGGCCAATGCGCTCGCCGGCTTCGAGCCGGAGCACCCGGAGCGGATTCTGGTCGTGCTGGAGCTGAGCGGCGGCAACGACGGGCTGAACACCGTCGTGCCGTTCACGAACGACGAGTATTACCGGCTGCGGCCGACGTTGGGCCTCCGGCCGGAGGCCGTCCTCAAGGTCAGCGACGAGTTCGGCTTCCACTCGAACCTCCTCGGCTTTGAGCGGCTGTTCAAGGACGGCGAGATGGCCGTCATCCACGGGTGCGGCTACCCCAACCCGAACCGATCGCACTTCGAATCGATGAAGTTCTGGCACACGGGCGTGCCGAACGCCCCCGAAGAGCGCGGCTGGCTCGGCCGGTTCGCGGACGCCTACTATCCGGAACCGAAGAAAAGCTACATCGTCAACCTCGCCAAGGAGCAATCCTTCGCGCTCATGAGCCGGGTGCACTCGCCGGTCGTCTTCGCCGACCCGGAGCATTTCACGTGGGACGGGACCCCCGAGCAAAAGGAGGTCTTCAAGGCGCTGTCGCGCGAACGGGTTTCCGGCAATCCCTCGCTGGACTTCGTGCGGTCGATCTCGGCCACGGCCGGCGAAAGCTCCGAATTTATCCGCACCGCCTGCGCCGAATACCGCTCGAAGATGGACTACGGCTACGGCGAGATCGGCGTCGATCTCAAGCGCGTGGCCGCGATGATCGCCGCCGACTCCCCGGCCCGGATCTACTACGTCAGCTTCGGCGGCTTCGACACGCACGTCAGTCAGGCCGGTCAGCACGGCGGCCTCTTCAATCGCCTCGGGGACGCCGCCCTCGCTTTCCTGAACGACATGAAGCGCCTGGGGCGGGAGAACGACGTGGCGCTCCTCATGTTCACGGAATTCGGCCGCCGCGTGAAGGAAAACGCGAGCCTCGGCACCGATCACGGCGTCGCCTCCCCGATGTTCATCGTCGGCGCCCGCCTCAACGGGGGCTTCTATGGGCGCCACCCCAGCCTGACCGATCTGGACGAAGGCGACCTGAAGATGACGACCGACTTCCGCTCCGTCTACGCCACGATGATCAAGGAGTGGATGGGCTGGGACGACGCCCGCTCCGTCCTCAAGGCCGATTTCCCCACGCTCGGCGTCTTCGCCTGACCTTCCACTCCCTTCCTCGGGGTCGCGCCTCTTCCACGGGCCGCCGCCTTCGGGCGGCGGCCTCTCGCGCTGCTCCCCTCGCCTCGTCCGCGCCGCCGCCGGCGGGCCGAGAGCAAGATTTGATTGCGCCGGGGGACCGTCGCGGTGATAGCATGCCTTATAGACCGACGGTTGCCGGCTGGGAGACCCGTTGCCGCGGCCCTCGGGGCCGCCATCGCCGTCCCCAGGCGACATGGGAAGGGAGACATCGAGCCGACCCCCCGCTAACCCTCGAACCCAAGAAGGAGGGTGCGACCATGGTTGCTGGCGGAGCGACCGAGCAGAACGTCAACGGCATTCTCCAACACCTGCATCAGTTTCTGATCGCGCGGTTCCGGCACGCCAAGCGGATCAACCCCAGTTTCAATCAGGTCGAGGGGGACTTGATCTGGCACGAGTTGCAGCTTGTCCGCAAAGTCCTGGGGCGCAGCAAGCCTTACGCCGAGTTCCGGTTCTTCGTGGCCGACGTTCTGGCCTCCTTCGACAAGGAAAAAAAGCGGGGGCTCTTCCACCACAAGGATCAGAACTGTCTGCTGGGGGAGATCGTGACCAAAGCCGAAGAGATCGACGCCACCAAAACCGGCTACGTCCCCATCCGCGACATGCGGGGGCTTTACAAAACGATGAACCCCGTCCTCGATCAGCTCGTCGAGCTGATTCAGATCTGGATCTGGTGGGACCTCCTCGACGCCGCCGAATTGTATCAGTTCAACGTCCAGATCGACCGCATTCGCAGCCTCATGAGCCACGAACTGAACGATCGCCTGCGCGCCTACTACCACAACCAGATGCGGCGCCAGGGATCGCCCGAGACCCTCTCGCGCGAGGAGATCATCGCCTTTGAATTCGGGCGCGCGGCCGATCTCCTGCGCGACATGGAAACCCGCCTGGAGAACGAGGAAATTCATCAGGAAATCATCGCTTATGAAAACGGCGAGGGGGAGCCGTTCGACGAGAAGCTCCTCCAGCTCGCCGATCACCTGCGCGCGCGCGATCGGATCCTGGAAACCCACAACCTCCCCCCCGACGGCCGCGAGCACTATGGCCGCACGCTGCATTGCCCCCCCTCCGACGTTACCGCCGAACGCGCTCTCGCCTTCGAAGAGGCGTTCATTCAGGGCGCCAAGCGCGAGCTGATCGCCGCCGCCGAGAGCGTCGGCGCCGGCGGGACGCGCTATAACCTCAAACAACGGCTCCTTCAGGAGGCCCGCCAGCGCCTGGCCGCCCTCCGGCCCGCCCAAGCTTCCCCCGAATCGCCCGGGGCGCGGGCGGCGCATGCCTCGGCTCCGTGAGGCCGGCCTGCGGCCACGTTGACTGAAATTTTACCGCGGAGACACGGACGACGCCGAAAGGGAAGGCGCTGAAAATCGCGTGCTGACCCCTCCTGGCGTGAATCCCCTTGGATTCCTCGCCGTGGCCCTCTCCGCCTTTTCCGCGTCTCCGCGGTGCACCCTCCTGTTTCCCGCCCCCGCCTTCAGGCTTGCCCCCGCGCGGGCGAGCGCCTACAATTGTCGGCCGGTTTGGCTCCCGTGGGGCAGTAGCTCAGTTGGGAGAGCGCCGCGTTCGCAACGCGGAGGTCGAGGGTTCGACTCCCTTCTGCTCCACCAGACTTCGCCGCATCGTCCGCCGCCGGGGGCCCGCCTGAATTCGGCCAGGCCGCCGCGGCGACGCTGGCCGCGCCGCCGATGTTCCTCAACGAAAACGCAGGGGCCGCCTCTGACGGGCCCGCCGAGGGGGTCGCCGTCCTGGAGCCCGTGACGGGCTCTGAGACGCGCCCTCGCCGCGACCGGCCCTGGTACGTCATCCTCCACGACGATCAGCTTCACACCTATCGCTACGTCATCGAGATGCTCATCGATCTGTTCAAGATGAGCCCGGAGCAGGCCTTCCTGCACGCCGTCGAGGTCGATACGCGAGGGGTGACGATCCTGGCCCGCCTGCCGAAAACCGAGGCCGCCTGCAAACGGGACCAGATCCACGCCTACGGCGGCGATCCGTGGCTCCGCTCCTCGGTCTCGATGCGGGCCTCGATCGAACCCTGCGACGATTGAACTTGAGAGGGCCCGAGAGGGCGCGCCGGGTGGATGGCGCCGTCGGCCATGTCGATTGTCGATCGGCGCGACCTCGAACCGGGCAAAGCTCTGACGCACCGCGACGAGATTCCTTTCTCGCGAGGGTCCGAGCCTCTGGAGCATGCGCAACCCGCTCGGCCCATCGAACCCCCGCGGGGTTCGTTCATTGGTTGGTAAGTTACAGTAGGCCCCCCCGGGGCGTTGGGGTGGTGCTGCGGGATCGAACTTTTCCAGGGTCCTTCCAAGGTCAACGGAGATATGAGGAGGGAGAGATTACTTGAGAGGCGCTCCCGGGGGGTCAGCCCTCGCGAGGACGCCTCGACGGGATTGGAGGTCGCTCATCGCGTCGGGATCGGGCGCCGCGAAAGCGCGATGAGCAGATTCCACTTGAGGCCCATCCAGAGGACGCCGAACGGCCAGGCGTAGAATTCAAGCATGCTCCACAAGAACATCCAGGAATCGTACAATGCCTCGAAACTATGATGTAGAAAAACCAGGTGGTAGGCCGCCCACTCCGCCCCGGGAGCAAGTAACCCTACGAGCAGCATTTCCCTTCCTCCCAGCCGCTGGGCCCGCAGGCCGACGCCGACGCCGACGGCCGCGCCCCAGGCGGCGGAAATCAGAAAATAGGGGACCGTGATCAGCGGGTGAATTCGCGCGTGGCTGGCCATCGGCACGATACTCGACCCCAGATCAAATAAGGCGCGCTCAGGAACGCTGCCGAGAAGGTACTCCATCACCACGCGCGCTTTCTCCTCGAGATGGAGCGCGCCCAGCGGCAACAGGTAGAGCCACAGCAACGCCAGAGCGAGCGTCGCCCTCCTCAGGACCCGATTGCACGCCCACGGGAGGATCGCCAGGGCCAGGATCAGCAGATCGGGCGGGACTTCCCGGACAAGAAATCCTGGAAAGCCTAACCACGGGCTTAACGGATCATTGCCTCCGAAGTCGTAGAGCCACGGGTAAGGGATATAGAGCGGAAAATAGAGGACCATAAGGACGGCCGTCGCCGACAGGAACACCCGCGCCCATAGCCACCAGAAAATCTGGCCGTGGGGCAACGGCGTCACCAGAAGCGTCTCTAGATGCCCGCGCATCGCCGGGGCCTGAGCCGCCCGCAGCGCGCCGAAGGGCACGACTACGTGCAGCAGCAGATGAAAGGCCGTGAAATAGTAATAGAGCGCCTCGTCGGGCGCGTTCCCCCCGTAAATCCCTCTTGACCCCAGGCAGACCCCCAGTTGGATCGCCGCGGTCACCGCCAAGAGCCAGAGGAATGGGCTCCGATGCGGCCGCCGCAGCAGCGCGATCCGATCCCGCCGCAGGAGCAAATTGCGCTCGAACGGGTTGGGCACGCCCAGAATCGTCGGCCGGTCCGGCCAGCTCATGGCGCCGTCGCCCTCCCCGGGCCGCCTGAGCTTACCAGCCGCGGGGGGTGGACATGAGCGTTTTGTCAAGAGCCGGCAGCCCCGGCCCCGGCCCGACGATCCCCTCGGCGCTACGGCGGCGTCGGGGCCGACTTGAAAGTCTCGGGCCGTTTTGATTAGGTCGGGGCGTCTGGCGCTTTCGATCGCGGCGGCCTCCTGTCGCCCCTGGCGCTCTCAGCCCAGCATTTCAAGGCGCGGCGCGGGCCCGAGGCCGAAGC
>Ga0114945_10002634_pt1 | contig 10429 bp, 10 predicted proteins | sample OV2TP3_FD_87194 | JGI IMG/M metagenome (GOLD analysis project Ga0114945, IMG submission 87194) | Hot spring microbial communities from Beatty, Nevada to study Microbial Dark Matter (Phase II) - OV2 TP3 | ecosystem: Environmental > Aquatic > Thermal springs > Hot (42-90C) | place: USA: Beatty... | reverse complement strand
TGAGGCGAGCTTCTCAAGGCCAGGGTATCTCAGGGCCAGAAAGATCTCTACCACCACTCTTATCTTCATCCCCCGGCGATCTCTGGGCGCCTACTCAAACCAGGTGATACCTCCGCGAGCGGGGGGATGCCTCGGCCACGAAGACCGCTATCCCCGCCTTCGCCCACGTCCACGCCTACCGACGGACGGCTGACGCCTGCCGTCGAGACGACCCTCTACCGCGTCATGCAAGAGGGCCTGAGCAACTATCCCGGGCAGGAATGTTTCTGGCTCCAGCTCTACCCGTATGCGGACGCGATCGGGACGGTTCATGTTGAGGACATAGATGGTTGTCCTGCCCACGGGTGTGAGACCGAGGATGCGCCCAGCTTGGATGCGGAAGTGAGTGTTCCAGTGATCGGTCCCCCCTGGCCAGGCATGTCCGCGCACCTCCTCAGGGATTCACCCGATGGCGGTTCGAGAGCGCGTGCCCTATCCTCCTGAGTGGGGGGGACATAAGCCATGGGGGCGACCATCTTGATTGTAGATGATCACGCGCAGATGCGCGCGCTCATCCGGGGGATCGTGGCACAGGAGCCCGGCCTCCGCGTAGTGGGAGAGGCGGAGGACGGCGCGGAGGCGATCCGCCTCACCCACCAACTCCGGCCGGATCTCATCCTGCTGGACTTGAGCATGCCGCGGGTCAACGGCCTGGAGGCCCTGCGGCGGATCAAGGGGGAGCGACCCGAGACCAAGGTCATTATCGTCACCGTGCACGCCGAAGACGCCTATCGCCGGGCGGCGGAGGCCAACGGCGCCGATGCCGTGGTCGTCAAGAAAACGCTCATGCGCGTCCTGGTGCCGACGCTCCGGCGCCTGTGCGGCTCCATGCCACCGCCGCAGGCGTCCTGAGGCAACGCCCGACCCGGTCTCGGGCCGGGGCACTGCCGCTGGGCCTCTTGAGATCCGAAGGAGAGCACTGATGGCGATCCGCATCCTCCTGGCCGACGAGCATGTGATGGTCCGCCAAGGCTTACGTGCCCTCTTGGAGCAGGCGGGGATGGTCGTGATCGGGGAGGCCTCCGATGGCCAGGAGGCCCTCCGGCTGGCCCACGAGCACACGCCGGATGTGGCCGTCCTGGATATCGCCATGCCGCACGTGAGCGGAAGCTAGACATCCATGAGACGGCCACCCTCGTCCGCTACGCCATCGGCCGGGGGCTGACCTCGCCCTGAAGGGGATACTGCTGCAGGCATCTTTCGCCCCCGCCCACCGGGAATTTTCCCCCCTCACCTCCAGGATTCACCCGATTTCCTGCCATCCCTCTCTGACTTATCTTTGAAGCCAAGCTTGGGTATGGGTAGATGAGACCAAAGGAAGCGCCTGTCGAGGAGCAGGTCGGATGCGACGACGGCTCTCGCAAAGGACGTTGTATGGCGATGGGGGCGGGTCCAGCCAGGGCTGCGTGGGTTCAGTGGGATGGGAGGACCTGGATGCCCCCCAGCGGCGTGGAGCGGCGGCGTCATCTACGACTCTACGACCCCTTTCCGGCGCGAGTGCGGGCCGTCAACGCGATGGGGCGGCGGTTCGAGACCGAGACGGTCCTGGACACTTTCAGCGCCGGGGGGCTCTCGCGGCTGCCGTGGCGCCTCGCGGTCGAAGTGAAGCGGTGCGCGGTCGTGCGCCGCACGACTGCGTCCTGCGCGTGGGCGCCCGCCCCGTGCGTGGCGGTGCCTGGTGTGGTGCAGCGTGTGGCGCCCCAGCCTGATGGGACGTGCGGCGTGGGGGTGGCCTTCACACGGCACCGGTTTCTGTGACCAGGAGCGGTCGGCTGGACGCGAGGTGGGCACACGTCTCCCTGTGCATAGGACAACGACACGGTGACCCTGGCGGACACCGCTGTGAGTCCCGTGGTGTCATAGGTGTGGGACGCGAGAGGAGGTGAGGATATACAAGAAGGCGCAGCGGGAACGAGGCTGTCACCAGTGGCTAAAGTAGACATTGAGCGCCCTATCGAGCGCCTGATGGTGTCGAGACCACTCGAAGCGGCGCACGAGACCATGACGAAAGGAGGTGACTGAGGCAGAACGGACAGAAGCAGTGGAATGAGACCGAAACCAACCAATATCAGAAGGAGCTACCAATGAAAGCCATCAAGAGTTTGAGATTCCTGACGTTGCTCCCGGCGACCGCCGTGCTCGCCGCAATGCTGGCCAGCGCCCCTGGCGTGGCGCTGGCCGACGGGACTACCGTAGCGTACACCGGGCAGGGCTTCATCGACGACGGGACCGGGACCGGCACCCTGATCCTCAAGAGCGATCGCTGCGGGACGGGAACCGCCAACGACGGCGGCACCGGGCAGTTCGCCAACTGGAACGGGCTCGGACAGCCGTACCAGGCCGGACAGCCGTACCTCGTCTGGGTCCTGACCGCGAACGGCGCCACGGCGGCACACATCTATGACACCGATGGCAATACGTTCCCGGTGCATCCTGGGTTCAACATGTTTCCGGTTGGTGGGACGTTCAAGTACGCCAGCCCGTACTTCTCCCCCGACGACACGATCGGCAGCGTGTTCGCTGACTACCTCGGGAGGGCGAGGGGGAGCGTCCAGCTCACGGTGAGCCACGGCTGCGCGCCCTTCGAGTTGGAGGCCTGCTGGTGCTCGCCTGGCTACTGGAAGAACGCTGACGACGCTGCGTGGGTGAAGACCGGTCTCAACCGGAACACCGATACCTACGGCGGCCACGTCGGGGCCATCCAGGCGGTCAATTCGGCCTGCCCAGCGGCGCCCACTCCTGACCCGTCTCTGCAGCTGGCGCTTGAAACAGAAAACAAAAACAATCCGTTCCCCTCCGTGGGCGGCGTCAGGGCGCTAGCAGCCAACTGCGTGGGTGAGTACCTCACCAGCCTCCTCGGCGGATGCGCGGTCGACCTCTCTCACCCGGACAACGCCTGCCCGATCGACAACCAGGGGGATTGCAAGGAGGGCTTCAGCTGCCCAGATTGAACACGCAGCGGACGTCGCAACGGATAGAGAGCCGGGAGGGGCCCCGCCCGGGGCCCCTCCTCGGCATCCTGGTTAAGCAGAGGAGAGTCGGAAGATGCGAAAACGAGTTGCCCTTGCAGTACTGGCCAGCGTGCTCTGTCTGCAGGGCGTTCCGACGGCCGCGCAGCCGGCCGACGAGCTGAGGGAGCTCAGGAAGGACGTCGATGCCCTTCGTGAGAGCCACAAGGCGCTCGAGAGCGAGCTCCAGGCGATCAAGCAGCAATTGCGCCGGCCACAAGCGACGCGGCCGGCGCCGCAGGAAACCCTGGCCGAACCCGTGACCCTGACACTGGACGGGGCGCCCACTCTCGGGACCGCCGGCGCCAGGCTGGCCCTCGTCGAGTTTTCCGACTACCAGTGCCCCTTCTGCGCGCGGCACGTGAGGCAGACCAAGCCGCAGATCGTCAAGGAGTACGTGGAGACCGGCAAGCTGCAGTACGTCCTGCGCGACCTGCCGATCGCGTCGATCCATCCCGGGGCGCCGAAGGCCCACGAGGCCGCGCATTGCGCCGGCGAGCACGGGAAGTACTGGGCCATGCACGACCGGCTGTTCAGCAACCCCCACGCCCAGGGGGCCGAAGAGCTCTCGAGCCAGGCACGCGCCCTCGGTCTGGACCCGGCGCAGTTCGAGCAGTGTCTGGCGAGCGCGAGGCATGCCGCGCGGGTGCAGGAGGGGGTCGAGGCGGCCCAGTCCGCCGGCGTCCGCGCCACGCCGACATTCTTCCTGGGGGTGGTGGACGGCGGGACAGTGAAGGCGACCCGGGTGATTCGCGGTGCCCTGCCGTACCCGGTGTTCAAGGCAGCCCTCGACGAGCTGTTGGAGAGCCTGAAGTGAGCCTTGCTGGCAGCCAGCTACTCCTCGCCGTGACCGCGCTTGTCGGGCTGACGCTCGCGCCGGCGCAGGGTCAGTCATTCGTAGAGCTATTGCCGGGGGTGACCATGCGGGACGGCCTGCTCAGCGTGGACGTGCGGGGGGTCCCGCTGCGCGAACTGTTGCGCGCGGTCGGCGAGAAGGCCGGCATCCGTGTCCAGGTCAGCGACGAGGTCACCGAGCAGGTCAGCGCCTCCTTCGCTGGTGTGCCGCTGGACGAGGCCATCCGCCGCCTCTGTCGCTGGAACTCATTCGTGATGGTCTTTGCTCGGCCGGAGGACGCGGCCGGCAAAGTGCGGCTGACCGAGATCCGTGTGTTTCAGGACGCCGGGAGCCCGGCGTGGGCCGAGCCGCCGAGTCGTCCCGGGAGTTCCGGATTGGCTCGAAGTACCCCTCAGGAGAGCGATGCCTCTGACTCTGCGCAGTTCAGGTGGCGGCTAGGGGCCGTGAGCGAGCTCGGCAAGCCCCAGAACGATGCTGCCGTTCCTGGCCTGACCTCGACGCTGACATCCGATCAGGACCACCGTATTCGCGGTGAGGCTGCCGCGGCGCTTTCCAGGGTCAGGAGCCCGTCAGCACTGACAGCACTCTTGGAGGGTGTAACCGACGAGCACTTCTGGGTTCGCCGCCGGGTGGTGGAGGCACTCGGGCGGTTTCGCGACGATCGGGCGCGGGCAGCTCTCGAGCAGATCGCTCGTGACGACAGCGACCCTCGCGTGCGCGCACGGGCGGCCAGGGCCCTGTCGTCGCTGGAGTAGACCCGAGGCGTGAGGACCGCGCTGCGGCGAACGGTGCTCACGCCGCACGCGCTTCATAGGAATGACGAAGATATGGTCGGCATTTGCCGGAGGATCCGGCGAGGAAGCGGTGAGAGCGCTGGTCCATTGACATCTCGCTCTGTTGTCGAGAGGCTTGGATGGCCTGCTGGAATGGCTCCCAATCAGGATCGTTGGCCCACATCCCCGCCGCCCGGAGCCAGGGGTCCGCCTCTCTGTCTGTCGGCGTCGGAATAGTGAGGCGCACCAGATGACCCTTGTTGAGCAAGTGCGCAATTGCCGTCTGTACTTGGTGCAAGACTTCCTGTTCATCAGTCCCAGAGACCATGATATCCGGGAGTGCCAACACGCGAGTCGTATAGCGCTCCTTGGCCGCCTGTGTCACTCAACCGTCATAGATCATCCCCCACCTCGTCGACAACATCTCCAGAGGGTAGCGCTGCGTGACCAAGATCATAGGCGATGACGGCTTGCGGCATCAAGAGGGCGAGGAGGAAGCGGCGGCGTGGGCGCCTGGCTCCTCCTCCTGCGCCTTCCCTACTGCACCAGAAAGCTCGTGGCGGCACTACCCACGACCCCATTCGCACTCGCATCCACCCTGACCTGATAGGTCCCAGCCGGATCGGATTTCTTGAGCTGGAGTTTCGTCACCGCCGTGCCCGTGGCGCCCGTCGTGGCCTGCTGCGTGACCACCGTGCCATCGGCTTTCGTGATGGTGACGGTCACACTGGCGCTGGCCGTAGGGGCGTCATTGGCACTGACCCCCGTGGTGAGCGAGACGGACTGGCCTCCGCGCGTGTAGCTCGCCTGATCCGCGCTCACGGTGACACTGAGCCCCGAGACCAGCACCACCGTCGCCGAGGCCGAGGCCGTCGAGGCCGGGTTGGCACTGTTCGTGGCGCGCACGTCGATGGGGTAGAACCCACCCGCCGCGGTGGGCGAGGTGACCTGGAGTGTCGTAGTGGCGCTCGCCCCCGGGCTGAGCGTCAGCGTGGAGGCAGTGCAGCTGGCCGTCCATCCGCTGGGGGCCACTGCCTGCAGCGTAAAGGGGGAGGCGGTGCAGCCGGCATGAAAGCTTGGGGTCAGGTCTTGCCATCGCGCGTGACCGGCAGGCGTGCCGTGGTGGCCCCCGTCGCCGTCGTCCCTGCTGGAGCCCAGGCGGTGCCGACGGGCGCGACACTGTCGCGCCGCTCACCAAGCTCGACAAGCAGCACGACAATAGGTACAGAGACAGCCGCTCGTTACCTCTGGAGACCGGCTTCGATGTTGGCGACTGCCTCCACCGTAAGCCATTCCTCCGGGGTCAGGATGGAAATCTGTGCAGACCGAAAGTCCTTTTTGTTCCGGGTGATGACATGATCAGCAGATATTGCCTCAGCACTTGCAAGCTGAATGTTGTCCTCAAAGTCGGGCAGTGCCGAGGCGAGCGCCTGGCGGATAATGGCATCGCTGAGGGGGACAAGCCGAAACCCCTGCATGCAGGCTTGAGCATCCGCACGGGCTTGCTTTTCGCCAGCTAACCGCAATCGGAAGAAATAGAGCAATGGCACGGTAAGCGCCGACGCCCAACCCTCAACCTCGTGAGATGTGCGCACCAGATTCAAGACACGCAGACTCCCCTCCCAGCCCGCCCTCTTCGTCAGTACGTCAATGTAGACATTGACGTCAACCAGGAGCTTCACTCCGCAAACCTCCAGCCAATCGACTCGCGGATAAGGGTTTTGTCTTCTTCGACAGGATTTTCGGGATGGACTCCAACCAGCGCAAAGAGTGCTGGGTCAACCGCGATGTGGGGAGACCACTGGCCAAACTCCTCCTGGCTAGACGTGCCTGGCCGTGTCCGAAGAGTTTCTTGCCCCTTTTGCACTAAAAGGCGATGGAGCTCACGATCGAGAACCAGCAGGGTCGGGAGATCCACCGCTCGCAGCAGGTTCAGCAGTTGTTCCATCTGCTCCGCTATTGTGGCCATCGTCTTGGTCCCCTCCATTCCCTGATTGCCCTTCAGCCATGCAACAGATGAGAACGCCGCTCTGTCCATAGCGGCTTTGGGAAGGGAGTGCTATACAAGACACACCATGTCCTCTTCCCTGGGGACCCGCAGCACGGAGGGGATCTTGTGCGGCTCCATGGCGCACGCTTGTGCTTCCACCTCTCGGCGGGATTCCCCAACAGCCACTAAGGGCTCGTTGACTACGGCAACATATTTGCCAGCTTCTGTGGTCACCAACTCACTGCAATGCTCACCAATCCAGAGATCGTCTTTTCCCTATGCTCTCCTGACTATGGAGCGCAAAGGCATTGGCCTCTGGTTACTATACGTCAGTCGGAGAGGCTGCGTCAATCCAGGCGGCGCAGGCCCGCAGCCGACGCCCTGGGTGCCTCGTCTGGCCTTGCCGGGCCCATGCCAGCTCGTGAAACTTTCCGCCTGGTTGTACTGGTCATACCACTTGTGACCGCGATTCCTGCCAGCCTGCTAACCTCAGCAGCGCGGCCACATGATCCATCCCAAGCGAAGCACGATAACCTCCGGCATCAACCGAGCTCCTGCTGCTCGGTCGCAGGCTGCTCTCCCAGAGTGGTAATCGGCTCAATACGCACAATTCACGTCGCTCTCAGGGCTCTCGCCAGCCCCTCCCCAGGCATCACACGCGCTCGTTCACCACTCCCTGGTTCAGTGACGGGGGAGCGGCAGCGGCGCTGACGGACCCACGCTCGCACTTCGCCTTGCATTCCCTCCGACGATGCCCCATACTCACCCCGAGGAAGAGACAGGAGCGGCGGTGGCACGACGTATGGCGTGGACGCCACGCGCGAGGCCGCCTGCATCTTCGCCCATACGAGGCGCTCGAGGATGTGAGGATGGGATGATGCCCTCGCCTTTTCCGGGGATGGACCCCTATTTGGAAGCGCCGAGCCTCTGGCCCGATGTGCACATCCGTCTCATGAGTATTGTCGGGGAGCAATTGACGCCCTTGCTCGCGCCTACATATCTGGCGGAGTTGGAAACCCAGGTGGTGATCGACCGCCTCGATGACGACCTCCAGGTCGTGCTCCCGGATGTCAGCGTCACCAGTCCCGAGGTGTCCACCGAGACCCCGGCAGCCGTGGCGGTCGCGGCGCCGGCCCCCGTACGGGTACGCGTGCCGCTGGATGTCCCCACCCGGTTGGTCTCCGTCTATATCCGCCAGCGGGAGACCGCGCGCCTGGTGGCGGTGATCGAGTTGCTCTCGCCCGTCAATAAGCGGCGGGGGAAGGGCCGAGAAGCGTACTTAGAAAAGCGCCGCGCCCTGTTGGCCTCGCCGGTCCATGTCATCGAGATCGATCTGCTGCGCAGCTATCCCCGCATGCCCTTCGACGACCCCTTGCCTGCGGCCCACTACCTGGTGATGGTCTGCAAAGCGGGGAAACGGCCCCACAGCAGTGTGTGGCCCATCAGCGTGCGCCAACCCCTGCCGACGATCCCCATCCCCCTGCTGCCCCCAGACCCGCCGGTGCCCTTGGATCTGGGACAGGCCCTCCGCACCGCCTACGAGCGGGCCCGCTATGACCTGCGGGTGGATTACCGCCAACCGCCCGTCCCCCCGTTGTCGCCGCCAGATGCCGCCTGGGCGGCAGCGCTGCGAGGCGCTCCAGAAGGGAGGGCGCCACAAGGCGACCGGTAGATCGTTTGGCAACCTTCGTCCGGTGGGTCAAGGCAAGTGGATTATCGGTCCGCCCTCGTCACGGGTCAGCCGCTCGACCGCCAACCATTCTCTTTTTGCAAAAATCAGAGAGTTTTTTCGCCAAATCCTCCTTCCTACCTTCACGGAAATGGTGTCTTTGCACGCTGTCAACCTTCCTCTCCTGTCTGGCATGGAAATTGCTCTGCCGCGAGGACGCGGGCCTGACCCGAGTCGTCGCCGGCGCGGAATGACCGGCGACAGCGAGGCGTGGAGGAGCGTCGGCCCGCCCTCCCCACGCGGCACACGTCGCACGAAAGATCTCCTTTCGAACGGGCAACCCTCGAGCAATCGCGGGACGCAACGCTCCAGGTCCCGCGCGCAACAGGATCGCCGAGCTGCCGAAGGAGGAGCCCTCCAGCAGGGCTGGGATGGGGATCTTTCTGCCAACAGGAGGGATCCCCATGCGTCACCGCCGATGGATTGTTGCGCGCGCAGCCTGGAGGCCGTCGCGGGCATCCCTCGTCGTTCCGTTCCTGTTGCTTGTCCTGGCCCTGACGCTGCTGACCCGCCTGGCCGAGCCGGCGCCGTCGGCCGACAGCCTAACGGAGCGCCTCACCGACCTGAGCCTCCAATATGAACAGGCCAGCCCGAGCGAGCAGGCGCGGCTCCTGCGAGAGCTGCGCACAGTGGCAGCCGACCGCCAGCACTTGCTGGCCGCGCTCGTCGAGAGCGACCCCGGCCTCGTCCTGCAAGTGGCCCTGCCGGCCTCCTGGCGGCGGAGCCTCCCGCCCGCGGTCCAGGGCCTGGTGGAGGAAGCGGTCGAGGCGACCGGCGCGCTGGAGGTCCTGCACGAGGACCGCGACCACGGCAGCCGCTACCTCTACGCGCTGCAGACCACCCGCGAACGGCTCAGCCTCCACTTCGCCGCCGAGCCCCCGGCGCTACAGACCGGGGACCGGGTGCGCGTCAACGGGGTGCGCGTGGGCGGGGCGCTGGCCCTGCAATCGGGCAGCAGCGTGCAGACCTTGAGCACGGCCCTGCCCAACACCTTCGGCGGGCAGAAGACGCTCGTCATCCTGGTCACCTTCCAGAACAACCCCGTGCAGCCCTACACCCTCTCCTATGCCCAGAGCGTGATGACCACCACGAGCAACTTCGACTGGGAGAACTCCTACCAGCAGACCTGGCTGAGCGGGGTCGTTGATACCACCCAGGCGGCGGATGTGCGGGGCTGGTACACGATCGCCCTCAGCTCCACCGTGTGCGATTCCTCCACGCTCGCCAGCCAGGCGAAGGCGGCCGCCCAGGCGGCGGGGGTGAATCTCTCGGCCTATACCCGCTACGTCTATGCCTTCCCCAAGAATGCCTGCACCTCGTGGGGGCTGGGGACCGTAGGGGGCAATCCCTCCCAGGCCTGGATCAACGGGAGCTTCCAGCTAAAGGTGGTGGGCCACGAGATGGGGCATGGCTTCGGCCTCTACCACTCCCGCTCCCTGAGCTGTGACCTCGACGGCTGCACGGCCTCGGAGTATGGCGATGGTTGGGACATCATGGGCAACCCCTCCTCTGGGCACTTCAACGCCTTCCAGAAGGAGCGGCTGGGGTGGCTGGACTACGGCAGCTCGCCCCCCCTCGCCACCGTCACGGTGGAGGGGGCCTACTGGCTGGAGCCCTATGAACCCGACAGCGCCAACGCGAAGGCCCTGAAGCTCCTGAAGTCCACCGATCCCAAAACCGGCAAGAAGACCTACTATTATGTGGAGTACCGGACCAAGCAAGGCTTCGACACCGGCGTGTCCAGCGCCGTCTTGCTCCACACGGGGTCCGAGTCGAGCGCCAACAGCAGCTATTTGTGGGACCTGGAGCCGGCCACGTCGACGGCGGATTGGACGCTGAACGTGGGCCAGAGCTACACCGACGCCAGTGCGGGGGTCACACTCACCACGCTGTCGGCGGATACTACAGGGGCCTCCATCCGGGTGATCTTCGGGCCGATCCCCTGCCTGCCGGCTGACCCGAGCGTGGTCCTGTCCCCCGCCGGGTCCCAGTGGCTGACCCCCGGGACCCCAGCCACCTATACCGTGTCCGTGA
>Ga0114945_10002632_pt1 | contig 10431 bp, 8 predicted proteins | sample OV2TP3_FD_87194 | JGI IMG/M metagenome (GOLD analysis project Ga0114945, IMG submission 87194) | Hot spring microbial communities from Beatty, Nevada to study Microbial Dark Matter (Phase II) - OV2 TP3 | ecosystem: Environmental > Aquatic > Thermal springs > Hot (42-90C) | place: USA: Beatty... | reverse complement strand
GCCGTGCAGGCCGGCGCCGAACGGTCCACCGCGAGTTCCGCCGGCAGGTTGACAATGTCGACTCCCGGAGAGAGCGTGTTGGGGGCAGAGAGATCGAAGACCGGAATCACCCTCCCCCTCTCGATATTATTGTGCTCAATCCAAGGTGCGACGGCGATGAACAGGCCGATGCCGAATGCCAGACAGAGCCGTAGGGGCGCAGTATGCTGCGCCCATCCATCCCGCAGGGATCCCGTTCTCCCGCGCAGCAGCAGCACCGCTATCAGGGTGATGCCGAGAACAACACAGATCATCGTGAACCAGAACGAGATATCGTTGGCCGGAGCGACACCGGTGATGCGGAGCATGATGTCGCCGATGGAGAACGCCCGTTGTTTTGCAAATGCCGCGAAGGCAAGCAGGAGGCCGCCGGCGAAAGCCGCGGGATGCACGACCATGCCGAGGAGCATTGCCCCCAGCGGGAACACGACCATGATCGCTGTGACCTTGGTGGCGAAGGCAAAACCAACGAACAGACCAGACAGCAACAGTAGGGGCGCAACACTTGTGGTGAGCTCCGCCGAACCATGTTGCGCCCGCTCCGATTCCGTACTGGCGGAATCCGGCGGCACCAGCGCCAGGAGCAGCATCAGCGTCGCCAGCGCGCCGAAGAAGAAGATCGCGTTGTCGATCTTCATGTCGGCGAAGGAGAAGTGCCCGACGAGCGGGAGAGCGTAGTAGAGGAGCGCGCTCAGGAGTCCCGTTTTCTTCCCCAAGAACGTCCTCGCGAGAGCGAAGACAGCGAACACCGCCAAGAGTCCCGCCGACCAGTTCACCATCATCGAGGCCGTCGATCCGAACGGCGCGTCGTACCCGAAGAGCAGGAAGCCGAGCGATGTGAGGTACGTCCAGTCGAACGGCGACATCGAGGCAATGAAGTGCCCGTAGCTCACGAGCAGACGCGGGCGATTCAGGTAACTGCCCAGGTCATCCCACCCGATGGGGAATGGCCGCACCACTTCGAGGAAGTTCAATGCGAGGGTACTCAACAGCAGCCATCCCAGGAGGAGTGAAAGATCCCACCACCGGTATTCTCGTTCCCATGTGTGATGGAGGAAACGGTCCATCCAGTACTGTGCGTGCCGTACACCCGCGAGGGGAATGAGCGCCGCGAGCATCCATCCCGCAGTTGCGACGTAGAATCCCGTGACAGCGAAGATCCACAGCAGCACGATGGTCGCGCAGGCCCCGAGTCCTACACTGGTCAGTCCTTCGAGCATCAACGAGGACCCTTCGTCGGCGCCCGTGTGCCTCCTCAGGACAAGTCCCCTGAAGAACCAGTGCAAGATCATCCGTCCCAGAATCAGGAACTCGAAGAGGAGCATGAGCACGAAGACCATCTGCGTCATTACGCGCGTCACGAACGCCGACTGGATGCAGCGCATCCGCAGCTCGTACAACTGGGCGCCGACCTGCGACGTCCCGTGAGGTTCCAGGCATCCGCGGTCCAGCAGCGCCCGGTAGTCGTTCTGCAGCGCGGCGAGCGCGGTTTCCCCCACGTTGTACGTGTCCGTCGTCGGTTCCGGGTAAAAGCGCACCGGCGCGCCGTTCACCAATCCAAAGTTGAGAACAGTCGAGATCAGCCACGTGCTTGCGACGAAGAGCAGGACGATCTTCCACGGCGACCACGTCACACGGATGATCGATTTTCCGCTCGAGAATGCCTGCCAGACCGCGTATGCGCCGACGCAGAGGAGCGAAATGATCGCGTACCAGAGGAACGGCGCCGCGCGCCCGAACGTATGGAGTACTGCCGGTATCAGTGTTGCCAGCCCCCGGCAGAGGTACGCCTTCGCGTCGCAGGACGCCGCAACCGCCTCGACCGATGGTCCCGACATCAGCGCTGCGCCGTGGTACGGGACGCCGAGGTAGTAGAGGAGCGTGTAGGAGCCCCAGACGAGGAGCAATACGAAAAGAGAGATGCTGAGAATCTGGATGGTTCGCGGCTTCATCAGGCGGCAGTGTAGCGTTTCTGGAGCATTCGAACACGCTCGTTTCTTCGTTACTTCGTATGCGTTTGATGAAGTTACGAAATTACGGAAGCCACAGTGTTCTATACTGGCTTTCCCATGCTCGATCCTCTTGCTGTTCGCTTGCAGTTTCTCATCCTTTCGCAGCCGATTGACGGCCATCCTCTTGTCTATCTCGACTCTGCCGCGACGGCACAGAAGCCGCAGGCGGTTCTGGACCGGATGGAGAAGTTCTATCGAGAGGAGAATGCCAACGTCCATCGAGGGATGCACGTGCTCGCCGAGCGCGCGACGGTCGCCTACGAGAATGCGCGCGTGACAGTTCAACAGTTCATCCATGCGCAACGTGCAGAGGAGATTATCTTTACGAAGAGCTGCACGGAGGCGATCAACCTCGTCGCGAAATCCTGGGGACGGGCGCACCTGCGCGAAGAGGACGTGATCGTCCTGAGTCTCTTCGAGCATCACAGCAACGTCGTCCCCTGGTTGCAGTTGAAAGAAGAGCTCGGCGTCGAGGTCAAATGGATCGATTGTGACGCTCACGGCCATCTCCGCATGGAGATGCTGGAGGAGTTCCTGCGGGAGGGGAACGTGAAGATTGTGAGCGTCACCGCGCAGAGCAACGTCCTCGGGGTCCGACCACCGCTCGCGGAGATCATCGCGAAAGCCCATGCACATGGCGCGCTCGTCTTCATCGATGCTGCACAGTTCGTCAGTCATCATCCGACGGACGTCCAAGCGCTCAATTGTGACTTCCTCGCCTTCTCCGGACACAAGCTCTACGGCCCGACGGGGATCGGTGTCCTCTACGGCAAGCGTGAGCATCTGGAGTCCATGCCGCCCTTCCTCGGTGGCGGACTGATGATTCGGGAAGTCCATCAAGACCGCTTCACTCCCGCGGATCTTCCGCAGAAGTTCGAAGCGGGGACTCCTCCGATCGCCGAGGCCGTGGGACTCGCGGCGGCGATCGAGTGGCTCGGGCAGTATTCATGGGAAGACATTGAGGCGCATGAACAATCTCTTCTGGCATCAGCTTCCGATGCGTTCACGTCTATTCCGGGACTGAAGTTGCTTGGTCCAGCGGCAGTTGCGGGTTACGAGTTGCGCGTTGCGCGATCACGAAACCCGAAACCAGAAACCCGAAACCTTCCGAGTGGGTGTATGAGTTTTGTGATCGACGGTACTCATCCCCACGATGTGACGGAGATTCTCGGAAGAGAGGGGATCTGCCTCCGCGCCGGTCATCACTGTGCGCAGCCGCTCCATCGGCGGCTCGGGGTGGCAGCGTCGACGCGACTGAGTGTGGGGATCTACAATACGCGTGAAGACATCACTGCCTGCGCTTCTGCTTTGATTACGTCTGCGACTCGTCTGACGGGGGCTCGGTGAGATCGATGCTCTCCGCGAGCACGCCAGCGGCTTCGATCAGGAGTGTTTCGCAATCCTCCAGAACCTGCGCCACTTCCAGAACGCGGCTTTCCAGTGGAGCGTGCAAGCGTTCCTCGTCGGTGCGGAAGATCAACGCAAGGGACTGTGTGAAGTACTCCCGCACGTTCCTGACTTCCACTATAGCACTCGCGGCCTCCTGTGCCGTTTCGAGCGTCGTGAGCGAGAGCGCGTCCCGCGCTTCCATGATCAACTCGAGGACCGCGATAAGTCGCACATGGTCCAGCTGTTCCTCCTCATCCGGCAGAATCTCCTCGATCAACCTGTAGAGACGAACGACGTCACGCACCGCCCTGTCGAACGGGCGGTCATCGAGCGCGTGAGCACGGCTCACGTGACGCTCCAACTGCTGTTCGCTGCGACGCAATTCCCGGAAGCACGCGCCCGGCAACGCACGCATGCGGTCGTACAGCCCCTGCAGATACTCCTGCTGCAACTCCCGGAGCAGCGGCTTATCCCCCATATCGCGTACGAGCGATTCCTCCTCTGCACGGACGTTCGCCGTCTCCCGTATTGCGACAGCGAGTTTCCCATTCGCCAGAGCATCCGTGGCCTTCAGCAGTGCGAGCTCGATCGCTTCGAGTACGATGGCGATCTCGTTGAGTTCTGCGGTCCGCTCGTTACAGAGTGCCGCCTGCGCGCGCGTCGCCGCGTTCCTGCCGAAGATCTTCGCTGCCTCCTCTCCAATGCGGATGCAGTGGAGGAATTCCTCCATCGTCTCCACGTCCAGTGCACCCTCGAGCATATGGTTGATGGATGCAACGGCATTCTCCCGGACAATGCGAACGGCATCGCGCAGGGCACCGGGATTCGGAGAGCGCTCCGGGTTGTCAGTACATGCCGTTAACTCCGGGAATGCCGCGCGCTCGATCACCGGCACATACGGCTCGAGGAACTGCCATGCAAAGAGAGCGCTCTCCGGCGACTCAGGATTGGAGGACATGTATGCCTCTACGGTGACTTTTCGCAGGATCACATCGATGAAGTACTCCCGGTACGGGAAACCCCTCTCGTGCAATTCCTCGTCGGTACAGTTGTGTAGAGCCCACAAGCCTTCATCTGCCATGAGTGCCTGGATGTGCGGATTGAATTTCGAACCGTCCAGGAGACCGTAGATCCGGTCGACGGCCTTCAGCGAATCGGAGAGCACGATGCTCTTCAGGTCGTCCTTCGTTGGGGAGTTGTGTGCATCAGGCTCCGGCAACTCGCCCAGTGGAACGTCTTCGGGGGAGGGAGGTCCTGCCATGAGTGTGTTACTGTAAAACAATTATAACTGTTACACAATGCCTCTCTCCTCTACGATACAGGCCCGTCTATGGACCTCTACGCCGAGAACATCCTCGACCATTACCGGCATCCACGGACCAAGAAATCACTGGATGCGCCATCTGTGACGCACGAGGAGGTGAATGTCAGCTGCGGTGATGCGTTGACGATTCACCTGACGATCGCCGCTGGCCGCATTTCAGAGATCGGCTGGGAGGGGAGCGGGTGCGCGATCAGCCAGGCCGCGATGTCGATGCTGAGCGAAGAGCTCGCGGGAACATTGTTGGACGATGTCGCATCTCTCCAGAAAGAACATGTCTACGATTTGCTCGGTGTCCCTATCGGTCCACGGCGGGTCAAATGTGCGTTGCTCTGTTTGCATACACTGAAAAATGCGGTGCGGAAATTGAAGAGAGAGGAGGCAAGGGGATGGGGGGAGATGGTGGGTCGCAGCTCATGAATTCTGGAAACGTGAGTGCATAGTATGTCACGTAAAGGACGTAAAGCTCGCTTCGGCACGTAGAGACGTGCCTCCGCTCGCCACGTCCCACGTGACACGTAAAATCGCTGACGCGATTTTACGTGGAGCCGCCCACCCATTCGACTCGCTGCGCTCGCTCAGGGTGGGTCGGAGAGAATAAATTCTGGTGACCGGGTTGAAGTTGTAGAATTCTGGAGCCGCCCACGGGAATTGAACCCGTGACCCCATCCTTACCATGGATGTGCTCTACCTCTGAGCTAGGGCGGCACGTGTAACGAGGAAAGTGAAACGGAGGCAACACGCTAGCAGCCGCCGCTTTCTGTGGACAGCTTACCTCTTCCTCGCTGCGACGTAATACCCGGAACACAGGATGCTACGTTCCTCCCTCCTGTGCCCGATATCCCCGAACTCCCGGCTCAGAAGCCAACGGAACAGAAGTGTGCACTTCGCCTTCAGGAACCAGAGAAGCTTGAGCGGACGGAAACCCAACGTATCGGCTTGGAAGCCGATGCGTTGGTACAGCACGGCGAGCGTCTCAATGGTTCCCGCTTCCTCGTGCAATTCCACGATTGCGAAATCGCGGAGCAGATGCCGCAGCCCATACTTCGTGTAGCGGTAGTAGTCGCTGGGTGTATCGTGCAACGGGTAGATGAAGCGCGTCGTGAGCAGCAGGAGTCCTCCCGGTGCAAGAATTCTGCGTAGTTCCTTCAACGCCTGCTCGGGTGTGTGCAGATGTTCCAGGACTTCGGTGCAGAGGACGACGGAGAACGAATTCTCCGCGATCATCGGCAGAGAGTGCACGTCTGCGACGATATCGACTTGCACACCCTCGCGAGGCGCGATCTCCAGCGTCGTCCGGTTCGGAAAATATTTTCCGTAAGGCGCCGTGCCGCAACCGATGTCGAGCGTCTTCTCGCTCGTCGCGTAGCGCCGCAAGAACGCCTCGATCCGCGGGCGCGTGATCTTGCGAGTGAGGCCAATCGCATCGAGGAGAGTCATGCGAGCAGGAAGAGAGCTGTGAGCATCGAGAATCCCCACAGCATCCATTCCATGATCGTCGTGACCCACAGCGAGAGGGACGGGATGCCGAGCAGAACTTCTCCGACGAAGAGCGCCAGCAGGACGTACATCCCGATTCGCATGAACTCCTCGTAGCGGTCGGTGTACTTGAGCGGCACGAACGCCTGTAGCACTTTCGATCCATCGAGCGGAGCAATGGGTAAGAGATTGAACGCCATCAGGCCGAGGTTGATGAAGAGCGACGCGCCGAGGAGCTGTACGATGAATGCGCGCCACACCGATCCCGTTTCAGTGATCCGGAGCAAGTTCCACGGAGAGAAACCGGCTCGTTGTCCCAGGAACATCAGGATCATGAAGGAGACGAATGCGAGGAGAAGGTTACTCGCCGGGCCCGCGATGGCGGTCAGGCAGATGTCACGCTTCGGGTGCCGAAAGTAGAGTGGATTGATCGGAACGGGCTTCGCCCATCCAAACCCGACCGTCAAGAAAAAGAGGGCGCCAACAAGGTCTAGGTGCGCGAGGGGATTCATACTCAGTCGTCCGGCGTCGCCGGGGGTCGGATCCCCGAGGCGTGTTGCTGTGATCGCATGCGCCCACTCGTGAATGGACACGGCGATCAGAATGGCGATGATGGAGATGGGACTGAGAAACTGCATTGACCGCAGCATACACTGTCGCTACCCTGGCGCCTCCGCCAGGACACATGCCGCGCATCTGCATTAAGACAGGCAAGAAGACCTCGTTCGGCAACACCAGGAGCCACTCCCTGCGGCACACGCGCCGCCAGTGGAAGCCGAACATCCAAACGAAGCGCGTCTTTGACCCCGCGACGGGGACGTACAGGAAGATGAAAGTCTCCACGAGCTACCTGAGGACGTTGGCGAAGAGGTTGAGGGAAGGGAAAATGGTGTGAAGAAACATGGTTGAATGCTCATCGGTTCACCATTTCACCATGCAACTTTGCATGCACAAGAAAAAAGCGGACCCAGCCCGCCTTCTTCATTTCCAATTCACCCTTTTTTATTAAATGCCGCGAGCAGCGCCCACACTCCAACAACGAGGTGCAGGACGTTATCCGCCGGATTCTCGAGGTTCGTCACCCCGTAGAAGTTCGGCGCGGGATTGCCGCTGACCATGAAGCCGAGGACGCCGAAGATGAGTGCGACGAGGCCGACGAGGACGACGACCCACTTCTTGAGGTCGCCGATCGCGAGTGGCGCGAGAACAAGGGCGACGACGCCCAGGACGAGGTGCGCCCAGTTTTCCGCCGCATCGAAGTTCAGGAAATCGCCCGCGAGATCGGGCTTCAAAAAGCCGACGACGGCGAGCAGGACGAGCACGACGCCACCGATCTGGAGAAATTGTTTCGGGTTCACGGGGAATGAGGGGGAAGGAATAAAGGATTAAGGGGAAGATTACGCTGTCTGTAGCGTGGAAAGAGTGGATTCTGTTGACGAAGGGGTTCAGCTGGTTTTATTCAGTATTTCAGATGCAATGGGGGAAATGGCGAAGAATGCTTGACATGTCAAGCAAGAATGACATAGCATTCCGCAGCTAATGAACGCGCTCTACCTCACTGCGGCCGAGAAAGCGTTGTTTCTCAAACTTCCCGCGGAGTTGCGGGAAGGGTGGGATATCATGGATCAGGCGGGGGACGCGTTCGAAACCGACAAGCAGCTCCTGGTGCGCGCGAATATGATGGAGCTGGATACATTCCCGCAGCTTAAGGCGCTGAGAGATGCTCTACGTGCCGGCAAGAAGGTCGACCCCGCAAGCATCAAGAACATCCCCGAGGCGGCACTGGGCGAAGTGCTCTTCGCGCTCGGCGCACGCGGCATTTCGGTCCTCATCCTCCACATCCTCGGCGGAGCAACAACGGACAAGAACATCGAGTCGATCGCTGGTTTCTCGTACGCTCGCAGAGACATTCTCGAAGTCAATGCTGCCGTTCCCGCCTGACCTATGCCCACCCAGAACGCCGAACCACGGCTCATCCTCTTCCCCGCGAGAAATCGCGAAGAACTGGCCGACCATGTGCGTCGGGAGTACGGCGATCCCATATCGGGTGTTCTCGAGAGGACGGGGACGAAGAGGCTCTCGGTGACTGAGCAGAACAATGCCGTCTCGCAGCTCAAGGATGCCGGTCTCAATGGGAATGCGAGCGCGCTGCTCGATGCGTACCGTTTGCACCTCGCGGAGTTGAGCAAGAAGGAGATCGTGCAGGATCGCTGGTACAACAAGCTCGGTCGCGGCGTGAAGAAGGGTGCAACTGTTGTGAAGGATATCGCCCTCGCGCCGTTCAGAGCCATTGGATGGGCGTTCAAGAATCACCCGTTCCTCACGACTGGAGCCATTGCCGGTCTGCTCGGATACCTCGCGTATGCCTACGGCATTCCACTCGCACAGTTTGCCGGTGAAGGAGGAGCCGAGCGCATGGAGGGTATAGCAGAAACGATGCGACGCGCAGTCAGGGTGACCCCAGCGGGTCGCACTCCCGGCGCGGGAGAAGTCCCTGTTTTCCCCTCGCCGTACCCGGAGATCCGTCCGCCGACAGTACAGCTCCCTGAACGATAGAAATCATGGTGAATCCGAACTCCATTCCTGGATCTCCCGATCCGGATAGGCGAATCATTGACGAACAAGCCGATGACATCGGCAACAGAGCCACGCGCCGCGTCGGCGTGGTACCTGCGCTGATCGCGGGAGGTGCAACGCTCATCGGTGCGGCACTCGCGGCCACGAATACGCCGGACATCGTGAAGCGATGGGTGTTTCCCGTGGCCGGAAAAAAGGAGCGCCCGACCACGGCCAGAGATCGTCTGAAATCGTCTCGCGCAGACGCGGAGAACATCATCGATGAGATTCTTGCCCGTGAACCAAAGATCACGAAGCGTACGGTCAACGAGGCTGAACTCACAGTACGCATCGGTGCTATTCTCGTCGACAAAAACGTTTCCCGGGATGAGGTGTGGGACATGATCATCGCGTGGCAGGACACCGAACTCCTCGCCATCGCCCGCCGGTACAAGGCGCTCGACAACGTCGAGACGGCGTCCGATCCGAACGTACTGGAGAAACGCCTCCCGCTCATGCATCAGGCGGTCGGGCAGATCTCGCCGCAGCTCAAAAAGCACGTCATCACCGAAGGCAAATGGACATCGTGGACAGAGTACCTCAATAAGAAAGAGGCCGATCCAAAAGTGTTGCAGCAAGCGTGCACGGACATACGCACATTCATGGTCGAGAATCGCCTCCACTTTTCCGCGGATGCCGCTGTCGCGCTTGCGGAGGGTGCCAGATGGAAGATCAATGCCCAGGGTCGGCAACGCCTCGTCGCGTTCGAGCGGCAGTTGCTGCGGGAGTTCGTCGCAAATCGCCATGAGCTTGTCGGAGAAGCGCGGACATTCCGCGCAACACTCGCGTCAGTCGACAAGCTGGCTGCGCTGCATACGCGTTTCGGTGCTCAGATGAGCAAGAACGGTCTCCTACCCGGTGGAGATGTCGTGCAGAAGAAAGCGATCGATCAACGCGTGGCGCGGATTCACGCTGCCGGCGATGCGCTGGCACGCGTCATTACGGTCCTTGAGCTGCGCAACCAATCCATCGATAACCCTGCCCAGTGGAAAGGGGACTGCGACCGGGCGCTCACCCAGTATTTCGGGGAGGGCAAGGTTCCTGCGGAGGTCGCACCTGCACTCCGTCTCGCTCGTCTGGAAGCAACGGACAGTCTGCGTGCAGAGCTCAATAACGATCATCCGGACTGTGCCAAAGCAGAAATCATCCTCCAGAATCTGGGGCGCGGACTACTCCCGAACGCCGATCCGGCACCGGCGGTGAAGCAAGCCAGGGACTTCGTGGAGAAGACGAAGGATGCAGACGATCCCGCTGTGCGCCACGCTCGCACGCTCATCGAGGGACTCCTCGGTAGAGGGCTGACCGCAGAAGGCGTGCGGGAGGCGTATGCGAACATGGGGAAGCATCGCGCGATGCCCGTCGGCGAAGCGGTCGTCGACCGACTTGTCGAGTGGGCGGGTAAACACAAGACGTCCTTTCGCGACGCGGACTTCAAGAACCCAGCTGTTCTTGATCGTTACGAGAAGAGTGGGCAGGAATGGGCGAGATCGATCACCGTCGCAATGCATGAAATCCTCCGTTGGCACCATGAGCAATTCGGCTGGCAAGTTGGCAGGTCCGCCTTCACAACCGATG